>OOBO01000042.1_pt1 | contig 96314 bp, 68 predicted proteins | sample 1671031 | NCBI WGS metagenome assembly OOBO01 (sample SAMN06348115, study PRJEB24527) | human gut metagenome | biome: human gut; feature: ankylosing spondylitis patient; material: feces | host: Homo sapiens | place: China | collected 2015-10 | reverse complement strand
CATGAGTGCAAAGGTAATGCTTCTTATAAACATTTAAGCATTAAACAAGAAAATATAGACCTATACTACAAAAATAAGCCACGGATATTTGCAACTGTGCCGGAAGAACTCTCTATTATATATAATGTGTAACTGCAAGCCGGAGAGGAGCAAACTGCGGAATGCGGAGCTGGCGGACGCGGATGCCGCACAAGGGTAATTTCTTCCGCATTTCTGGTTATTGTGCATACCGGAAAAGTGCTTAACTTTGCAGTGCAATAAAGGTTAAGAAGATGTACATAGAGAACATTAAATCACCAGCCGACCTGAAGGGACTGGACATGGAGGCTCTCAGAGCCGTTGCCGAAGAGACGCGCAAAGCCGTACTCAACCGTGTGAGCAAGCACGGCGGGCATGTTGGACCCAACCTGGGATTCGTGGAGGCCACAGTGGCGCTGCACTATGTGTTCGACGCTCCAAAGGACAAGTTCGTGTTCGACGTGAGCCACCAGTGCTACCCGCACAAGGTTCTCACGGGACGAGCAGCCGGTTTCCTGGGCGACGTGGAGGATATGAATGCCATCTCGGGCTACTCTTCCCCCGCCGAAAGTCCTGTGTATGACAACTTTGAAGTGGGCCATACCTCCACCTCGATAAGCCTTGCCACAGGACTGCAAAAGGCGCGCGACATCAAAGGCACCCACGAGAACATCATCGCCATCATAGGTGACGGTTCGCTCTCTGGCGGCGAGGCATTCGAAGGTCTCAACGAAGCGTCGGAACTGGGAACGGGCATCATCATCGTGGTCAACGACAATGAGATGTCCATCGCAGAAAACCACGGCGGCATCTACAAGAACCTGCGTGCGCTGAGGGAGAGTCATGGGGAGTGTGAGCACAACTGGTTCCGCGCCTGGGGATTTGAGTATAAATACCTGGAGGAAGGCAATGATGTGGAGCGCCTCATCGAGCTGTTCCAGAGCGTGAAGGATACCCAGAAGCCTACCGTAGTGCATATCCACACGGAGAAAGGACACGGTTTCGCGCCCGCCGTAGCCGACAAGGAGGTGTGGCACTATGGTGCACCCTTCAACATCACAGACGGCAGCCGCCCCAAGGGCAACGCGGTGGAGACCTACGAGCAGCTCTTCAGCGACTGGATGCTGCACCACATGAAGAGCGACCCCACACTGATAGCCGTCACAGCAGGCACACCTGCGGCAGGCGGTTTCACGCCCAAGAAGCGTGCCCAGGCAGGCAAGCAGCAGATCGACATGGGCATTGCCGAAGAGCAGGCAGTGGCTATGATTTCGGGAATGGCCAAGGGTGGACTGCGCCCGGTGTGGACTGTGTATAGCACCTTCATACAGCGCACCTACGACCAGATAGCACAAGACCTGTGCATCAACTCCAATCCTGCGGTTATCAATGTGATGTGGGGCGGCACAGGCACGATGAACGACATCACGCACATCTGCCTTTTCGACATCCCCATGCTGTGCAGCATACCCGGCCTCATCTATCTGGCTCCCACCACCTGCGAGGAATACTTTGCCATGCTAAGGTGGGCGGTGATGCAGGACAGGAAGCCGATAGCCATACGTGTGCCCAGCAACGGCGTGAACCACTCTGCTGAAGAGGTGGAGACAGACTTCTCCTACGACCCCTGCTACAAAGTGACACACGAGGGAGAGCAGGTGGCCATCATCGCCGCAGGCTCCTTCTACCAGAAGGGTGAGCGTGTGGCCAACTTGCTGAAAGAGCATAAAGTGGATGCCACACTCATCAACCCGCGCTACCTGAATGCCGTGGATGCCAGCACGCTGGAGACTCTGAAGAAGAACCACCGCCTGGTGGTGACGCTGGAAGACGGCTGCAAGGACGGAGGATTCGGCGAGAGAATAGCATCGTACTACAGCACATCGGACATGAAAGTGCTGGTGGGCGGAGTGAAGAAGGGACTCTACGACCGCTTCAAGGTGGATGAGCTGCTTGCCGACAACCGTCTGCTCGACAACCAGATAGCCGAAGACATCATGAATATACTATGGAAGAAGTAAGATTCAACTCCGTGCAGGAGTTCAACGACTACTATGGGTTTGAAACTCTGCACCCGCAGGTGACCGTAGTGAGGCATGACCATGAGCGCACGCTGCATGAAGCCACCTACCACTATGGCCTCTATGCCCTCTTTCTCAAGGAGAACAAAGGGTGCAAGCTGTCCTATGGCCGCACAGAGTATGACTTCGACGAGATGACGGTCACCAGCTTTGCACCAGGTCAGAAGATTCATGTGGAGCCAAACCCAGAAGTCACAGCCCCCCGATGGACAGCACTGGTATTCCACCCCGACCTGCTCAGCCGCACCCAGCTGGGCCGCAACATCAGCCGTTATGAGTTCTTCGACTACACCTCCAATGAGGCTCTGCATCTGTCGGCTGGCGAGATAGAAATCTTCCGCGAGGTGCTTGCGATGATTCAGCAAGAACTGAAACACGGCATCGACAAGCACACACGCGAACTGATAGTGAGCAATATAGAGCTGTTGCTCAACTACTGTCTGCGCTTCTACGACCGCCAGTTTGCAACCCGCGAGGAGATTAACCACACGGTGGTAAAGAAGTTCACCACTCTGCTTGACGAGTATATCGAAAAGAAAGCAGCGGCTGAGGGACTGCCCTCAGTGGGCTATTTTGCCGAGAAATGCTGCTATTCAGCGGGGTACTTCGGCGAACTGGTGAAGACTGAAACAGGCCGCAGTGCCAAGGACTTCATCAACGACCGCCTGCTGCGGGCTGCCAAGCAACTGTTGGCAGACGAGTCGCTGAACATAACCAACGTGAGCGAGCGCCTGGGCTTCGAGTATCCGCAGCATTTCGTTCGCTTCTTCAAAGCCCGCGCCGGCATGACACCATCGCAGTTCAGAAAGACTGCATAAAGAGGAGGGAAGCACGATGAAAAAGTTGAAAGTGTTTATCATATTGACTTCAATAGCATTAAGCATCATGGCACAACAGAAAATCACACAGACAGCAGGACGTGACAAACTGGGGGACTTTGCCCCTGAATTTGCCCACCTTAATGATGACATCCTCTTCGGAGAGGTGTGGAACCGCAATGACTTGCTTTCGCTGCGCGACCGCAGCCTGGTCACACTCACATCGCTTATCAGTCAGGGCATCACCGACAGTTCGCTCTCCTACCATCTGAAAGAAGCCAAGAAGAACGGCATAACACGCTCGGAGATAGCAGAAATCAGCACCCACATGGCCTTCTATGCCGGTTGGCCCAAGGCATGGGCAGCCTTCAACCTGGCAAAGGAGATATGGGCAGAGGAGGGAGAAAAACGATGTGAGCCCCAACGGAGCGAAATGTCCTTCCCCATCGGAAAGCCCAACACGGCCTATGCCAAGTATTTCACAGGCAACAGCCATCTGGCAGCTCTCACGCCCAAGAACCTGAGCGAGAACGAGAAGACGGTGCTGCCCATGAGCAATGTGACCTTCGAACCGGGTTGCCGAAACAACTGGCACATCCATCATGGTGCGCGTCAGATACTCATCTGTGTGGCTGGAAAGGGATGGTATCAGGAATGGGGCAAACCTGCCATCGAACTGAAAGCCGGTGACATAATAGACATTCCCGAAGGGGTGAAGCACTGGCACGGCGCCCAAAAGGACTCGTGGTTCCAGCACATCGCAATACACGTGGAGGTGGAGAACTCCCAACCTGGTTCCGAAACCAATGAATGGTTGGAACCTGTAAGCGATGAGGAATACAACAAACTGGCTGGCAAGGAATAAGGAACAGGCTCCTCATCCCGGAAAAGGGCTTTGGGAAGTTTTCTTGCGACTTTTGAGAATTGTCCGGAAGAGCATTCGGGGGCTTTTGAAGAATAGTCGAAAACCTTTCGGAAAGCATCTGGAAACCTATCGGAAAGGCCTTCAGAAATTCCGAAAAACATCTTTCCAAGGGATAGAAACGGCAAAGGGACGAACGGAGTACATCCTATGTTCGTCCCTTTGCCTGTCTGTCAGCGTGGGAACGACTATTCATTCCAGAAACGCCAGCTGGCCAATGCCTGCAGGTGAAGCATCTCCAAGCCGTTCTTCACAGCGGCTCCATGCTCGGCTCCACGCTTGAGGAAAAGGGTTTCCTGGGGGTTATAGACGAGGTCGTAGAGCAGATGGCGGTCGGTGAGAAGCTGGTAAGGGATGTCGGGACAGGCATCCACATGAGGGAACATACCCACCGGACTGCAGTTGACAATAACCTGATAATGCTCCATGAGTTCAGCCGTGAGGTCGGCGTAAGTGAGCCGGCCTGGCGCTGGTGTGCGGCTGACATAGGTCCACTGGATGCCCAACCTTTGCAGTCCCACTCTGATGGCACGGCTGGCGCCGCCTGTTCCCAAGACGAGTGCATGCCGGTGCCAAGGCTTCAGAAGTGGTCTGATACTGTCCATGAAGCCGATGATATCGCTATTGAAACCCTTCAGGCGACCGTCCCTCACACGTATCACATTGACCGCCCCTATCTCCTTCGCCTCATCGCTCAACTCGTCGAGCATGGGGATGACAGCCTCCTTGTGAGGCAAGGTGACATTGAGTCCGCGCAGGTTGGGATTGGTCTGCACGATGCCGGGAAGCATGTCGGCAGAGGGTATCTCAAAGTTGACATACTCGGCATCAATGTGCTCGCGCTGGAATTTCTCTGTAAAGAAAGCACGACTGAAACTGTGTCCCAGAGGGTAGCCAATGATTCCATATTTGTCCATAATCTGTCTCCTTATGTCCTTTTCTCGTTATTCTTCTACTATCTTTTGCCTTTTCTCTGCCTGCCACAAGCGGTTTCCAAGGTGCGGGCAACCGACTCCCCTATCACTTGGTGGCCAGATACATGGTGCTGATACCGCCGCAGAAGCGCTTCCACTGCACGCTGGAGAATCCGTTCTTGTGGAGTATCTGTTCCATCTCTTCAGCCTGCGGGAATGCCTCCATGCTCATGGGCAGGTAGGTGTAGGCGCTGTCATCGTGGCTGATAAGCCGCCCCAGGAGAGGCATGACCACATGAGCGTAGATGCCGAAAAGCTGCTTCATGGGGAAGCGGACCGGCGTACTGAGCTCCACGATGAGCAGATGCCCGCCCGGACGAAGCACCCTGCACATCTCGCGCAAGCCGGCATCGAGGTCGCTGAAATTGCGCACTCCGTAGGAAGATGTCACGGCATCAAAGGAATTGTCGGCAAATGACATGTGCGTGCAATCCTCGCGCTGGAAGGTGATGACGTCGCTCAATCCGGCCTTGGCAACCTTCTTGCGCGCTACATCCATCATGCCTTCGCTGATGTCGGCACCCACTATGCGGCGCGGATGATTGCGCTGCGCATTCATGATTGCCAGGTCGCCTGTGCCTGTCGCAATATCCAGCACCTCCTGAGGAGCAAACTTCCCCAGCGCATCTATCGCCTTGCGACGCCAGAGGCGGTCTATTCCCAGCGACAGACTATGGTTGAGCAGGTCGTAGGAATGTGCGATGCTGTTGAACATGCGCTCCACCTGCTGCCCCTTGTCACCCGACTGATAGGGCTTTACTTTCTCGGCCTTATACATTATATATAGCTGTTTGTATGAAACAAGCAGAAGGGACACGGGCAGCCCAGACGGCCATCCGTGTCCCCAAATGCTGTCTGCGCTTACTTTCCGTGCTGGTTGAGCCAGTCGGTCACATTCTTCTCGATGCGGGCGGCAATGTCTCCCTCGGTCTCTGCAGGCTGGAACTTCTTGCCCACGATGTGCTCATAGAGCTCAATGTAGCGGTCGGCCACGCTCTGGGCATATTCGTCGGTAATCTCAGGCATCACCTGTCCTGGCTGGTTCATGAAGTTGTGCTCGATGAGCCACTGGCGCACAAACTCCTTGCTCAACTGCTTCTGGGGGAGTCCCTGAGCGAACTTCTCCTCGTAGCCGTCGGCATAGAAGTAGCGGCTGCTGTCGGGTGTGTGAATCTCGTCAATGAGTATCACCTTGCCGTCACGCTTGCCAAACTCGTACTTGGTATCCACCAGGATGAGCCCCTTCTGTGCTGCAATCTCCGTTCCACGGGCAAAGAGAGCGCGTGTGTATTGCTCCATCTGCTCGTAGTCTTCCTTGCTCACGATGCCCTGGGCAATAATCTCCTCGCGGCTGATGTTCTCATCATGTCCCTCGTCAGCCTTTGTGGTGGGGGTGATAATAGGCTCGGGGAACTTCTGGTTCTCCTTCATTCCCTCGGGGAGCTTCACTCCGCACAGCTCCCGACAGCCGTTCTGATACTCTCTCCAAGCCGAACCGGTGAGGTAGCCACGAATGATCATCTCTACGCGGAAGCCCTCGGCCTTGAGTCCCACAGTGACCATGGGGTCGGGAGTAGCCAGCTTCCAGTTGGGTACGATGTCGGCAGTGGCATCGAGGAAGCTTGCTGCAATCTGGTTGAGCACCTGTCCCTTGAAGGGGATACCCTTAGGCAAAACCACATCGAAGGCAGAGATGCGGTCGGTAGCAACCATTACCATCAGGTCGTCATTGATGTCATACACGTCGCGCACCTTGCCGTGATACACGCTCACCTGCCCTGGCAGGTTGAATTCTGTTCTGGTTAGAGCTTTCATACAATTATGTTGTTTGAAAATGTTTATGCACTCCGTGCGGTCTGTCATCGGATATATATCTTCTTGACAGCCGTCTGTCGGCCCGTGAGAGCCTTCACGATATAGATGCCTGTGGGCATTCCGCTCACGTCGATAGCATCGGTGTCGGTGGCCTCCTGCATCATCTGTCCCATCGCGTTGAATATCTGCAGGCGCTCCACAGGCTTGGTGGTGGTGATCTGCCAGCCGTCGAACCCGATGGTCACAGCATCCTCGCCTATCACGTCGATGGCATTGGCAATGTCGATATACATGGGCTGGAACTCGTTGCCATAGCGGTCGAGGATGCACACAGCGAACTGATAGCCCTCGGCATACTCGGCGGGAATCTCATAGGAGTTGGTATAAGTCATACCCAGAAGGTAGTCGGCCAGAATGCCACCCGTAGTGCTCTTCTCCACATCGGTAGCTGTGAGTTCGGCAGGAATGGCATAGACGGTGTAACGCATACGGTCTTCGGCCTTCCACATAAGCTGCTTGCCGTCGGACACCAGACTATCTACAGTACCCATCTCGGCGTGCTCCTTCCAGCTGATGGCTGGGGTGAGAGCAGGATGGACATACCTGTTCTGCTTGAGCCAATCGCCGAGTCCCTTCACCTTCTTGCCGTCGATATCGCAAGCTGAGTAATAGATGGCGCCGGGAGCAGCCGTCTTGGTATAGGCACGAGAGTACTGCAACTGGTTGCCCACCTCCTTCCAGTCGTCGAGCGTATTGCTTGACTGGAGGAACGTAAGTGAATGGCTGGCATAATGATGACGGCCAAACTGCTTGGCTATCTTCGACCACCAGAGCGTCATAGGGCCGAAGGGATTGGTCTTATGATTGGTCTTCCAATAGAGCTGGGGCGATATGTAATCCACCGTACCTGCCTTAAGCCAGGCTACAGGGTCAGAGAAGATGCCGTTGTACTGCCAGTCGCTTCCCTTGGGAATAGGATCCACTCCATGCTTCTTGGCCACAGCAGGGTCGGAGCAAGCTGCTCCTGCAGGCGAGATACCGAACTTGATGCTGGGATCCAGTTCCTGTATCATATTATATACTTCAGCCACCATGGCATTGATATTCTCTCTGCGCCAGTCGCCGAAGGACAATGAGGTGCCCGAGTTCTTCCAGTCGTTGTAGTCCTCGGCAGCCTCTGTGGTGGGCATGCCACTGGGATAGAAGTAGTCGTCAAAGATGATGCCATCGATATCATAACCCTCTATCATCTCGCGGCAAACGTTGACTATACGCTCACGAGTGGCCTTGAGTGCAGGATTGAAGATAACCTCACCGTTGTGAGAGATGAGCATATTGTTTTTCTTGAGTTCATTGTCCTGCCTGGTGTTCCACTCTGGATCGCTCTTCTTCTTCCATCGGTAGGGGTTGACCCATGCGTGACATTCCATGCCGCGCTTATGACACTCTTCCACCATAAACTGCAGGGGATCCCAAGGCAGCCTGGAGCCTCGTGTGCCGGTAAAGTAATGCGAGACGGGTTCATAACTTGACTTGTAGAGCGCATCCGCCATGGGACGGGTCTGGAAATAGATTGCGTTGAGTCCCGAAGCCTGCAGGATATCGAGATACTTCTTCATCTCGGCCTGCTGATTGCGCCTGACGGCCAAAGAGGTACCTGTTGTAGTTGGCCAGTCGATGTTATAGACTGTGGCGAGCCATACACCTCGCACCTCGCGCTTGACATACTTGTCGGCTGCCTGCAGCGCTGTTGCAGCTGCTATCAGGATAGCCAATGTGAGTAAAGTTCTTCTCATTATCATTTAGTTTTATAAGTTAATGTCTAATTGTTGTCTGGCTTTGCGGTCGGCCTCAGCATCCCTACTTCGGTAAGCCTCCACGATGCGAGTCACCAGTTTGTGCCTCACGATGTCCTTCTGGGTCAGCTGCACAAAGCCTATTCCCTTCACTCCGTGCAGCACCTCAAGGGCATCTGCCAGACCAGAGCGCACGTTGCGTGGCAAATCGACCTGCGTCATATCACCTGTGACAATCATCTTGGTGCTCATACCCATACGGGTGAGGAACATCTTCAACTGTGCCACTGTGGTGTTCTGAGCCTCGTCCAGAATGACCACAGCATCGTTGAGCGTGCGTCCGCGCATGAATGCCAATGGTGCTATCTGTATGATGTTCTGCTCCATCATCTCCCTTAGACGCACAGGGGGAATCATATCCTCGAGCGCATCATAGAGGGGTTGCAGATAGGGGTCAATCTTCTCCTTCATGTCGCCAGGCAGGAATCCCAGCTTCTCGCCGGCTTCTACAGCCGGACGGGAGAGTATGATGCGGCGCACATGCTTGTTCTTCAGCGCCCTAACCGCAAGCGCAATGGCCGTATAGGTCTTTCCCGTTCCGGCTGGTCCCACAGCAAACACCATATCGTTCTGCTCATAGGCATCGAGCAACTCCTTCTGTCCTGGCGTGCGCGGAGCAATGGGTTTGCCCGTCACGCTGAAGACTATCACATCGCCGCCGCCCTGGCGGTTGGTCTGCTCACCACGCAGGATGTGCAGCACATCCTCCTCGCTGAGCGTGTTGTACTTATGTATATGTTCCTGAAGCCTTTGGATATTCTCCTCCAGCGCGCACATCTCCAGCTCATCACCCATAACATGTATGACATTGCCGCGTGCTACGATACGCAATTTGGGGTACAAGGCTTTTATTATCTGCATGTTTGCATTGTTCACCCCATACAATGCCACTGGGTCGATGTCCTCAACGACTATATGCTTCTCTATCATCCAATTTCTCTTATTCTCCTGCAAATTTACTACACAAATTTGAGTTTTACGGCATAAATGCCTAACTTTGTTCCCGAAACGAGATGAGAAGACTGAAGAAACGAATTTATTTGGCTCTGTGTGGCTCCATCGTGGGCACACTCGGAGTGGTGAGAATGTGCCATCCATCGGTAATGCCCACTTCCCCCACCAGCGAAGAAGAGCCTGAGAGCGAAAGCGTTGCAATGGCCGACACCATCGCAGCGCTTCCTGTTGTGCAGCCAAGCAACCGCACCAGTTCCACAATATGCTATCCCGACGGCGACAGCATACCGTGGCACAAACTGGGAGGAGTGCACAGCTACCAGGCTTGCTTCCCCGACCTGCAGGATGTGCAGATTCTGGCAGCCCAGCAGCACGGCGTAACGCCTGTGGCAAACCGGGAGGAGGCCGAAAGGAGGAAGAACGAACTGGTGTATGTGGGTGCTGACCCTTACTTCTGTATAGATAAGAACATGACGCACAGCATACCCTATCTGGTGCCCAGAGCACATGATTTGCTGAGCGACATAGGCCGCAACTTCCTGGACAGCCTGTATGTGAAGGGAATTCCCCTGCACCGCATCATCGTATCAAGCATCCTGCGCACCGAAGATGACGTGCAGAGGCTCAGGAGGCGCAACGGCAACGCCAGCGAGCAAAGCTGCCACCGCTACGGCACCACCTTCGACATCGCCTACAACCGATACTCTACGGTTTCGCATCCAGACGGTCCCGAATGCCGTGCAGTCAGGAACGACACGCTGAAATGGGTGCTCAGCCAGGTGCTGAGAGACCTCCGTGCCGACAGCGCCTGCTACGTGAAGCACGAGCGCAAGCAGGGTTGTTTCCACATCACAGTACGCTGACCGCCCTCCCCCACTGCACATGCCAAGCGCATGCAGGGAAGCAGGAGAAATGACATAGGAGTCTGAGTGCCAACGCTCAGGCTTCTTTCTTTTTCCAAAGAAAATCAATCCGGTTCTCCGCCCGATTCCTTTGCCCCCAAGAGGCAGCACGCTGCATTCCCGTTTCCAGCGCGCTGACCAGCCCGTTGCAGCACGCTGGGATTGCCCCCGCAGCACTATGGCTCCAAGCGAGAAGCCTGCCTATAGCCCCTTGCACGTAGGCTGAAGGCAGGCTGGCAATAGGCTGAGCGGCATCCGGGAGACAATTTCCCGCCACCAGACATAAGCCCACGAAAAGCACTCTATAATAAAAAAAGGGGAAAAAAGGACGCATGGCTAATATAAATTGGCTAACTTTGCAAGGAAATACGTAAACTCTAAACATACAATAGTACACAATGAGTACACAAGCAGAAAAGATCAAGGAGCTGGTTGAGCTCCGTGCCAAAGCCCGCATGGGCGGTGGCGAGAAGGCCATCGACAAGCAGCATGCAAAGGGCAAGTACACAGCGCGCGAGCGCATTGCCATGTTGCTGGACGAAGGTTCGTTCGAAGAGATGGACATGTTCGTACAGCACCGCTGCACCAACTTCGGTATGGAAAAGAAGCACTACCTGGGTGACGGCGTTGTCACAGGTAGCGGAACCATCGGCGGACGCCTCGTGTATGTCTTCGCACAGGACTTCACCGTGAGCGCCGGCTCACTGAGCGAGATGCTGGCAAGCAAGATATGCAAGGTGATGGATATCGCCATGCGCGTGGGTGCACCTGTCATCGGACTCAACGACTCGGGTGGTGCACGACTGCAGGAGGGCATCAACGCTCTGGCAGGATATGCCGAAATCTTCCAGCGCAACATCATGTCAAGCGGCGTGATACCTCAGATCAGTGCCATCATGGGCCCCTGCGCAGGCGGTGCAGTATATAGCCCCGCACTCACCGACTTCACTTTCATGGTGGAGAACTCCTCTTACATGTTCCTCACAGGACCTGGTCCCGTGAAGGCAGTGCTGGGTGAGGTGGTCACACAGGAGCAGCTGGGTGGTGCAAGTGTGCACGGCAGCAAGTCGGGCGTAACACACTTCACAGCCACTACCGAGGAGGAGTGCATCGCTATGATCAAGCAGCTGATGACCTACATACCTCAGAACAACCTGGAGAAGACTCCCCGTGTGGAATGCACCGACCCCATTGACCGTCTGGAGGACAGCCTCAATGAAATCATCCCCGAGAACCCCAACATGCCTTATGATATGTATGAGGTAATCGGCGGTATCGTGGATAACGGCGAGTTCTTCGAGGTTCAGCCCAACTTCGCAAAGAACATCATCGTGGGCTTTGCACGCTTCAACGGCGAGAGCGTGGGTATCGTGGCCAACCAGCCCAAGCAGCTGGCAGGCGTACTGGACTGCAATTCAAGCCGCAAGGCTGCACGCTTCGTGCGCTTCTGCGACGCATTCAACATCCCCATCGTGACTCTTGTGGATGTACCCGGATTCCTTCCCGGTACCGCTCAGGAGTACAATGCCGTGATTCTGCACGGTGCCAAGTTGCTCTACGCATACGGAGAGGCTACTGTACCCAAGGTGACAGTCACCCTGCGTAAGTCTTATGGCGGCAGCCACATTGTGATGAGCTGTAAGCAACTTCGCGGCGACCTCAACTATGCTTGGCCTTCTGCCGAAATCGCTGTGATGGGTGCCAGCGGCGCTGCCAGCGTGCTCTATGCCAAGGAGGCAAAGGCTCTCAAGGAAGAGGGAAAGGCCGAGGAGGCAAAGGCATTCATCAAGGAGAAGGAGGAGGAGTACACCAAGCTCTTCGCCACACCTTACCAGGCCGCCAAGTACGGCTATATCGATGATGTGATCGAGCCACGCAACACACGTTTCCGCATCATACGCGCACTGGAGCAGCTGGCTGGCAAGAAGCAGCAGAATCCCGCCAAGAAGCACGGAAACATTCCTCTGTAATCGCTCACATATAATATAAGGAAGCATTATGACATTACTTACAAACTGGCCCACTGTATGGTTGATGACCGGCATGGGCGTAGGCATAGTCTTCTGCATACTGATTATCCTGGTGCTCATACTGAAGTTCATGGGCAACATCAACGTACGCACCATGGGCAGCACGAAGGCTCAGGCCGCTGCCGACGGCTGCCCCTGCGGCTGTGGCGAGGCAGAGGCTTCAGAGGCCGACCTGGCTGCAGTGGCCACCGCAGTACATCTGTACCAGAATGATCTGCATGACTACGAGAGCGGAGTACTCACCTGGCATCCCACAGAGACTGCCTGGCACAGCGAGCTGAACCCCTCTCTCTAAACATTATCAAACAACCAAACGATTCGACAAAAGATGAAAGACTATAAGTTCAAGATCAATGGTCAGGACTATGCCGCCAGCGTGGAAGAGCAGGACAACGGCACTCTCAACGTGACCGTCAATGGCAAAACCTACCAGGTGGAGTTGCCCGAAAAGGCACACCACTGCACTCGTCCCATGGTGAGACCAGCAGTATCAGCCGCAGCAGGTGCACCTGCAGTGGCACGTCCGGCAGCTGCTGCACCCGGTAATGTAGTGGCTCCCCTGCCCGGCACCATCACCAGCGTGAAGGTGAAGAAGGGCCAGAAGGTGAAGAAGGGCGATGTGCTGCTGGTAATGGAGGCCATGAAGATGGCCAATGACATTACCGCCGAGGCCGACGGAACCATCAAGAACGTGTGCGTGAGCCAGGGACAGAGCGTCAACCAGGGTATGATTCTGATAGAGTTCGTAGCCGATGCACAGCCTGCTACCGCAGCTCCTGCACCCGCTCCTGCTGCTGCTCCCGCACCGGCACCCCAGCCTGCTGCAGGTGCCAACTGCGTAGTGGCTCCTCTGCCAGGTACTGTCACCGAGGTGTTAGTGAAGGTGGGCGACAAGGTAAGTGCTGGTCAGAACGTACTCAAACTCGAAGCCATGAAGATGGAGAACTGCATCACAGCCGAAAGCGCCGGCACTGTGAAGGCCGTAAGAGTTCAGAAAGGTGCCCAGGTACAGGGCGGTGACGTACTGATAGAAATGGCTTGAAGACATGAAGAAACATCTGCGCGCCATGTGCCTCATGGCATTGCTTATGCTGGTGGCCACTCCTATGATGGCCGGAGACTTCAACTTGGGCACCGCCCTTGAGAAGTTCTACAGCGAGATGGGATTCACATCCTTCTTCATCGGAACAGGCTGGAAGAACCTGGTCATGCTGGCCGTCGGCTGCGTGCTGCTCTATCTGGCTATCAAGAAAGAGTATGAACCTCTGCTCCTGCTCCCCATTGCCTTTGGTATGATACTCACCAACCTGCCCGGTGCAGGCCTGTTCCACACCGAGATGTGGAATGATGAGTTCCTCAACCCAGACAGCCCCTACTACCACAGCTATCGTCATGTGATGGCCGAGGGAGGACTGCTCGATGTGCTCTACATAGGAGTGAAGGCAGGCATCTATCCCTGTCTGATATTCCTGGGAGTAGGTGCCATGACCGATTTCGGTCCGCTGATTGCCAACCCCAAGAGCCTTCTCCTGGGTGCAGCAGCACAGTTGGGCATCTTTGCCACCTTTATCGTTACACAGCTTGACTTCTTCGGTTTCAACGCCCAGGAGGCTGCTTCTATCGGTATTATCGGTGGTGCCGACGGTCCCACTGCCATCTTCCTCACCACCAAGCTGGCTCCCCACTTGCTGGGTCCCATCGCTGTGGCCGCTTACAGCTATATGGCACTCGTGCCTGTGATACAGCCGCCCATCATGCGAATGCTCACCACCAAGAAGGAGCGCATGATTCGCATGAAGCAGCTGCGTACTGTGAGCAAGAAGGAAAAGATCATCTTCCCCATCGTAGTGGCTATTCTGGTGTCACTCATACTGCCTTCTGCCGCCACTCTGATTGGCTGCCTCATGCTGGGCAACCTGATGAAGGAGAGCGGTGTAGTGGAGCGTCTGAGCAAGGCTGCACAGAATGAGTTGAACAACATAGTGGTCATCTTCCTGGGTACCACCGTGGGTGCTACAGCCACTGCAGAGGCTTTCCTCAACTGGCAGACACTCAGCATCCTGTGTGTAGGCATCGTGGCATTCAGCGTGGGAACTGCCGGCGGCGTATTGCTGGCCAAGCTGATGAACCTCTTCATGAAGGAGAAGATCAATCCGCTTATCGGTTCGGCCGGTGTGAGTGCCGTTCCCATGGCAGCCCGCGTAAGCCAGGTAGAGGGACAGAAGTCAGATCCCCACAACTTCCTGCTTATGCACGCTATGGGTCCCAACGTGGCAGGCGTGATTGGTTCGGCTGTTGCAGCAGGTATCCTGCTCAGCTTCCTGGGCTAAGACAGAGCACACCAGACTACATGGAAGCAGCCAGAGAGTACTGACGGACGATACAGGAAACCCTTTTGAAGCAAACAGGAAGAACTGCCGCACCACACAGAACCCTCTATTGAAGCACCTATAATATAAATAAGGAGAAAGCCCAAAGGCCGACCCAATCAAACAAAAGACACATGCAGAGCAACAGACTCTATACATTCATAATGCTGGCAGCCATAGGGGCTGCCAGCGTTGTTTCTGCCCAGAGCGACAATTGGACAGAAGCACGCAAGGCTATCCACCGCGACAGAAACCTGTGCGGAAGCAATTACACCGCCTACCCCACTCCCACCGAGAAGCTCACACCGGCTCCCAAAGGCTACGAACCCTTTTATCTCACCAATTATGCCCGCCACGGAAGCCGCTGGCTGTGTGGCGATTGGCAGTACCAGGATGTGATGAAACCCCTGCAGGCAGCACGCGAGAAGGGCAAACTGACCGCCGAGGGAGAGCAACTGCTCAGCGCAGTGGAGGAATTTTACAAGGGCGCCAAAGGCCGCATAGGCGAACTCACCACCAAGGGTGAAGACCAGCATCACGGCATAGGCAGACGCATGGCCAGGAACTTCCCCCAGGTGTTCAACGCCAAGAACTCGCGGGTGGATGCACGAAGCACCGTGGTCATACGCTGCATCCTGAGCATGGAAGCCGAGTGCGAAGAACTGACACGCCACTTCCCCAACCTGCTCATGCACAATGACGTGAGCACCACATACCAGTGGTATCTGGCACCCAACACACCCGACTACGTGAAGGAAGCAGAAGAAGGCCGCAAGGGACTGGAGCAGAAGTGGCGCAAAGAGCTGGTGCATCCCGAGCGCTTCAGCAAACTCCTGTTCAACGACGAGGCTTACGCACGCGACGAAGTCAACTGCGAGCGCCTGATGAGACGGGTGTTCGAGGTGTGCGGCAACATGCAGAGCCACTACGGAGCACCTGACCTGTGGCATTACTTCACCGAGGATGAAGCCTACGACCTGTGGAAACTGTACAACATGAGGTTCTACGCCGAGTTTGGAGCCTCTAACTATACGCGCAAGAAAGCACCTTTCAAGGTGGAGACTCTGCTCCGCAACGTCATCGAGACTGCCGATACCATCGTGAACCAGAAGGATTATCACGGAGCCACTCTGCGCTTCGGACACGAAGTGTTCCTCATGCCACTGGCCACGCTGATGGAACTGGGCAATACAGGAGAGACGGTGGAGAACCTGGATACGCTGGACCGTGTGTGGGTGGGTTCCAACATCTTCCCCATGGCAGGCAACATCCAGCTCATCTTCTACCGTCCCAAGAAGGGACGCCAGGGCGATATCCTGGTGAAGGCTCTGCTGCAGGAGCACGAGATGACGCTGCCCGTGAAGCCTGTGAAGTTCCCCTACTACCGCTGGGAAGACCTCAGAGCCTACTATATCAGCAAACTGGAGAACGCCCGCAACTGACCTTTCCAACCCAAAGCCAGCACACATGACAGGCAATGACTACACGCTGTATGAGCTCAACAGGATGGTACGCTCGGTGCTCGAATCCAGTCTCGACGAGGAGTACTGGGTGGTGGGCGAACTGAGTGATGCCACCCAGGGCTACGGCGGACACTTCTATGGCGAACTCATCGAGAAGGAGGAGGACGGCAAGAGGATACTTGCCCGCGCCAGAGTGACCTGTTGGGCACGTACCTATAATCTGCTCAGCCTGCGCTTCCAGCGCGATACAGGGCAGACGCTACATGCCGGCATGAAGGTGCGACTGCTGGTCAGAGTCACCTTCCACGAGCAATATGGGTATGCACTCAACATGCTGGATGCCGACTCCAACTTCACTCTGGGCGACATGGCAAAGCGCCGGCGCGAGATTCTGGAGCAGCTGGAGCGCGACGGCATACTGCATGACAACCAGACACTCAAACTGCCCCGCCTGCTCAAGCGTATAGCTGTGGTGTCGGCCGCAGGCGCTGCCGGCTACGGCGACTTCTGCAACCAGTTGGCCGGCAACGACTATGGGCTTGCCTTCACCACCCGCCTCTTCCCTGCCGTCATGCAAGGAGCACGGGTGGAGGAGACTGTTTCGGCAGCCCTGCAAGCCATTGCCGACGAGGCAGAAAGATGGGATATAGTGGTCATCATACGCGGCGGAGGAGCCACAGGAGACCTAAGCGACTTCGACAGCTATCTGCTGGCATCCTGCATCGCACAGTTTCCCCTGCCCGTGATTACAGGCATCGGCCACGAGCGCGACGAGACGGTATTGGACTATGTAGCGCATACACGCGTGAAGACACCCACTGCCGCTGCAGCCTTCATCATCGACCATCAGGCTCAGGAAGCAGCTCTGCTCGACGACCTTTACCGCCGCATCGCACATTCGGCACAGGAGCGGTTGCTGCGTGAGCGCAAACGGTTGGACATGCAGGCTTCCCTGTTGCCCCTGCTCATACGCCGGAAGACCGACCGCATGCAGGTTCGCCTCGACCAGATGCTCACCTCGCTGCGCACCGTCACCATACAGCGCTTCGAGCGCGAGCGGCATCGCATGGAACTCATGGAGCAAAGGCTCAAAGCCTCTGACCCATCCCTGCTCCTACGACGCGGCTTTACCATCACCACACACCAGGGAAGGATGCTCACCGACCTGTCCTGCCTGAAGCCGGGCGACACGCTGCGCACCATCACGCTGGAAGGAGAAATCAATAGCACAGTAACATCATGCAAGAAGAAAAACTGACCTACGAAGAAGCCATGCAGCGGTTGGAAGAACTGACCAAGCGCATGGAGAGCGGTGAAATCACCGTTGACCAGATGGCCGAAAGCCTGCGCCAGGCACAGAAGTGGATGAAGCAATGCCGCGAGCAACTGTATGAAGCGGAAAAAAATTGCAATTCCCTGTTAGATGTCAACGAAAAGGAGTAACTTTGCACCAACGCTGCCGACATTTTGCCTACAGCTTGTAACAAAAGGACTATAACTCATTGTAATATGAAAGAAATAGACTGGAGTAACCTTTCATTCGGTTACATGAAGACTGATTACAACGTGCGTTGCTACTACCGCAACGGTGCGTGGGGCGAAATAGAGGTGTGCAGCGAGGAGACTATCCCCCTGCACATGGCAGCCACATGCCTTCACTACGGTCAGGAAGCCTTCGAGGGACTCAAGGCATATCGCTGTCCCGATGGCAAGGTGCGTGTGTTCCGTCCCGACGAGAATGCAGCCCGCCTGCAGAGCACCTGCCGTGGAATCCTCATGCCCGAACTTCCCACCGAGAAGTTCATTGAGATGGTAGAGAAGGTGGTGCGCCTCAACGAACGCTTCATTCCGCCTTATGAGAGCGGAGCAACCCTCTACGTGCGCCCACTGCTCATAGGTACAAGCGCACAGGTAGGCGTTCATCCCTCTGAGGAATACCTCTTCCTCATCTTCGTTACCCCAGTGGGACCGTATTTCAAGGGCGGTTTTGCCACCAACCCATACGTCATCATCCGCGAATATGACCGCAGCGCACCCTTGGGCACCGGTATCTACAAGGTGGGCGGAAACTATGCAGCCAGCCTGAAGGCCAACAAGATGGCACACGACTTGGGCTACAGTTGCGAGTTCTATCTGGATGCCAAGGAGAAGAAATACATCGACGAGTGCGGAGCTGCCAACTTCTTCGGCATCAAGGACAACACCTATGTGACTCCCAAGAGCACCTCTATCCTGCCCAGCATCACCAACAAGAGCCTGATGCAGCTGGCTATGGATCTTGGCCTCAAGGTGGAGCGTCGCCAGATACCCGAGGAAGAGTTGGCCACCTTTGAAGAGGCCGGAGCCTGTGGCACCGCAGCTGTCATCTCCCCCATCGAGCGTATCGATGACCTGGAGAACAAGAAGAGCTACGTCATCAGCAAGGATGGTCAGCCTGGTCCCATCAGTACCAAGCTCTACCACATGCTGCGCGACATCCAGTACGGTGTACTTCCCGACACCCACGGATGGACTCACGTGGTCATCGAATAAGAGTCAAACGGGCTGCACAGCCCATCATACACAAACGAGCCGAACTTCTCCATCAGGAGGTTCGGCTCGTTTGTTTCCGTTCAGCAGCATGTTTCTTCGGCCAAGCCATTCAGCCAAGCCTGTTTACCTATGACCATAAACCTTAGGACTATCGCTATTGGCCATCGAGCGCTATACCAAGCAGATTTCCATGCCATCACTTTAGCCCAAACGCCCAAAGCCTTTTGCCTATCATTATATATAAGGTAGCAAGAAAGACATGCAGGGTGTTCCAGATGATGAACATCACATCGTCCATATCACCCAGCCTCTCATCCCGGATTAATGTGTAGGGCTGCAACACTTCCAAAGGACGACAAGAAGAGACGAAGGACAGATAGAAAAGACCCATTTCAAGTACTCAGCAACCATCAGAAGCCTACTTTCGGACGCTCAAAAGCATAATTTTATGCAGGAATCAATATTTTTCCTCTGAATTTGTTGACGGGTTCAATTATTCTTTGTAGCTTTGTCAACAAATAAAGCCTAAAATATGCATAAAGAAGCTTTTCCAATACGATTGCATGAAGCAAGGCTTATGATGGACTACAGCATGGACAAACTTGCTGAAGAGACTGGCGGCATCATAACCAAGCAAAGCATTTCGCGATACGAGAAAGGCATCATGCGCCCCAAGCGTGATGCTCTGGAAGCTCTGGCCAAAGCTTTGAACATCAGTGGCGAATATTTCGAAGGAACCAATCTCAAGATAGACCTACCGATGCTTCGCACCACTTCGGATGGGAAGCTATCTGAAGACGAGTTGCAAGCCATAGAAGCCAAACTGTCGTTTTGGGCGGAGCAATATCTTGCCAAAGAGAAAGAGGCTGGATTTCCTACCCAGTTCAAGAATCCGATAAAAGGCCGAAAGGTATCAACCCTGGAAGATGCTATCCGCGCTGCCAACCTCCTTCGTGAAAAATGGCATTGTGGTGACGGGCCCATCGCCAGCATCCTGAGACTTCTGGAAAGGAAAGGTATCATGATACTCTCAGCATCCCTTCCCGATAACGTATTCGGGATGAGTACTTGGGCCGACAAGAAACATCCGCTGATAATCCTTGACTTCAATCCAGAGAAGAGCAGCGTGGAGAAACTTCGTTTCACAGCACTCCATGAACTTGCCCATCTGCTTCTACAATTCCCGGAAGAGAGCCAGTTCAAGTTAGAAAAGCGCTGCGATTTCTTTGCTTGTTTCTTCCTCCTACCCAAGCAGGCTTTTATCGAAGAATTGGGCTCTAACAAGCGTGAGAGAATTACGCTGGAGGAGATGATAGACATCAAGGAACTATACGGTCAGTCTCTCGCTGCCTCCATCATTGCAGCCAGAGATTACGACATCATCACCACCGAGTATAAACGCGCATGGTATTCCAAGTACATAGAGCCTAACCCTCGTGAAATCGGAAACGGCCACTATGCATTTCCTGAGACTATAGGGAAAGAGAAGAGAGTAGATTCTTTAATGAAGAATATAAGGATAGAAAGGGCGAGAGAATGAAGGAAATCATATCACACATTTACCAAAACAGCACTGGTCATTGGGTTATACAATCCAATGAAGAACATTCCGCCGGTGTAGCTAATCTTGCTTCTCAATTTTCCAACGATTTCGGCATGGGTGAATGGGGGAAAGTTTTGGGATACCTTCATGACAAGGGAAAGGAATCCTATGCTTTTCAACAACACATCCGGAAAGAAAGTGGCTACGAACCTGAAGCTAAAGTTACAGGAAGCACAAACCATGCCTTTGTCGGCGGGATATTAGCCCGAAGGACTTATGGAAAAAGTGCAGATAATTTCTTCGTCAATCCTATAATTTCTCATCATACAGGTTTGCATGATTCTGACGAAATAGAATCAATCATCAACCAAGAGATTCCCTCTGAAATCAATTCCGACATAAGCAGAGAAACATTGAGCATGCCAGAGTTCCCAATACAGTCTAATGATTTCCACCATTTGTTCCGTATGATGTTCTCATGTCTTGTTGATGCTGATTTCCTGGATACAGAGGCATTTATGGACAAAAAATCATCAGCGTTAAGACAGGATAAAGCCACATTGAAGGACCTGCTACCCCTGCTGCTCAGAAAGCTAAGAGATTTGAAGGAAAACGCAGATAATACGGATGTTAATTATATAAGAGAGCAAATCCAGCAGCGATGTGTCACAATGTCAGATTCTGACATTGGCTTTTATAGCCTGACAGTACCCACAGGTGGAGGCAAAACGTTGTCTTCCTTGGTATGGGCAATGAAGCATGCCATAAGAAATGGCCAGAAAAGAATCATTATAGCCATACCTTACACAAGCATAATCATCCAAACAGCATCTATACTGAGAAGCATCTTTGGAGGAGAGAATGTGCTGGAGCATCACAGTAATGTTGACCCAGAGCAGTTTAAAGACGGAGAACTGAAAGAAAGGATGAAGTTGGCAACTGAAAATTGGGACTACCCAATAATTGTAACAACAAATGCGCAATTATTTGAGTCTATGTTCAGCAACAAACCATCAGTATGCAGAAAACTCCATAACATAGTCAATAGCGTAGTTATATTGGATGAGGTACAAACCCTTAGTACAGATTATCTACAGTCCATTGTCGATTCTTTAAAAACATACAATAAGTTGTTCCATGTGACCTATCTGTTCACAACGGCAAGTCAACCTGTATTGAGCGGTCTTATAGAAGGATGTAATCCGAGAGCATCGTTCAAGGGAATAGACCACGTGACAGAAATAATTCCCGATAAATACAGATTGCACGACAAACTACGAAGAGTACAGTTGAGCATCGACAATGATGGAAAGACATACGACGAAGTTGCGAAGATGCTGAGCAAGCATAAAAGGGTGCTCTGCATAGTAAATACTCGCAGAGATGCTAAAGAACTGTATGAACGCCTCCCGAAAGAAGGAATCACAATACATCTATCCAAGATGATGTGTCCTGAACATATCAGTGAAACATTAGAGCGACTCAAGGCCGCCCTAAAAGACAAGGGCAACGAAATTATCCGCGTTATCTCCACGCAATTAATAGAAGCAGGAGTTGACATCGATTTTCCTGTTGTATATAGACAGGAAGCAGGTTTGGACTCTGTATTGCAAGCTGCAGGCAGGTGTAATCGTGAAGGAAAGTTTAGGTTGAGTACAACCTATGTTTTTTCTTTATCAAAAGAGCACAATCTACCTAAAGGAGAGATGCAAGCAGCCAACAGTGCCAGACAGAGCCTTGGGAATTGTCATGATTGGTTTGAACCAAGCACAATGACGTCTTATTTCCAACAATTATATTGCAGGAAGGATAGTTTCGATAAAAAACACATTAAGGAATACCTCTACAATGCAAAAGAACCTTATTTCCAGACTGCAGCCAAAGAATTCAAGCTTATAGAAGACAATGGCAAGAACGTCGTGGTCTGTTGGAAAAACAGCATGAAGCTTGTAGAACAACTACTAGACAAAGGACCATCATATACGTTAATGAAGAAGCTGTCAAAATATATAGTAAACATCTATAAGAATGACTTTGAATCTTTACTTGGCATGGGCGTTGTGTCGGAAAAGAGAGAAGGGCTTTACGTTGTTGAATACAAGCAACAATACGACGAGAATCTTGGTTTACGGGTTGACAATAATTGGAAAAAAGAATCGCTAATCATTTGAACGAGCAAAGACGAGCAAGAGTTTAAAAGATAAATAAAACAAATAACAACATGGAATATACAGACAAAGAATATTGTTTGGAGGTGTGGGGCGATATGGCCTGCTTCACCCGACCAGAACTTAAAGTTGAGCGTGTCAGTTATGATGTGATTACCCCATCTGCAGCACGAGCCATATTCGAGGCAATCTTTTGGAAACCAGCTATTCATTGGCAAATTACCAAGATTGAGGTATTGAATCCCGTAAAATGGACTTCTGTAAGAAGAAACGAGATAGGTGCTGTCGCAAGCATCCGTAACATCAAATCTATTTATATTGACGAAACTGACAAAGAAAACAAGCTTGTAAATCGCCAACAGAAAAACTCGTTGCTTTTGAAAGATGTTCGTTATCGAATTTGGGCTAAAATGGAGTTCCGCTCTATCAACAAACGAAAGGCAGAAGGAGATTTGTTCTCTCGTGAACCTGGTAATGACGAAAACCCCATGAAGTATTACCAAATGTTTGAGCGAAGAGCCAGCAAAGGACAATGCTTCAACCAGCCTTATCTTGGTACTCGTGAGTTCTCTGCCTCTTTCCGTCTCATTTATCCTGATAATGAGGCATTGACTCCACCAATATCTGAAGAGCAAGGAGGCACCAAAGACCTAGGCATCATGCTCTATGATATGGACTTTACAGACAAGAAGAATATCCAGCCAATGTTCTATCGTCCACAAATGAAAGAAGGCACAATCATTGTTCCACCAATTAATAGTGAGGAGATTTTAAAATGATACTAAAAGCGTTATATGACTATTTCTATAGAAGCGGCAATCTGCCTGCACGAGGCATGGAGGAAAAAGAAATTGGTTTCATAATTGTCATTTCCGAAGAAGGTAAGTTTCTACGTTTCGAAGACTGCCGCATAGATAAAGGACAAGCTAGAAACTATCTTGTAAAGAAACACATAGGCCGTACTAGTGCTGTTGCTGCGAACTATTTGTATGACAACAGCACCTATGTATTAGGTTATGCTGACATGGATAAAGAAATAAACAGCCTCAAGAAAAAAGTTAATCTTCTAAAAGAAAAAGCTGAAATGTCTGCAGAGGCCCAGAGTGTGTATAAAGAAGCCGAAAAGGATTTGCAAGACAAAACAAAGAAACGCTCTGAAAAGGAGCAAGAATGCTTGACAGCCTTCAAAAAGAAAGTCACTTCTATATACGAGCATCATCCGAAAAACAATGAATTGTCCGCTATCTGCAAATTCTATCAGCAAGACAAGGAAGAGATCCATTCTTGCATTATGCAAGATAGCATGTGGGAAGACATCAAAAAGAATCTGTCTAAGAGATATTCCACATTCTCTTTTCGAATAGAGGGTGACCTGAAAATCGTTGCTGAAAAAAGAGAACTCTTGCAATTAGATGAAGAAGATACAAATGAAGGTGATGATATTTGTCTAATAACAGGCAAACGAGGAGTTCCCGTTGATACAACAACAGCGACAATGATTCAAGACAGTCAAGCAACAGCAAAACTTGTATCGTTTCAAGTCAACTCTGGCTATGACTCTTACGGTAAAAAGAAATGCGGAAATGCGCCTATATCTAAAGAAGCCGAATTTGCTTATACAACAGCTCTTAACGCTATGCTACGGAAAGACTCTCATAATAAGTTCATTGTCGGCAATCGCACATTCGTATTTTGGTCATCATCCCATAATGATGTTACAGAACAAGCAGAAAAAAGCCTTTTCGACTTACTGGGTTTTACTGACAAAGAACAGGATGACCCAAATATTAAGATAGAGCAAGTACGCAAGGTTTTCATTTCCATTTATTCTGGAAGTTTGAAGACTTCGTTGGACGATCGCTTCTATATTCTTGGACTCGCGCCAAACGCTGCACGAATTGCTGTGGTGTATTGGTCCGAGTGTTCTCTAAAGGAATTTGCCGGAAAAATCCTGCAGCACTTCAAGGACATGGAGATTATTGACACCCGTAAAGACAAAGTGCCTTATATAGGAATTAAAGACATGCTAGCGGCTGTCACTCTCAGCGGAAAGCAATCAGAAACCACACCTAATCTTCCAGAGGCAATAGTCAAAAGCATATTCCAGGGAACCGCATATCCATTCACGCTCTACTCTGCCTGCATCCGACGAATAAGAGCAGAGTCAGGAAACAAAGACAAAAAGGCTGTACGCATAGCTCGAACAGCTATCATCAAGGCCTATCTGAACAGAATTAGTGACAACAACAATAAATCAAGCATTATGTTAGACAAAAGTAACACAAACCAAGGCTACCTCTGTGGCCGCCTTTTTGCAGTTCTTGATAAGATTCAAGAGGATGCAAACAGAATCAACAGCATACGTGAAAGATACATGAATGCTGCCAGCGCAACACCAGCTTCGGTATTTGCGACCATCCTCAACCTTTCGATTCATCACATGGAGAAATTGCCGAATGACGGAAAAAGGGTTTACTATGAGAAGATGAAGCAAGAGATTATAGATAAGATGCCTGCTACAGGGTTCCCCACACATCTTGACCTTCAAGACCAAGGCAGATTCTTCATAGGATACTACCATCAGAGAGAAGACTTCTTTACCAAGAAAGAGAACGAGAACAATAACTAGAAGATCCACACTTAAATTGTTTATATTATGACAGAACTGAAAAACAGAATTGATTTCGTTTACATGTTTGACGTGCAAGACGGCAACCCAAATGGCGATCCCGATGCAGGTAACCTTCCCCGTGTTGATGCAGAAACTGGCATGGGCTTAGTGACCGACGTATGTCTGAAACGCAAAGTGCGCAACTACGCACAAGTTGCCAAGAACTTATCTGCTGGCTACGATATATTCGTAAAGGAGAAAGCAGTTCTTAACAACGAGATTGCGAAAGCTCACGATGACGCAAACGTGAACAACGCAACAGACAAGACAGAAGCTGCTCGCCAGTTCATGTGCAAGAACTATTATGACATCCGCACATTCGGAGCTGTCATGTCAACGGGTAAGAATGCAGGCCAGGTAAGAGGTCCCATCCAGTTAACCTTTGCACGGTCGGTTGACCCTATAGCTACGGCAGAGCATTCTATCACACGCATGGCCGTTGCTACCGAGGAAGAAGCCGAGAAGCAAAAGGGCGACAACAGGACAATGGGACGTAAAGCAACCGTTCCTTACGGTCTCTATGTCTGCCATGGCTTCATTTCTGCCAATCTTGCCAAGCAAACTGGATTCTCAGAAGAAGACTTACAGCTTTTCTTCGAAGCCTTGAAGAATATGTTTGACATTGACCGCTCTGCTGCACGAGGTTTGATGAGCGCACAGAAACTTATTGTTTTTCGCCACGACTCTATTCTTGGCAACGCCCCAGCCAACAAACTATTCGATTTGGTAAAGGTTGTGAAGAACACAGATGAAGCCCCAAGATCTTTCAACGATTACACTGTTACGATTGAAAAAGAGTCTATACCAAGCGGTGTTTGCATGGAAGAATTGATTTAATATCAATATGCATACTGAAGATGAAATGCTCATGTTGTCGGGGATACAGCACTTTATGTTCTGCCCCCGACAATGGGCTTTGATACATATCGAGCAGCAATGGGCCGAAAACAAACTGACTACAGAAGGGCAGATTCTACACAGGAACGTAGATAACCCCTTCTATCGTCAGAAAAATGGCGATGTCATCACACTTCGCTCACTTCATATAGCTTCCAAGCAATTGGGGTTGTATGGAATCACAGATGCCGTAGAGCTAATTCCTGCTGATTCATCAGAAAATGCCATAACCCATAATCGCTACAAGGGATATTGGAAACCTTATCCTATAGAATATAAGAGAGGACGTCAAAAACCAGATGAAAGAGACGAAGTTCAATTAACAGCCCAGGCAATGTGTCTTGAGGAAATGTACGGCATTCGCATCCCATCTGGAGCCATATATTATGACGAAGTGAAACATAGAGAAACCATTCTCTTTTCCGATTCTTTAAGAGGAACAACTATCCAATGTGCCAAACAGATGCATGAAGTCTTTCACAGTGGCACACTGCCAAGAGCTACCAAGCAGCAGCACTGCAAAAACTGTTCTCTTGTTGACATCTGTATGCCCGAAATAAGCAATTGTACTCTAGCAAGAACCTATCTAAGCAAAAATCTATATGAGGATATTACTTAACACATTATACATCACTACGCCTGAAGCCTATCTAAGTAAAGATGGGTTGAATGTTGTAGTATCCGTGAAGCAGAACGAGATATTCCGTATTCCCATCCATAATATAGAACAGATAGTTACTTTTGGCTATATGGGGGCAAGTCCAGGATTGATGAAGTTGTGTGCAGATAGCAATGTTTCTCTAACCTTCCTTTCCCCACAAGGAAGATACATCAGTCGTTCCCAAGGACCGACTAAAGGGAATGTTTTGTTAAGAAAGGCGCAATACAAGAATTCTGATGAGCCTAACTATTCCCTTCATCTCAGCAAATTATTCATTGGTGGAAAAGTACAGAACTATCGTAACATTCTACAACGCTTTATTAGAGACAACGGGAATGACAAAGCTATAGAAAATACAGCCGATGAACTCCTCAAATGCAAGAAACGGATTCTGAATGCCGACTCAATAGCAAGTTTGAGAGGCATTGAGGGAGAAGCAGCAACCCACTACTTTAGTATTTTCTCCCGACTTCTTCTCAACCAGAAAGATGACTTTGTCTTTGAAGGACGTAATCGCCGTCCCCCAAAAGATGCTATCAACGCAATGTTATCCTTCATCTATACTCTCATATGCAATGATATGACATCTGCATTGGAAACCATTGGGTTGGATCCATACGTCGGTTTTATGCATACATTAAGACCAGGACGAGCATCATTGGCACTGGACATGATAGAGGAACTACGTGCATATCTAGGAGACAGACTGGTTCTCTCTCTTATCAACAGGAAGCAAATAACGAAACACGATTTCATCAAACAAGGTGATGAAGGAATCATAATGACTGAATCTGGCAGGAAGACCATACTTGCCGCTTGGCAAAGCAAGAAAAAGGAACTGATTACCCACCCATACTTAAACGAGAAAGTAAGCATTGGATTATTACCCCATATTCAGGCAATGTTATTAGCAAGATTTATAAGAAAAGACATTGATGATTATCCCGTTTTTTTAATAAAGTGACCTATGTTTGTATTGATTACCTATGATGTCAACATCACATCTCCCCATGGCGCCAAACGTTTGCGCAACGTGGCTAAAGCATGCCTAAATTACGGGAAAAGAGTGCAAAATTCCGTCTTTGAATGTATCTTAACAGATTCCCAATGCGTCATGTTAAGGAAACAACTAAATGACATTATTGATTCGAAACAAGATAGCATAAGATTCTATATACTTGGGAAAAACTGGAAGCATAAAGTTGAAACATTAGGAAAAGATCTTGGGGTTGACTTTACTGGTGAACTTATCATATGACATATAAGCCTGCGAACCCATAGTATTGCATTTTATCCTATCGTTTCGCGACACCTAATTATCAACAGATTAGATATCACATTAAACACGAAGCTTTTTCTATCACATAACTTTGCATATATTCGCGAAAAGTATATCTTTGCACTATGTTAGTCAGTCAATTATTGACTATGCAGTCGCACCTCATGTAGGTGCGTGGATTGAAACTAAATTATGCCTAAACAGTTTAAGTTAGGTCAGGGTCGCACCTCATGTAGGTGCGTGGATTGAAACCTCAATGAGTCAGAGTTTGTTAAGAAAGATAAGGAGTCGCACCTCATGTAGGTGCGTGGATTGAAACTTAATTTGCAGTTATGGCTCTTAATGCTAAAAAAGGTCGCACCTCATGTAGGTGCGTGGATTGAAACAACCAGCAATTGGAGTATGAAAATCAGAGGAACGCGTCGCACCTCATGTAGGTGCGTGGATTGAAACTTAACAGCATGAGTACGAGTTTCAAAAGTCTTAGTCGCACCTCATGTAGGTGCGTGGATTGAAACTTACGAACAACCTTTTTATGTACAACATGCTTCGTCGCACCTCATGTAGGTGCGTGGATTGAAACCACGTGGAACATGTATTTGGTTCCTTCCCTGCTGGGTCGCACCTCATGTAGGTGCGTGGATTGAAACACCAGTCCACCGCCCTGCTCGTTGATGAGGAGTTGTCGCACCTCATGTAGGTGCGTGGATTGAAACCCAAAACCATTTGTAACAAAGGTATAGGAAACAGTCGCACCTCATGTAGGTGCGTGGATTGAAACCTATACTATTAAGAGGAGCAATATAGTTAACATCTGTCGCACCTCATGTAGGTGCGTGGATTGAAACTGCGAAGCGCGCAGCGCGAGCGATGGCTCTTGCCAGTCGCACCTCATGTAGGTGCGTGGATTGAAACCCCGCTGTGGTCCCAGTACACAGCGGGGAATTTTTGTCGCACCTCATGTAGGTGCGTGGATTGAAACCGTTAACCTTGACATCCAGTGTATCTACAACTCCGTCGCACCTCATGTAGGTGCGTGGATTGAAACAGTACTGCGTTGCTTGCATCGAATGCAGGCCTGGTCGCACCTCATGTAGGTGCGTGGATTGAAACCAGTATTATGGAGAAAACACGTGGTCAGAAGGCCGGTCGCACCTCATGTAGGTGCGTGGATTGAAACAGGTCAGACTTATCAGATGGCAATATCTAATAAGTCGCACCTCATGTAGGTGCGTGGATTGAAACCTTTACTCTTAAAGGTTCTGTTGTAACAAAACGTCGCACCTCATGTAGGTGCGTGGATTGAAACATCACGTCTTACGCAGTAGCCCTCCCCCTATTTCCGTCGCACCTCATGTAGGTGCGTGGATTGAAACAGGTGCTATCAATAATATGTTTGCCAAAAAGGCGTCGCACCTCATGTAGGTGCGTGGATTGAAACAGACTGTTGGCTCGTCTGCTTTCCGTGACGCTGCTGCGTCGCACCTCATGTAGGTGCGTGGATTGAAACGTAAAAGCGGTTATGCTCTTGACCTCCCTATATGGGTCGCACCTCATGTAGGTGCGTGGATTGAAACTTTCGTGAGGGACTCAATTCAAGTCTCGCCCAAGTCGCACCTCATGTAGGTGCGTGGATTGAAACATCATCAACTCATCAGACATTGAAGCAGTACCACGTCGCACCTCATGTAGGTGCGTGGATTGAAACCAGTGGTCTTGTTGTCATCGGTCGTTGGACTAATGTCGCACCTCATGTAGGTGCGTGGATTGAAACCAAACTCTTCCCTTCGTGGGTCCATCAACACCGAGTCGCACCTCATGTAGGTGCGTGGATTGAAACTTCGGATACTGCTGGGTCTGAAACTTACAATAATGTGTCGCACCTCATGTAGGTGCGTGGATTGAAACAGCCTGCTGGAATTTAAGATAAGCGTCAAAATCCGTCGCACCTCATGTAGGTGCGTGGATTGAAACTATACGTCTTGCGGAAGCAAACGCTGAAAAGGCGTCGCACCTCATGTAGGTGCGTGGATTGAAACTCATATTGCAGCGGTGCAATAACGCTCCACCTTAGTCGCACCTCATGTAGGTGCGTGGATTGAAACCAATAAAGCGCCAATCTTGACCAGCAGAAAAATGTCGCACCTCATGTAGGTGCGTGGATTGAAACAAATTCCATGGTCACACCCGACTGATTGGCAGAGGTCGCACCTCATGTAGGTGCGTGGATTGAAACCTTGCCTTCGGCATTAGCGTTATGCTCTCTAGCGTCGCACCTCATGTAGGTGCGTGGATTGAAACTGCTCCTGCCGATGGTTCATCAATGCCTAATAGTCGTCGCACCTCATGTAGGTGCGTGGATTGAAACGCGCCATGTAAAACGCGACTCCCTGGAAGAAAAACGTCGCACCTCATGTAGGTGCGTGGATTGAAACCCAATGATGTAGCACAGCTGAGCTACGCGATCCGCGTCGCACCTCATGTAGGTGCGTGGATTGAAACCCTCATGTTAATCGTGTTGTTGATATTGATTTGTAGTCGCACCTCATGTAGGTGCGTGGATTGAAACTTACGCTTCTCTCGGTAGTAACTTCCTGCACTCGTCGCACCTCATGTAGGTGCGTGGATTGAAACGTCTGTTTCTCAAGGTAGTGGACAGGCGGATAGTGTCGCACCTCATGTAGGTGCGTGGATTGAAACTTACTCCTACTAATCCTGCGACCTTGTCGCAGATGGTCGCACCTCATGTAGGTGCGTGGATTGAAACAAGGAGTTCCAACCCTTTCATTTGCAAAGTACAAATTGTCGCACCTCATGTAGGTGCGTGGATTGAAACACAAGCCCAGTCAAGCAAGCGGAAGGCTTGTGTGTCGCACCTCATGTAGGTGCGTGGATTGAAACTTTTCTGCCTGTAAGCAGTCTTGGACATATACCGAGTCGCACCTCATGTAGGTGCGTGGATTGAAACTAAAGGGGAAAAGGGGGGCTGGGGGGGGGTATAAAGGGTCGCACCTCATGTAGGTGCGTGGATTGAAACAATGCGCAGCCCTTATAAATATAAAGCAGGTGTTTGGTCGCACCTCATGTAGGTGCGTGGATTGAAACCCGTATTGCTACTGATTTTGAAAATAACCAAAAAGTCGCACCTCATGTAGGTGCGTGGATTGAAACTACTCTGACTATTACAAATGTAAAGCCTTCGGAGTCGCACCTCATGTAGGTGCGTGGATTGAAACAAACTTTTTAAATTTTTAAATTATGCCTAAGCGTCGCACCTCATGTAGGTGCGTGGATTGAAACTACTTTTGCAGGTTCGAATGTTATTGATGTGAAGTCGCACCTCATGTAGGTGCGTGGATTGAAACTAACTTGCTTACTCCTACCAACCCTGCTACACTGTCGCACCTCATGTAGGTGCGTGGATTGAAACTTTACCGTACCGTGTTACACACGACTCGGGCTTTGTCGCACCTCATGTAGGTGCGTGGATTGAAACTCTATAAGTTGGTAAGTACCAAAGCGCGGAAAATGTCGCACCTCATGTAGGTGCGTGGATTGAAACCTAAAAGCGGTTAGGTTCTTGACCTCCCTATATGGGTCGCACCTCATGTAGGTGCGTGGATTGAAACTTCCATCAAGGGGGATTTTTCGGGTGCGGTGCGTCGCACCTCATGTAGGTGCGTGGATTGAAACAAAGAAATCGCTAACCGAACAAGTAGGGCGCTATGTCGCACCTCATGTAGGTGCGTGGATTGAAACATACGTATTTTAAAATAGACGTACATCATATATGTCGCACCTCATGTAGGTGCGTGGATTGAAACGTAAGGAATAGAATCACGACGCAACTCAGCAGTGTCGCACCTCATGTAGGTGCGTGGATTGAAACTGAAAATGCCAAATATGTTTACAATTTTGCTGGGTCGCACCTCATGTAGGTGCGTGGATTGAAACTAATAATAACATTCCAAATGAGTAAAATCGGTAAGGTCGCACCTCATGTAGGTGCGTGGATTGAAACTTGCCAGTATAGCCATCGAAATGCGCCTTAAAGAAGTCGCACCTCATGTAGGTGCGTGGATTGAAACTTAAATAAAAAAGTACGAACACGAGGAACAGAAGCGTCGCACCTCATGTAGGTGCGTGGATTGAAACCTCAACAAATCACCCATCTTCACAAACTGACCATAGTCGCACCTCATGTAGGTGCGTGGATTGAAACTTTGAATAAAGGGTTATTCAGCATCAGAAACAGTCGCACCTCATGTAGGTGCGTGGATTGAAACAAAACATGTGGCTTCGCGGAGCAAAGAAGAAGCTCGGTCGCACCTCATGTAGGTGCGTGGATTGAAACATTGATTGCGGTACTATTAATCCAAAATGTGTGTGTCGCACCTCATGTAGGTGCGTGGATTGAAACCAGCCGTTAAATCAAGTTTAGCAGAACTTGTAGGTCGCACCTCATGTAGGTGCGTGGATTGAAACTCAAGAGAGTCCAAGACGTTGAAATGCTTATACGTCGCACCTCATGTAGGTGCGTGGATTGAAACTGAACACTACCAAACTTAGTCCATTCAGACGGAAGTCGCACCTCATGTAGGTGCGTGGATTGAAACTTTTAATATAGTCTCGCCCTACTGTCGCTCATGTGTCGCACCTCATGTAGGTGCGTGGATTGAAACAAATGCTGATGTTCAGAAGTGGGAAGCCAAGTGCAAGTCGCACCTCATGTAGGTGCGTGGATTGAAACACGCTTGAAGGTGCGGACAACTACGTTGACCATGTCGCACCTCATGTAGGTGCGTGGATTGAAACTTTGATGTCTCTCAGACGTTTGCAACGTGTGACCGTCGCACCTCATGTAGGTGCGTGGATTGAAACTGTAAGTTGATGATGCCAAATTCTTCTCTTAAGGTCGCACCTCATGTAGGTGCGTGGATTGAAACATGGTACATGGCATGTATGGCCGTGTGGAGTGTCGGTCGCACCTCATGTAGGTGCGTGGATTGAAACAAGAGGCTTGGTGATAAAGACATCATAATCAGAGTCGCACCTCATGTAGGTGCGTGGATTGAAACTTTTACACCATCAAAGCCGAAACAAGGGCGCAAATGTCGCACCTCATGTAGGTGCGTGGATTGAAACAAGGCCATTACCACATATCGCGGACATCATACCGTCGCACCTCATGTAGGTGCGTGGATTGAAACAACATTGTGCGTGATTATCATTCGCCTATACAACAGTCGCACCTCATGTAGGTGCGTGGATTGAAACTATAAACACTGAGGTTCGTGTAATGCCCATGCCTGTCGCACCTCATGTAGGTGCGTGGATTGAAACTCAAGTGGTGCAATCACGCGAAATGTGGCGATCCGTCGCACCTCATGTAGGTGCGTGGATTGAAACTTAAAGAATAGAGTTTTATCGGTCTTACAAAACGTCGCACCTCATGTAGGTGCGTGGATTGAAACTCCGAAATGGAGGCTATACGTGCCAATATTGACGGGTCGCACCTCATGTAGGTGCGTGGATTGAAACTGGGATTGGTATCGTGATGCCTCTCTGATTGATGAGTCGCACCTCATGTAGGTGCGTGGATTGAAGCCGTTCCGTTCCGCATGCACTATCGCTCCATTCCGCATCGCACCTCATGTTGGTGCGTGAATCGAAACGTCATTAACAGGAGACTTAGAAAATTTTAGTTTCTATAGTCCTTAACTCGCCTTTACATCTATATAAGCATATATGAGCCTGCTCATCAGATTCGCTAACCACAGCCTCAAGCACTTCTTCATCCGTGATATTGAAGGTCATCGTGATGGCAGCTACCTGTCCAGGGATGGCTCCACATATCATCGCTGATGGTGATCCCGAGGCTGTACAAGGGAAGCCGATTGGTGAACAGGGAGATGTAGGCTTCTTCGGCACTTCCTGCGTGTCTTCACATCAGGAAAGAAGTTGTCCTTGACCGTCCAACCCTAGGCTGGACGGTGGATGAAGCTTGCTTACTTGGCAAAGTAATATATATTCTCTGACCGTCCAGCCTTGGGTTGGACGGTGGAGATGTACGGCACACCCGCCCTGGAGGCTAAATGAATCCTGCACATGAGATAACTGCTTTACACTCGCAAAAAGCCCTTTCCTCGGGACTTGCACCCGTTAGACGATGCTCATGCCGAGCATACGATAACAAAAAATCCCTGTGGAGAATCATTCCACAGGGACTTTTTGTTTGTATAGGTTGCTTATTTGTCAGCGGTTCCTTGGTAAGGCCATAGGCCAGTAGGTTGCTTATTTGTCTGCGGCTCCCTTGGTAAGGCCATAGGCCAGTCAGGGATTTGCTTATCTATAGGTTGCCTATTTGTGGGTACCCACTATGGTGGTGGGAGGAAGTTGCGAGTTGCGGCGGTCGGTCTCAGTGACCACACGGGCAGCCAACTGCATGAAGGCATGGCCGGTGGGAGTAGTTGGGTCGAGGGCAGCAGGCGTTCCTTCGTCGCCACTCTGGCAGATATCCTGCACCACAGGAATCTGCCCCAGGAGAGGCACATTCATCTCCTCGGCCAGGTGCTTCACACCTTCCTGCCCGAAGAGGAAGTAACGCTCGTCGGGATGCTGGGCTGGAGTGAACCACGACATGTTCTCCACCAGTCCGAGAATAGGCACATTCACCTTGTTGTTCTGGTACATGTTGATGCCCTTGCGTGCATCGGCCAGCGCCACTTGCTGAGGTGTGCTCACGATGACAGCACCTGTGATGGGCAATGTCTGCACCAGGGTGAGGTGGATGTCAGAGGTTCCGGGAGGAGTATCGAGGACAAAATAGTCGATGTCGCCCCAGTTGGCATCACCTATGAGCTGCTTGAGGGCATTGCATGCCATACCTCCACGCCAGAGCGTTGCCTGGTCGGGATTGACGAAGAAGCCGATGCTGAGCACCTTCACTCCGTACTTCTCCACGGGCATGATGAGGTCGCGGCCGTTGATGCGCTCGCTATAGGGACGGGCATCCTCTATCTGGAACATCTTGGGCACTGAAGGACCGAAGATGTCGCAATCGAGCAGAGCCACCTTCATGCCCATCTTGGACAGTGCCACAGCCAGATTGGCAGCCACTGTGCTCTTGCCCACTCCGCCCTTGCCACTGCTTACGGCTATGATGTTCTTCACGCCAGGAAGCAGATCGGGGAGGTCTGGACGGGGAGCCTGCAAGGCTTTGGTCTTCACCTCAACCTCCACATCCTTGCTCACATAAGCGTGTATGGCAGCCTCGCAAGCCTTCACCATGCTCTTCATAAAGGGGTCGGTGGGCTTGTCGAAGATGAGTGTGAAGCTGACGTGCATGCCTGCGATGCGCAAGTCGTCCTCCAGCATCTTCATCTCCACCACATTCTTTCCTGTTCCAGGATAACGCACGGTGGAGAGTGCGTCTGTTATCAGTTTAGGATAAAGTTCCATCTGCTATTGTTTTCAGACTGGAAACCACGGATGGCGGGTCGGCTCAGCGGCATACCGAAGATGCCTGCATCTGCCCTCCCCTATCGGATTCCCAATCCATTCATAATTCCATGTTCCTGCTTCTCCTGTGCTCCCGCCTACTTGCTCACCTCCAGACTCGAGCGCTTCTGCCGGCTGTAGGAGCGGTACTCATCGAGCGGAATCTCCACGTCAGGCTCTGTCAGCTGTCCCTCGAGCGGCAAGTGGAAGCACAGATACTTGATGTCGATGCCTCTGCCACGCCACATGCTCTCGTAGTAGGTCTGTATCGACTGTGCCACTGCTATCATCCCCTGGGCCGGTTCGGCATAGAGATTGCGCGTCTCGGCAATGGGCTGGATGCCGTTGGCAGAAAGCATCTCGCGCGTGTATGTATATAGGAAGTTGCTGTCGGTCTTGAGATGCACCAGACCGTCCTGCTGCATGAATGCGCGATAGCGCTGCAGAAAGGCGGTGCCCGTAAGGCGCTTGGTCACCTTCTTCATCTGCGGGTCAGAGAAGGTGAGCCACACCTCGCTCACCTCGCCAGGGGCAAAGAAGCGGTCGATGAACTCGATGTTGGTGCGCAGGAAGCCCACATTCTGCATGCCTGCAGCCACTGCCTCCTGGGCTCCTGTCCACATGCGTGCTCCCTTGATATCCACTCCGATATAGTTCTTGTCGGGGAACATCCGTCCCAGACCCACCGTGTATTCGCCTCGTCCGCAGCCCAACTCGAGCACGATGGGCTTGTCGTTGTGGAAGAAGTCGGTGTTCCACTTCCCCTTCAGGTCAAACCCGTCGGCCTGGAGAACCGCAAATGGGCACTCCACCACCAGCGGATTGGCTGCCATGTCGGCAAACTTAGCCAGCTTTCCCTTGCCCATGCCTACTTGTTGATAGTGTATGAGGCGGTGCCGATGTTCTGCCCGTCGGCAAAGATGTCAACACGGTAGGTGCCGGTGCTGAGTGTCTCGTTCACGTCCCAATATACGGTTACGCTCTGCTCCTCACCTGTGTATTCGATGTCCTTGCGTATGCTGTACTCCAGCTGGCGGTTCTCATACTGGAAGGTGCCACCCGAGGTGAGCACGCTGCCCATGGGTGTGGAGATGCGCAGATAGATGCTTCGCAGTCCGGTGCTGGTGGTCACGTTGCGTGAGATGTTGAAGCTGATGGCGAACTTCTTCACGTCCTTCACCTTTCTGGCTTCACGTCCCTTCTTGTTGCGTGCCTCGATGCGAATGCCTGTAGCATCCAGCTGGCTGGCTATCTCCACCTTCTCGGAGAGCGACTCGTTCTGGCTGCTGAGGTTGGAGATATGCTGCTGGGCCTGCTGGTTCTTGTCCTTCAGGCTGGTATTCTCCTGCGTCAGTTCCTGGTTCATGCGGTTGAGGGAGTCAATCTGCAGCACGTAGCTGCGCAACACCTTACGCAGTGTGGCCAGCTCCTTCTTCAGTCGCATGATCTCGGCAGCATTGCTGCTCTTCACTCTCCTGAGCTCTTCGAGGAGTTCCTCGGTGCGCTGCTGCTCCTGATCCAGTTGTGCCACCAGTGAGTCGTTGTTGATTTTCATCTTCATCTCATTGTACTGCATGGCAAACTGCTCATACTCGTTCTCCATCTCGCGCTTGTCCATCTCGGCCAGCTCAAGCATCTGTTTGTTCTTCTCATTCTGCTTGTGCATGCGGAAGCCGAGAAATACGATTACCGCTACAAGTACAGCTGCCACAGCTACCGACAGCATGATGGTTTGTTTCTTGCTCATATCCTTGGTGTATTTTATTCTATTTCTGAAAAACGCAAATTACCCTGCAAAGTTAAGCATAAAGTCTGGAATGTCAGCCAAGATTGCCGGTTCATTTGCTCGATTTAACTTCTCTTGTTTCAGAAACCAGCCACTCGAGACGCAGAAAAGAGCAATACCGGCAAGGGGAACTGCCTCTCCCAGCCCCAAGAAGCTGCCCCCCGAAATGCCACAAAATATTTTTCCAACTGAGAAAAATTATTTCCCCAACTGAAGAAATCTATTCCCTGCCCTACAAAGGCCGAAGACGGAAGAATTCGAAGCTAATTGGAGAAAAAGGAGCAAGAAGGTGGCGCTTGCCCGGCAAAAAGCATTTCGCACTTGAGAGAAATGTCGTATATTTGCAGCCAGAAGAAACCCTAAATAAAAAAAATGGTAACGCGCGGGCGTGCGGAGACCACCTCACTGCGCCCGAAAGCGGACTTTCACATCCACAAAATGAAGAAAACCTTAACATCGGTACTGCTTCTGGCCATCACCATGACGGCAGGAGCACAGAAGCTCACACGGATGAACGCAACCACCGTGCAGGCTACACTCGACAACGGGCAGTCGCTCTACGTCGATTTCTACGGACCTCACATCTTCCGTCTGTTCCAAGACCCACAGGGAGGAATCATCCGCGACCCCAAAGCCAACCCGCCAGCACAGATACTGGTAGATAATCCCCGCCGCCAGGTGGAAGGCCTCAAGGTGGAGGGTAACACCATCAGCGTGGGCGACTTGCAGGTTACCCTGGGCAAGCAGGGCGAAATATGCGTGAAGCGCAACGGACAGGAAGTGGTGAAGCAGACTGCTGCCACCGACTTCGGACGCAGCAATGTGACACTCACATTCGAGCAGAGTGCGAACGACTGGTTCTATGGAGGCGGCGTGCAGAACGGACGCTTCAGCCACAAGGGACAGTCCATCGACATCCGCAACACCAACAACTGGGTGGATGGAGGCGTTGCCAGCCCCACACCATTCTACTGGAGCACACGCGGCTACGGCATCATGTGGCACACGTTTGCACCCGGCACCTATGACTTCGGCAAGTCGGAAGCCGGAGAGACCCGACTGAGCCATGAGACGAAGTATCTGGACCTCTTCGTGATGGTGGATAACGGCGCTGTGGCCTTGCTCAACGACTTCTACCAGCTGACCGGTAACCCCGTGCTTCTGCCCAAGTTCGGTTTCTACGAAGGCCATCTGAACGCCTACAACCGCGACTACTGGAAGGAGGCCGAAGCAGGCAAGAACGGATTCATGACCTATGAGGACGGCAAGCAATACAACGAGAGCCAGAAGGACAACGGCGGCATCAAGGAGAGCCTCAACGGCGAGAAGAACAACTACCAGTTCAGTGCCCGCGCAGCCATTGACCGCTATCTGGACAACGACTTCCCCCTGGGATGGTTCCTGCCCAACGATGGCTATGGAGCCGGATACGGACAGACAGAGACTCTGAAGGGCAATATACAGAACCTGAAAGAGTTTGGCGACTACGCCCGCAAGCGCGGTGTGGAGATAGGACTGTGGACTCAGAGCGACCTGCATCCCAAGGAGGGAGTGGAGGCTCTGCTGCAGAGAGACATCGTGGGAGAGGTACGCGATGCCGGCGTGAGAGTGCTGAAGACTGACGTAGCATGGGTGGGAGCCGGCTACAGTTTCGGCCTCAACGGCGTGGCTGACGTGGCTCAGGTGATGCCTTACTACGGTGCCCAGGCACGTCCCTTCATCATCAGTCTGGACGGTTGGGCCGGCACACAGCGCTACGCCACCATCTGGACCGGCGACCAGACCGGCGGCCAATGGGAGTACATACGTTTCCACATCCCCACCTATATCGGCAGCGGACTGTCGGGCCAGCCCAATATCACCAGCGATATGGACGGCATCTTCGGCGGAAAGAACGTGCCTGTCAACGTGCGCGATTTCCAGTGGAAGGCATTCACACCCATGCAGCTCAACATGGACGGCTGGGGCAGCAACCCCAAGTACCCGCAAGCGCTGGGCGAACCGGCTGCAAGCATCAACCGCTACTACCTGAAGCTCAAGAGCCGGCTGCTGCCTTATGCCTACAGCATAGCCCGCGAGTCTGTGGATGGCAAGCCCATGATGCGTGCCATGATGCTGGAAGAGGAGAACGACTACACACGCAGCAAGCGTGCCGACTACCAGTTCCTGCTCGGTCCCAGCATTCTGGTGGCACCTATATATAAGGAAACGCGCGCAAAGGAAAACGGTGATGATGTGCGCGACGGCATCTATCTGCCCCAGGGTCAGTGGATGGACTACTTCACAGGAGAGGTTTATCAGGGCGGACGCATCATCAACGACTTCCCCGCACCCCTGTGGAAACTGCCCGTGCTGGTACGCCTGGGTGCCATCATACCCACGCACAAGCCCACCAACACACCTGCTGAGATAGACTACTCGCTGCGCTGCTACGACATCTATCCCACACTGGGCGAGCACTCGTTTACCGAATACGACGACGACGGACGCACGGATGCCTACCTCAACGGGCAGGCTACCCACACCACCGTAAAACAGCAGTCCGACAAGAAAGGTACGCTGAGCATAACCATCGAGAAGACCACCGGCCACTACGAAGGTTTCACACCCGAGAAGAGCACACAGCTGCGCATCTACTGCCAGCAGGAACCCAAGAAGGTGACTGTGAAGGTGGGCAACCGCAAGCAGCAGCTGACCCGCGTGGAGGACTATGCCACATGGAAGCAGACTGCCAACTCATATTACTACGGAACCGGCGAGGATGCCTACCGCAAGGTGCCTGCGCTGATGGTCAACATCGCCAAGACCGATGTGACAGAGAATGCTGTGACCCTGCTCACACAGGCTGCCATCGACACCACCAACCATCTGCTCAAGACCAGAGGCCAGCTGCAGAAGCCCGTTTGCCGCATAGCCGACGAGGATCTGCAGGCCTACACGCTCACTCCCTCATGGGATGCCGTGCAGGGTGCCGACTACTACGAGCTGCAGTTTGAAGGCCAACTCTACTCCACCATACAGCAGACCCGCTACACGATAGACGGCCTGCAGCCCAAGGGTGACTACGAGATAAAGGTGAGAGCGGTGAATGCCGAGGGCGCTTCAGAGTGGACCGACATCTATGCCACCACCACCGAAGATCCCCTCAAGTATGCCATCCGCGGCATGAGAGGCAGCACCACCTGCCCCAACCAGCCCGGCCAGAAGGTGGATCACCTGTTCGACTTCGACGAGGGTAGCGTATGGCACACCGCATGGAGCCAGCAGGCTGTTCCCTTCGACCTCACCATCGACACCCGCAGCATGAGCCATCTGGAGAGCCTGCGCTACATTCCACGTACCGATGCAGGCAACGGCACTCTGCTTCAGGGTACCGTGAGTCTGAGCCAGGACGGTGAGAACTGGACCGAAGCAGGTGCATTCAACTGGGAGCGCAACGGCGAGGAGAAGAACTTCGACCTGCTCAAGCATGCCGACAAGGCTTGGCGCTACGTTCGCCTGCACGTATCTTCAGCCACCGGCAACTACGGCAGCGGCGTACAGATATACGTATTCCGCCAGCCCAACACACCATGGTACATCCCCGGCGACATCAACCAGGACGGCAAGATAGACGAGAATGACCTGACCAGCTATATGAACTATACCGGCCTGCGCCAGGGCGATGGCGACTTTGCCGGATATATCAGCAAGGGCGACCTCAACAACAATGGTCTCATCGATGCCTACGATATCAGCGCTGTGGCAACTGAGCTCGAAGGCGGCATCTGGGGCGAGCAGAAGGGCGAACTGAAGGGTTCGGTGACTGTAGAAGCCGACAAGAAGCAGTATGCTGCCGGCGAGACAGTGACGCTGACAGTCAAGGGCAAAGGCCTGCAGAACGTGAACGCTCTGAGCATGTGCCTGCCTTATGACGCCACCGAGATGGAGTACCAGGGTGTGGAAGCACTGGCCGTAAAGGAGATGTACAACATGACCTACGACCGCCTGCACACCAACGGACAGAAGGCACTCTACCCCACATTCGTCAACCTGGGTATGCAGAACCTCATCGAAGGCGATGTGGAACTCATGCGCATCACCTTCAAGGCACGTCGAAGCATGAAGTGGAGCGGCCAGATAACCGATGGAATGCTGGTAAGCAGGCATAACAAGGCGCTAACCTTCTGATATTACACCGCTTCAGAAGCACAGAGATACGTTTTGGAAAACTTTTTCTTTAAGTGAAGTCAAAGTAATGCTGAATATCAACACATTATATTAAGAAACGGAAAACTTTACGCTGCGCGAGCAAGAAAAATATTCCAAAATAGGCAATTTAATCCGCAGAATCGTTGCGTATATGCAACCGATTACATAACTTTGCGAGGTCATTCCACAAGAGAAAATGGCCTCGCAATTTCTTTTCAGCATACTGCCAGAAGAACTCCAGCACACTGCCAGAGAGATACAAGCACATTGCCATGGGAATTACAACACGCTGACACCAATATGCCAGTGCAATGACGCTGGGATGCCAGCATACCGCCCGAGAGGAAACAGCGAGCCTGCGAACAGAAGTAAAACGTTTACCATAAAATACCGACAATGATACAGACCGTTAAGAAGAGAGATGGACGCATCGTTGGATTCAACGAACAGAAGATAGCTGCTGCTATCCGCAAGGCTATGCTCGCCACCGAAGAGGGTGAGGACGAGGCTCTGATAGGCCAGATAGCCGACAGGATATCCGTGAAGGGAAAGCCTCAGATGACCGTGGAGGCTATCCAAGACATGGTGGAGAACGAACTGATGAAGAGTTCGCGAAAGGATGTGGCGAAAGCCTATATCAAGTACCGCAACGCACGCAGCATAGCGCGTAAGGCAAAGACCACCGACATCTTCCTGGAGATAATCAACATCAAGAACAACGACGTGACGCGTGAGAACGCCAACATGAACGCCGACACGCCCGCAGGAATGATGATGAAGTTCGCCAGCGAGACCACAAAACCCTTTGTGGACGACTATCTGCTGAGCGAAGATGCACGCGACGCTGTGAAGAACAACTATCTGCACATCCACGACAAGGACTACTACCCCACCAAGTCACTCACCTGCATACAGCACCCGCTTGACCGTATCCTGAAGTACGGATTCCAGGCCGGACACGGAGAGAGCCGTCCTGCCAAGCGCATAGAGACGGCCAGCATACTGGGATGTATCAGCATGGAGACCGTGCAGAACGAGATGCACGGCGGTCAGGCCATTCCTGCCTTCGACTTCTATCTGGCTCCCTTCGTGCGCGCATCATATATAGAAGAGGTGAAGGTGCTGGAAGACCTCAACGCCGAAGACTATAGCGAACTCTACAATGCGCCCATCGACGACTACCTCAACATACCTCTGGCCGGATTTGAGGGACGTGAGCGCATCAAGCAGCACGCCATCAACAAGACCGTAGGCCGGGTGCACCAGGCTATGGAGGCATTCATCCACAACATGAACACCATACACAGCCGCGGAGGAAACCAGGTGGTTTTCAGCAGCATCAACTATGGAACGGACACCAGTGCCGAGGGACGATGCGTCATCAGAGAGATACTCAAGAGCACCTACGAGGGTGTGGGCAACGGCGAAACAGCCATCTTCCCCATACAGATATGGAAGAAGAAGCGCGGCATCAGCTATCTGCCCACCGACAGGAACTATGACCTGTACCAGTATGCGTGCAAGGTGACGGCACGACGTTTCTTCCCCAACTTCATCAACCTGGATACGCCCTTCAACCAAAACGAGAACTGGAAGGCCGACGACCCGGAGCGATTCAAGTGGGAGTGCGCTACGATGGGCTGCCGTACACGTGTGTTCGAGAACCGCTTCGGCCCGAAGACGAGCATCGGACGCGGCAACCTGAGCTTCAGTACCATCAACATCGTCAAGCTGGCCATCGAGTGCATGGGCATAGAGAACGAAGAGGAGCGCATCGACGCCTTCTTTGCCAAGCTCGACAACCTGCTGCTGATCACCGCACAGCAGCTTCACGACCGCTTCGAATTCCAGAAGACAGCCTTCGCCAAGCAGTTCCCCCTGCTCATGAAGGGTCTCTGGCTGGGCAGCGAGAACCTGAAGCCCAACGACACCATCGCCTCTGTCATCAACCAGGGAACACTTGGCATCGGCTTCATCGGACTGGCAGAATGTCTGGTGGCACTGGTTGGCAAGCACCACGGAGAGAGCGAGAAAGCCCAGAAACTGGGTCTGAAGATTGTCAGCTACATGCGTGACAGAGCCAACGAATACAGCGAGCAGTACCAGCACAACTACAGCATACTGGGCACACCAGCCGAGGGACTCTCGGGCCGATTCACCAAGAACGACCGCAAGAAGTTCGGTTCGCTGCCCGGCATTACCGACCGCGAGTACTATACCAACAGCAACCACGTACCCGTATATTACCACTGCACAGCCCTGCACAAGGCACAGGTAGAGGCTCCCTACCACGATCTCACACGCGGCGGACACATCTTCTACGTGGAGATAGACGGCGATGCTACCCACAACCCCGAGGCTGTAATGCGCATCGTAGATATGATGGACAAGTACAACATCGGCTACGGAAGTGTGAACCATACCCGCAACCGCTGCATGGACTGCGGCTACGAGAATGCCGACAAGCATCTGGAAGTGTGCCCGAAGTGCGGCAGCACCAACATAGACAGACTGCAGCGCATCACCGGCTACCTGGTGGGAACCACCGACAGATGGAACAAGGCGAAGCTGTCTGAACTGAATGACCGCGTGATACATGACAATTAATGTTCTGAAGGTACTGCATGATACCACCGTGGATGGCCCCGGTCTGCGCACGAGCATCTACTGTGCTGGCTGCCGCCACGAGTGTCCGCAATGCCACAACCCACAGTCGTGGACATTCGGCAGCGGCACAGACACCACCACGGAGGAACTTCTGGAGGAGATATTGGCCGACCCCTTTGCCGATGTCACCTTCACCGGAGGAGACCCCTTCTACCAAGCCGAAGCCTTCGCAGAACTGGCCAAACTCATCAAGAGCCGGTCAGAGAAGACCATCTGGTGCTATACGGGATTCACCCTGGAGCAGTTACTCAGAGACGGGAGCAGCAGGGAACTGCTCTGCAATATAGATGTGCTGGTGGATGGACCCTTCATAGCAAGCAAGCGCAGCGAGGAGGCTCTGTTCCGGGGAAGCACCAACCAGCGCATTCTGATGGCACGCGAGAGCGCCCTCAAAGGCGAACCCGTGCATTGGGAGAGACCTTGCTGGGACTTATAGACCAGCCGAAACGCCTGGCGCACAAGCATGCAAGCCAGACAAGATAAAGCAACAAGCGGGAAGGAATGCCGTCAAGGCAACCTTCCCGCTTGACGTTTTCTGGCCTCGCACTACGCAAACTCCCGCCTCGCAAACCACCAGCAGGCGGCATCCAGCACCTTTTGCAGCCCGCCCAAGCCCGCAGGAAAAAAAGACGAAGCCTGGGAAAAGCCGCATAGAAGCCGGCCGGCAGCCCTTCCGAGCGGCACAAGGAGTGGATGACGCAGTGCGCTGCACCAGCCTCCGCAGCGCACTGCAACGGCCATCGCAGCACGCTGCATCAGGCTTCGCAGCGCAGTGCGCTTTGTGGGACAAAAAGCTCCAACGTACACATCATTTGACTCAAAAACCCATCCAAGTCCGCTTCAAAGCACAAAAAACGCCGTTCCGGGAGGGAAAAAAGCCAAAAGACTTGTGGGAACCAGCCAAATGCCTTACCTTTACAAACCGAAAGTATATATGCCACATCCAAGCCGCGCAAACAGCCCGGAAGCATTGGCCAACAGCTTGCAGGCAGGGTGAAGACAGAAGAGAAGACAATAATAAAGACAACGAAATGAAGAAAAGGACCGAAGCCACCCTGTGGGCAGCAATGGCATGCATAGCCGCTGTAGGCGGAATGTGGTCGTACGGTGAATACCGCACGTTCAACGACATGGGCACAAACTCCGCTAACCCACTGCTGGCAGAGAATGTGGAAGCCCTGACAGGCAACGAGACCACTACGACTTGGATGGCACGCGAGTCGAGATGTACGGTATATGTGGGCGAAGGCAAGAAGGTGCAGCTCAGCGACGGCACCGTTCTGAAGGCCAATGCAGCCGGCTTCATCACCATCAACGGCCGTCTGGACTACGAAGAGGGAGGCGATGCCTCATTCCGACCAGTTTCCTGCAACGACCTCTACAAGACAATCAAAGACTGACACACGGCGCGCCGACATCAACGACGCGCCCGTTTCATTGAAAAGACATGCACAACATACGGTTCATACAGACCTGCCTCATCACCCTCCTGCTACTGATTGCAGCATGCACGCAGCAGCACCAGGATGGTAGTCAGACTATCCGTGTGAACGTTGACGAGGACCTTCCCGCCGACAGTTTCATCAGCCAATATTCCTTTATCCAGCTGGATTCGGTGACCAGCCCAATGGTCTCCCAGGTGCGCGACATACGCCTGCTGGACAGCCTGATATTCATTCTTGACGACGCCGGACGCATCTTCACCTTCTCGTCGGAGGGACGTCACCTGGCCACCCTTGACAGCCTGGGAATGGGCAGCGGGCAGTATGCCACTGCCGATGCATTCGACATCACCAAGGCTGGCATATACGTGCTCAGCCGCCCGCAGAAGCGTATCATGCAATACTCATTCGACGGGCATCTCACACGCATCTGCCCTGTGCACGACTATTATCTGGGCTTCCGCGTGCAGGCCGACTCAATGGTGGTACTGGCCTCGGGCAATTGCAACAACCGCAAGGCCAACTTCATCGCCATGGAGATGAGCACCCAGAAGTTCAAGCACGAGGCTGAGCACTTTGACCGCACAGAGTCATACACATCAGACACTTACCACCCCTTTGTGGGACAGCAGGGTGACACTCTGCTCATCACCAACCCCTTCCGCACAGACATCAAGATGCTGGCACACGGACAGAGCACTCCGCTCTGCACCTTCAGGTTCAACACCGAGGAACAGATGCCGGCCAACCAGGAGGAATATACCTTTGAGGAACTCGCACAGATGACCAAGCACAAGCCTGTGGTGCACAATATCGCCCTTGCATGTGCCACCTGCGATGCCCGATACATAGGATATGAAATGTTTGGGGAATATGGTCTGTCGTATCTGCTCACGCGCATCAAGGCCGATGGCAGCACGCAGAACATGACCATCATGAACAATCCCGAGCCCAACTTCCCCTACCTCTCTGCACCAGTCTGCACGTCAGACGGGCAACTGGTAAGCGTGATGCCCGCCTATATGTTGCTGCAAACAGAGAAGGCATACGGGCTCAACCAGTTCACATCGGCTGGCCTGAAGCCGACCGACAACCCTGTCATATTCCTGCACAGGCTGAGATAAGCCCATGCAGGAGTTGGCCGTCACCTCCCAGGAGGAGGACTGACCTTATATAATAATGAGTATAAAAGAAACTACTATACCGCATATACACCAACACCTGGCACGATGGAAGCGGGCACTGACAGTGCTCACGCTTGCACTCATCTCGGCCTGCGCACTCATCTCGCTGCTCTACATCAGCGGTGTGCTGTCGGAGGTACTGGAGATGTCAACACTCTTCGCCATCTTCACCACCGTGTTCTCCATACTGGTTCCATGCTGCATCGTACTCACCCTCATAACCTTGAGCGAACCGCAGAAAGCGCCCGCCGAGGAGGAGAAGCCTGCAGAGGAACAAACGAAAGAACTCTCTGTGGATCTGACACATGGGATGCTGGTATATGGAGAGCAGCATGTGCGGTGCCGACATCAGATATTACTCATCCTGCAATACGTCACATCCAAGGACGACCACTTCATCAGCAAGGCCGACTTTGCCCGCGTGCTCGACGATTCCACTTACCAGAACGACTGCGAGAGCGCCAATGCGAAAATCAACACACTGGTAAGCAGCATCCGTGCTACGCTGAAGACCTTCCCCTACGAGATAGTCAACGTGAACCGGCAAGGCTACGTGCTCAACAAGAAAGAGGTGCAGGAAGAAGCGAAGGAGCAAAGTGTCTGAGCGTCTGAAGAGAACTTACTTTTTATCAGAAGAGGAATAACGTTCGAATCGAAGAAGAATGGTATTCGAAATAAAGTGAATTGGCCTTTGAATTGAAGCAAAACAGCCTTTGGCTTAAAAGCGAATGACATTCCGGCTAAAGAGAAATGGACTTTGGCCTAAAGAGAGATGCCATTTGCCTTGAAAAGCACAAGAAAACACGCAAAAGCAATCTAAAAAAGGAAGAGAAGTGCACCAAGAACTCAATTCCACCCTTCCAACAGCCACCACCAATAGCACCAACTCACACAAAGAAGCAAGGAAAAACGCATTTCCCAATGCAGAAAGAAGCAAAAAGAAGCATTTTCCCATGCCTTTTCCATAATGCCAAGAAACGCGCAACAACCTATTACTCAAACGATTTAATAGTTCTGCAACAGATATTACATACTAATATAAGTATAATGTGAGAGTAATATGATAGGCATCCCCAAGGCTTTCTGTCAATCAGGCTATACCTTTGCAATCGGAAAGAGAAAGTAGTTTCTATCATAATAAAAAGCGTTGGCAGAAAAACGCGTGAGCGTTAGGACTGACAAATAGGAGTTAAAAAGATTGTAAGTCAGTATAACAAACAGAGGAGACCAAGCCGGTGATAACCTACAGTCAATAAACTGAGAAAATAAAACCATATCACCAAACAGAGGCACACACTGAACATATATCACTTCCACAAAAGAATTTCATACGGTGCCTACCATTCAAACACCGGCTTGGCCTCTCCTTTGAAAACCCCACACAGTTACTCAAACCAGGTTACGCGGCGGCATCAAGCAACCGCCCCAGACCGCTCTGACCATGATGACACCATCCTGCCGGCTCGGGCACAAAAGCCTCTGGCCGGCTGTTCTTTTATATATAAGGAGCGATGGAGAGGGGCGGAAGAGGCTTGGGAAGAGCACAAAGAGCGTGATGGAGAGGAGTGAGAAGGAGCTTTCTGAGCATTTCAGGGAAATAAGGAATGTGCTGCGAGGGACATTCCATAGAAAAAGCCTTAACTTTGCAAGGCAAAGGAATACGAAATGCAACCCTAAAACATACTATAAACAATGAGAAGAATCGTCCTGTGCATCATGCTGCTGACCATCGCATGCAGCACTGCCATGCAAGCCAAAAGAGAGAAGGAGCCTGCCGACAACTATATGAATCACCCATGGTACGGCAAGCGCATTGCCTATATAGGCGACTCGGTGACCGACCCCAATCAGGGTGGCGGACAGGTCACACACTACTGGCAGTTCCTGGCCGACTGGCTCCACAGCACGCCGCTGGTGTATGCAGTGAGCGGATATGAGTGGTCGCATGCCGTGGGGCTGACGGACAAACTGCATCAGGAAGTGGGTGAGGATGTGGATGCCATCATCGTGTTTCTGGGCACCAACGACTATAACAGCGACCTCCCGCTGGGCTGCTGGTTCACCGAGAAGCCCGAGCAGGTGCAGCGCGGCAAGGGTGGCAAGGAGTTCCAGGACGTGCGCCTGCACCGCTCACTCAGCATGGACCAAAGCACCGTGCGCGGCAGAATCAACGTGGCAATGAAGCACCTGAAGGAACTCTACCCCACCAAACAGCTCATCCTGCTCACTCCCCTGCACCGCGGATATGCCTTCTTCGGCAACGGCAACCGGCAGCCCAGCGAGGATTACCGCAACGAACAAGGCCTCTATATAGACCATTATGTGGATGCCATTGCCGAAGCCGCCCATGTGTGGGCTGTTCCTGTCATCGACATATACTCGCTCAGCGGTCTGCTTCCCACCATGCCCAGCCAGAGGCAATACTTCTGCGACGAGAAGAACGACCAGTTGCACCCCAACACACAGGGGCATCAGCGGTTGGCCAAGACACTCTTGACCCAACTGAGCAGTCTGCCCTGCACCTGGGAATAAGCAGCCTGCAGCCCAAACGAGAGAGGCCATGCAAGGGGAAACGCTTCCCCTGCATGGCCTCTCTCATTGCACTTCAGCGCTCAGCGCACCGTCACTTCATCGCCCTGGCGAACGAATGAATGGGTGCCCGCATCCAGTTCATAACGCGCCACTTCGCGTCCATGATGCTCGCACAAGCCCATAAACCTGGCGCCGGCAGACGAGCGGAAGTAATGGGCCTGCATGGGAAGATAGAGCGTGCAGGAGGTATTGGCAGGCACCACAGCACGATAGCTCATCATATCTCCCTGCTCATCGGCAGTCCACCCACTGCGTATCTCGCCATAGTCTGAGCAGTAGCTTCCGCTGAGCGACTTGTATGGCAGGCCGCACTCAGGCTGCAGCACAAACTGGCGGTAGCCGCTCTCCTCACCCTGTGCAATGCCCAGCTGGTACTCATACATCCATTGTCCCACGGCTCCGAGGGCGAAATGATTGAAGGAGTTCATGGTGTTCTCCTGGTGTTGACCGAAGGCGCATTCAAAGCCGTTCCAGCGTTCCCAGACCGACGTAGCACCATGCGTCACCGGATAGAGCCACGAGGTGAAGTCGGTGCAGGTGAACATGCGGAATGCCTCAGCCCAATGGCCCGAGCGGCTCAGTGCGGGAAGGATGTTGGGAGTGCCCGAAAAGCCCGTGGTGATAGTATGGTCGGGGAAGTCCATTGCCCCCTTGCCGCTCTGGCTGGGATGCTCTGCCAGGCATGCCAACCACTGCTGCGCACGCTGGAGATTCTCGCTGGAGAAGCAGTTGAAGTTGAGTGGTGTGGCATACGAACTCTGCGTGTGCACCTGTTCACCATCCGCTGAACGGGTCTGCCCGGTATGCTCATCCACGTAACACAGGTTCCATTCCTGCTTCGCCAGGCGGTGTCTCTCGGTGAGCCTGCGGCTTATATCCGGCCGCCCCACCGCACTGGCCATCCTGGCAGTAACCTCCATCATATAGATGTAGATGGCATTGTTCACCAGGTCAGCAGGTGTTCGGGCATCCATCGCGAGCCAGTCTGCCAGTCCGCCGGTGCGGCTTGACAGATGCGGGAAGCGTTCACTCATGGGATAGGCAGCCATCCCGTCGAGCCATCGCACCATGGCATCCAGATTGTCCTGCACTATCTTTCTGTCTCCGTATTGGCACCACATCTGCCAGGGAACCATGCATACAGCCGCCCCCCAGGTGGTTCCGTCGGGGAAACCAGTAGGCCGCTCGCGGCTGTACTCCGGTATGGTGGAGCCTATGCCGCCCTCTGCAGTCTGGTCGGCACGCAGTGAGCGCATCCACTGAAGGAAGAAGCCATACACATCGCTGTTGTATGCAGCGGTGCGGGCATAAGCCTGCGCATCGCCTGTCCACCCCATGCGTTCGTTGCGCTGGGGACAATCGGTGGGCAGCGTAAAGAAGTTGCCCAGCTGTGACCGCTGTATGTTACGGAAGAGTTGGTTCACCAACCTGCCCGTCACACCGTCCCACGTCTCGGCATGATAAGTGCCTGTAGGCAGCGAGTCAGACGACAAGACCAGTCCGCCCACGCACTCCGGAGCCAAAGGCTGCTTGCTCGACGGCAGGGTAATCTGCACATACTGATAGCCCCTATAGGTGCTTCGGGGCGAATAGACCACTCTGCCCGACCCGTCGGAGACGTAGAAGTCGGTCACCAGAGCCGCACGCAGGTTGGCCTGCAATATACGTCCGGCTATTCCGCTACCCTTTGGCCCATAGGTGTCAGCATACCAGCGCTCGTCATCGGTGCGCGGTTCGTGGTCATATAGGCCGGGATAAAGTTGCTCGCCATAACGGATGATGACCGTGTCGCCGCGCTGCAGGAATCCCTCGGGAAAGGTTATCTCGGGCACTCCCACCATATTGACACCCATATCATAGGTATATGTATGCCCGTCGGCACTGTGCACCGGCATCACCCGCTGTGCACTGAGCCGCTCACGCACACGCACCGGACTGTCGTAGCGCGACTCTATGCGTGGTTTCTGCCAGGGGCGCATGGTGATGACCTCGGCCGGCCTCCATCGCTTGTTCGCCTTGTAGGCAGGTGTGCTCCAGCCTTCTGTCAGAGCCTCCTGACGTGCATCATAAACCTCTCCGTTGAAGAATGAACCGTAGCGCCAAGGGCCGTCGTTGCATGCCCGCCACGTGCCGGGCGATGTGACGATGACCTCTTCGCGCCCGTCCTCATAGCGCACCACCAGCTTGGCCAGCAGTGCTTCATGGTCGCCCCAGAAGTTATAGTTGCGTGTAGTATATGACATGTTGCCCGTGTACCAGGCTGGCAGGAGCAATGCACCAAGGGCGTTCTTGCCCTGACGCAGCATGGAGGTCACATCGTAGGAGGCATATCCCAGCACCTCGCGATACTGCGAACTGCCAGGCACGAAGCGGTCCTGGCTCACCGGCTTACCATTGAGATGCAGTTCGCACGCTCCCATCGCCGTGGCCAGCAAGTGTGCTTCACGCACCTTTCCACTCAGCCTGAAGGACGTGCGCAGCATGGTGAGCGCTCCGTGGCTGGGGTCTGCATGGGCCAGGCGGATGCGGTCGGAGGGGTTGTCCACCACGATGCGGTCACCCTTGACAGCTACGCAAGACAGCCCATGGAAGCGGCCATACTGAGCCGGGCCAAACACCTCGGTGTCCTCAGAACATCCCCTGCTCTGGATATTATAACCCTGATAAACCACCCTCGCATGGGGCAGCGCGGCAAATCCCACCTCGCAGAGGTTGGGGTAGGAATTATGGTCATGGGTACCTCCCCACTGCCCTATGGTGACCACCTCTGCCGTATTGCCCTGGCGGTCGAGCAGCGGTTGCAGATGTCCGGGAAAGCCGTTGCCACAGATGGTCAGCGCCACTCCGTCGATAAGGAAAGATATATTGCCTGTCTCCACACATACCGACAGTTCGTGCTCCTCATGCGTCCCCTCCTCGGTGAGCAGACTGCTGATATTGCTCTGCGGGAACGATTTCTCCGACACCTCAAGCAGCGGCAACCGGTCTTGGTCCGTGGGTGTGAAGCCCACACGATAGACTCTGAGCGCTCCCACACGCCCGCTCTGTGCTTCGGGGAAGTCCAATTCCACGCGCACATAGCTGGTTCCCTGCATATTGTCTATATTCTGGAAGGCATCGCGCAAGCGGAAGTCATTGGCTCCCAAGAGTATTGCCGCCTGGTGCCCACGCTCGATGCGGAAGCGGGTGTTGATGGTGAAGCTGAAGTTGGAGGGTGCCGACAGGCGCTGGGCAGTGGAGCCTATCCACTGTGCTCCCGACCAGGCCGGCAGGCGGCAGTCCATCAGTCCGGTGAAGAAAGCCGACTGCCCGGTGTGCTTCTTTCCCTTGTTGTCCCACACGCTGAGCGTCCAGCGATACCCCGTAAGCGGCTTCAGCGGCTGTCCCTTGTAGGTCACTCCCGTAGAGGAGGCATCTGTCACCTTTCCGCTGTCCCACATGAGCGTATCGCCATGCTCGGTGTGAAGCGTCAGCCGATAGGCTTTCTGGCTCACGCCAGGCTGGTCGGACTCCATGGCCCAACCGAACACCGGTTCCTTTTCATCCACTGCCTGGGGTTCCACTGTGTGCTGTACCCTGAGCCTGACCAACTTGGTATCGGCGCGGGAGCCCACATTCATCAGCAGCGCAGCGGCTGCCATCATCAGTTTTAGTCTCATCATTATCGATTTGTTACGTATTGTCTTTTTTATTCCAAAACGCCCCTTCGGCCGATGCGGCTTTTTGGGGTAAGAAACGCAGTGCGGTGCAATGCCACATGCAGCGCGCTGCGATGGCTGGTGCAGCGTGCTGCGATGACCGATGCAGCGCACTGCGTTCCCAGGGGCAGCATTCCTGCCCAATAGTCGAAAGGCTGTACGGCTGTACTTCCGCCGCCCTTCTCCAGCCTCATCAGCCAGTATCTCCTTCATTCCAAGGGTGGTTCTCTTTCAGAAACAACTCTATCCAAGATTTGTCCAAAAACTCTCCTCCAGCAGAGCCAGCCTCATCAAAGGTTCGGAGAAAAGCTCCTGAAAATACCTTCAAGCCCGGTTCTGGCTTTCTGTCAAAGCCCCTCGACGAACGAACGGGCGTATTCTCCTTTCCCCAGGAGTCCCTTCCGGGCAGCAGGCCAGACGGGTGAGGCTACGATATCTTGCCCCAGTCCTGGCGGTCGGGGAACTCCAGATCGAGCTCCCTGCGCAGCATCTGCCCCATGGGCGACGCGAGGGACGGGTCGGCCGAGAGCACTTGGGTGGCCGCATCACGCGCCCACTGCACCAGGATACCGTCCTTGGCCAGGTTGGCCAGGCGCAGATGCAGGCCGTCGCCACTCTGCTGCGTACCCTCCAGGTCGCCTGGACCTCGCAGCTTGAGGTCCTCTTCGGCTATCTGGAAACCGTCGGTGGTGTCGGTCATCACCTGCATGCGGCGGCGCACATCGGCTCCTGCCGTATTGCCGGTCACCAGGATACACCACGACTGGTCACCGCCTCGGCCCACCCTGCCACGCAACTGGTGCAACTGCGACAGCCCGAAGCGCTCGGCATTGAAGATGACCATCACAGTGGCACGCGGCACATTGACCCCCACCTCGATAACCGTTGTGGCCACCAGTATCTGCGTATCACCCTGGGTGAAGAGGCGCATCTGCTCCTCCTTCTCGGCGGCTTTCATGCGGCCGTGCACCATGCCGATGCGATAATTGGGAAATACTTTCTGCAGGATTTCATACTCGTTCTCCACATTACGCAGCGCCATCTTGTCGCTCTCCTTCACCAATGGGAACACGAAGTAGGCCTGGCTGCCGGCCTCTATCTGTGTGCTCACCGCCTGGTAGAGGCGGCCCAGGTCGGAGTCAGGAATATGCAACGTGCGTATGGGCTTGCGGCCGGGGGGCAGCTGGTCTATGACTGACACATCAAGGTCACCATAGAGCGTCATGGCCAGCGTGCGGGGAATAGGCGTGGCGGTCATCACTAAGATGTGCGGCACAATGGCGTTCTTGGCCCAGAGACGTGCACGCTGTGCCACCCCGAAGCGGTGCTGCTCGTCGATGACGGCCAGTCCCAGACTGCGGAACTGCACGCTGTCCTCGATGACGGCATGCGTGCCCACCAGCATGTGCACCGAGCCGTCGGCCAGCCCCTCCAGTATTTCCTTGCGCTTCTTACCCTTCACCGTGCCCGTGAGCAGCTCCACCCGCACGGGCAGATGGCCCAGCATGGAGCGGAACGACTTGAGGTGCTGCTCGGCCAGAATCTCGGTGGGAGCCATGATGCATGCCTGATGGCCGTTATCCACAGCCAGCAGCATCACCATGAGAGCCACCAGTGTCTTGCCGCTTCCAACGTCGCCCTGCAGCAGACGGTTCATCTGTCGTCCGCGCTTCATATCGGCATGTATCTCGCGTATGACACGCTTCTGGGCATCGGTCAGCGCAAAGGGCAGGCACTGGGAATAGAATTCATTGAAAAGCGGACCCACATGCGTAAAAGTGTGGCCCACTCTGGAAGCTTGCCGCTGGCGGGCATAGAGCTGGATGCTAAGCTGTATGAAGAAGAGTTCGTCGAACTTGAGGCGGGCCATGGCACGCGCCAGCTGCTCGGCCGACTGCGGGTAGTGGGCAGCACGAAGAGCCTCGTCGAGTGGCATGAGGCCCAGCTGGCGGCGCATCACATCGGGCAGCGTCTCGGGCACAGGCTCCTTGAGCAGTTCGAGGAGCTTGCTGGTAAACTGCTCGAGGCTGCGTGAGGTGAGTCCCGAGCGGCGCATCTTCTCGGTAGTGGAATAGTAGGGTTGCATGCACATGCGGCTCAGCGAGAGGTCCTCAGCGGGGTCCACGTCGGGGTGGGCTATGTTGATGCGCCCGTTGAAGGCATTTGGCCTGCCAAAGACGATATAGTCGCGGTCCTGCTTGAGCGTGGATGCCACGTAGCGGATGCCCTGAAACCACACCAGGTCAACGAAGCCCTCACCGTCGGTGAAGTGCGCCACGAGCCTCGCCTTACGGCCCTGCCCCGACTGCTCCATACCCACAATGCGTCCCCGCAACTGCACAAAGGGCATGTCGGCGGTGAGTTCGCTCACGCGGTAGAGCCTGCTGCGGTCGATGTGCTTATAGGGAAAGGTGTATAGCAAATCGTGCCACGTGCTGATGCCCAACTCCGCTTGGAGCAGGGCCGCACGCCGTGGCCCGATGCCAGGCAGATAGGTGAGTTCTGAATGTCTGAGGTTTTGCATGCTTGTCGGTTCAGCGTGCCTCCATGATTCCTTTGGCCAGGAGCAGGTCGGCAGGCGTAGTCAGTTTGATGTTCTCGCGGTTTCCCTCCACCAGGGTGATGCGCTCTCCCAGAGCCTCCACCACCGAAGCATCGTCGGTGAACTGCGGTGCGTAGGGTTGTCTGTAGGCCTGGCGCAGCAGAGCAAGGCTGAAGACCTGAGGAGTCTGCACCAGTCGGTAGTCGCCGCGAGGCACTGTCATGCTCTCGCCATCGGGGCTGACATGGCGCAGCGTCTCCACTACAGGGACCACGGGCACCGCTGTGCCGCTGCGGGCAGCCTCATCGTAGCATCGCCGGAGGGTATCCCGCGACACGAAGGGGCGCACTCCGTCGTGCACGCCCACCAGCCCCTCGCTCACATCAGCAGGGATGGCATTCAGCCCGTTGAGCACTGAATGGAAGCGCGTATCACCTCCCGGAGCCGTCAGGAAGCCCCCCTCCAGATGATGCCGGCGGCACAGGTCGTGCCAGTAATCGTGCTGCCCCTGGGGAAGCACGACGATGATGTGCATGTCGGGAAACACCTCGCGGAAGCGGTCGATGGTGTGCATGAGCACAGGCCGTCCGCCGAGGGGCAGAAACTGCTTGGGTACATCGCCGCCCATACGCAGCCCCTGGCCTCCCGCCACCAGTATGGCAAACCGCTCCATTCAGGGTACGAGTTGCGAGTAAAGCATCCCGTCGCGCAGAGGCATCGAGGCCTCCTGGTCGCGGAGCAGCTCTACCAGGGCAAATCCAAACTCAAAGGCAGCGGCAGGTCCCTTGCCGGTAACCACGTTGCCATCCACTTCCACCAGCGCGCCAGTGCACTGTGCGCCCTCCAGCTCAGGCTCCACTCCAGGGTAGCACGTCGCTTTCCTGCCCCTGAGAAGCCCCAGATGCCCCAGCACCAGCGGCGCAGCACAGATGGCGGCTACGGGTTTGCCTTCGCCCGCATGCTTCTGCAGAGCCTCGCGCAGCGGAGCGCAGGCATCCAGATTGGTGGCTCCTGGCAGGCCGCCAGGCAGCACCATCAGTTCCACCAGGCTGAAATCCACCTGCCCGAGCGTCATATCGGCCTGCACAGGAACGCTGTGCGCACCACTGACCACAGGGGTGTCATAGATGGATACTGTGCGTACGTCCAGTCCGGCACGGCGCATGATGTCAACGGGTGCAATGGCCTCTATCTCCTCGAAACCAGTTGCGAGAAATACTGTAATCATATACCTTATATATTATAGTACGTATCAATAATCAATCCTACCTACCGCAAAGTTAGAAAATATTCATTAACTTTGCTCCTCCAAGCAAGAGATAAATATGGAGAAAAGCATCAAGGTGGCCCTCTTTGGCAATATCTCCGACCCCTCCAAAGCCATTTACGCACAAAATCTGCTGGATGCGCTGGAGCGTCGGGGTGCATGTGTGGGCATCGACATTCCTTTTTTTGAGAGTCTGCAGAAGACTCCCGGCATGAACCTGCCGCAGTCGGTCATCCCCATCAGCGGCGACTTCCAGGCCCATCTGGCCGTAAGCATGGGCGGTGACGGCACCTTCCTGACAGCCGCCAAGCGCGTGGGAGCATCGGGCACACCCATCCTGGGCATCAACATGGGGCGGCTGGGCTTTCTGGCCGACTTCTCTCCCAGTGACATCGAGATGGCCATCGACATGGCCTGCCGCGGGCTGCTGCACGCCGAGCCGCGCACTGTGCTTGCCGTGGAATTCTCCTCGGGCGAGCCGTCCGACTATCCCTTTGCGCTCAACGAGGTGGCTGTGCTCAAGCGCGATGTGAGCAGCATGATAAGCATCAGGGTGGAGATAGACGGCGAGTACCTCACCACCTACCAGGCCGATGGCCTCATCATCAACACCCCCACCGGCAGTACCGGCTATGCGCTGAGCGTAGGCGGACCCGTCATGTCGCCCCAGAGCGACATACTGGGACTGGTGCCGGTGGCCCCTCACAGCCTGAGCATGCGCCCGCTGACCCTGAGCGGCGACTCGTGCGTGACGCTCACTGTGGAGAGCCGCAACCATAACTTCCTGGTGGCAATAGACGGCCGCAGCCAGGCCTGTGCCGAGGATGTGCAGCTCAAGGTGCGCAAGGCGCCCTACCAGGTGCAGGTCATCAAGCGCCCCGGCGGCTCTTTCTTCCGCACGCTGCGCCAGAAGTTGATGTGGGGAAGCGACACCAGAGCCCATGAATGCTGACTGCCGAACGTACAGCACCACTTTTCCAAGAACAAGAAATGAAGATGAGAAAGATAGACCAGCGTCTTCTGCGATGGCTGTGGACAGCCTCCGAAGGGCTGCGCCTGCAGTCGGTGCTCAATGCGCTCACCGGTGTGATGGGCGTAGCACTCGACTTCGCGTTCATCTACGCCTCGAAGTGGGCCATCGACATAGCCACCGGACGCGCCCACTCGCCCCTCTGGTGGGCGGCCGCCGTGCTGGTGAGCCTGCTGGTCATGCAGGTGGCGCTGGGCTTTGCACGGCGCTGGATAGCCGCCATACTGGGCGTGCGCTCGCAGAACATACTGCAGATGAAGCTCTTCAGACACCTTATGAACAGCCAGTGGATGGGCAGGGACGGACGCCACAGCGGCGATGTGCTCAACCGCCTGGAGCGTGACGCCTACGACGTGAGCGACACCATCACCGAGACGGTGCCCGCTGCGCTGTGCGTGGTAGTGCGCCTGGCGGGCGCCTTCTGCTTCCTCTGCACGATGAACGTGCGGGTGGCGTGCCTGCTGCTCTGCATTGCCCCGCTCTTCACACTGCTCAGCCGCATCTACGTGAGGCGCATGCGAGCCCTCACCCGAGAGATACGCGACACCGACAGCAACATACAGAGCATCATACAGGAGAGCATCCAATACAACATGGTACTGAAGACCCTGGAGCGGTGCAGCACCATGGCCTCACGCCTGGGAGCGGCACAGGGAAGGCTGCAGAGCCAGGTGCGCAGGCGCACGATATTCAGCAGCACGTCATCGGCCATGGTGACGCTGGGCTTCGGACTGGGCTATCTGGTGGCCTTCGTGGCGTGCACCTACCAGTTGCAGAGCGGCCTGGTGACCTACGGCATGATGGCTGCCTTCCTGCAGTTGGTGGGCCAGGTGCAGGGTCCCTTCCGCGATGCCCTGCGCTTTGTGCCCGCATTCGTCGGTTGCGTCACCGCCAGCGAGCGGCTGATGGAGCTGCAGGAGACGCCCCTGGAAGCACAGGGGGAACCCGTGAGGATGCACGGAGCGGCGGGCGTGCGGCTCACTGGGGTCAGCTATGCATACAGCGACGGGCACCGCATGATACTGAAGGACCTCTCCTACGACTTCGCCCCGGGCAGCGTGACAGCCGTGCTGGGCGAGACAGGCGCGGGCAAGACCACACTGGTGCGGCTCATTCTGGCACTCGTGCAACCGCAGAGCGGACGGGTGGAGATCTATGACAAGGAGGGCTGTGAAGAGGTGTCGCCGCTCACGCGCAACAATCTGGTGTATGTGCCGCAGGGCAATACCCTGCTCAGCGGCACTGTGAGGGACAACCTCCTGCTGGGCAATCCCGAGGCCACCGAAGAGCAGATGCTGGAGGCACTGCACACGGCCTGTGCCGACTTTGTGAAGGACTCGCCCAATGGGCTCGACACGCTGTGCGGCGAACTGGGAGCGGGACTGAGCGAAGGCCAGGCACAGCGCATAGCCATAGCCAGGGCACTGCTACGCACGGGCAGCGTGCTTCTGCTCGACGAGGCAACAAGCGCCCTTGACCCCGACACCGAGCACCAGTTGCTCACCAACCTGCGTCTCGACCAGGACGGACGCACGGTCATATGCGTGACCCACCGCCCTGCCATGGTGGAGCATTGCACCCAAGTGCTCAGGCTGGAGCGGTTGGGGTGAAGAGGGCAGTGCACTGCGATGGCCGATGCAGCGCGCTGCAATGACCGATGCAATGCGCTGCGATGACCGATGCAGCGCACTGCGTCTTTCCAGCCATCATCCGGCAAGATGACGGGGAACAGCCTTACGGACTCTTGCCGGCCTGCCAAGAGAGCCAGGCAGGCGAGGCGCGTGGGCCGCAGCACTCCGTCGCACGAAACCCGACAGCGACCTGCCCCACCGGGTGCTCTGCAGCGGCACACCACGAGCACGCGGGCAGAGGCAGTCACAGAGAGTTGGCCATGCTGTCACGCATTTTTATGAATAGCACTTTGCACCCTCGATGATTTTACCTAACTTTGCAGCACGACACTAAGCACGACAAACTTGGACAAGGAACCTATATCACTGCTCAAGGGCATTCATCTGCCCTCCGACCTGCGCCGGCTGCCCCGCGAGGCACTGCCACAGGTGTGCCAGGAACTGCGCCAGGCCATCATACACTCGCTGGCAGACAACCCCGGACACTTTGCAAGCAGTCTGGGCGTGGTGGAACTCACCGTTGCCCTGCACTACGTATTCGACACCCCCTATGACCGCATCGTGTGGGACGTGGGACACCAGGCCGCCGGGCACAAGATGCTCACGGGGCGCATGGACGACTTCTGCACCTACAGGCACCTGCACGGGCTGCGTCCGTTCCCCTCACCAGAGGAGAGCGAGTACGACACCTTTGCCTGCGGGCATGCCTCCAACAGCATTTCGGCTGCCCTGGGAATGGCTGTGGCCGACCAGCAGACTGGCCAGACAGGCCGGCACGTGGTGGCTGTCATAGGCGACGGAAGCATGAGCGGCGGGCTGGCCTACGAGGGGCTGAACAACGCGAGCGACACTCCCAACAACCTGCTAATCATACTCAATGACAACAACATGAGCATCGATGGCAGCGTGGGCGGCATGAAGCACTATCTGCACCAGCTTCACACGAGCCGGCTGTACAACTGGCTGCGATTCCGCATCTCGCAGAAGATGCTCAAGTGGGGCATCCTGACCGAAAGGGGAAGGCAGAGGATGCTGCGGTTCAACAACTCGCTGAAGTCACTGCTCACCGATCAGCAGAACATCTTTGAGGGCATGAACATCCGATACTTCGGGCCAAGCGACGGCCACGACGTGATTGAGCTGGTCAACACACTGACGCAGATCAAGGACATGAAGGGACCGAAGCTGCTGCACATACACACCATCAAGGGCAAGGGATTTGAGCCCGCTGAGCAGAACCCCACACTCTACCATGCCCCGGGACGCTATGACCCGGAAACAGGCGTATGCCTGCATGCCGACACCAGCGGACTGCCGCCCAAATACCAGGACGTATTCGGCAAGACGCTGATGGAGCTGGCACGGAAGAACAGCCGCATAGTGGCTGTCACGCCAGCCATGGCCACAGGCTGCGGACTGACCCGCATGATGAAGGAGATGCCCGACCGCACCTTCGACGTGGGCATTGCCGAAGGACACGCAGTGACCTTCTCGGGCGGAATGGCAAGCGCCGGACTGGTGCCCTTCTGCAATATCTATTCGAGTTTCTCGCAGCGCGCCTTCGACAACATCATACATGACGTGTGCCTGAACCGCCTCAACGTGGTGCTTTGTCTGGACCGCGCAGGACTGGTGGGCGAGGATGGCCCCACCCACCACGGTGCATTCGACCTGTCCGCATTGCGCCCCGTGCCCAACATCACCCTGTCCTCACCCATGGACGAACGGGAGATGAGACGGCTGATGTACACGGCACAACTGCCCGACAAGGGACCTTTCGTCATCAGATACCCGCGTGGACGTGCCGAGCACACCTCATGGCAATGCCCGCTGGAGGAGGTGCCCGTGGGCAAGGGACGGCTCATACACGAGGGCAGCGATGCCGTGGTGCTGAGTCTGGGTCCCATTGGCAATGAGGTGGAACGCGCCATCGCCGAACTGGAGAGCCAGGGACGCAGCATCGCGCACTACGACATGCGCTTCCTGAAACCCATCGACGAGGAAATCCTCAATGCCGTGGGACAGAAGTTCATGCGTATAGTGACCATCGAGGACGGTGCGTTGAAGGGCGGACTGGGTTCGGCCGTGCTGGAATACATGGCCGACCACCATCTGCACCCCGATGTGGTGCGGCTGGGCCTGCCAGACCACTTCGTGGAACACGGCAGCGTGGAGGAACTGCATCATCTGGCGGGCATCGACAAAGAAGCAATCATAAAGGCACTCAAATGAAAATAGTTATCGTTGGCGCAGGAGCCGTAGGAACCCACCTGGCCGAACTGCTCTCACGCGAAGACCAGGACATCATACTCATCGACGAAGACCCTGAGCGCACCGCCGACTTAGCGACGTCGGGCGACTTCGACCTTATGACACTCAACGTGTCACCCACGAGCATCAGCGGACTCAAGGAGGCAGGGGTGCCCCACGCAGACCTCTTCATCGGTGTCGCACCCGAAGAGACCCGCAACATCACATGCTGTATGCTGGCCCACGCACTGGGCTGCCGCAAGACGGTGGCACGCGTGGACAATGCCGAATACACGCGTCCCGAGTACGGAGAATTCTTCCAGCAGATGGGCATAGACAGCATCATCTACCCCGAGGCACTGGCTGCCAAGGAAATCCTGGACGGCATCAAGCGTCCGGGCGTGCGACAATACTGGGAGGTGCATGGCGGCGCACTGGTGATGCTGGGCATCAAACTGCGCGAGACAGCACGCGTGCTCGACAAGCCGCTGCACGAACTGTGCGGCCCCGACACACCCTACCACATCGTAGCCATCAAGCGAGGTGACGACACCATCATCCCTGGCGGAAACGACAGTCTGGCATTGGGTGACATCGCCTACTTCATGACCCTGCGCAAGCACGTGCAATACATCCTGCAGATAACGGGCAAGGAGGATTATGGCGAAGTGCGGCACATGATGATCATGGGCGGCGGACTGACCACCCTGCACGTCATCCAGGACAAACCCGACTCGGTGACAGTAAAGGTGATAGAGCGCGACGAGGAGCAATGCCGCCTGTTTGCCGACATGCTGGACGACCCCGACGTGAGCGTCATACAAGGCGACGGGCGCGACACTGGCATGCTGGCCGAGGAAGGACTGCGCGACATGCAGGCCTTTGCAGCACTCACCCCATCCACCGAAACCAACATCCTGGCATGCCTGGCAGCCAAGCGCATGGGGGTGAGGAAAACGATAGCCATGGTGGAGAATATGGATTACGTGTCACTGGCAGAGAAGCTGGACATAGGCACGGTCATCAATAAGAAAACCATCGCAGCAAGCCACATCTACCAGATGATGCTGGATACAGACGTGTCGAATGTGAAGTGCCTGACGATAGCCAACGCAGATGTGGCCGAATTCACAGCCAATGAAGGCAGTATGGTCACCGAGAAGCCCGTGCGCGACCTGCGCTTTCCACGTGGCGTCACACTGGGCGGACTGGTGCGGGATGGTGTGGGATGCCCGGTACACGGAAACACTCAGATACAGCCGGGCGACCGCGTGGTGGTCTTCTGTCTGAGTGGTCTGATAAAGAAGATGGACCGCTACTTCTGCCGTCCCACATCGGCCATCAGCCGTGTGATATCGGCCTTAAGCAACTGATACGGAGGGCTCTGGCGAAAACCGGAGCCTTTTTTCAGCATCACATCCACGCTGCAGATGCTGTGCTCATAGCTGCTCCACTCGTTCTGCTTCTGCGTAGCGTGCATGGCCAGACGCGTTATCTCACGCTCACGCTCGCGGCGAAGAATGTTGCAGATGGGCGTCAAGAGGGGCATGACAACCCCGTCAAACAGCGTATGACCCTGTATGTAAAGGTAAGTGGTGTCGGGTGTAAGCCCCATGGAAAGCAGTTCCTCGCGCAAGGGAGCATAGGTCTTGCGCCCCTGGGGATAGCGTCGCTGAAGCATGGTAATGGTCTTGTTCACCTTGTGCTTCAGCGAGTCAAGTGCCGACTGCCCGCCTCTGGCAGGGTTGACACTGTGGAAGGAGACCACATCAGCGAAGTGAGTCAGGCTGAACTCGCGGTAATATCCATATCGGTAAGCCCATACGCTCCACACAAAGAGCGGCCACACAATGCGGCTGTACTCGCCCATGAAAGCCTCCAGATCGACCACACTGCGGTCGTTGAGCGTGCTCATCACGCAAGCGGTATGCAGATTGGGCGCATAGCATTGGTAGTTCTCGATGGCATAAGCATAGGTGTGGAGCACATAGGGACTGCTGCACACCATACGGCTCATCTCGGTGCATCCCTGCATGAGCCAGTCATAGTCGGCATCCACACAGGCTATCATGCACTCTCCCAGCGAGGGGCCGAGCGTGTTCATCAGGGCAGTCTTCTTGCCGCGGCACAGTGTGGTGCGGCTGGGAAGCATGACCTCGAAGTAATACTGCTCAGTCTCAAACTCCTGCAACACCGACCGCCAGAAGAACACATCGTCGTAACTCTCCACATAAGCCACAATGCGATGCCGCGCAGAGCGTGGTCGCAGGCGGTTGGCAGCCTCGACGTAACTGGAATTCAGCGCGTCCTGAAGCCGCTTGCCCTGCTTTCGTGGCTGCATGGCAGCATACGCCTGCATGGCTCTGTCGGTACCGGCATTGTGCGAACAGTTCATATCACAATGTCTTCCACATTGGTTACACAGTCGGCCCAGCCGTCCATGATGACCGCCGGACTGTGGGTGGTGAGGATAATCTGCACGTTGGGATTGAGGTCACGCACCAGTCCCACGAGCCTCTGTTGCCACTCAATGTGCAGACTCACCTCTGGTTCGTCCATAAAGAGAACGCACGGCTTGCGGTTCTGCACCAGCACAGACAGCAGTATGATGAGCATTTGCTTCTCTCCGCTGGAGAGCTTGTAAGAGGGAATCTCCTCGCCCATAGACCGGAAGAATATCTCATTGTGGTCACGGCAGATGGTCTTGCCCGTATCCTTGAAGAGGCTATCTACGAGGTCCATGAAGTGTGTCTTCTCCTGAGCCACCTCGCTGGCCAGCTTCTGTGCATCGGGCACCTGGCTGGTGAAGATAGCCACCATGCGGTTGCTCATGTTCACTTGGTAATCGAGATAGTTGCGCTGCAACTGGTAGAGCTGCAGGTCGAGTTCCGACTGCAAGTGCGAATCGGCCACCTTGCCAAGCAGGTCGCTCGACACGAGAGGGCGGTCGAAGGAGCGTATGACATCGAAATCTACCGTATCGGCATCCTCGGGTGAGAAGGTCAAGATGACGCCATCCATCTGCTTCTCCAGCCTGTCGATGCCTATGAGCTGCCGCACCACACGGTTGAGGATGGTGCTCTTGCCCACCCCATTGACCCCGCTCAGGATGTTCACGTCGGGGCGCAGCGTCCAGTCGATACCACGCCGTCGGCTCCACAGGGCATCTATCTGGATGCGCTTGATATAGTTTCCTTTATTGCTCATAACGCTCTCTTTAGATGGTTCTTAGAAGATGGTTGTGGAGTTCCAGGGGTACAGACCCTTCTTCACAGAGTATGCTCCCAGAGCCCGCTCCAGCTTGTCTTTGGTAAAGGGCACGTGTGCCATGTAGGCGCTATCGCGTCCGATGTACTTGCGCACCTTGTTGGGCAGGTTGGCCCAGTTGTCCTTGACCGATGCATCCACCAGGCTGTCATAGCCCACGTATGCCACTATCACGGGCAGGCGAAAGCGGTTGACAGCTCTGCTTATCTGCCAGTTGAGCGTAGTGCTCTCCACATTCATCAGGTCGCTGGCCAGCACCAGCAGGTTGTCTGCCTCGGCCATCTGCCTCAGGCAGCGCACCTTGAAGGTACTGTCAATCAAATCCTCGTGCATAGACGAGAAGTCGATATCCTGCATATTGAGGAATGCATAGCGCTGCGGATACTGCCTCTGCCACTCACGCATCTGCTGGTAATAATGCAGGTTGCTGTGTTCGTGGTCATACACACCCTGTGCGTCAAATGCCACATACGTCTTGTTCGTATTCATGAGTCTGTCTCCTTTATACCTTATATTATATAGAGCAAAGTTAGGAAATCCCCTCCAAACCACCAAGCATCGGCGCGGACAAAAGGAAAAATTGCTATTTTTGCACCCATGATTCAGGATTTGGCATTACAGAGAAGGCTCTTGGAGGTGGAATATGCCTGCGAGCGCGAACAGTTTCAGCGGCATACGGAGAACATGGGAGTGGAGCGCAAGGTACGGCGCGGCCTGTGCTGGTTTCCCCTGCACACGGGTCGCAGCTACTACAATTCGCAGGACGCGCTGGTACTTGAGGTGGAGCGGACAGAGGCGCAGGACGTTGAGCACCAGTTCGAACCGGGCAAACCCGTATGTTTCTTTGCGCAAGATGCCTCACAGATGCTCACTTACATGTCCTTCGTGGGGCAGGTGAGTTACGTGGAGAACGACCGTATGGTCATCTCCATGCCGTCGTCCTCGGCCGTGAGCCAGGTGCTCAATGCCGAGAGGGTGGGCGTTCAGCTCTATCTCGATGAGTACACCTACCGTCTGATGTTCGAGGCTCTCGACCGCGTGACAGCCGCCAAGGACTGCCGGCTGGCACAGTTGCGCGACATCATCTACGCACAGGCACCCCTGCACCACCGCAACCTCAGCCCCGTAGTGATGCCCTGGCTCAATGCCACGCAGCAGGCTGCGGTGAACAATGTGCTGGCCTCGAAGGATGTGGCCATACTGCACGGGCCTCCAGGCACAGGCAAGACCACCACCATGGTAGAGGCCATCTACGAGACACTCAGGCGGGAGAACCAGGTGATGGTGTGCGCACAGAGCAACATGGCAGTGGATTGGATAGCCCAGAAACTGAGCGAGCGCGGGGTGAACATCCTGCGTATAGGCAACCCGATGCGCGTTACCGACCAGATGCTGGCCGACACCTACGAGCGCCGCTACGAGGCGCACCCGCTCTACAGCCAGCTTTGGGCCATCAGGCGAACCATCCGCCAGCTGTATGACTCGGCGCAGGGCAACCGCGAGAACCGTCATCAGAAGATAGCCCGACTGAGGGACAAGGCCGCTGAGATGGACTTCCAGATACGCGACCAGTTGCTCGGCGAGGCCCGCGTGATAGCCTGCACACTCACCGGCAGCGCATCGCCCCTGCTCGTGGGACGCCACTTCAGTTCGCTCTTCATCGACGAGGCTGCACAGGCTCTGCAGGCTGCGTGCTGGATAGCGATGCAGAGGGCCGACCGCGTGATACTGGCAGGCGACCATTGCCAGCTGCCTCCTACCGTGAAGAGCCCCGAAGCGCTGGCCGGCGGACTGGGCAGGACGCTGATGCAGAAGATAGTGGAGGTGCACCCCGAGGCAGTCTCGCTGCTGGGCGTGCAATACAGGATGACCGACAGCATCATGCAGTTCCCCAACCAGGAGTTCTATGGCGGGCGTCTGCAAAGCGACTCCTCGGTGCGATACCGCAGCATCCTCGACTGGGACACTGCCATTGAATGGATAGACACACCGGCCGAACCCGAGTATGGCGAGCAGGAAGCGGGCGACGGCATGAGCCGCCAGAACCCTGCCGAAGCCCGCCTCACAGTGGATACCCTGAAGGCCTACCTGGAACGGATAGGCACACAGCGCATACTGGACGAGAGGCTCGACGTGGGGCTCATAAGTCCCTACCAGGGACAGGTGCGCCTGCTGCGGCAGCTCATCAAGCGCGACCCGTGGTGGAAGCCATTCCGCCGCTTCATCAGCATCAACACGGTGGATGGGTTCCAGGGACAGGAACGCGACATCATCATGATAAGCATGGTGCGCGCCAACAGCGAGGGGCAGGTGGGTTTCCTGCGCGATTTGCGACGCATGAATGTAGCCATCACGCGAGCCCGCATGAAACTCATCCTGGTGGGCCACAAGGCTACGCTCTGCCGCCATCCCTTCTACAAAAGGCTGGCCGAATACGTGGAAAATCTCTTGTAGAGGCAAAAAGGAAGCACAAGATGCCTCTCTTTTGCAAAAATAATGTAACTTTGTAAGCAGAGAGAGTGCCAAGCGCAGTGTGGCGAACCCAAATCAGCCTGCCGCTGCACCAGCCCTCTCCCGCACAATCAAAGCTAAAGACCTATCAAGCCAAACCATTTCATCATGGAAAGAAGGAACTTCATCAAGTCGGGAATGGCAGGGATGGCAGCCCTGGCCATGGCATCCACACCCATCGAGGCACTGGCCGCCAAGTCAACCGAAAAGCGTTCTGCCAACAGTACCATCAAGAAACCTGTGCCCGAGGAGGAGTTTCACCTGGGCATAGCAGGCTACTCCTTTGTGAAATTTGACCTGGAGACCACGCTCAAGACAATGCAGACCCTCGACCTGCACTACCTGTGCATCAAGGACTTCCACCTGCCTCTCACCAGCAACGAGGAGCAGATAGCCGCCTTCCACCAGAAGCTTGCGAGCTATGGGGTGAAGGGGTATGCCGTGGGGCCCATCTACATGAAGAGCAAGGAGGAGGTAGATAGAGCCTTTGCCTATGCACAGCGCGTGGGAGTACCCCTGCTGGTGGGCGTGCCCAACTATGACCTTCTGGACTACACCGAACAGGTGGTGAAGCAGTATGACATCAAGCTGGCCATCCACCTGCACGGCCCTGACATGAAGCTCTATCCCGATGCGACCGACATCTGGGAGCACGTCAAGAACCGCGACGAACGCATGGGCATGTGTCTCGACATCGGGCACAACCTGCGCTACGGGTCCGATACGCTGGCCGACTATATCAAGTACCACAAGCGTGTCTTCGATATGCACCTCAAGGATGTGACGGCTCCCACCAAGGCTGGCAAGCGCGCGGAACTGGGCAGGGGCATCATTGACTTCCCCCGCTACATCAAGCTCATGCGCAAGTACCACTACACCGGCGCGGTGAGTCTGGAGCATGAAAAGGACATGGACAACCCCTTCATGGGCATAGCCGAAAGCATAGGATTCTTCCGCGGAGTGTGCCAGGCCACCCGCTAAGGCCGCATGGCACATGCCCGACAGCCCTCATACCATCAGCCCCGCAGGAGAATACCTGCGGGGCTGACGTGTATCAGGGGGCCAAGGTCACCGGCCCTGGGTGGCACGCCATTCGTCGTAGAGGGTGGAGAAGATGGCGGGGCTGTCGTGCACCTGCCTGCGTGCAAGCTTCTTGTCATTCTCCCACCATGCCTGGATGTAGTCCTTCAGCCCCTCGTACTCATCCTTGTCCTTGAACTGCATCTGCATGAAGAGTTTGATGATGGGCACCATATCGGTGGATGCGTTGTAGAGCAGGAAGGCACGCTCCTGCCCGTCGGGCTTCAGCGCGTACCATGTGGCCCAGCTGCCTCCAGTGTTCACACCGTTGCCGGGGAGATAGATGCGCGACTTATAGACCGAGGCTGCCTGGCCGCGATACACGAGCTCGAGCAGGCAATCCTCCTTGACGGGCTTGAACAGGTAGCGGTATATGGTCTGGCATCGCTCCCACACCTCGCCCTCGGGATGCTCCTCAGTGGGTGTCAGCCACTCCATCTTCTGCAGTTTCTCGGCCTTATGCTTCTTGCCCTTCTTGGCATCGGGTTTGTCGGCGAGCACCACTACATACTCTGTGGCCCACGTCATGTACTTCTGTGGGATGTAGCCTTCGAGCTGCTTGCCATCGGTGAAGGTGAGGCGCACATGGCGCATGTCGGGGTCATCATTCTTGCGTGCCTGGCCAGGCATAGCCAGCGCTACGGCTGCCACCAAGAGCAGCCAGAGTCGGATTGTTCTCATTGTGTTTTCTATCTCTTTGGTTTGACCTGTCCGTATCGATGAGTTCCAGCACACGCTGTATCACGCTGCTACGGTTGGCGGGCGCCTCACGTAGCAGTTCCTGCTCCTGCTGCGTAGTGAGTCCGGTCACCTGGCAGAGCTTCCTCACAAAGGCCTTGTTGCACTTCTTGTAGGCATCGCCCAGACATACGGGCTTCTCCCCCGGGCGCTGCACATAGAAGTCGCAGGCCGTCTTGCCCGGTATGAGGAAGAGGGCAGAGAACCTGTTGCCCTGCCACGCCCTGATGCCACCCTGCGCACTGAGCGAATAGCCCTGCGAGGCATACACATACACCAGCATGCGCGGGCAGCCTGCATAGAGCCAACTCCACCCTACCCCCTCCAGGGGCACCAGCAACCGCACGGCATCGGGGGCGGCTGAGTTCCATACCACCACCGAGTCGATACGGTCATAGGGCACCACATCGCGCTGGCAGGCACTGGAGAAGAAGCGGCGATAGACACGCACGTCACGCTTCTTCGAGGGCACATCCATACGGTCGTCACCTGCATAGAGCAGGCGCATACCGTTCTTGAGACACACCCGTCCCTCGCAGGTCTGTGCCTTTATGCCTATTGCCCCCACGCAGAACAGCAGGAGGCTGGCAAGGAGAAGCCTGGCTCCCCGGTGCCCGAAACGCACTCTTTTCATACCGCAAATTTACTGCATTTGATTTACATATAGGTATGGGGGGGGCACTTTTTTGCCTTCCGTGCTGTTTTTTTGCACAATGGCCAAATGCGGGCAGCACAACGCATCCGACTGGGGAGCCGCCCCCACCTGCCAACACAGGGAACTGGGCAAATCGACCCACCAGCCCAGCCTACATTCCCCAAGGGCAAGGGTGCAGATGCCCAGAGGTTTCGGTCCTACCAGAGAAAGGCAGCGCCTGCCCGCAGGAGGCGGCTGCGCAGACGGGCAGACGGCACTGCCCGCCACCCGGCTGTATTCCGGAGCAAATGACGCAGTGCGGTGCATAGGCCAACGCAGCGCGTTGCATAGGCTATCGCAGCACGCTGCACGGGCACATGCAGCACGCTGCGTTTGGCACAGGTCTCCTCTGTCATCCTCACTGCGTACACCTCCCCGATGGTGTCCGCGGCACCCGCCTGCCACCATCGGAATGCTCTGAAGCGAAGAAAAACAGCGTTCGGGGCGAAAAAAACGCTCCGCGCAGGCAAGGATTTCGCACCGGGGAAGTTTAAGGGGCAGAATGAACAAGAAAACATAGGCCAAAGAGATATGAAAACAAGACTATTTCGCCGCGCATTGCTCATGCTGGCAACGGCGGCTGTGACACTTACCGCGTGTGACAACAACGATGACATCTACTACAAGAACTCCACCACGGCACTGGTAACAGTCCGTCCCGTGGAGGGAGGCAGTTTCACTATGCAACTCGACAATACCACTGCGCTGGCTCCGTCGAACCTCACCCAGTCGCCCTTTGGCAGCAAGGAGGTGCGTGCGCTGGTGAACTACACGCCCGTGGAAAGCGAGCGCAGCAACATGCGCATGGTGAACGTGAACTGGATAGACAGCATTCGCACCAAGATGCCAGTGCGCGACATGGGCGAACAGAACGACCGTCTGTACGGCAACGACCCTATTGAGATAGTACGCGATTGGGTGACCGTGGCCGAAGACGGCTACCTGACCCTGCGCACCCGAACACTGTGGGGCAACCGAGGAATCAAGCATCACATCAACCTGCTCACAGGCCGCAATGCCGATGATGCCTACGAGGTGGAACTCAGGCACAATGCTATGGGCGACACCCGAGGCCACCAGGGTGATGCAATGATTGCATTCAACCTCAACAACCTGCCGCGCAACGACAAGGATGAAGTGCGGGTGAAGCTGCACTGGACATCATTCAGCGGACCCAAGACAGCGGAATTTACCCTACAGTTGCACCCCACTGCCAGCGCCCACCAGGTGGAGCGTGCTACGATGAACAGTATGGTGGATTGATGAAAACAGCGTGCGAGGGCAAGAAAATCAGCCTCGCGCGCGTTATATAATAAGGTAGCGGGGAAAAGAGGGTAGCCATCTGGCAGTTCCCTTGGACAGTAAAGGGCGAAACACGGGAGCAGGACTCCACCCTTCCCTCTGCATCGTGATGCGATGTCGCCACGATGCATCCCCGGCACCCGAAAACAGGAATGGCCATACTGGAGGCGATATTCAAGAGACAGTCCAGCGAGGAGCAGTTGCTCGCGAAGCTGAGAGAGGGCGATGCCGCTGCCGCCGCGCAGCTGTACCGCCTGCACGTGCGTTACCTCACGGCAGTATGCTCGCGCTACGTGGTCAACGACGAGGATGTGAAGGATGTGCTGCAAGAGGCGTTCATCAAGATATTCTCCTCCATCCACCGCTTCCAGCCAAAGGGAACCGGTTCACTGCGTTCATGGATGAGCCGCATAGTGGCCAACGAGGCCATCGACCACCTGAAAGCCAAGAGCCACCTGGCCTTCTCGGAACTGACAGAGGACAGCACCGGCATGCCCGACGAGGAGCCCGAGGTGGAGGGAGTGCCTGCCGGGCAGTTGCAACGCTTCGTGCAGGAGCTGCCCGAGGGCTACCGCGTGGTATTCAACCTCTATGTGATGGAGGGCAAGAGCCACCGCGAGATAGCTGCCATGCTGGGCATCAGGGAAGGCACATCGGCCTCGCAACTGCACAAGGCAAAGTGCGCACTGGCAGAGAAAATAAAGAAATACAGGAGAGACAACCAAGCATAGGATATGGACAAATGGCTCAATGACATACGCAACCGCCTGAAGGACTACGGGCAGGAGCCTCCACAGGGCCTGTGGGAGCAGCTGAGCACGCGCCTGGAGCAGGAGGGACTGGCCGGCAAGCGGCAGCACAAGCCTGCGGCATGGATGCTGTGGCCCAAGCGGATAGCTGTAGCGGCATGCGTCGCAGTGGCTGTGCTGTTGGGCTACAGGTATATGCCCGACTTCACCCAGGCACCCGAACTGGCTGCCGTAGGCGAAGAAAATGCCAGCGGCAAAGCAGCAGAAACCATTGAACAGTCTGGCAAAAAAGCTCCCGAAACAGATTCTCCCATTATGGCAAGGGCATTGGCCGGCACAGCACAAAGTACCCTGGTGACAAAGACAGAAAGACAGCTGACGGCTCTTGCCTCTATCCCCAGCCACGAGGAGGAAACAGCGGAAGCAACTGCAATGGCAAGCGTGGAGGCCAATGAGCCAGTGGCTGATGCCGTGGAACAGGACGGAACGGGCGAGAAGTCTGTTGCCCGCAAGCACGCAGTCTCGTCGGCACGCATGGGCAGAAGCATCCAGCGCAACTCGAGCCGGACTCTGCAGGCCCGCACAGCCCCCACCCACAGCAACAGTACACGGCTGGCACTCTCGGCCCATGCCGCTGGACTGGCCGGTTCAGCAACAAGCACAAGTGGCATGAGCGGGTTCCCCATAGCTTCACTTGGGCCTGACGATGCTTCGTGGCTGGACAATCCGGCACTGGGAATGGCGGTCTTCAACCAAGGAAAGATGGTTGAGCGCAAGGTGCATCACCGCCTGCCTGTGCGGGTGGGAGTCGGTGTAAGCTACGACCTGAACAGCCGTCTGGCTCTGGGAAGCGGGCTCACTTACACCCATCTGCGCTCTGACCTGCGCGAGGGAACAGCCGCCAACTACCAGAAGAGTGTGCAGAGCCTGCACTACATGGGACTTCCCGTCAACCTGAAATATACATTCCTGCGCACGAAGGGACTCTGTCTGTATGCCCAGGCAGGTGCATTGGCCGAGGTGCGCGTATCGGGAAAACGCACCACCCACTACACTCTGAACCACCAGCGAAGCGGCGAAGATACCGAGCGCATCAACTCCCATCCGCTGCAGATGTCGGTCAACCTGGCCGCAGGAGCGCAGTACAACATCACCCCCACCCTGGCACTGTATGCCGAACCGGGCGTCAGCCACCACTTCAAAGACAACTCCAGCGTGCCCACCATCTACGAGGACAAACCCACCAACTTCAGTCTGAACGTGGGCGTGCGCTTCTGCCTGGGCCGCTAAGCTTCATTCCCACGCCCCCAAAACAGTTTTCCAAGCACCCGGAAACACGCTTCGCAAGACCACCGCAACATCTTTTCCACCCTCTGGAGGCAGCCTCCCAGGCCACCAGAAAACGGCTTCCAAAGCCCACCGGACCTGCGACGACACAAGTAACATCACCGTCCAGCTGATACAGGAGCGTTCCCAGGGAAACACATCAGGCCTCTTGGGCGCAAATGACATCATCGCCAGTTTACCGTTGGAGCACTCCTCGGGAAACACAAGAAGCCTCTTGGGCACAAATGACATCATCGCCAGTTTACCGTTGGAGCGCTCCTTGGGAAACACATTGGAGCCTCTTGGGCACAAATGACATCATCGCACCTTTGGCGTTGGAGCGCTCCTCGGGAAACACATTGGAGCCGTGGAGAGAAAGACAATGCGGGCTGCATCCGCTTTCCGAATGCAGCCCGCATATATTATATATAATGTATAGGGAAAGAGCCAGCCCCTCCCCCATGCAAGGGTCTTACTTCACACGACCCAGATAAGAACCGTCACGAGAATCAACCTCGATAATCTCGCCCTCGTTGATGAACAGAGGCACACGCACCTCAGCGCCAGTCTCCACGCGAGCAGGCTTGAGGGTGTTGGTAGCGGTATCGCCCTTCAGGCCGGGCTCAGTCCATGTCACCTCCAGATGCACCTTCACGGGCACGTCAGCGTAGAGCACTGTCTCGGTGCTGGCATCCACCACCACTTCCACATTCTCGCTCTCCTTCAGGAAGTTCACGCCATTGACCTGGCTGGGAGAGATGCTTATCTGCTCAAATGTCTCGTTGTTCATGAACACCAGGTCGTCACCGTCCTTGTAGAGGTACTGGTATGGGCGACGCTCCACACGCACGTCCTCCAGCTTCTCGCCGATGTTGAAGCGGCGCTCCAGGACGCCGCCATTGACCACGTCCTTCAGTGTCACGTTCATGATAGTGTTGCCCTTGCCCGGCTTGCGGTGCAGGAAATCGATACAGAAATAGAGCTTGCCATCCATGCGGATGCAGGTGCCCTTCTTGATGTCCTGTGAATTGATCATAGAAATACTGTAGTTATTTTATTATTATTACACGTTCGTTCGTCCTGCAAAGGTATGAAATATTGGGGGAAGTACGAAGTAAAAGAAGAAAAAACAAGTGCTTCTCTTGGCAATGAAGAAGAAAAGTAGTAATTTTGCACCCCGAAACAAAGTGCGTAACAACAAAATAACGAAAGCAAGATATGAAAAGAACATTTCAGCCCCACAACCGTCGCCGTAACAACAAGCACGGTTTCCGCCAGAGAATGACTACCGCAAACGGTCGTCGCGTGCTGGCTTCACGTCGCGCCAAAGGCCGCAAGAAACTCACCGTTTCCGACGAGAGACACGGCAAGTAGCACAAAAAAGATTAAAACAGAGAAAGAAGTAGGGGCGACTTTACTTCTTTTTCTGTTTTTATTTATTACCTTTGCCCAAAAGGCGCAGGCGGGCACAAACGTCCGCGCGCATTCATATCAGAATAGACGCATGAGCTTAAAGGACACATTAAAGAAATTCACGAGCCCGATGGTATATCTGAACCTCATCGCTCTGGCCATCGCAACCATACTGGCGATGGGCGGTCTGTGGTTCTGGATGAACGACTTCACACGTCATGGCGTGGAGGTGGAAGTGCCCAATGTGAAGGGCAAACTGGTGGCAGATGCCGAGTACGAACTGGGACTGGCCCAGCTGACTCCCGTCAGGACCGACTCTGCCTACAACCGCAATCTGCCTCCCGGCACCGTGCTTGAGCAACTTCCCGCAAGCGGGAGCCACGTAAAAGAGGGCCGGGAGATATATCTCACCATCAACTCCACGCAGACACCCACACTGATGATGCCCGACATAGCAGACAACTGTTCGCTGCGTGAGGCAGAGGCCAAGCTGAAGGCACTCGGCTTCAAGCTGGCTCCCAACGAATACATAGAGGGCGACAAGGACTGGGTGCTGGGTGTGAAATGCCGCGGACAGAACGTTGCGGCAGGCGAGCGAGTACCCATCGATGCACCCGTGACACTGGTGGTGGGCAACAGCGAGATAGACGGAAGCATGGACGAAGACGGCTTCGACAGCTGGAGCGACAGCGACTCTACGGGCATCATAACCGATACGGAGGACGAGGAATGGTGATGCCCCAAGAGGAAGAGCTCATCCTGGAGGATGACGAACTGCTGGAGGAAGTCCCAGGAAACGAGGCCGACGAGCACGAGCACTGGCGCATAGAGGTAGATAAAGGACAGAGCATCATGAGAATCGACAAGCTTCTGATGATGCACATGGGCAATACCAGCCGCAACCGGATACAGAAAGCCGCCGAGGCCGGCTGCATCCGTGCGAACGGTAAGCCCGTAAAGAGCAACTACAAAGCCAAGCCCGGCGATGTGATAACGCTGGTGCTCGACCGTCCGAAGCGCGATTGGGAAATCACCCCAGAGGACATCCCACTGGACATCACCTACGAGGATGACCAGCTGATGGTCATCAACAAGCCCGCCGGAATGGTGGTACATCCCGGATGCGGCAACTACAGTGGCACGCTGGTCAACGCTATCGCATGGCACATGAAGGACTGCCCCGAGTTTGACGCCAACGACCCCACGGTGGGTCTGGTGCACCGCATCGACAAGGACACCAGCGGTCTGCTGGTCATTGCCAAGACTCCCGAGGCCAAGACAAGCCTCTGCAAGCAGTTCTTCTACCACACCACACGCCGCCTCTACAACGCTTTGGTGTGGGGGCCATTCGCAGAAGACGAAGGTACCATCGTGGGCAACATAGGCCGCCACCCCAAAGACCGCCTGCAGATGGCAGTATATCCGCCCGAGAGCGAGATAGGCAAACCGGCCGTCACACACTACCGCGTGCTGGAGCGCTTCGGACCTACCACACTGGTGGAGTGCCGTCTGGAGACCGGACGCACACATCAGATACGTGCTCACATGCGGCATCTGGGACATCCCCTCTTTGCTGATGAGCGCTACGGAGGCGACCAGATATTGCGCGGAGAGAAGACTGCATCGTACAAGGCATTCATACACAACTGCATGGAGATATGCCCGCGTCAGGCACTGCACGCCCGCACTCTGGGCTTCCGACACCCCCTCACGGGTGAGGAGATGGACTTCTCATCGCCTCTGCCCGGCGATATGACAAGACTGATAGAGAAATGGAGAAAGAAAGTATAAGCAAAGACATGAAGACTGTAGCCATTGTGTGCGGAGGAGACACCTCCGAGCACGATGTCAGCATGCGCAGCGCTGCCGGCATCGAATCATTCCTCGACAAGGAACGTTACATTATATATAAGGTAGAAATCCACGCCCGCCACTGGGAAGCAATACTCCCCGACGGCTCACGCAGCCAGGTAGATCGCAACGACTTCACCTTTGACAACGAGCGCGGAGAGCGCGTGCGCCCCGACTTCTGCTACATCACCATCCACGGAGTGCCCGGTGAGAACGGTATTCTGCAAGGCTATCTCGACCTCATCGGCATGCCTTACTCCACATCCGACGTGCTCGTGGAGGCAATGACATACGACAAGTTTGTGCTCAACAACTATATGCGCTCGCTGGGCGTAGCCGTTGCCGACAGCATGCTCATCAGGCGCGGACAGGCCGACAGGGTATTGGACGACGACATCATCAAGCATGTGGGCATTCCCTGCTTCGTCAAGCCTGCCAGCGGAGGCTCGTCATTCGGCACCACCAAGGTGAAAGAGGCAGCCGCCCTGCGCCCTGCCATCGAACTGGCATTACGCGAGGGAGAGGATGTGATGGTAGAAGCCTTCATGCAGGGAACGGAGATTACCTGCGGCTGTTACAAGACCAGTGAGCACGCCGTAGTGCTCCCCATCACCGAAGTGGTCACCACACGCGAGTTCTTCGACTACGATGCCAAGTACAACGGAGAGGTGTCGGAGATAACCCCTGCCCGCCTCTCACAGCGAGTGACCGAGCGTGTACAGCAACTCACATCGGCCATCTACGACATACTCAACTGCCGTGGCATCATACGCATAGACTACATCATCACCGAGGGTGACAAGATAAACATGCTGGAGATCAACACCACACCGGGCATGACAGCCACCAGCTTCATACCCCAGCAGGTGCGTGCGGCGGGCCTTGATATCAAGGACGTTATGACTGACATCATAGAGGATATACTGAAGAAGAAAGCATGAACGATGAATTCAACGACATACGGCCCTATGCCGATGGCGAAGTGAAGCAGGCCGTAAAGGACTTGTTGGCCGACCGACAGTTCGCACACATCCTGCACTCACTGGCTCCGTGGCTGCCCGCATTCGTAAGAAACGCCCTCATACGCTGGGCGTTTATAGGCATCAACACCACTCTGCAGTTCCAGTTGCGCTACATGAAGCCCCTGGTGCGCCGCATTCTCAGGCAATGCAGCACGGGCTACACGTTCAGGCACGACGGCATAGAGCCCGGTCCCGAGCGCTACACCTTCATGAGCAATCACCGCGACATCGTGCTCGACAGCGCCATCCTGTCCTATCTGCTCCACGAAGACGGCTTCCCCACAACGTGTGAGATAGCCATAGGCGACAATCTGCTCATCTATCCGTGGATAAGGAAACTGGTGAAGTTAAACAAGGCTTTTACCGTGCAGAGAGGCGTGAGTTCGCGCACACTGCTGGAAAGCAGCCAGAAGATGAGCCGCTATATGCACCATGTCATCAACGACAAGCACGACAACATATGGATTGCGCAGCGCGAGGGAAGAGCCAAGGACTCCAACGACCGCACGCAGGAGTCGGTGCTGAAGATGATGTCGATGGGCGGAGATGGCTCCATCATACAGCGACTCAAAGACCTGCACATCGTACCGCTCACCATCAGCTACGAGTACGATCCGTGTGACTACCTCAAGGCCAAGGAGTTCCAGATGAAGAGGGACAACCCTGAGTTCAAGAAGAGCAAGCAGGACGACCTGAGCAACATGAAGATAGGCATCTTCGGCAAGAAGGGTCACATCCACTACGAAACGGCTCCCTGCATCAACGAGTGGCTCGACGAACTGGCCGACATGCCGCGTACGGAACTCTACAGAGAGATAGCCCAGCGCATCAACATGGAGATTCACCGCCGCTACATGCTCTATCCGGGCAACTATGTGGCAGCCGACCTGCTGCGAGGCACCCGCGAGTTCGCACTCTTCTACACCCCTGCACAGAAACGCACATTCGAGAGATACCTCAAGAGCCGCCTGGAGATGATCGACCTGGAGAACAAAGACATCCCCTATCTGCGCGAGCGCATCCTCACGATGTATGCCAACCCTGTGTTCAACAAGCAGAAAGCCAACCTATGCGGAGAAGACTGACCCTCATGGCAATGGCGATTGGCGCACTGCTGACGGCCAGTTGCAGCGATGATGACGGCAGCACCACATTCCCCAGCATGTGGAATGAGATAGTGTGCCTCACCACCGACGGACAGGGACGGATAAACCGTCTGCTGACCGACGAGGGCAAATCCTATATGGTGACCAACAGTATCAACGGACGCACGCCCAACGTTGCCTACCGCATGATGTGCGGCTACACCATCGATGGGCAGCGGGCTACCCTGTACCAGATGATAGGGGTGCACATACTGCGCGACTCCACTGCCTGCGCCGCCCACGACCCCCTGAAAGCCATCGCTGTGTGGAAGAGCGGCCCGTACATCAACCTTCATCTGGCACCGCTCACGCAAGGAGGCAACCACTCATGGGGCTTCGTCACCGACAGCATAGGCACCGACGGGCATCGCTACCTGAGTCTGCACCACAGACAGAACGGCGACCCGCTCTCCTACACGCAGGAAACCTACGCCAGCATCCCGCTTGAGGAGCTGGACAACATGGCCGGGGGAGACAGCATCACCCTATCCATTCACACCTTCAAAGGCATCAAGACATGGAACTTCAAGAGATAAAAGGCAGTGTAGCCGTGCTCATTTCGGGCGGGGTAGATAGTGCCGTAGTGGTTCATCGCCTCTGTGAGGCCGGCATCAAGCCCGACCTGCACTATATCAAGATAGGTATGGAGGGCGAGGACAGCTCGTGCTCTGCCGAGGAGGACATCGAACTGTCACAGGCCACAGCACGCAAGTACGGGCTTCATCTCGAGGTGACCGACCTGCAACAGGAGTATTGGGACCAAGTGGTGGGCTATGCTGTGGAGCGTGTGAAGAAGGGTCTGACGCCCAACCCAGACGTGATGTGCAACCGCCTCATCAAGTTCGGTGCCTTCGAGCAGCGCATCGGTCACACCTACGACCACATTGCCACCGGACACTATGCCACCAACATCGAGCAGGACGGCCTCATGTGGCTGGGCACCGCAAAGGACCCCGTGAAGGACCAGACCGACTTTCTGGCCCAACTCTCCTACGACCAGTTGCGCCACACGATATTCCCCCTGGGGTCACTCATGAAGGAGGAAGTGCGGCAGATAGCCATTGACGCCAAGCTGCCAAGCGCCCGACGCAAGGACAGCCAGGGCATCTGCTTCCTGGGCAAAATCAACTACAACGACTTCCTGCGCCGCTTCATGGGTGAGCGGGAAGGCAAAGTGATTGACATAGAAACGGGCAAGGTGGTGGGACATCACCAGGGTTTCTGGTTCCATACCATCGGTCAGCGCAAGGGTCTGGGCTTGGGCGGAGGCCCATGGTTTGTGGTGAAGAAGAACGTGCGCAAGAATATCATCTTCGTGGCACACGGCTGGGATACCCAACTGCAATACGGTCACGACTTCCGCCTGGCCGACATGCACTTCATCACCAGGAACCCGTGGAAAGCACCACACGAGCTACCCATCCAGTTCAAGATACGCCACGTAGATCACTTCATGCCGGGCACCATCACGCTCGACGAGGAAGGCTACCACATCCATAGCGACCAGCCCATCCAGGGCATCGCACCCGGCCAGTTCGGCTGCATCTATGACAGCGAAGCACGGGTGTGCTACGGCAGCGGAGAGATAAGCATCTACAAGGACCGCTGACCCCTCCGCATCCTCTGCCCCTCACTGCCAATCACCAGAATGCAAGGGCGCAGCGGCTCACCCCATAGCCGCAGGCAAATACCCAGAAAGCGACAGAACACACAGGCTCATCTCACAGCAGAGCCCGAGCAAGCAAGAAGCCCCCTTCCCCGGAGTCGTTTCCGCGGAAGGGGGCTTGCTTTTTGCCCCGAGGCCGATTTGTGCCCCTCGGCATTCTGCCCTGTTCTTTGAGGAGAAACGCACGGCGGTGCATAGACGAATGCAGCGCGCTGCGATGGCGAATGCAGCGTGCTGCAATGGCCGATGCAGCGCACTTCCATTTTACGCCCACAGGGGAGCCTCATCCGGGCAGGTACAAAGAGAGAGGCGGCAGACCTGCGTGCTATGACGCCTGGCTGCCGCCTCCTGTCTGTCATCCACTCCGCATGGGGCGGGTGAACATCCTGTCCCTATACCTTCTGGGCCTGCATCTTGCGCTCCCACTCGCGGTATCCATACCACGCGATGATGGTGTAGATGAAGTAGAGCACAGCATAGAAGTAAATCTCCTTATATATATACAGGCCCGTACTGATGGCATCCACCACCAGCCACACCAGCCATTGCTCCACCCACTTGCGTGCCATCATCCACATGGCAATGATGCTGAGCGCGGTGTTGAGTGCATCCCAATAGGGGACGGTGCTGTCTGTGAAATGGATGAGAACATACACGATGCCCCCATACACCACTACCAGAGCGCCTGCCAATGCCAGCCACATCATGCGCGGAGTGCGGGTGATGGGCAGTTCCACACTCTTCTTCCCACTGCCCCAGCGCCAGCACCAGAAGCCGTAGATGGCTGCCAGCAGGTAGTAGATGTCGATGCCGAAATCGGCATAGAGGCCAGCGTTCCAATAGACAAAGAGGGAAATGGCAGGCATGATAAGCCCGGCCACCCACACCTTCCAGTCGGCACGGTACTCCCAATAGAGGTAGGCCAAGCCCACAAGCAGGCCGAAGACCTCGAGGATACGGTCGGAATGGAGAGCGAGAAAATCCCTCACCAAGGCTATGCAGTCCATCAGAAGCGGAATTTCACGCTACCCATAGCTGTGAAGCCAGCCGATGGGATGTAGCCCAACTGATAGTAGCGGTCGGTCTCTGGCTTGTCGGTGCCCAGGATGGATGAGTAAGCCCAACCGCTGGAAGCATAGCGACGATTGAAGATGTTGCCGAAGTCGAGGCCGAAGAGCACGTGTTTCAGGCCCTTGTCACCACAACGCAAATCATAGCTCAAGTGGATGTCGGTGCGGCTGTACTTGGGCAGAGAGCGATCCTTGCACTCGCTGTTGTCCATATACTGGCGCGATACGAAGCCTGTGTGCCATGTTGCCTGGAATCCCTTGATGTGGAAGTCGGCAAAACCATTGACGATGGCAGCAGGGCTGAAGGCCAATGTAGAGTTGTCGTAATGCTTCACTGTGGGGTCCATGGGCACCCAGTCGGTCATGTTGTTATAGGTCTCGATGTACTCATCGAAGTTCTTTATCTTGTTCTGGCTCAAGGCTGCATTGGCCTCCAGAGACAGCCACTTGGTCACGTTCACACCGGCTGTGATTTCGGCACCTATGCGCTGGCTCTCCTTGACATTGGTGGTGAGGTTCTCGCCGATGTCGCTCTGCTGACCGGTCTGTACAAACTGGTTGTGGTAGAGCATGGCATAGAAGTTTACGCCGGCATACCATACCTTGCCTGTGTAATTGTAGCCGAACTCCACATCATGCACGCTCTCTGCCTTGGGAGCAGGGTATGAACCGTTGTCGGTGAAGTTGTTACGCTCGGGCTCGCGGTGGCTCAGGGCATAAGAGGCGTAGGCATTGTGGCCGTTGGCATGCCAGCTCAGTCCGGCCTTGGGATTGACAAAGTCATACTTGCGATGGATGTCAAGACGTTGGTTGCTGTAGGTTCCGTCGCCGTTGTCATAGAAGCGGTCGTTGATACCCTGTGTGAGGAAGCCTACGTGACGATACTGCACATCGGCAAAGGCATCCCAGTTGGGGGTGATATGGTAAGAGCCCTTGATGAAGATGCTCTGGTCGCTCTTGTCGGCATTGGAGTCGTAATAGGTGTATTTGCCATTGGCCAGCACCTGCTGACGCAGCTCCTCATCGGCCACATAGGTGAGGTAGCCGAAGTGATTGCCTTCGAAGTTCTGGAACGAAGCTCCGCCGATGACATCCCAATGCTCATCCTTATAGTTGGCATTCCATGTGATGCCGTAAGTGTCCTGTGTAAGGCCTTTCTGGCGCACGAAATCGGTCTTCTTGAGCTTGCTGCCGTCGGCATGATAGAAGTCGGAGAGTCCAAACTTCTTCAGCTTGTTCTGATAGCGGAACTCATCATAGTAGCCGTGCCCGTGGGTATAGTGCATGGTGGCTGTTGTGGTCCAGTGCTCCGAGGGCTGGTACACCACATTCAGCAGGTTGTGGTTCTGCCAGAAGTTGTCGGTTGTCTGGTCCCACAGGCTGCCGTCTGCCATCTTGTAACGCTCCACGGTCCAACCTCCGTTCCAGTCGGGAACGAAGTTCTCATACAGAGAATTGAACTTGCCCAGACCAGCCTTGTACATATCGCGGTAGGTCTTGATGCCGGTGTAGGAGTTCAGGCTATAGTCACCATTGCCTGCCGTAACGCCGCTCCAGGCCTGACCCGTCTTCTCATAGTTGCCTATGTTCTTGTAGCTCAACTTCAATGTACCGTCGTTGTTGAGCCAGGTGAGTCCACCATAGTAGCTGCCTGAGTTGCCTGCCGTGCCGTGGATGAATCCGTCGGTGCCGGTATGATGATAGGCGCCCTCGAAAATGAGGTGGTTCAGGAGCAGGCCTGTACTGAAGTTGCCGCCCACATTATAAGTATTATAAGAACCGTAGGCGCCCGATACCTCAAGCATAGGAGTGAGCGAAGGTGCCTTGGTGGTGAGGGCTACTGTGCCGCCGAATGCGCCATCGCCATTGGTGCTGGTACCCACACCACGCTGGATCTGCACATTGCCCAGCAGAGTGGCATAACTGTTCATGTTGGCCCAGAAGACGCACTGGTCCTCGGGACTGTTGAGTGACACACCGTCCAGTGTGATGTTCATGCGGCTAGCACCTGCACCACGAACGCGCATGCTGGTGGTTCCTGTGCCCACACCATTCTCGCTCCAGGCCAGGATGCCTGGTGTGCGGGCAAACAGGAAGGGCAGTTCCTGGCCTGTACGACCAAATGTTTCCAATTCCTTGCGGCCGATATTGGCCACTGCGAAGGGGGCATTCGATGGAGCCTTCACGGCTTTCACCACCACCTCGCTCAACTCTTCCACTTTCAACGAGTCGGGTGTCTGGCCATCATTTACGGCCATAGCACCCATAGCCAGGCTCCACAGGAGCGCGGCTGAAGCGTACTTTGTCTTCATCTGAATAAATATAAAATGTTTCATAAGTCTCTACGCCAGCATTACCTGGATCAGATTGCGGGTATAATCTCAGCACAGCCCAACAGGGCAGGCACCCCACAGCGACGTCCCTCCGTCGCTGCCTTTAGCGGCTGCAAAGTTACGCACTTTTCTGCTTCCTGCACACTCCATCGCCATTTTTTCTTTTTCCTCCGCTCATAACAGCCTCATCCTACATATCTCTGAGAGCGAATCTCCTCTGCCAGGAAATGCCTTTTCCTTAGAAGAACATATGCAGCAGACGCCCGAAAAACAAACTCACGAACATCAAGCAAAACACTTTATTACACCCCAAAAGCAAAAGATGTTGCAAAAATGTTTAATCTCTCAAAAAGATTCACTATCTTTGCGAGTGTGCAGAGTGCACATTCCACTAACGTAGAACCATATTTTAACAAAACTAAAACCAAAATGAGACAGTTTTACCTACTGCTAACGGCATTGTTTCTACAACTTGCCGGTTTGGGTGCCAACGCCCAAACACCATCTTCCCCAGTGGCCTCGTATGGCGACGGACTGATAACCGATGTGTCTCAGCTCACCAGTAACGCTTCCGACAAAGAAGAAGGCAAGGAACTGGGCAACCTGCTGGACGGAAGGGTCGAGACATTCTGGCACAGCGACTGGCACGGTGAAGTGACCGAACCGCACTATCTGCAGGTGCAGCTCACCGAGCCCATCAGCACTGGCTACCTCGTGATGTACATGCAGCGACGCGACATTGCTGCTGGCCACCTGACCAATATGAGACTGTCGGCCAGCGCCGATGGTGAGGTATGGGACGATCTGGCTGACTTTGAGCTGGACAATGCCAGTGCCAAAGCAGAGGTGGTCACCGAGCCTACTCCCATCACGAAGGAGTACTCCTATGTGCGCGTCACCAACATTGCAAAGGACCCCATCTACTTCCACGCGGCCGAATTCCAGTTGTACAACCCCAAAGAGAGGAATTTGGTAGATGCTATACTCGACCAGGTTCTCACCAAGTACAATGCTTACGAAGGCATTACCTATGAATCTCTGAAGGTGGGCACCGAGACGGGACAGTTCACCGACAAGGAGACAGCAGACAAGATCATCGCCAGACTCAACCAGATACTCGAATGGGTGTCAGGCACCACTGTTGAAGGATTACCCGAGACAAAGGAGAAGGCACAGGAGATAAGCGACGAGATGGATGCGCTCTTCACCCAATACCGCAAGAGCGAAGTACTCTACAGCCTGCCCGCCAATGGCTATTACCGCATCATCTCCGGCCTCACCTACAAGCACGATGAGAGCACAGGTGAAGGCGATGATGCCACTACAGTGACCACCTATATGAAGAAGGCAATGTTCTGCTCCACAGACTACAAGGGCATGTGGGGAACTCTGAAGGACGATATGGCCAACTATATCTGGAAGCTCACCCAGACCGAGGACGGCATCGACATGGTCAATGCAGGAATGGGCGCACGCTTCAACAAGATGGGTGCCACCTGCACGCTTGCCGAGGACGGAGACAAAAAGATGACCTTCGACTTCGCCGGCAACGAGAACGGACAGACTATCATCTACATCCGTGAGACAGCAGGACAACGCAACGCACAGGATTATCTGCACCAGAAAAACCATTCACGGGGCATCCAGGTTGCAGACCAGCCTCTGTGCACATGGCAGGCAACCTTCAACATGGGCGACATCTATACCAGCGACAAGGGTACCAGCGAATGGTACCTGGAGCCTGTAGATGAGAAGGAAGCCGAAGCTCTGATAACTGCCTTTGAGCCTATAAAGAACCACGACAAGCTGGTGGAGCAGAACACCGCACTGCGTGCCGAGGTAAAGGAAGCCATCATCACTGCCAAGGACAGGTTCAAGAAAGCACAAATCACCTCAGGCGAGCAGATGACATCCATCTGGAGCCAGAACAGAGAGGGCAACGACAATGATGGCGGCAACCTCATCGACGGAGTGCTCATCGACAGTGACCCCAACACCTACTGGCACAGCATCTATCAGAACAAGCCAGAAGACCTCACAGGAGATCCCTACATCCAGATTTCAGGCACAGACGAGATGCAGGGCGATATGCTTCTCTACATCAAGTACCGCATCACCGGCGAGGGTTTCCCCGTACAGTTTACCCTGAAGGGTTCCAATGATGCTGAGGCTGCCGATGATGCCTGGACGCAAATGGCCGTCGTTGACCTGGGCAACAGGGGCAGTGGCAACGAGTTCACTTCCGGAGAGTTCAAGATTGAGACTCCCTACAGCAACGTGCGTATCTATAGCACCAACTCCACCTACTCCTACTTCCATGCTGCCGAGCTCCAGCTCTACAAGCTTGAGGATAACCCCAACTCCCAGTTTGTGGCTCTGGGCGAGCTGGCCACCAACCTGGAGAAAATCTACAAGGAGAACGTAGCCACCGAGGATGCCGACCTCACCATCGACATGTACAACGCGCTCTCAAACGCCTACGAGGCATTCAAGAGCGGAATGACCGACCCCTCAGAGATGCGCAAGGTAATGGCCCAGTATGCCGACACAGACAAAGCCATGGTAGAGGGTACCAACCCCGGCCAGTGGGCAAACACCGATGCATACGACGCCTTCCAGAGCCTCTACAATGAGATGAAGGCATACGATGCCACTGGCAGATACACTCAAGACAAACTGGACTACTACGCCGCTGCACTGCCTCTGGCCGCCAAGAACTTCATGGCAGCAGCCAATGCACCCAAGACAGACACTTGGTACCGTATCAAGTTCCCCTCTGAGTCATTGTACGATGCCAACCACTGGGATAAGAGCAACATCGCCGAGGGCAGCGCTGATGTGCAGACTCCCATCTGGGACAACTATGTGACCGTAGGTGAGTATGAGCAAGAGATTGGCCAGGCTTACTTCAACTACTGGGCAACCGAGGCCGAGGACATACGCGAGGGCTCTCACCTGGTGGCTCTGGAGAACGAGCTGACCGAGATGACACCCGATGCTTCATACTTCCGCTTCGTGGAAGTGGAGTCTCCCATTGTTCCCGCAAGCAAGTTCAACGGCCTGATTGCCACCAGCCGCCAGGCACTGAGCATGGCCACTACCACCACTCTTGGCGAGCCCATGATCAAGAACGAGAAGCAGCTCACAAGCAATGCAAGCGACGAGGCAGAGGGCAAGAACATCGATTGGCTTATTGATGGCAATCCCAGCACATTCTGGCACACCGACTATCATGGCAAGGTTACAGAGCCTCATTACCTGCAGGTTTCCTTTGACGATCCCGTATCCGGCATCATCGAGGTAGATATGACCAGACGTGCAGGCGCAAACGACGGCGATGTTACCCGCATGTATGTGACTGCCAGCAATGACGGACAGAACTGGGAACGTATCGGTTACATCGAGATGCCCTTCGGCACCGTGGGTGAGCGCATCCTCTCCACTCCCATTGACCTGAACGGCTCTTATACCAGCCTGCGCTTCATCATGACCAAGAGAAGAGGCTTCACCACCGCCACACAGCTCGAGAAGGAACTTGATCCCTTCGGCGAGGAGTGCACATACTTCCACGCGGCAGAGTTCCAGATTCGCCCTGTGACCGTAACCAAGGCAACAGAAAACGCCATTGCACTGGAGAAGGCACTGACGGAGGCCAACAAGATACTGCCTAAGAATGTCACCATGGCCGACTACACCGCCCTGGCTTCTGCCTACAACGTACTCCAGCAGGAACTCAATGCAGGAACCCACAAGGTGGTACCCGCAGTTCCTGCCAAGCCGGCAACCTATGCACTGCAGAACAAGGCTACAGGTCTGTTCGTTAATACTCTGGCTCCCAATGACCATGAGGTGACGCTGCGCCTCACACCCACCATCTTCTCACATGCTGCTATAGGATATGGCGAGAATGCGCTTAGTGCCGACAACATCGACGGTCAGTTCTGCACCTATCTGCACGTTCAGAGGAACACCCACCAGTTTGTAACATGGGATGACAACAGAGCCGGCTCAAACTCTGGCCTTATGCTGGAAGAGGTGGAAGCATCCGAAGAGAATCCCGAGTTCACCTTCTTCAAGGACTTTGTCTCTGGCAAGATCAACGCATGGTGCTATCCTGTGAACATCTCTACCGATGAGGCCGACGTGGCAGTTCCCTACACTGTAGCTGGTCTTTATAAGGATGAAGCCGAGAAGGTTTATCTGGCTCTCGACAAAACAGAAGGTACTGTAGAGGCCGGCCAGCCCATCCTATTCATCATGGATACTCCCGAGGACTGGAAGGAGACTACCGAAGAGGCTCCTGCCGAGATTACTCCCATTGTGTTCAAGCTCGACACGAAGTTCAACTTCAACGCCGGTTCACACAACGGTCTGGTAGGCACACTCGTTTCCAAGCCCGCAAAGGAAGGTATGGTTACCTTCGTCAACAACACCGTGGAGACCGTCAAAGCAGACGAGCCCAGAACCATCCAGGGCAGCACAGCCTACCTCGACATCAACGCATGTCCTCAGATTGAGGCCGGTGAGCATGCTCTCAGCATCCTCCTCCCCGATGTGACACCAGATGGTATCAACTCCACTCTGGAGCACATCAGCCAGCGCGGCAACATCTACACCATCGACGGCAAGCTCGTTCGCGCCAATGGAACCCTCAACGACATCAACTCTCTCGGCAAGGGTCTCTACATCCTCAATGGTGTCAAGGTGCTGGTTAAGTGAGAGGATTCTGGGAAGAAAGCCAACGGATTTATTCCCAGAAGCCCGAACGAGAAGCAGCTCGGGCGAAAGCCCAAGGTGCTGGTTAAGTGAGAGGATTCTACCCTCTCACACAAACTGAGCAATTAGTCCGACATTCTATAACAGACGCGCCCCTCTGGACAATCCCAGAAGGGCGCGTTTCTTATTCCCTCAAGCCAACCATTTTCCCCACTCCCCCACTGCCACCAAAAGCACAGGCCTTTTCCCGCATCACGCTGCGATTCCATTTGCAGCATGCTGCAACCGTCTATGCAGCACGCTGAAATCGTCCATGAAGCAGGCTTGCATCTCCGTTTGCAGCCTTTGTACGGCCATACGCAACCTGCAAACGGCCGTACAAAGGCTGCGTATGTACATCCAAAGGCTGCAAACAGAGAACTTATTATAGCTACGCGATGGCTTTTATTATATAGGATATGAATGCAAGAAATGCTGTTTAGTGTCCCATGCGAGAGGTATCAACCTCCTTTACAGCCTTCTCCTTGTAACCGCCGAACTTATAGACGACGCCCAGTGTGGCTGAAGCCCAACTGTTGTTGACCTTCATGCGGAAGTCCTGGTTGCCCTGCACGGAACGGGTATCGAATCGGTTATTGAAGATGTTGCTGCCATTGAGGCGCACACCCCATTTTCCATCACGCGATGACCATCGCAGTTTGGCATCCATACGGAAGATTGGACTTATGTCATAAACGCCCTGTATGGCCTTTGACTGGAAGAAGGGATTCAGAATGAGACGAAGGTCCTGCGCACGACACAGTTTGACCGATGCCGTACCACCAAGTATGGCCGACAGTTTCCAGCGGTCAAATGGCAAGTCGAAGAAATGGCTGCTCTTGTCGTGCCTGTAAGTTCCCACGGCAAACACGTTGCCATTGAGCCATTTGCCCGCACTGAACATGGCAGAGGCTTGCAGCCCGAAGTCGTGGTCATAGTCGAAGTTGGTTTCCTTCATGATTACCGCCATGCGGTCTGTCGTCTGGTATGGCAGCTGCACGAAATAGTCTGGCTTCAGATCTGCGTAAGCCGTAAGCGTATAACGCCTCTTTATCTGCCACATTAGGCTGACATAATAATCAGAGGATGGTTTCAAACTGGGATTGCCATGTATCTCGGTATATGTGGATGAATAGAACACATTGCTCATGGTGGACCAATAGCTCGGGAACTCAGAGTCGGAACTGAATGAGAGATTGAGCAAATGGTTGTCGTTGATGTTCCACAAGGCATTGAGCGTAGGATATACACGCCATCTGTTCCATACGGGTGAGTGATACTGCTCGGCTGCCACAGATGCTTCCAGACTGATGGCCTTGCTTATCTGCTTGCTGAATCCTGCGTACATATTCCATAGCCGCTCGTTGATATCTACGCTGCTTGTCGCATCAGGCAAGATGTGACCCTGCTTGTCTGTTGTAGTCTGAAAGCTGTTGTTGCCCATGAATTGCCCATTCACGCCATACGACAGTCCCCATCCGTGTGCCAGAGAATGTGTCTGGTCGGCCGCAAACATCCATTTGCAGATGGTCTGCCTGCTTTCGCTTGTCTGGTTACGTTCCGTTGCTTCCGTACCGTCATCTGTATGCATCGTCCCATCGAGTGTCTGTTGCTGAGGAGTGCGATAGTTGGTGTACGAAGCGCTGACGGCAAGCCCGAAAGGTAATGAGTAATTCACATCCACGTTGTGCAGATACTCGTGACTGTCACTGTGCATTTCGCTTACGCTCGAACCTGTCGTGTGGTTGTTGGAGGTGGTCTTGTCCCATTTCCCCGTATAGGCGATATCGAGACGATGGTTCTTGCCAAAGGCATAATTCATACCCAGCCGGTAGTCATGAGAAAGGCCGGACGACTTCTGCCAGGTTTTATCATGATAGTTTACACGACTGTTGCCCAAGGGATGATTGGCTATATGTGAAGATTCACGGTATGAATTGCCGTCAACAAACTTGTATTGTGCATCCAATCCGAACTTGCCTCTTTGCATGGAAAGATAGAGGTTGCCAAACCCTTCTGCGTATTTGCTTTGCTGCATGCCGCCGATGATTTGTCCCGACAACTGATGGGTGCCGGCATAGTCTTTCGTGACTATGTTGATGGCCATACCTCGCACGTGATAGCGGGCAGGAGCAGACAGCATCACTTCTACTTTGGCCAACTGTGTGGCGGGCATTGCCTTCAGGCGCTCAGCCAGTTGCTCCTTTGTCAATGTAGTGGCTTGCCCGTTGACAATCAGTGTCACCTCATTGCCCATGAAGGAGATGCCGCCAGTGGCATCGCTGACACCTGGCAGGCGCGTCAATGCCTCGTAAGCATTATCGGCAGGCAACTGCTTCAACAGCAGCGGCATGTCGTATGACAGCATACCACGTTCCGCCTTGACAATGGGCCGTGAACCCTTGACCATTATCTCAGGGAGATTACGCATCATGGTTTCCATAGTGAGCGAATCTTTGGCACCATTGTCTTGAGCATTGACTGTTATGGCCGATGCAACGAAAAGGCTTACGAAGAATAATCTGTTCATTTTGCTATGTGAAAAGTCTGCTACTTGTTTCGGTCGAGTTGTTCCCTATCTGTAGTCATATGCCTAAATGCCCTGCAAAAGTAGCTAAGAATTTCCAAAGGACAATCATACGTCAGGCGTATTTTGTGAAACACTCCTCTCGTTTTATAAGCAACACCATATGGGTAAGCTCTCGAACCATATATATAAGGTACGGGCGCAGGAGAAAGTCAGAAGAGGAGAATACAAGGGATGCTATTTCTTGCCTACACATTTGACGGATAAAACTTAAATTCGTAAATTTGCAATGTCTGTTGAAGGTTTGGTTGGTCCTTGTTGCAACACCAAGTCAATTGAATCACATGACACGACAAAGTACTGAGCAGATTCTTCGCTGCTCACACTCCTAAAGATTAACCATTTATAGTGTTGCATAACAAAGGTATATAAGGATGGTAAGAAAACTGCTCTCCGCTCTGCTTCTGTTCTCTGTTGCAGTTGGTACGTATGCAACAGAATGGAAAGGCAAGTTCCTGATTCTGGAACATTCACAAAGCCGCCCAAACACATGGGCGCTGTGGCGCAAGAACTTCAATGTGGACAAGGTGCCGTCATCGGTGAAAGCCCGCATAGCCACAGACACCAAGTACTGGCTCTACATAAACGAACGGCTGGTGGTCTTTGAGGGAGGACTCAAACGAGGACCAGAGCCTAATGCCACTTACTATGACGAGGTAGAGATAGCTCCTTATCTGCAAGAGGGAGACAACCTGATAGCTGTGCTTACCTGGCACTTTGGCCTCAACGGGTTCAGCCATGTCAACAGCGGTACTTCAGGTCTCCTCTTTGAGGCAGAAGGTGACGGAGTACAAGTGGTTTCGGACAAGACTTGGCGTGGTGCCCTGTATGGAGCATATGGCGAGACAGATGCTCCCAAGCCCAACTACCGCATATCAGAGAGCAACATACGTTTTGATGGACGCAAGGAGGAAAAGGGATGGTACACACGTGCCTATACCTACGGACTGGAAGAAGTGTTGCCCGTGGATGTGGAGAACTGTCCCTTGGGTAAACTGGTCAAGCGCCCCATCCCCCTATTCAAGGACAGCGGGCTGCTCGACTTCAAGTCCAAGGAGATGAAGGGAGATACGCTGGTATGCACCTTGCCGTACAACTGCCAGTGTACTCCATACATCAAACTCCGTTCCCAGAAGGCAGGGCAACTGGTCAAGATACAGACCGACGTACACATGATAGGCGGTTCTCCCACGGTGAGATGTGAGTACATCACACGTGAGGGAGAACAGGAGTATGAGAACATGGGCTGGTTCAACGGCCATCAGATATGGTACATCCTGCCCGAGGGCGTAGAAGTTTTGGACGTCAAGTATCGCGAGAGTGGGTACGGATGCGACATGGTGGAGCCGTTCCATTGTGACGACCCCTTCTTCAATGAACTGTGGATAAGGGCGCAGCGCACACTCTACATCACCATGCGTGACAACTATATGGACTGCCCGGACCGCGAGCGTGGGCAATGGTGGGGAGATGCAGTGAACGAGTTGGGAGAAACCTATTATGCCCTCACTCCTGATGGCAACAAGCTGGGCATGAAGGCTCTCAACGAACTGTTCTGCTGGCAGCGCGGTGACGGTGTACTCTATTCACCGGTACCGGCAGGCAACTGGAACAAGGAACTGCCCTCTCAGATACTTGCCACCACAGGCTGGTACGGCATATATATGCAATGCTACTATGCCAACGACTTCTCCGTTGCACGTCGCCATTACGACCGCCTGCACCGCTATCTGCATGAAGTATGGAAGACTGATGCCGACGGGCTGGCCATCCTCAGGCATGGTGACTGGTTCTGGGGAGACTGGGGTGAGAACATCGACCAGCTCCTGCTACAGAATGCCTGGTACTATCTGGCTCTGAAGGGAGAGCTGGAACTGGCACGTCTCTTCGGGAAGAGCGATGACGTACAGACCATACAGACCATGATGAAGCGTATGGAGGATAACTTTGACCATCGTTTCTGGACAGGTTCGTCGTACCGCTCGCCTGACTACAAGGGTGAGAGTGACGACCGCGGCAACGCCTTGGCTGTAGTCTCCGGCCTGGCATCAAAGGACAAGTACCCTGCCCTGAAGACGCTCCTCACAACAGAGTATCATGCCAGCCCGTATATGGAGAAATACGTCCTCGAAGCACTCTTCTGCATGGATGCTACCGATGAGGCTCTGGACCGCATCAGAAAGCGTTATAAGACAATGGTGGAGTATCCCGGACTCACCACACTACCGGAAAACTGGATAGACGAGACCAAACAGCTGAAGCCTGGAGAGCCAATGATCAATGCCTTTTGGGGTACATACAACCACGGATGGAGCGGCGGTCCTCTCACCCTCCTTTCACAGAAGGTGTGCGGCATAGAGCCTACCTCACCTGGATTCCGCACCTTCCGCATACGTCCTCAGATGGGTTATCTCAAGCAAGCCAGTTGCCACGTCAGCAGCGTGAGCGGTGAGATTTCAGTCAACATCCAGCGCAAGGGCAAAAAGCTCCAGATAGATGTCACAGTACCATCGGGTACCACGGCAGAGGTAGTCTTCCCTTCCGGGAAAACCAAAACCTTACAGTCTGGCACCCATAGCGTGAGAGGATAAGCCTCCGATGGCCCCACAGGAGAATCTGCACAATTGGCGTGTAGGTTCTCCGCAATCTCCCCACATTGTCACTAATTGCAGTCACAATGTGGGGAGAATTGCATATTCAACAATAGCAACAACCCTAAAAAATAGTACAACTAAAGCCCGAGAGGCTCAAAAGAAATGCCTGAGAGTTTGCGTGGATGCTTCGCAATATAGCACAAGAGTCCGACTCCATGGGGAGCCGGACTCTTATTATATAATATGTGGCAAGTGCCTTAGAGACCGCTTGCTACGAGCTTACCAGATATCCTCGGGGGTATTGGGGTTGTCGTAAACCTCCTTGGAAACCAACTCGATGTAGTCCATATAGAGCTGCTTTTCGTCCTGGTCAAGCACGTTCTTAAGACGTATATAGTAAGATACATCGGGATCCATGACGGCTGTCAGCATCACACGACGTGTCAGATAATAATGTTGACGGGCAGACTCGGCCACTCCAGGACCACCGGCACAATAAATCTGAGCACCCTTCATGAAGCCCTTGTTGCGCATCGTCTTGTCAATCTCGGCATTATAATCATCGTCGTCAGAATCCTGCACCCAACCTACAGGGCTGGTGAAAGTGCCTGCATTGGTATAGTGATACAGTCCGTTCAAACGGAAATCAAGCGGTGTGCCCATGGCTGTAAGGTGGTTCTTGTCGGTACCCCAATACACCTGACACATGCTTCGCCACGGTCCACCTACGGAGTTGGCAATACGGAACTCGTAAGTTCCCTTCTTGGGTACAGGCGGCAGACGCATCACCAGTTCGTAACGGCCGATCACATTGAACTCGTCACCCAGATAGTTGTGCCATCCCTTGCCACGTCCCAACAGATAATAGAATTGTGAGCCGTGCACGATTTCCATATCATCGAAGTACTTATACACGTCGTCCGATGGGATACCAACCGTCATGTTTTCCTTGGTGGTCACCGTCTGGCCGCGGATATCATTGTTCATAAACTCGGGGAAGAGGCTCGATACATCCCAGCGCAAGCGCTGACGCTGCAGGTTGTTGCGTGTCTCTTCGTCATACAGGAGCAATCCCTTGATGGGATAGATGATGCCGTTGGTGGCTTCCACATTGGCATTATCCTTATCCACAAAGTGTCCCACCTTGCTGGCATCGCAACTGCTCTCGTGATAGTTCTCACGTCGGCCGTTCTGGATATTAGGGAAACGGTTGAGGAAGACGCCTTCGCTCTCACGGCTCTCGAATATCTTCAGCAGGCGGCGCTTGCCCATGGTGGTGTAAAGCTCGTACATACACACGGTAGGGATACACAACTTGGGGTCATAACCTCGCTCATTGTAGTGCAGCACCAACTTATCCACAGGCAGACGCTCAGGCAGCATATGGTAGGTAACAAACTGGTTGAGCAGGTTCTTCTCACTCCTATACTTGTCATCACGAGTAGCCTCGGGATACACGCCCTTGGCATCCAGATAGGCCATTACATCCTCTGGAGTGATGTCCTTAGGCTCCTTGCCCAGCTCCTCTCTCCAGAACTCATCAGGCTCTGCAAAGATGGTGAAACCATACTTGCGGTGCCTGGGCACATAGCCCTGAGAGCCTTCAGTGGGATGCTTGAAGAGGTTCTCGAAGTAACCCGTCTGGTAGAGAAGTTCATAGGTCTCATCGCGCAACTTCGACAAGGTATCGCCCAGTCCGCAGGCAAACACCAGACGTGCCATCACCTGGAAGCCATCTTTCTGAGTGTCGATATAGCTCTGAAGCACAGCCGACAAGGCATCGTTGCCGGGAGCAATGACATCTTCCATCTGGTGAATCACGCCATTGATAGCAGGAATGTCCTTGTTCTTGGGCGACATGCGCAGAGTCTTGTTGATGAGGATGCTGTCTGGATTGTTGCCTCGAAGAACAGACAACTTGCGGTCAGCCATAGTGGGTGAAGCAATCTCCTCATTGGGATTATAAGGCATGGCACCTGTCTCATACATGACACGTGCACCATCGTAATCGAAATCTCCGCCATCTATGATACTGTTGAAGACTATCACCTTATACACAGAGTCGCGCACCTTTTCGGATGTGAAAGAATCCCAAGAGGGTTCAGAGATAAGTCCCTTGGCCACCAGAGAGTCCAGATAACTGTAAATAGCCTCATTGGTGGGGGCAAAACAGGTGTAGCTGCCACGCGCTGTAAGCAGTTGCCTTACAGTAGAATTACTCTTGGGGCTTACCTTGACCTTACCTAACAAATCCAGATACTCGCTATACACCTCATGCTTCTCCAAATAAGAAACAATGGTCTGCTTCGTAAAGACGTAGCGGTTGCTGGTGTCAACGTTCTCCTGACAGCCCGTCAGCCATAGGGCCGAAGCTGCTGCCATCAGACAAGCAGCCCGTCTCAGGACTTTAACCAATCTATTCATCCTTAATTCCGCAACACTATAATTTAACTTTATTTATAAGTTCCTGAGCAACAA
>OOBO01000030.1_pt1 | contig 112330 bp, 84 predicted proteins | sample 1671031 | NCBI WGS metagenome assembly OOBO01 (sample SAMN06348115, study PRJEB24527) | human gut metagenome | biome: human gut; feature: ankylosing spondylitis patient; material: feces | host: Homo sapiens | place: China | collected 2015-10 | reverse complement strand
CTATAACTATTTATATATTAAATAGATATATATAATAAGAAGGGGGCTGTCACCTCTTGAAATTTAATTGGAACAACTGGAACTGGAACGCTCCCCTTGCTCCAGTTCTCTCTCAAAGGCTGATAACCAATAGTTTATAATGCATTACCAAACAAGACAGACATACGGAAATGAAGTACAATATCAGTAAATCAACCCCTCCAGGCATGCCAAACCTGGGCCGAGGCACGGAATGTGTGCAGCTTTTGCTCTCGCAAACGTCGAAGGACATGCATCAGTCGCTGGTGCCCATCCTTTTTCCTGCCCTGGGAGCGCACATAAGTGGAGCAGAATTCATGTATCCCGACCGCAGCTGGAAGGAAATGTGCGGAATGATGGGGGCAATCTGGTGACCGAAAGCGGCGCAGGCAAGGGACAGCTGTAGGGACTCTCGCACCCTTGTCGTGCAACAGGAAAGCATGCGGAAATCATATTCCCAGCAGGGGAGAAAAACATCTCCAACTGGAGAAATATTTTCTGCGCGTTTCAGTCGACAAAACGCGCAGCCCTTATCGTATAGAGAAACGTTTCATGCATCGGGAAGTTATTCAGTAAAGGAACAAAATGAGGGTGAAGCGATATAGTAAAACAACAAGAATAGCGAAGGGAAACCAGCCAAAGTCAGCAAGTCATCAAAAGGGTGAGAAAAAGAAGTAGTACTGCATGGGCGATAGAAGTAGTACTTCATTGGCAAAGTAAGATATACTTCATTGGCAAAGTAAGTAGTACTGCTTGAATTCTACCAAGACGCATGGGTTTATCCCTAAAGGCGCTTCACGCTTTTTGCCAGACACAAGCCACCAGGCGGCTGGGACGAAAGCGAGTCTGTGGGGAAGAAGCGTGCGGAAAGCAACGAGGGGCGCTCCTGTGACAGAAGCACCCCCTCGGGATTGTGTGTATGTGTGGCTTAATCGCGCAGGGCGGAAGGCTTACTTGGTGGCCTGAACCACATTCACCACGTAGTCGCCCAGCTTCTCGCACTCGCTGATGAAGTCCATGTAATAGACGCCTATCTGGTAACTATAGAGGCCGTCGTTGATGTCCTGCAGGTTCTGGTTCTTCAGCTGGTTGCGGTAATTGTTGATTTCATGCTCGATGTTGTATGACACGTTATAGTCGGCATACTGGTGCTCGGGGGCTTTCTCCACCACGTTCACCATCGCGTCGAGCGCGTGCGATACGAGTGAGATCATGGTGTGGATGTGCTTGGTCTGCTCATCGGAGAAGCGCTCTTTGGAATGCATGTGCAGGCGGTTGATGGTGCGCCCCAGATTGTAGCACGAGTCGCCTATCGACTCCAGTTCGGATATCATGCGCAGCATGCACTGGATTTGGGTCTTCGACTCGCTTGAGAGCCTTCCCTCGCTCACCTTGTGCAGGTAGTTGGCTATCTCCACCTCCATGCTGTCGGTGATGTTCTCGTACTTCTCGATGCGCGAGAAGAGCTTGTTGAAGTCGTCCCCGTTGTCGGTCTCTATCAGTTCCTTCACCAGCGAGAACATGCGCTGGCAGCGGATGGCAAAGAGGTTGATTTCCTTGCAGGCCTCAAAGATGCTGAGCTCGGCCGTGCTGAGCAGTCCGCCTCCGATATACTTCAAACGGCCTTCTTCCACCTCGTCCGGTCCCTCCTTCTGTGGTACGAGCATGCACACAATTTTCTCCATCGGCTTGATGAACCATATAAGGATGAGCACGTTGCATACGTTGAAGGCCGTATGGAATGCTGCCAGCACCACGTTCAGGATGACAGGATTCTCCACATGCTCGGGGTCGCAGCCCACCAGAGAGCACACGAAATTGACGAAATGTGTGTAGATGCACAGCACCCAAATGACACCGAAGAGGTTGAAAATGAGGTGCGCACGGGCTGCCCGCTGGGCTTGCGTGTTGGCGCTCATGGCCACTATATTGGACGTGATGGTGGTACCCACGTTCTCTCCCATGACGAGCGCGATGCCCAGATAGATGTCGAGCACGCCCGTGCTGCAGAGCGTCATGGTGATGGCCATGATGGCCGCCGAGCTCTGAACGGCACAGGTGAGCAGTCCGCCTATGAGCAGGAAGAGCAGATAACTGCCGAAGCCCCATCCGCTCACGCTCTGCAGGAAGGTCTGGATGTGCACGTTCTGGTCGAGATGCATGTCGGCGGCATTCACCTTGAGGGTGGTGAGACCAAGAAGCATAAGGGAGAGTCCCATCAGAAACTCTCCCACGTTCACATTCTTCTTGGTATAAATCAGGGCAATGGCTGCGATGATGCCTGCATATACCATCATACGCATGTCAAAACTGCCGCCCAGCACCATAATCCACGCCGTGGCGGTGGTGCCGATATTGGCGCCCATGATGACAGAAATAGCCTGTGAGAGCGAGAGGAGTCCCGCGCTGACGAAACTCACGGTCATAACCGTGGTGGCTGTGGATGACTGGATGGAGGTGGTGATGAACGCGCCTGTGAGCAGGCCGGTAAAGCGGTTGGTAGTCATGGTGCCCAGGATTGTGCGCAGACGGCTGCCCGCCATCTTCTGCAGACCCTCACTCATGACTTTCATGCCGTACATCAGTAGGGCAACTGAGCCAACCAGTATCAGAAATTCCATAAACTTGATGTTTGTGTGTGTGTAATACTCGCTTATTGGATGCTACAAAGGTATTACATTTTCGTTAAAACCACGCAACAGGAATGTTACAATCGTATAACATTTTTTCACTTTGTGCTCTCCAGAGGCCGTGTAACACACTCGTAACGGGCGTGTAACACACTTGTAACATGCAACTTTTACCTTTGTGGCGAACTTAAAAAAGCAGATATTATGGATGCAAAGAAAGTCAAGTTCATCTACAATCTGGTACGTGCCATCATCCTGATGGTGTTCCTCACGGCACTCTTCCTGGCCCTGTAGCCGGCAGAAGTCTCCTGCCACGGGGCGGGAAGCAGCAAAAGTGAAACAAACATATACATTTACATATGAATACATTATTCCTGTGCATCGTCATCTTTCTCATCATCCTGGCCGTATTTGACCTGGTGGTGGGTGTGAGCAACGATGCTGTGAACTTCCTCAATTCGGCTATCGGAGCCAAGGTGGCGCGCTTCCGCACCATTGTCATCATCGCCTCGATGGGCGTGTTTGCAGGCGCTTCGCTGAGCAACGGCATGCTCGATGTGGCGCGCCACGGCATCATGACACCCGAGTTCTTCTCCTTCTATGACGTGATGTGCATCTTCATGGCCGTCATGCTCACGGATGTGTTGCTGCTCGATGTGTTCAACAGCATGGGAATGCCCACATCCACTACCGTCAGTATGGTGTTTGAGTTGCTGGGCGGAGCGTTCGCCATCGCCTTGGTCAAGATCATGCAGGGAGCCACCGACTCTGCCGGCCATCTGCTCACATTGGGCGACCTCATCAATACCGAGAAGGCCATGAGCGTCATCATGGGCATCTTCCTGAGCGTGGCCATCGCTTTCGTCTTGGGCTTCATCACGCAATGGCTGGCGCGCGTGATATTCACCTTCAACGGACGCTCACACGTGAAGAACGGCATCTTCGGTGGTATAGCCATTGCCAGTATCGCGTGGTTCATGCTTGTGGGCGGACTCAAGGGCTCCACTCTGATGACTCCCCAGCTGCACGCATTCGTCAACGACAACACGTGGCTCATCCTGGGTGGCGGCACCCTGCTCATGAGCCTGGTGATGACGGCATTGAGTTTCATGGGGCTCAACGTGATGAAGACCGTGGTGCTGGCTGGTACATTTGCCCTGGCAATGGCTTTCGCTGGAAATGATTTGGTCAACTTCGTGGGTGTCCCACTTACCGGACTGGATGCCTATCAGGACTACATGGCCCACGGCAACAGCGACCCCGCCGGCTTCCTCATGGGTAGCCTGATGAATAGTGCCCACACGCCCATCCTCTTCTTGGTGGCGGCAGGTATCGTGATGGTGCTTGCGCTGGTGTTCTCACCCAAGGCGCAGAACGTGGTGAAGACGAGCGTAGATCTGAGCAGGCAGGACGAAGGCGAGGAGATGTTCGGTTCGTCGGCCGTAGCACGTACGCTTGTGCGCTCCACTATGGTATGTGCCAAGGCCGTGGGAAGCATCGTGCCGGCTCCTGCAAGCCGCTGGATAAACTCTCGCTTCTGTACCGACGAGGCTGTCTTGCCTGCCGGAGCTGCCTTCGACCAGGTGCGTGCGGCTGTCAATCTGGTGCTGGCTGGTCTGCTTGTGGCCATGGGCACAAGCCTCAAGCTGCCTCTCTCCACCACCTACGTCACCTTCATGGTGGCCATGGGTACCAGTCTGGCCGACCGCGCATGGAGCCGCCAGAGTGCCGTATTCCGTATCACAGGCGTGCTCTCGGTGATAGGCGGATGGTTCATCACGGCTGGTGTCGCCTTCATCGTATGCTATCTGGTCACCTGCATCATGTTCTTCGGCCACTTCCCAGCCATGGCCGTTGGTATCGTGGTGGCCATCGTGTTCCTGGTGAGAAGCAATCTCAGGCAGGCCAAAAAGAGTGCAAAGGACAATCAGGACAACCTCTTCGTGCAGATTATGCGTTCGCGTGACGAGAACTACAACTGGACTCTGCTCACCAAGCACGTGCGCCTCTACAGCCGCATGCAGCTTGCCTTTGTGGCCGACTGCTACAGGCAGGTGACCGACGCATTCTTCCGCGAGGAATACCGCCCGCTCAAGAAGGCTTCGTCACGCATCGAGGAGCAACGCAACCAGCTTAAGCGCCAGCGCCGCAAGGAGGTACTTGCCCTCCGCAGGGTCAATCACATGCTGAGCATAGAGCGCAACACCTGGTACTTCCTCTCCATAGGAGCGCTCAACCAGATGCTCTATTGCCTCAAGCGTATCACAGACCCTTGCCGCGAGCACATAGGCAACAACTTCCTGCCTGTGAACAGCGAATACATATCTCCCTTCATGGCATTCCGCAAGGAGATACTCCGGCTCTTCGACCGGGCCTACTCCTTGCTCGACGACACCAGGGAGCAGGACGTGGAGTTCAACGATTCGCCCGAGGAGCTGAGGGCAGACGCCACGGCTCTCCAGCGGCAGTTGTCGGCCTACCGCAAGACTATCATCGACGACATACAGAACCGCCCCGTCAATCTTGAGTCGATGATACTCTTCCTGAGCCTGATTCAGGAGTCGCAGCAAATGCTCAGCAACCTTCGTCACATGATAAGAGGCTACGCCAAGTTCTGCGAATAAGCGCCGCTTCCACCCTAACGCAATACGCCCCGAAAGCCAGACTCCTGTGAGCCACATACTTTCGGGGCATATCTTTTTTAGTAATGTCAGTCGTGTGCTGGCATTAGATGTGCAATCTTTTGTCTTGCTGTCAGTCAGCCAGCGCGAAGATGGTCTTGATGCCCTTTATCTTTTGTCCGCGTATCTTGGCCAGAAGCGTGCGCACCTGACGGCTGTCAACAGCCACGTAGCTCCATTGTGGCAGCACGTCTATACGCCCTATCTGGTCGCGTTCCAGTCCACCCACCTTGCTCAGGAATCCAGCCACGTCGCCTCGGCTTATCTTGTCCTTCTTGCCTTTACCTATATATATAGTGGCCCAAAGGGGCTTTGCGGGAGCAGGCACACGCTGGGGCAGATGGTAAGGCTGGCTGTCGGCCACGGCAAACTCAGGCATCCGCTCCTGCGGCCCCACCAGCAAGTAGGCGTTGCCCGTGCCGTCCCATCTGGCCGTGCGTCCGTTGCGGTGCACATAGGTCACCTGGTCGGCAGGCAGATGGTAGTGAATCACGTTCTGCACGCCATCTATATCCAGTCCGCGTGCAGCCAGGTCGGTACATACCAGCACGTTGCATGAACCGCATGAGAAACGGTGGATGGCACGCTCGCGCACCTGCTGTTCCAGTCCTCCGTGAAACAGGTCGGCACTCACTCCATGGGCGCGCAGATAGGTGCCCACGCGCTCTACGCTCTCCCTGAAGCCCAGGAACACGAGGCTCTTCTGGGTGCCCAACATGCACACGAGGCGCAGCAGGGTGTCCAGTTTGTCCTTCTCGGGCGAATCCACCTGATATACCGTGATGCCGTCGGGAAGCGACTCCTCCTTGTCCAGGAATGAGATGCGCTGGAAGCCGTCGCCACCTGCAAACTTCGGGATGGAGGGATTGTCGGTGGCCGAGAGCAGGATGCGCCTCTTCACCTGGCCCAGTCGGCCGATGATGCCTTCCATCTGAGCCTGGAATCCCAGTTCGAGACACTTGTCAAACTCGTCTATCACGAGAGTCGATAGAGCGTCGGTCGAGATGTTCTCCTTGTCCATGTGGTCGAGAAAACGGCCTGGTGTGGCCACTATCAGTTGCGGGTGCAGCCCCTTCATGGTGCGGTGCTCGTCCATTGCCGCATGCCCGCCGTAGCAAGCCATCACGCGGCATTGGGGACAAAGGCGGCGCACCACATCGGTGGTCTGGATGGCCAGCTCGCGTGAGGGAACCAGTATCAGCGTCTGCAGATGCTCTTTTGTCTCGTCCATCTGGTTCAGTACCGGCAGCAGATAAGCCAATGTCTTGCCCGAGCCTGTGGGGCTCAGCAGCACTATCCTTTCCCACTTGCGGGCGGCCAGCAGCATGTCTTGCTGCATCACGTTGAGCTCTGTGATGCCCAGTTTAAGCAGTTCGTATGTCATAATGAATGCAAAGAAAGGGATTTATTTCCACTTATCCAAGCATAAACTTGCCCAAGTCTGCACAAAGAGTTAATTTTGCATGAGATGAAAAGGAATATACTCTTATGGCTCTGCCTACACGCTTCCCTGTGCCAGGCACAGGAAGTGTCGCTCCGCGTGGCTGACTCCTGGGTGCCCCTCAAGATGGAGGAGATGCAGACGGAAATCAAACCGGGATGGAGCATAGCGGGAAAAAAGCTCAAGGATACGCGCGTGCTCTACCTGTGGGGAAAGTCCTCGCGCCAAGTGACAGACGACCGCAAGCCTGTGCTCAAGGTGGAGCCGGGCGAGCGGGAGACGCTGGTGGATTATGCGCTGGTACAGCTCAAAAGGCGACGCGACCACAGGCGATTGGCCAAGAGCGAGCTTCGCGACAACAAGTATGTGCGCCTGGAGCCGCCCCAGTTCACTATCCAAGCCGACGGCAAGCAGTCTTTCGTGTGCCGGCCGGTCGAGAATCTGGCACCTGGCGAGTATGTGCTGGTGTGGCTCTGCCAGACTCTGAAGGACGAGCAGGCTGGCTATCGCGTGTTCCCCTTCAGCATCCCCTGAAGAGGCGAAACCACTCCACCCGCATATCCCTGCTTATATAAAAGAGGGTCGAAACTAATTCACCTAAATATAATAATGTATAGGGCAGACACGCACACGAGGCTGTTTTGCCCGCAAGAGGCAACAACATGAACCTACTATCTCCCCCACCCTTCCGTCCCGAGACCACAGGTCCCGCGGCCGACGCACGCTATCGCCGCCTGCGGGCGCAAGTGTTCACAGGCGCATTCATCGGTTATGCCGCCTTTTATCTGGTGCGCAAGAACTTTGCCATGGCCATCCCCATGCTGGAACAGTTGGGAATGGATAAAGGCGAACTGGGTCTGGCGCTCGGAATGAATGCCGTAGCCTATGCTCTGAGCAAGTTTCTGATGGGCTCGGTATCCGACCGTAGCGATGCCCGCAAGTTCCTGCCTTTGGGATTGGTACTGAGTGCCATAGCCATGGCTTGTATGGCAGTTCCCGTCACTTGGCTTGATCTGGTCAACCATCCTGAGCGCCGCACGCTGGCTGTGGCTCTGATGGGTGCTCTCAACTTCCTGGTTGGATGGTTTGGCGGTATGGGCTGGCCTCCCTGCGGCAGAGTGATGACCCATTGGTTCTCACAGAATGAACGAGGCACCATGATGGCCATCTGGAACTGTGCACACAACGTGGGCGGCGGACTCATAGGCCCAATGGCCAGCTATGGAGCCGTATGGTTCGGCTCCTGGCTCTATGGTGCCCACTCCGAGTTCTACTTCCTGGCAGGCACATTCATCTTCCCGGCTGCCACCGTCATCCCCATTGCCCTGCTGGCCTATATCCTGCTGCGCGACACTCCGCAGAGCCAAGGGTTGCCTGCCGTGGAGAAGTGGCGCAACGATTTTCCCCAGCATTATAATGCCCAGAGTGAGGCTGTACTGAGCATACGCGACATCATGCTTCGCCACGTATTGCCCAACAAGTGCCTGTGGGCAATAGCCTTGAGCAACGCTTTCATCTATATGGTGCGCTACGGCTGCCTCGATTGGGCGCCTGCCCTGTTGAGTGACCAGGGAGTGGATATCAAGTCGGCAGGATGGGCTTATTTCGCTTACGAGTATGCCGCAATCCCCGGCACGCTCATCTGCGGCATCATCAGCGACCGCCTTTTCAAGGGTAACCGAGCCTGGCCAACCATGCTCTTCATGGCACTTGTGGCGCTCTTCATCGGCATCTACTGGTATGCCTCTTCGCTCGAGACGCCCAACATCAGCCTGGTTACGCTCAGTCTCACGGGCATCGGATTCTTCATCTATGGTCCTGTGATGCTGGTGGGCGTGCAGGCGCTCGACCTTGTGCCCAAGAATGCTGCGGGTACGGCAGCCGGACTGACCGGTTTCTTCGGCTATTTCTTCGGTACTGCCATCCTGGCCAATACCGTCATCGGCTTCATTTCGAGTCATGCCGGATGGACCTGGACATTCGTATCGCTTCTGGTTGCCTGCGCACTCTCCATCCTGCTCATGCTGCCCACGCTGGAGCACAAGAAGCAGTAATGGCCGAGGGTCAATAAGTTAACGTCAAACACCAAGGCGGGTGGGCCATTCGTTCCTGCCCGCCTTCTTTATTCCATCATGTGGCTGCTGGTGCACTCAGATGCGCTTGCAGCCATATTTCTTTTAGAATAAAGGGCGCAGAAGATGCCTTTGGCAGTATCTCCTCAATTCTCTTTCCCTATCTGCCCACAATTATCATTTCCAAAGCCTATTGTGCCGAATCTACTCTCGTTTTGGCATGATACAGCTATCGCATTTGTATGAAACAGTTGATGTGTTTGGCTGAAACAGCAAACGCAGTACGGTGCATCGGCCAACGCAACGTGCTGCATCTGCCCTTGCAACGCGCTGCAATGGCTATCGCAGCACGCTGCATTTTTCATCCCACAATAGGCCAGGTAGGCGGGGTAAGTCATGCGCCTGTCCAAACAGCTCATTTCATCGCCCTTTTCGGACTTCTTGAAGGAAATGAGGAAGGGTGTTTGGGGAAAAAAGGAAGAAGAGTGTCTCTTCCTCGATAAAATGATGAGATTTGGGTTGGAATACAGTTGCTTATCGCGAAGAAACAAGCGATGGAACCAGGCAAAACAGTTGCCCATATCAGAAAAAGCGCCTCAACCATTCCACCGACACACCTCGGCGGGCGGCATAATCGCGCAACTGGTCTTCTCCCACCTGCCCCACGGAGAAATGTCGTGTGGCTGGATGGGCGAGCATGAGTCCGCTGGTGCTGGCATGAGGGCGCATGGCACCCGATTCGGTAAGCGTTATGCCCAGCGACTTGAGGTCTATCAGTTCATCTATCAGGAAGTTGATGCTCTGGTCGGGAATGGATGGATAACCCACGGCAGGCCGCTTTCCCTGGTATTTCTCCATGAAGAGTTCATCCACCGAGAGGTTCTCATCGGGCGCATAACCCCACCATTCGCGGCGTGTAAGCAAGTGGCCCAGTTCGGCAGTTGCCTCTGCCAGGCGGTCGGCAAGGGTCTGTGCCAACAGGTGCATATAGTCATCTGTGGCGAAGGACTGCTCCAGACGGGCATCCACAGTAGAGGCAAAGATGCCTATCTGGTCGCTGATACCCTGCGAGCGCGGGCGAACGAAATCGGACAGACACAGGCAGGGTGTACCAGTCTGAGCCGTCTGCTGGCGCAGGAGGGGTATTGAGCGCTGGAGTTCGGGCAGATAGATGTCATCACTATCGCCGTTGGCCTGCAGGAGCCGCACGCGGAAATGTGTGTGTGCACTTTCCTGGCTCCAACGGTCCAGAAGCCTGCGCGCATCCTGCAGAAGCCTTTCGGCCTCACGCGCTTTGGGTTGTTCGGGCTGAGGAAGCGAGGTTATCCAGGCCGAGCGGCATCCCATACAGTCATGTACACGCGAGAGCTGCTCGTATCTGAACGGAAATCCCCAGGCATGAAAGAAGTAGCCCCATTGGATGTATGGGGCTATGCGGGGGATGGTGAAATGTTCTGTGTGGGTCATTGGTCAAGGTTTTCCACATACCCCTGGTACTCCAGGGGAAGTGCCTGCATGATGGTGTCGTAGCTCTCGCTCATGGCATGCTTGATATTGTCAGCCCCCTGTCCGATGGGCGGGATGGGCTTGTGGATGACCAGGCGCAGGCGATGCCAGGTGAGGAAATTGACGCCCTTCTGTCGGGGAAGCACATCGAATGTGCCGTCGATGGTCACAGGCACCACAGGCAGTTGCAGCTCGTCGGCCAACTGGAAAGCGCCTCGGCGGAAGATGCCCATATGTCCGGTGAAGGTGCGTGCACCCTCAGGGAATACCATCAGGCTGGTGCCGTCCTTCAAGACACGTCGTGCGTTGTCATAGGTACGCTGTATGCTCTTGGGGCCGCTCTTATCTACGAAGATCTGGCCACTGCTCTCGCAGGCTTTGCCCACCAGCGGCAGATTGCGCAGCTGCTTCTTCATCATCCACTTGAAATGGCGCCCCAGGAAGCCATACACGAGGAAGATATCGTAAGGGCCCTGGTGATTGGCCACGAACACATAGGACTGATCCTCCTGCAGATTCTCCCTTCCCTCTACATGCACAGGCAGCAGCATGACGTGGCACATCACCCTACCCCATATATGTGCAGGCCAATAACCCCAGAAGTGTGCGTTGCCTATGGTGCAGCCGATGATGGTGGCAAGGCTGGTGAGGCCTGTTGACAGGAGCACCAGAGGCAATGCTATGAACAGCTGGTATATTCTGTAAAGTATGTTCATGAGTGATTAGGATTTTGGGGCACACGGGTGCGCCGGGTTTCTAATAGTCGTGCATTTTCTCCATATTGCTCTCAGCAGCCTTGATGTACTCGCGCACATAGGGGTGGTTGAGGAAGTAAGGGGGGGCCTGTGAGATGATTGCCTCTATCTTGGGATTGAGTATGGGATACTGCAGCGCGCTGGTCATGATCATGAAGATGCCCGGTCCGAGCACGTTGTCATAATTGCTGGAGATGAAGCGCGATACGAGCCGGTCGTTCTCGTCGTTGAGTGCGCGTGCTTTGGCATCCAGCTCCACGCTTATCTGGTCGAGGCTGATGCCGTCCATGATCATCTGTGATTCCAGGTGAGGAAGCTCTGCCATCTGCGCATCGATTTGCGTCTTGCGCTGGATGAACTGGCTCAGGCTGTCGTTCATGGGCGTTCCTGTAGCGCTCTGCGTGCTTTCTCCTATGTTGAGCGATACCTCTCCGCTCTCGAGCACAACAGGCATCACGCTGGTGTCATCCACAAAGACATTGGCCATGGTGACCGAATCGAGGACTCCACGAAAGCGGAACTTGCCGTGAACCACACGCGAAGAGTCGATGGCGCGCATGTCTTCACCGGCAAATACTTTCAGGTAAAGTGTCTTGCCTTCCAGTCCCTCTACATTCGACGAGCCGTTTACCACATACTGCTCAGCGCATGAGACAAGCATCGCTGCCGATATCAATATTGGAAACAAGGGATTCCTCATAATCAACTTAGGGTTTTATAATCTAAGAGCAAAGATAATGCGAATCCCGTTGTTACGGAAATAAATTAGGACTTATTAAGATTTTATTGCTTCTCGAGCTCCTGTGGGATACGCCACGAAGTGTAGAGCTCGAGCACACAGCCTACAATCAGGCTCACCACCCACTCGTTTCGGGCGGCAAATCCATAGTGCATATCCTGCATGCTCATCAGTATGGCTGTGAGCACGAAGCAGGCTGAAGCGAGCAACTGCTGGCGTCGCAAGCGTATGATGGTTATGCTCCTGCCCATATACTCGGTGCGTAGGCGCATGCAGGCATAGGCTCCCGCACCAATGGCAAACAGGTAGAGCGACACCATGGGGGCAAACAGATGGGCAGCCGCACCAGCAAGCATCAATAAAGCTCCCGCGCGGAAAAGGAGGTTCTCCCAGCTATTGAGTTCCTTCATTGGGCGATGCTGTCTTGGTCCAACGTGTCTGTTTCGTCGGTGACATCCTCGTCCGACACCCTTATGACGAAGACGTCCTCATTGGCACGCTTCATATAGTACTTCTCACGAGCCATCTGCTCAAGTGCCTTGGGGTCATTGTCCAGACTCTTGAGCTGGCGTGTGGCAGCATCGAAACGCTCCTCGTAGTCGGCTATCTCGCGCCTGAGTTCGGCAATCCTCTGCCAACGGCGGCTCCTGATGAGCAGGCTGTTGTCATCGAGAAAGCCAATGAGAAGAGCTGCAAACAATATGATGAACACATACTTAAACCGGCAAACGAAGTGCCAGACTGAGAATAGTTTACCCATATACCTTATTATATATAGGGCAAAGGTAGCAAAAAAGTGGAGTTTTAGCGCCATGTAACGTGTTTTTTTTCTATATTTGCAGAAACAAGCAAGCAAGTTATGGAAGAATATATCGTGTCTGCGCGTAAATACAGACCGCTTACCTTCGATTCAGTCGTGGGACAGCACGCGCTGACCACCACGCTCAAGAATGCCATCGCATCGGGCAAACTGGCGCATGCCTACCTGTTCTGCGGACCTCGCGGAGTGGGCAAGACCACCTGCGCACGCATCTTTGCCAAGTCTATCAACTGCCTTTCTCCCCTGCCCAACGGTGATCCGTGCGGCCAGTGCGAGAGTTGCAAGGCTTTCGATGAACAGCGCTCGATGAACATACAGGAGCTGGATGCGGCAAGCAACAACTCTGTGGATGAAATGAGAGAACTTTGCCAGCAAGTGCTCATTCCGCCACAGGTGGGCAAGTACAAGGTTTTCATCATCGACGAGGTGCACATGCTCACCACAGCCGCCTTCAACGCCTTCCTCAAGACACTCGAAGAACCGCCCTCGTATGTGATATTCATCCTGGCCACCACCGAGAAGCATCGCATCCTGCCCACCATTCTGAGCCGTTGCCAGGTGTATGACTTCATGCGCATGAGCGTGCAGGATACCATCGAACACCTGCAGAGGGTGGCCGAGAAGGAAGGTTATGAGACCGAACCCGACGCGCTCAATCTCATCGCACAGAAGGCTGACGGCGGTATGCGAGATGCGCTCTCCATCTTCGACCAGATGGTTAGCTTCACCGGCGGAAAGCTCACCTATCAGAATGTATGCCAGAGTCTGAACGTCCTGAGCACCGAATACTACTTCAAGCTGGTGGATTACTTCCTGGCGGGCGAAGTGCAGCCCTGCATGCTGCTGCTCAATGAGATACTGCAGAAAGGCTTCGACGGCGGCAACTTCATAGCGGGTCTCTCCACCCATCTGCGCAATCTGCTGGTGGCCAGAGACCAATCCACGCTCTCGCTCCTGGAGATGAGTGAGCAGATGCAGCAGAGATACAGCGAGCAGGCAGCGCGCTGCAAGCCTCGTTTCATCTACAGAGCCCTCAAACTTTGCAACGATTGCGACCTTGCCTATAAGACGAGCAACAACAAGCGCTTGCAACTGGAGATTTGCCTCATACAGGTTGCCCAACTCAACGAAGAGGATGTTCCTGGCGCGGGGCGTCGCCCTGCCAAGTCATTAAAACCCATTTTCGATGCGCTCAAAGCCCAGGGCCAGAGCGCATCCACCCAGGCATCCAACCAGCCTGTGGCTCAAGCACCTGCCGTTCAACCGCACATCCAGGCACCGCACGTGCCGCTTCCCATGGCAACCGCACCAGAGTCTGCACCCGCATCAGCCCCACAAGCATCGGGAAAACTGAGGCGTGTGTCGTTCAGGAATATCGGCCAGAAGAAGACTGATGATGCCTCTGCCGACGAAACGAAAGGTTCTGCCCCACTTCCCACCAACCCGCTCGACCTGGCCGAGATGCGCATCTCGTGGCAGAAATATGTGGCCATGCTGGGAAACGACAAGATAGCGATGAAGCAGCGCATGCAGGCTATGCAACCCATCCTGATTGACCCGGATACCATAGGAGTGACGGTGCAGAGCGTGCAGGTGCGCGACCAACTGGAAGCCATGCGCTCCTCCATCGAGCAGTTCATCCGCCAGGACCAGAAGAACTACAACGCCAAGATACAGCTTCAACTGGTGGAGATGGAGGAGAAGACCGTCTTCAACAAGACCGACCACATGCAATCGGTGATGAAGAGAAACAAGGAGGTGCAGCATCTGATAAGCAATCTGCAACTGGAGCTTCGCTAAGGACGGCCCTCCGAAGCGGACTGCAACAAGTCTTCCGCCGCCTTTCCGGCAGACGTGAAGCAGACATGAAGCCACGTAACAGCAGTCATCTGACCGTGAGCCAACTGCCATCAAGCGCCAAGCCAACGGCTTGAGAACCAAGCATCATCGTTGCCCCACAGCATATTGACAAGCACAAGACCCCAAGCGGAAGCCATTCCGTTTGGGGTCTTTCTTGCTTCCGGTGTTATTATGAAGGGATTGAAGTTGAGAAGCATACGGTATGGAAGGCCTGATGACAAGTCGCTTCCGATGGCATGCAAGCAGGTGTGACGAACGCCTTTATGTGCTCCTTGCCACACGCAGAGCCTCTTGGAATGGGAGGCAGAAGCCTGAAGCAACCTTCCTGGTAGCCTTCGGAACTCCTTCCTGCTCCCTTATAAAACTGTTCACGAGGCTTGGTGAAATCTCCGTTTGCAGCCTTTGGATGCACATACGCAAGCTTTGAATGGCCATACGCAGGCTTTGGATGGCCGTACGAAGCCTGCAAACGGAAATTTCTGTTGGCTTCGCAGATGATTTCAGCATGCTGCTTGGACGGTTGGATTATGCTGAAAATGAAATCGGAATGCACTTCGGGAGGCGATTCTTCCTTATGGATTGGCAATCCAAGCATAATGTTGATGCCCGACAAGTGCATATACAAAAAGGCCAGAGGGCTGTGTCGGGAATGACGCAGCCCCCTGGCATATGTTTGTCTGCCGTATCGGAATCAGATCAGATACTGCTTGCTGATGCTCTCATTATTGAGGACGCAGCGGATGGTGTTGGCTATGAGGTCAGCGATACTGAGCTCCTTCACCTTGGAACAAGCGTTGTTGTAGGGGATGCTATCGGTGAATACCAGCTCCTCCAGTGCGCTGTTCTGCACGCGCTCGCTGGCAGGACCGCTCATCACACAGTGGCTGGCGATGGCACGAACGGTACGTGCGCCCTTTGACTTCATCAGGTCGGCAGCCTTGGTGATAGTGCCTGCTGTATCGACCATGTCATCTACGAGCACCACGTTGGCATCGGTCACATCACCGATAATCTCCATGCTTGCCACCTCGTTGGCCTTACGGCGTGACTTGTTGCAGAGCACCAAGGGGCAGTTGAGGAACTTGCTGTAGGTGCTGGCACGCTTTGTACCGCCCACGTCAGGAGTGGCAATCACCAGATTCTCCAGGTTGAGTGACTGGATATAGGGAAGAAGCACGCTGCTGGCATACAGGTGGTCAACAGGTACATTGAAGAATCCCTGCTCCTGGTCGGCATGCAGGTCCATGGTGATCATGCGGCTGATACCGGCTACGCTCAGCATGTCGGCAACCAGTTTGGCAGCAATGCTCACACGAGGCTTGCTCTTGCGGTCCTGACGTGCCCAGCCGAAATAGGGAATCACAGCGTTTACGGTCTTGGCCGAAGCTCTCTTGGCTGCATCGATCATCAGCAAGAGTTCCATCAGATTGTCGGCATTGGGGAATGTGCTTTGCACGAGGAACACATCACGTCCGCGGATGCTCTCTTCGAAGCAGACCTCAAACTCGCCATCAGCAAAGTGCGTGATGGAGAGGTCTCCCAGTTCGCAACCCAGACTCTGGCAAATCTTCTCTGCCAGGTAACGGCTCTTGGTGCCAGAGAACACCTTGAATGATTTCTTCTCTTCCATTTCTGTATTTTCGGATTTAATATGGTTTATATGAGCATTCATGTCTATTCTGTCTGGATTCCTCACCGCTCGCACGCCTCTTATTCGGTGGCTTTCCTGAGTTTGCGGAAGTGTGCCACGAGCTGACGGAAGTCGTCACCCTGGTGCACGTCGAAGTTGCGCCAGAGGTCGCCACGTACTGCCACACCGCCAAAACCATAGTCCCTCACAACAGGTACCGAGTCAAGTGTGACGCCTCCCTCGGCTATCACCTTACGGTCCAGCAGTCCGGCCTGACGGGCCTCCTGCAGTTCTTCGGGCTGGAAAGAAGCCTTGTTGTCGGGCTCTGAAATGCTGTCGAACACGTTGCGCAACAGTACATAGGAACATTCATCCTTATACTGCGCCAGTTCGGGCAGGGAATAGCAGGTACGCGTGCAGGCAGCCGACTGCCCCAAGGGGCGTTCGGAATTGCGCTGACTGAGGTGGTAGCCCATCAGACCGAATTCATCTACGAGATAAAAGTGGTCATGCACCACTATCCTGCTGTGGTAAGTGTCGGGAATCAAGCTTAAGAGCCGCTCGCAATACACTGGTTCTGAGCCAGGTTTGCGCAGGTGCAAAATATCCAGTCCCTCGTCGAAAAGAGTAGTCAGTATCTTGTCCTCTTCCACGAAAAAGCCCGGGTCGGTAAGCACGATGAGTTTCATTTTGCTAGGCGTCTCTTAATTTGCCTGCAAAGATAGCACTTTTAATGTGGATGTGAGCAAGAGAAGCAAAGAATTGTGCACTCTATGCCAAAAAGATTTGTTAACTTTGCAGTACCAGAAGGCGCTGAACGGCGCCAAGGGCATGCAGGAGCACCCTCCCGATACATGCCGTCCTACACCGAGCGAGGTGCTATTATCCAAGACTAACATAACAGAAGATGAACAGAAGAGATTTCCTGAGAAACAGTGCCGTGCTGGCTGCGGCACAGAGTGTAGCTCTCCCTGCGTTGGCCGGCAATGCCCAACCCGAGGAGAAGAAAGAGGGCGAAAAGCCCTCGGCAAAGCTTATCGACAGCGAACCCATGCTGCAGAACTATGCAGAGGACAGCATGGGAGTGGCTTTCAGTGTGACCGACAAAGCCAATGGCTATGTGATTTACGGTGAGAAGGCAGACCTGTCCGACGGGCAGAAGGTGTATTGTGGCGGATACCGCGTGACCGATATGAATCCCGACGTGATGCTTGTCCGCCTCACGGGACTGAAGCCTGCCACTACCTATTATTATAAGATAGGTGCCGACCGCATCCACTATGGCGGCGGCTACGACATGAAGATCATCGGCAACGAAGAGCCGCAGCGCGTGTATTCGTTCCGTACTGCCGGTGCCGGTGCCAAGAGCCACTTCTGCGTCATCAACGATACACACATGAACTGGCCGGCCTTTGAGAAACTGACCACAAAGCTGAGCGAGCTGAAGCCATCCTGCGTCATCTGGAACGGTGATGCCAGCAACACCGAGGAGACAATAGCCACCCAGAAGCTCATCTTCCTGAAGCCAAAGGTGACGCACAAGGATTATGCAGCCGAGACACCCTACCTGTTCTGCCCAGGAAACCATGATTCGCGCGGACTGGCAAACCGCCACATCGAGCGTGTATGGATGTTCCGCCAGCCCGAGGAGCGTAGCGGCAGAGACTGGGACTTGGGCAGAAACTTCGCTGTGCGCATGGGTGACATTGCCCTCATAGGCTTGGATACTGCCGAGGACAAGATGGACACCAACCCTCTCTTTGCCAATCTCTTCACCTCGGAGATATACCGCAAGGCTCAAGTGGCCTGGCTCAAGGATGCCCTGCAGCGCAAGGAGATAGCCAGCGCACCCTATCTGGTGGCCTTCTGCCACATTCCTCTCTTCGACGACAATCCCAAGGCCAATCCCGGTGATGTAGCGCCTGCCGACAAGGATCCACGCTATACGTTGGACTTTGCAGAGTGGCAGCGCACCTGCGCACGCTTGTGGACTCCCCTGCTGGAAGAGGCAGGCTGCCAGCTGATAGTATGTGCCCACCAGCACCGCTACCGCTTCGATGCACCCACCAAGGAGCGTCCTTGGGCGCAGATGGTGGGTGGCGGACCCGAGGGCAAGAACCCCAAATCCAGTTCGTTTGCCACTGTCATCGAGGGAGAAGTGAAGGAAGGTCTCCTCACCGTGCGTGTGCACAATGTGGTCAAGGGTGAAATAGCCGACACACAAACATTCAAGCCTCGCAAGGGGAAGCGTGCCCGCAAGGGTTGATTGCTTGCTGCCCCAGCAGCCTCAAGGCAGAGGGGCAACGCCGGTAAAGCAGAAAATAAAAGAAATGAACCTTCCTGCCAGATGCGCTTCTTTGCTTTCTTCGGAACGATGAAGCAGAATGAAAAGCGGGCATGAAGGTGATGAAAACAGAAATGGTGCGCAGAGCATGTAACGACGCTCTGCGCACCATCTTTTTATTCAGGGCGCTGCATGTGTCAACGCAGCGTGCTGCATTCGTCCTTGCAATGCGCTGCATCGGCCATCGCACCGCGCTGCATTTTCTGAAGCAGAATCCTGCCTGCTATCCTCCACCCCACTTCTTGAACCCTATCAGGCCATTCCATGGTGTCCTACTGCCAGCCGGATTTGCTCTACAGACGGACAACAGTCCAGCAGAGAGGAGCGAGGGGAAGAGCAGGCTTTCCCCTTCATCCTGCTGTCAATCACTCAGCGAATAGGGTTTGCCTGTGCTGATGCAGCGCTTGCGGTTGGGCTTGCTGCCCATGCGAAACTCCAGTTTGCCGCCCGCCAGCAGGTCGGCATGCGTGATGTAGAGTTTGTCATACCGCTTGCCATTGAGCCGAACCTCCTGCACGTAGCGGTTGCGGTCGCTCACCCCATCGGCCTTTATCTCCAGCACCTTGCCGTTGGGCAGGGTCAACCGGCAATATGGCACATACGGAGCACCCAGCACATATTGGTCAGTACCCGGGCAAACGGGATAGAATCCCATGGCTGTGAAGATATACCAAGCCGACATCTGTCCGCAGTCATCGTTGCCGTGCAGTCCGTCCATATCGTTGACATACATGCGGTTCATTATCTCGCGCAGCCAGTACTGCGCCTTCCATGGCTGCGAAGTCCACGCATACAGATAAGGCACATGGTGGCTGGGCTCATTGCCATGCACGTATCCGCCCAGCAGACATTCCTCTTCGATGTCCTCGTTGTCCTCATAATACTTCTTGTCAAGCGGCTGGGCAAAGAGTTGGTCCAGTGCAGCCACAAACTTGCGGTCGCCTCCGAAGCACTCTATCATCCCCTTCACGTCGTGAGGCACATGGAAGGAATAGTTGGCGCTGTTGCCTTCGATGAATCCCTCACCATAAGTCTGCAGCGGAGAGAAATCCTTCTTCCAGCTGCCGTCGGCATATCGCGGGCAAGCCAGACCCAGCTCCGGGTGGAATACCTTGCGGTAGTTGACAGCACGCAGGCGGAATGAGTCGGCCATCTGAGTGTCGCCGGCAAGCTGTGCTGCATGATAGATGGCCCAGTCGTCATAAGCATACTCGAGGGTATTGCTGGCGCTCGTACCGCAATGGTCATAGGGTACATAGCCCAGGCGCATATAGTCCCGGAGCCCCTCTATCCAGGGGGAAGAAGCGGTGGTGGCCATTGCGCGCAGCATGGCAGGCATATCGGCGAATCCTACCTTGGTGGCCACATCGGAGAGTACCGACGCTGCATGATAGCCGCTCATGCACCATCCCTCGTTGGCCATCAGGTACCACATGGGCAGCACACTCAATGCACTCTGCTGCTGAATGCGTATCATGCTCTGTGCCATGTCCATATTGCGCTTCGGGTGAAGCAGGCTCAACAAGGGATGCTCAGCGCGATAAGTGTCCCAGAGGGAGAATACGGTGTAGTTGGTAAAGCCGTCGGCACGATGAATCTCCATATCATTTCCGCGGTACGAACCATCTACATCCATATACACCGAGGGGTTGATCATCGTATGATAGAGTGAAGTGTAGAAGAGGGCTTTCTGGTCCTCGCTGCCATGGATGCGTATGTTGGCCAACTCGTGCTCCCACTGGCTGGCGGTGCGGCGGCGTATCTGGTCAAATGTCATGCCGCTGGTTTCTGCCTGGAGGTTGGCCACAGCACCGCTCATACTCACTGGCGAGAGTGCTACTCGCACGGTGAGCCGGTGCGATTGGGGCAGATGGAACTTGAAGTAACCCACCATCTGGCGGCCAGCCATATCGGGGAAGTTGTGGTGGATATCCATCTTGCGCCAGAAGCCGGTGTACTTCATGCGCTGTGCATCCACATAGCCATACTGGCTGATGGGTTCCGAAAGGGCGATTGCAAAGTAGGTGTAGTTCTGTCGCGCCCAGCCGTTGGTGATGCGATAGCCTGTGAGCAGAGTGTCGTTGACCACACGCAGATAGGTCCACAGCGTCTTTCCCTCATAATTATATATACCTGCTCCCAGGTCGAGGACAAACTGCCCGTCGCTCGAAGGAAAGGTATATTGATGCACGCCTACGCGCTGTGTGGCAGTCAGTTGTGCCTTCACTCCGTAATCATCGAGCATCACTTCATAGTAGCCAGGCTCGCAATGCTCGGTCTCATGCGAGAAGCGTGAGCGGTAGCCTGCCTGTGGATTCTGTGCCGTACCAGGATTGGTGCATATCTGTCCCGTGGTGGGCATGATGAGGATATCGCCCAGATCGGAGTGGCCGGTACCGCTCAGATGGGTGTGACTGAAGCCCACGATGGTGCTGTCGCTGTGCTGATAGCCTGCACAGTACTCATATACCCGCTTCTGGTACTTGCCATCCACATTGTGCGGAATGGTGTCTGTCTCTGGACTCAACTGCACAAGGCCAAAGGGTGAGCAGGCTCCTGGGAAGGTGTGACCCATGCCGTTGGTGCCGATGATGGGGTTGACATAATGGAGTACAGACTCCTGGGCATACATGTTGCATGCTGCTGCCTGACACAGGATGAGTGCCAGGCCCATAGATTTGATATTCATTGGGTGTGTAGGTTTTGCCGGTGAGGTGAGTGTCGCACGATGGCGCTCACGTAATGGGATATGGTTGAAAAAAAAGAAGCGGGGGCAGAAGTGGGTAACCCCTTCATGCCCCCGCCTATAGGTGACTGTATTGTGAACCTATCTTACTTAGCCTTTGCCACAGACTCCATGAAGTCCTTGCAGGGCTTGAAGTAAGGAATATCGTGCGCCTCAATAACCATAGTTGTGTTCTTTGAGATATTACGAGCGGTCTTCTGGGCACGATGCTTGAGTGTCCAAGTTCCCCAACCACGAATATACACGTTCTCCTTCTGTACGAGAGTCTCCTTGATGGTATCTACCATTCCCTCTACAGCAGCAAGCACTGTGGCCTGGTCAATTCCGGTCTTCTGGGCTACAATCTTTACCAGTTCAATCTTAGTCATTTTCGTTATACGTTTGTATTGTTTTGTAAAATGTGTTCGAAAAACCTTGCAAAGGTACATAAAGATTTGCCTTTACACAAGTTCTGAGGCTAAAAAACCACTGCTATTCAGCAGGAAAGCCCAGCTCTTAGGGTTCGAGCACTGCTGCGAAGCCTCCGTTGCGTACCATGTGTATGCTGAGTGCATCGCCCTTCTTGGTCTGACCCTCCTTCTTGCGGTAGTCCATAGCCTGCTTTGCCGAGTTGACAGCATCAGTAAACGAGGTGGTTTTATAAGACTTTCCTTCGGTCAGGAAATCAAGCTTGACGGTAATGTCGCGTGCAGTCTCGTTGGTGATTCCACCGATATACCACTTGCTGCCCTTGCGTCTTGCCACCACGGTGTATTGGCCAAACTCAGCAGCCAGCACACGTGTCTCGTCCCAGTTGACAGGGCAACCTGCGATATAGTCACGGCAGTCGGGATACATATTATATAATGTAGGATTGTCGGACATCATCTGCAGGTTGGACTCGAACACCACATAGAGTGCCAGCTGATAGGCTCTCGTGCCGATGCTTGCACTGTTGGGGCGACGGCTCGAATAGCACTCGGGCTGCATGCTCAACATGGCTCCAGGCGTGTAGTCCATCGGTCCGGCAGCATTGCGAATGGCAGGATAGAAGGCACTGTTGCGTGGTGTGCAGCCGCCCATATACTCCATACCGCGTACACCCTCGAAGGTGAGCACATTGGGATACTTGTACTCCAGACCGCTGGGATGATAGGCTCCATGGAAATCCACGATGATGTGATGCTTGGCAGCTGCCTTTGCAGTACGCTCATAGAAGCGCACCATCCACTGGTCCTGGCGGTCCATGAAGTCAATCTTCACACCTGCCACACCCCATTTCTCGAAGGTCTCAAACATCGTGGGATGCTTTTCGGCCGTGAGCCATGTGAGCCACAGGATGACACCCACGTTCTTCGACTTGGCATAGCGGATAAGCTCATGCAGGTCGATGTCGGGATTGGGAGTGAAAGGATCACGTGTTGATTTGGCCCAACCTTCGTCCATCAGGATGTACTGCAAGCCGTTGGCAGCGGCAAAATCCACGAAATACTTGTAGGTGTCAAGGTTGAGACCGCTCACGAAGTTGACGTCGGGACCATAGGGGATACTGCCGTTCCACCATTCCCAAGTGGTCTTGCCTACCTTGATCCATGAGGGGTCGTCTATCACGCTGGCAGGAGCCAGGCGCATGGGCATGGTGTTGACAGCCATCTGCTTGTCGTCCTGGGTGATGTGCATAAATCTCCAGGGGAAGCTGCGGGTACCGTTTGTCTCTGCAATATAATCAGCCTCCTTCAGAATCTTCACGCTGCGGTCACCGTCGTCGCCAAACTCCACGGGTACCTTGGGATGAACGGCGCTCAGGCTGTTGTCGGCATTTCCCTTCATGAACATGCCGGGATAGTCGAACAGGTCAAACTCGCTCACGAACACCTTCTGCTTGGCACCGGCAATGACCAGAGGAAGCTCACTCATGCGGTCCTCTGCCTTCCAGGCGGCACTCTGAACATTGGTGTATTCCTCCTCACAGCTGGTCTTGAAGCCGCCGGGCTGCTGCAGCACCAGGCGTGTATCCTGCGTGAGCTGGATGCAGAAGTCCTCTGACAGAATCTTCACATCGCCCTTGATGCTGGTCACAAAGCGGTAAGCCAGACCATCATCATACACACGCCATTCGATGGCATAACCGCCCTTCATGTTCATGAGGAGCGATGTGTAGCGGTTGTCGATATTGGCGCTCTTGAGGGAGAAGATGGGTGTGACGGTCTCGTTGACAGTCTTCACCTTCTTTCCCTTGAGCACGGGATTGGCTCCAAGATTGGCCTTGTCAAGCGTCATGCCCAGATGGCCGTTCTTGACAAGCGTCTCGCCATGACTTTCCACGTCGTAATACACTTTGTCCGAAAGGCTTACGTTCAGGCGAACCTGCCCGTCGGGACTTGTTACACTCAGTTTCTTCTGTGCATGTGCAGTGGTGAACAGCAGGCAGAGAAGAGAGATTGCGAATGAAATTCTCATGCGTTCAGTAGTTTATATTAAGTTGGATAAATGTTTGTTCAGCTTACAGTCGCTCGTATCCCCACTCGTCGAGCACTTCACCCCAGTGCTCATTCACCATCTTCACAGTACGCTCTGCATACTGGTACTTGTTCTTCTTGTACCCACGCTTTGCGCCTATGTATTTCTCGATGGCCGGCCGGGCTTCCTCCCAACCTGGGATGTTCAGAGTCTTGTAGATATCTTCGGTGATGCCCAGAGCATTCTTCTCGATGTCCTCGAACTTGACCTCATAGAGGTTTCCCTTGGGTACGAACTGCTTCTGCTCCTTGTAGGCATGGTACAGCTCCATATAGTTGCGCAGGATGTTCTGCTCCATCTCCTCGTCGCTGATGCTGTGCAGCTGCAGGGGCTTGATGGTGTTGAGGAAGAAACTGCGTGTGCTCTCAAACACCGTATAGGGGTTACGCATCAGGAACACATACTTGGCATTGGGATACAGCTCGGTGAGCGCCTTCATGCGACCTGTGTGGGGAGGGTTCTTGCTCAGGTATTGGGTGCCGCCCGTATTCCACATGCTTATCTTCACCAGCTTCTCGAAAGCCGTCTTGAATGCCTCCAGCTCCTCTGGCTTGATATCCTTGAAGGTAAGGTACTTGTCGCAGTACTCATTCATCCTCTCGGGGAAGAACCAGAAATTATAGTAGTTGAAGGGGCAAGAGTTGTTCAGTGCGAACTCCTCCTCCTGAGGCAGGTCAGGAGCAAGCTCCATGTTGTCGGTAGGACGTTTGTCGGGCATAAGCCATCCCATAGTGGGTTTGAAGAGCCCCTGGAGTGCCATCATATAATGAGGGAAAACCGTCTGGTAGGTGGTGGTATAGCCGAAATGCTTGTCCTGTGCAAAGATGTTGTGCACGAAAGTAGTGCCGCTGCGCCAGTGTCCCAAGATGAACAGAGGGTCGTTCTCAACGGGCTTGTCGGCCAGAAGCTTCTTGTACTTGCGTTCCTGCAAGGGCACACACACGCTCAGCAGACGGCAGATGGCCTTGGTGAGGTAGAACTTTGTCTTCTTGTCAGAGGCAATATGCTGGCCCTTGGTTACGGTCTTGAATGTCTTCCAGTCGGCGCCCACCAGGGTGTTGACAGGAAGTTTGCTGAATTCAATCAGTCCCATATTCTTGTTGTCTTTTACTATTGAAAACTCTGTCGGAATGACCTTCGTGGGGAAAAATCCTTGGGAGAAGTGTTCCGACAAAAAGGTCTGTCCTGCCACAGTGCCAGTCTCACACCATGGGCGAACAGACCTTTCTATAATTTATTCCTTTACAATCTTGATTTCCAGACCCTGTCGGCTGAGATCCTTCACAGCCTTCTCCACAGCCTCATAGTGCTCGGGGGCAATGCCCAACTTAGGCAGATCAAGCACGGGAATGTCGCTTCCCTGATTGATTTCTTCCTCCTCCAGAGGATTGCATATCATGCCCACAGCGCTGGTGTTGTTGGTTATGGGGTCAATCAGAATGAATGCGCCCGTTGCCTTGTTCTTGCTGTAGGGGTCGAAGAAGAGTGTCTTGGCAGTTGTTATCTGCACCTGGCCAATCTCGTTCAACTTGAAGTCAGAACCCTCGAGGTGCTGCATGGTGTTGACATCCACCTTGTAGTTGACATGAGTCAGTGTAGCACGAGTGGTGTTGGTATTGTGCTTCAGGAAGAACTGCTTCTTTCTGTCCATCGGCTCCTCGTCCATCCATACGAGCATGGTTTCAAAGTTGCGGCCGATATGAGGTACATTGTCAGGCTTCACAAGCATCTCTCCGCGAGAGATATCAATCTCATCCTCCAGCGTAAGTGTCACGCACTGAGGACAGAATGCCATATCCAGCTCACCTTCGTAGGTAACGATGCTCTTGACATGACTGTGCTTCATGCTGGGCAATGCTACTACCTCGTCACCCTTGTGGATAACACCGCTGGCAATCTTTCCACAGAATCCACGGAAGTCCAGATTGGGTCTGAGCACATACTGCACGGGGTAACGGAAGTCGTTCATGTTGCGGTCCTGGTCGATGGGTACAGTTTCCAGGAAGTCGAGAAGGCTCTTTCCCTCATACCAAGGAGTGCGGTCGCTCTTCTCCACCACGTTGTCACCCTCGAGGGCAGAAAGGGGGAAGCAGGTAACATCCTCCACGCCAAGACTCTCGGCGAGAGCCAGATACTCGTCGCGGATATCATTGAACACCTGCTCAGAGAAGTTCACGAGGTCCATCTTGTTGACGGCAAGAACGATGTGCTTGATGCCCAGCAGGCTCACCAGGAAGGTGTGACGACGTGTCTGGGTGATGATTCCTGTGCGTGCATCAACAAGGATGATGGCCAGGTTGGCCGTAGAGCCACCGGTTATCATGTTGCGGGTATATTGCTCATGTCCCGGAGTGTCGGCGATGATGAACTTGCGCTGGTTGGTGCTGAAATAGCGATAGGCCACATCGATGGTGATGCCTTCCTCACGCTCTGCCTTCAGTCCGTCGAGCAGCAGAGCATAGTCAATATGGCCTGCACCTGCATTTCCCACACGCTTGGAATCGCGCTCCAGAGCCTGGAGCTGGTCTTCATAAAGCTTCTTGCTATCAAACAGAAGACGTCCGATGAGGGTTGACTTGCCATCATCCACAGAGCCGGCGGTCAACAGACGCAACAGTGACTTGCGCTCGTCGGCATCCAAGAATTCCTTTATATTTACTTTGCTGTTTGCCATAATAGTCAATGTTAAGTTATCAGAACTGGGATGAATCAGAAGTAGCCCTCGCGCTTCTTCTGCTCCATACTTGCCTCCTGGTCAAAGTCAATCACACGGGTTGTGCGCTCCGACTTGGTTGTGGTCATCATCTCCTCCACTATCTCCTCAATGGTAGATGCGTTGCTTTCCACCGCACCTGTCAGTGGCCAGCATCCCAGAGTGCGGAAGCGAACCATACGGTTCTGAATCTTTGGCACATATTCCTTGGGCAGGCGGTCGTCATCAGCCATTATCAAGTTGCCGTCTATCTCCACACAAGGACGCTCCTTGGCGAAATAAAGGGGAACGATGGGGATATTCTCCAAGCGGATGTACTGCCAGATATCAAGCTCGGTCCAGTTGCTCAAGGGGAACACACGAATGCTCTCGCCCTTGTGCACGCGGCTGTTGTAGATATCCCACAACTCTGGACGCTGGTTCTTGGGGTCCCACTGGTTGAACTGGTCACGGAAGCTGAAGATACGCTCCTTGGCTCTTGACTTCTCCTCATCACGTCGTGCGCCACCAAAGGCTGCGTCAAACTTGTACTTGTTCAGTGCATCGAGCAATGCCTTTGTCTTCATCAGGTCGGTATGCACCTTGCTGCCATGAGTGAAGGGGCCCACTCCTGCGCGGAAAGCTTCCATATTGCTCTCCACAATGAGGTTCCATCCGTACTCCTTGGCATACTGGTCACGGAACTCTATCATTTCCTTAAACTTCCACTTGCTGTCGATGTGCATCAGTGGGAAAGGCACCTTGCCTGGGGCGAAAGCCTTCTCTGCAAGACGCACCATCACGCTGCTGTCCTTTCCAATGCTATAAAGCATCACAGGGTTTTCAAACTCTGCGGCAACCTCACGGATGATATGTATTGACTCCGCTTCAAGTTCCTGCAGATGGCTCAGACTGTAATCTGCCATAATCTTATCTTGTTTGTATGTTTGATTTTACTCGTTTTATAATCTCTTCGGTAAGCCTGTTCACGCTTTCCTCAAGTGTAAGTTTGCTTGTATCAATGCTGATGTCGGCATGTTCAGGCTCCTCAAAGGGGGCGCTGATGCCTGTGAAGTTCTTCACTTCACCACGGCGTGCACGAGCATACAAGCCTTTTACATCCCTACGCTCACACTCCTCTATAGGGGTGCTCACATACACTTCCATGAAGTCCTCAGAACCTACAATCTCACGTGCCATGCGGCGAAGGTCGTTGGTAGGGCTGACAAAACAGGCCAAGGTGACGATGCCTGTCTGCACAAACAGTTTGCCCACCTCTGCTATTCTGCGTATGTTCTCATTGCGGTCCTCGGCTGTGAAACCCAGATTGCTGTTGATACCGGCTCTGATGTTGTCACCGTCCAGGATGCGGCACAGAATGCCTCGTGCATGAAGCTCACGCTCCACCCCCATGGCTACAGTACTCTTTCCACTTCCGCTCAAGCCCGTAAACCACACCATGATGCCTTTCTGGCCGAGCAGTTGTTCCTTGTCTGCCCTACTCATCATGCGGTCGTATATGGGATAAATGTTTTCTGTCATTATATATATGATGTCTTTTTGTTGTTCACATGTTATTCTTCCATGCTCGTTTCTCCTTATATATTTACGCGTAGAACTGCGGAATCAGGAAGACACTGAGGAAGAAGACGATTATATTCAGCGGCAAACCCACCTTCAGGAAGTCGGTGAAGCGGTAGCCGCCAATGCCCTGCACTATCAGGTTTGTCTGATAGCCGATGGGCGTACTGAATGATGCACTGGCAGCAAAACAGATGCATACGAAGAACGGCGTGGGGTCAACTCCCATGCGCGAACTGATTGACACAGCCAGAGGAAAGGCAAGTGCCGCTGCTGCATTGTTGGTTATCAGTTCGGTGAAGAGATTTGTAATGAGGTACAGAGCAGCCAGCGCGATGTAAATGCCATTGCTGCTATGCCTTGCCTGGTCGGCCAGATCGATGACATAGCCGGCAAGGAAGTCGGCCAGACCGCTGTTTATCATACCCTTGCTAATGCCAAAGGCGCATGCGATGGTAATGAGCACATCCCATGAGATGAGCTTTGTGTATTTACGCTGGGCAAACATACCTGTCCATGCCATGATGACGGTTGTACAGCAGGCAAAGAAGAACATGTCCAACTTGATGTTCAGCCCCAGTGACTGCACAAAGGGAAGCTCACCAAGCGTAGCGCCCAAAATCATGATGGCAACCAGCACCACAGCCAGATACTTCTTCTTACTGCTCAGTTCGGGCTCCACTCCCACAGGGTTGAGCATCCAGAACACACGGCTCTCTCCCCATGTGGGAATGAAAGTCTTGTCGGCATCCAGAAGCAGCGTATCGTGCTTGTCCAGCGGAGTATTCATCCAGTCACCGCCCAGCAATTCGCCCGAACGCCGGATGCAGCGTACTGTAGCACCATAGTGGCGATAGAAGTCAAATTCACGGAGCGTCTTCCCAAGTCCGGGAAAACGGGTACTCAAGAGAGCCTCTACACGCACCACATCGGGCGATGATGCCTCTTCGCCGTCCTCGACTTCACCTTTACGGTCAGAAGGAAGCAAGTATCTGGATATCATCACCATGTAGAACAAGCCAACGAAGGCAATAAGGAGTCCCACCTTGCTAAGTTCAAACATAGCCAGCGGATGCCCGCCCTTGACGATTCCATCTGATATACCATCAGAAACCAAACCGTTGAGCACGATATTGGTGCTTGTTCCGATAAGCGTACACATACCGCCAAAAATGGTGGCATAACTCAATGGGATGAGGAACTTTGATGGTTCCATCTTCATTTTTTTTGCCCATCGCTTCACCACAGGAGCAAAGATGACCACCACAGGAGTGTTGTTGAGGAATGCCGACACAAAGGAAATGGCGGGCAGGAAACGCATCAACGAACGGGTCATTGTGGCGTTCTTGGAGGGTAACAAGCGTGCTACCAATGCCTCCAGCACCCCACTCTTTCTCACTCCCTCTGATACCATATAAAGCAATGCCACCGTAATCATCCCTTTGTTGGAAAAACCTTCCAGCGTCTCTTTGGGAGTGAGAATACCGGCACAGAGCATGAGCACAACGGCTGTGAAAAGTATAAGACCGGGTCTCATCTTATCGGCTATCAAAGCCCATAACATGAACAGAAGAACCAGACCTACGTATATACTTTGGAAATCCATCTATCTTTCTACTCTTATGCACCCCACTGGAAGGATTTTCCTTCCGTTTTCGAAGGGTGCCTTTTGGCTTGCAAAGTTATAAAATAAAGTTGGTATCTCCCAATAAGTTAAAGGGAAATACCAACTTACAATACAGTACCAAGCCCTCAGGGCTGGCAATTACTTATACTCGCTCCAACTCTTGATGGCCAGGTCTTCTACCTTCACGGTGCAGAATGCATGGATGAAAGCAGCGGCCAAACGTGAGTTCGTAATCAGGGGAACGTTCAAGTCAACGGATGCACGACGAATCTTGTAGCCATTGGTAAGCTCTCCTGCAGTCAGGTCTTTGGGAATATTCACCACCATATCTATCTTGTGCTGGTGCAGCAGCTCCAGTGCCTGAGGATGCTGACCCTCCTGGCTTGGCCAATAGACTGTGGTGTTCTCGATGCCATTCTCTGTCAGGTAACGGCTTGTACCGCCGGTAGCGTACAGTTCGTAACCATGTTCGATGAGCGTGCGTGCGGCATCCAGCATGGCAGCCTTATCCTTGGCTGTACCTGTTGAGAGCAGGATGCTCTTCTTGGGAATGCGATGACCGACAGACAGCATAGCCTTCAGCAGAGCCGTATTCACGTCGTCGCCCAGGCAACCTACCTCGCCGGTACTGCTCATGTCAACACCCAGCACGGGGTCGGCCTTCTGCAGACGGTTGAAGCTGAACTGGCTTGCCTTGATACCCACATAGTCGAAGTCGAAGAAACTCTTGTGGGGTTTCTCCACTGGCAGACCAAGCATCACCTTAGTGGCAAGTTCGATGAGGTTGATCTTCAATACCTTGCTCACGAATGGGAAGCTACGGCTCGCACGCAGGTTACACTCGATAACCTTGATTTCGTTGTCGCGTGCCAAATACTGGATATTGAAGGGACCGCTGATGTTCAGTTCCTTGGCTATCTGTGCGCTTATCTTCTTGATGCGTCTTACAGTCTCCACATACAGCTTCTGAGCAGGGAACTGGATAGTAGCGTCACCACTATGCACGCCGGCAAACTCAATGTGCTCGCTGATGGCATAAGCGATGATTTCGCCGTTTCTTGCCACTGCATCCATCTCCACCTCCTTGGTGTTCTGCATAAACTTGCTTATTACCACGGGATGTTTCTTGGACACATTTGCCGCAAGCCTCAGGAAGCGCTCCAGTTCGTCCTGGTTTGAGCAGACGTTCATAGCGGCTCCACTGAGCACGTATGATGGTCTTACCAGCACGGGGAAGCCCACTCTGTCGATGAACACCTGTACATCCTCCATTGAGGTCAGTGCACTCCATTCGGGCTGGTCAACACCGATGCGGTCAAGCATAGCGCTGAACTTATCACGGTCCTCAGCATTGTCGATGTACTTGGCCTGAGTGCCAAGAATGGGCACACGCTGGGCATCAAGCTTCATGGCAAGGTTGTTGGGAATCTGTCCACCTGTGCTTACCACCACACCCTTCGGGCATTCGAGGTCCAGGATATCCATCACACGCTCGAATGTCAACTCGTCAAAGTAGAGGCGGTCACACATATCATAGTCTGTAGAAACCGTCTCGGGGTTGTAGTTGATCATCACGCTGCGGTAACCTTCCTTGCGTATCGTGTTGAGTGCCTGCACACCACACCAGTCGAACTCAACTGATGAACCGATGCGGTATGCACCGCTTCCGAGCACTACGATGCTTCTCTTGTCTGACTCGAAGGTGATATCATGAGCCACACCGCTATAGGTAAGGTACAGATAGTTGGTCTGTGCGGGATACTCGGCAGCCAGTGTATCAATCTGCTTCACTACAGGCAGGATGCCCATCTGCTTACGCTTGGCGCGAACGGCCAGTGTAGCATCCTCAAGATCCATCTCCTGCTCCATGCCCAAAGCACGAGCCACCTGAAAGTCGGTGAAACCGTATATTTTAGCCTCACGAAGCAAATCAGCCTCCAGCACATTGATGTTGGCGCACTGATGAAGGCGGTTGTCAATGTCGCAGATGTTCTTCAGCTTCTGCAGGAACCACTTGTCAATCTTCGTCAGATCATGTATCTGGTCGATGGTGTATCCCTGTGCCATTGCCTTTGCAATGATGAAGATACGCTTGTCGGTAGGCTCCTTCAGGGCTTTGTCGATATCTTCGATTATAAGTTCCTTGTTCTCGATGAAACCGTGCATTCCTTGTCCGATCATGCGCAGACCCTTCTGGATAGCCTCTTCGAAGGTGCGTCCGATGGCCATCACCTCACCTACGCTCTTCATGCTGCTGCCCAACTCTCTATCCACACCACGGAACTTTCCGAGGTCCCAACGGGGTATCTTACATACCACATAGTCAAGAGCAGGCTCAAAGAATGCGCTGGTGGTCTTTGTCACCGAATTCTTCAGCTCAAACAAGCCGTATCCCAGACCCAACTTGGCAGCTACAAATGCCAAGGGATAACCTGTTGCCTTGCTGGCCAATGCAGAGCTACGGCTCAAGCGGGCGTTTACCTCAATCACACGATAATCCTCGCTCTGGGGGTCAAAGGCATACTGCACGTTGCACTCACCCACGATACCGATGTGACGGATAATCTTGATGCTCAGAGCACGCAGTTTATGATACTCACTGTTGGTCAGTGTCTGTGAGGGTGCTATCACGATACTTTCGCCCGTATGGATACCCAGAGGGTCGAAGTTCTCCATGTTGCACACCGTGATGCAGTTGTCATAACGGTCACGCACTACCTCGTACTCAATCTCCTTCCAGCCCTTGAGGCTCTTCTCCACCAGCACCTGGGGAGAGAAAGCAAAGGCCTTCTCAGCGATGCGGTCCAGTTCCTCCTCGTTGTCGCAGAAACCAGAACCCAGTCCGCCCAGTGCATAAGCAGCACGGATGATGACGGGATAGCCCAACTCTTTGGCAGCCTTGCGGGCGTCTTCAATATTCTCACATGCCTGGCTCTTGATGGTCTTCACATCGATTTCATCGAGTTTCTCCACAAAGAGCTCACGGTCTTCGGTGTCGATGATTGCCTGTACGGGAGTACCCAGAACCTTCACGTCGTACTTCTCCAGCACTCCGCTCTTGTAGAGCTCCACTCCGCAGTTGAGGGCAGTCTGGCCTCCGAAGGCAAGCAGGATACCTTGCGGGCGCTCCTTTTCGATTACCTTCTCCACGAAATAAGGTGTTACCGGCAGGAAGTAAATCTGATCGGCAACTCCCTCGCTGGTCTGAACCGTAGCGATATTGGGGTTGATGAGTACACTCTTGATACCCTCCTCGCGCAGGGCTTTGAGTGCCTGTGAGCCAGAGTAGTCAAACTCTCCGGCCTCTCCAATCTTCAGTGCGCCCGAACCGAGCAGCAGGACTTTCTTTATGTTGCTATCTACCATGATATCTATATTAGAGAAGTTTCACAAAGTCGTCAAACATATACTCTGTATCCACTGGACCAGAGCAAGCTTCGGGGTGGAACTGTGCCGAGAACCAGGGGTTCTTCTTGTGACGCACACCCTCGTTGCTGCCGTCGTTCATGTTCACGAACATAGGCTCCCAATCAGCAGGCAGAGAAGATGAATCCACTGCATAGCCGTGATTCTGGCTGGTGATGAAGCACGTCTCAGTACCTACCTTGCGCACGGGCTGGTTGTGACTGCGGTGACCATACTTCAGTTTGTAGATTCTTGCACCGGCAGCCTTGCTCAGGAGCTGGTTGCCCATGCAGATGCCCATACAGGGACGCACCACGGGATTGACCAGGAAGCGGCGGATGTTCTGCACAGTCACCTCACAGGTTTCAGGATCACCGGGACCGTTGGCAAGGAACAGACCGTCAAACTCCAGCTCGTTGAAATCGTAGTTCCAGGGTACACGGATAACCTCCACACCGCGGCGAATCAGGCAGCGCAGGATGTTGGCCTTCACGCCACAATCCACCAGCACCACCTTCTTGTCAGCACCCTCGTTGTACTTGATTACCTCGCGGCAGGAAACCTGATCTACAAAGTTGACGCCTGCATAATCTGCCTCGGGCACTTCGTCGGGCATGTCATCAAAGAGAATCTTGCCCATCATCACTCCGTGTTCCCTCAGTACCTTGGTCAGCTGGCGTGTATCAATACCTGTGATGCCAGGCACCTGCTCTCTCTTGAGCCAGTCAGCCAGAGTCTCCACTCCGTTCCAGTGGCTGAACTCACGGCTGTAATCACTCACGATAATGGCACGCACGTGTATCTTCTCGCTCTCCATGAAAGTGGGAAGTCCATTCTCTTCGAATGTGAAGGGTGGCACTCCATAGTTGCCAACCAGCGGGAAGGTGAGTGTCATCAACTGTCCGGCATAGGAGGGGTCGGTCAAACTCTCGGGATAACCCATCATAGCGGTATTGAACACCACCTCTCCTGCCACAGGTTTCTCGTAACCGAACGAAGTGCCATGAAACTCCGTTCCGTCTTCCAGTCTCAGTGTAACCTTTCTGTTCATTTATTTCTTTGAATAGATATTCTCGTAATAGTCTATGAAAGCCAAGTTCAGAAGCTTTACGCCACCAGGTGTGGGATAGTCGCCGCTGAAGTACCAGTCGCCCAGATGTGCAGGACAGGCGCGATGCAAGCCGTCCAGAGTCTGATATACAATCTCTATCGGTGTGGTCACCTCTGCGGGACGAAGCATCTCCACCATCTTCTCGGAAATCTCCTCATCGGCAAAGGGTGCGTATATCTCCTTCACGTAGTTCACCATTTCGTTGGCTGGCAACTCGCACTGAGCCTTGCTCTTGGCATACACATCATCGATGAGGTGCTCCTGCTTTCTCTCCTTCAGCAGTTCGATGGCTGCTCTGAAAGCAATAAACTCATCCATGCGCGACATGTCGATGCCGTAATAGTCGGGATAGCGAACCTGCGGACTGCTACTCACCAGCACTATCTTGCGGGGATGCAAGCGGTCCAGGATGCGTATGATACTCTCCTTCAAAGTGGTTCCGCGCACGATACTGTCATCAATGACAACCAGATTATCCACGTATGGTTCCAGACTGCCGTAGGTGATGTCATACACATGCGCTGCCAGATCATTGCGGCTGTTGCCCTCGGTGATAAAGGTGCGCAACTTGATGTCCTTGATGGCAACCTTCTCGCTTCTGATGTATGGACGTAGCACCTGCTTGATTTCCTCGATGGTGGGCTGGTGGTCTTGGGTCAGTTCGAAGAGTTCTTGTGCCTTCTGGTGATTGAGCTTCTTCTTGAATCCGTCCAGCATGCCGTAGAATGCCACTTCGGCTGTGTTGGGGATGAAGCTGAACACCGTGTGGGCGATATCACCGTCAACAGCCTCACCGATGCGTTCTGTCAACTGCTCACCCAGCGCCTTGCGCTCCTTATATATATCGCGGTCACTTCCTCGGCTGAAGTAGATGCGCTCGAAGGAACAAGCTTTCTTCACACCGGGCTGAAGTATCTGAGTGAGGCTCACTTCTCCGTTGCGACGCACGGTGAGAGCTTGTCCAGGAGCCAACTCCTGTATCTGATCGGTCTCCAGGTCGAAGGCAGTCTGTATCACAGGACGCTCACTGGCCAGCACTACAACTTCCTCATCGCGGTACCAGAAAGCCGGTCTCAGTCCCCAAGGATCACGCATGCTGAACATCTCGCCGCTTCCGGTGAAGCCGCATATCACATAACCACCGTCAAAGAGAGGCGCACTCGTGTGCAGAACATTGCGCACGTCGATATTCTTCTCTATGAAGTGGGTGATGTCCAAGCCTTCAAGCTTTCTGTCCAGAGCGATGTTATACACGCGCTCGCTCTCTCTGTCCAGTCTGTGTCCCATCAGTTCCAGCATCACATAAGTGTCGCTGTAGATGCGGGGGTGATGACCTTTGGCCACTATCTCATTGAACACATCATCGGTGTTGGTGAGGTTGAAGTTGCCGCACAGACACAGGTTCTTGGCCTTCCAGTTGTTTCTGCGCATGAAGGGATGCACATAAGAAAGGCCACTCTTGCCGGTCGTCGAATACCGGAGGTGGCCCATATATATATCACCAGCAAATGGCAGATTCTCCTTCACAAAGGATACATCCGACAACTGCTCGGGTGAATAGTTGGCAAACTGCTTTTGCACGTTCTGGAAAATCTCGGTGATGGCACCGCTTCCAAGCGCACGCTCACGAAACATGTATTCCTGTCCGGGTGCTGCCTCCATCTTTACGCTAGCCAGTCCCGCGCCTTCCTGGCCACGGTTGTGCTGCTTCTCCATCAGGAGGTAAAGCTTGTTGAGCCCGTACATCCACGTGCCGTATTTCTCTTGATAATACTCCAAGGGCTTGAGCAGGCGTATCATGGCCACTCCGCACTCATGCTTAAGTTGTTCCATTTGCTTATATTATTGTATTGGATGTGCAGTTCAATCTTTCTGTCTCGTGCCTTCGGGCCGTATGTGAGCCAATTAGGGCTCTCACAGGGCCGTCTCAGCCTAAGGTCATGCAAAAGTAGTACTTTTATAGCACACGGGAAAGTATATAGCCAACAAACTTCTCATCTTTCTTCATTCACCCAAATCTGTCGTTGGTCTCATGGTTACGCGACTCCGCTTCCGACTTTTCTCGCAAAGTCTGTCATCGGAACAGAAATAAATTGCTAACTTTGCAGAAACATATAACAAATCAACATTAGCAATGGCAGCTACGTGCTGCACTGAAACAATCAAACCGATGAGAAAATTCTTCGGATTTATTCTGATGGCCGTTCTTGGCCTTACAGGAGGCGTCACACAGCAGGTGTGCGCACAAAGGGTCGTAGCCGACTCTCTCGATGTGGGTGGATTCATGCGTCACTTCCAGATGTTCTTGCCCGACAACCTGCCTGCTCAGGCTCCCCTCGTATTTGTTCTGCACGGCTACGGCAGCAGTGCTCCCGTGGATACCTGGATGAATGATGCGGCTGTCAAACACGGCTTCGCACTCTGTGTTCCCAAGGGTCTGAAGGACAAGACAGGCAAGCCGGGATGGAACGTACGCTACCCCAGCCAGGAAGGTTTCGAGCCTGACGACGTGCAGACAATGGTCAGGCTGGCCAAGTTCGTGCAGAAGAAATACAACCTGAGCAAGGCCAACACCTTCCTTACAGGCATGTCAAACGGTGGTGATTTGTGCTTCCTGATGAACTATCAGAAGCAGAACGCATTCCGTGCACTGGCTTCTCTGGCTGGTATCACCATCACCTGGATGCGCGAGGAGCGTGTGCCCACCAAGCCCATACCTTTCATGGAGATTCATGGCACCAAGGATGCATTATCCACTTGGGAAGGTGATCTCGGCAACACGCTCGGCTGGGGACAGTACTATGGTGTGCTCGAGGCTGTGAGCTATATCGTGGAGAAGAACGGCTGTGTGGCTCTACCCACCGATACTGTCAAGGGAAAATCCTTCGAGAAGAACGGCCACATGATTGTGCACCACCGCTACGTGAATCACAAGACACACAATGATGTGTGGCTCTATGAGGTAATCGGGGCAGGCCACAACTGGTTCCGTGCCGACATGGATACAGGCGAGGAGGTTTGGAAGTTCTTCAGCCAGTATCTGAAGAAGTGACCCGAAGCAAGACATTACACATATATTATATATATAAATGAGAAGCAAGACATTCATTTCCGCCGGACTTGCAGCGCTGCTCACACTGGTGTGCGGCTGCAAGGAGACAATGGACCAAAAGTTGGAAAGAGAAGCCAGGGAGTTCACCGCCAAGAACTGCCCGCATGACATCGACCCATACACCACACTCGACAGCGCCACTTACCGTGCGGGAGAGAAGGAATACACCTATCACTTCACCGTCAAAGGAGCACTCGACCTGGACAGTCTCTACTCTGATGAGGTGGTGAGGGAGTTGCACGACTCCTATCTGACCGAACTCAAAAACAACATTGAGCAGAAGGACCTCAAGGACCAGGGTGTCACCATCACTCGTATCTACAGGAGCGAACAGACAGGCAAAACGCTCATGACGCTTCGCTTCACCAAGGACGAGTATTCTCATTGATGCACGACCACCGGGTGCTGGCCTCTGACCATCAGCATAGTCAGAGGCCAGGCACTCGAATTCGATTCCCACAGGCCATACTGTTGGCCTCCGCTCATAAGGGCACCAGATAGTTGCACACACAGAAGCCAAGAGAGCATCTTGGCAGCACAAAATCACATCTATGGAAGCATTTTCCATGACGTTTGTTTTGATTTTGTCACTTGCGGATACGTCCATTTGCGTATTCATGGTAACTAACGGGTGCCCTTATTTCCGTTTCATTTCATCACTTCCAAGGGAACCGCCCCTCAAGCTATTCTCCAAACAGTTCTGTTCTGCTTTCATTTACACATGCAACATTGCTATCGGTGACAATATAATGTATAGTTTGGTTCATCCGACAAATGCCGTAGTCTTTATCAGGTAGGAATGCTTTTCCTGTATTGTAAAGTCATTCAGTAAGGGAATAAAATGAGAGTGAAGTAATTCAGTAAAACAACAAGAAAAGTGTAAAGTGTATCAAAACGGTAAAAAAAGAAGTAGTACTGCATGGGCGATAGAAGTAGTACTTCGTTGGCGATAGCAGTACTACTTCATTGGCAAAGTAAGTAGTACTGCTTGAATTCTGCCAAGATTCACATCCGTATCGCAGGGAACGTAGTTCTGTTTTTTCAGTTAGGGGTAGCCAAGGATAGAAATAAAATCTTGGGCACCTTCTTCTTGAATCATTTTCTTTCTGTATCACACCTACGCATTTGTCGGATGAACCTTATGTTTCATCTGAAGTCTGCCTCTGCAATCTATAGATCTGTCATTCCTGCAAAAGGAGTTCCTTCAACTCCCCAATCAACTTCTTTGTATATTTTGTGGCACCTGTACGGTTCAAGTGAACAGAGTCATAGAAATACTCCGTGCTACTGGTGAATTCCGGGTCGCAGAAATGATTGATAAGGGGAATGTCATAACGTGCACACAGTTCTTTTAGAGGATTATAACCTCTATCATCGTCTGCACCAAAGGATGGAGAAATGGCAAACACCAGCTTTGTGCCGTGTTGATTACATTCCTCTATCAGCCTTTCTAAATAATGAAATTTAAGTGCGTCATACTTATACTGTGGTTCTTCTGATTTCTCCTGCTTCTCTGGCGCATAAGTCATCCGTTTGTCCATTGGACGATAACCTTTGTCATCAGACTGGAGAGGATGAATGTTGTCAGAAATCAGTTGAAGCCACTGGGAATTGTAACGGTAACAATTAGACAGCATCTTTACCCTTTCTTTCTTATCCACAGCCCAAAAGATGGAATCAACGCCAGGCTCATCATAATAATAACGCATGCCTCCCAGGTACTTATGATTGTCTCCCTCCAAAAGGTCAAACGATGTGCACACATCATAAACAAGCACTTTAGGCACATACCTGGCACTCAACATGTGGTAACGACCATACATCAGAATGATTCCGTTGCCGTCCCGAGCGCAATTCCAACAGGACATATTCAGACTGTCTGTGATGATGCTTGGGTCATAATGATGCATTCCTCGGGAAGAGCCAAAGATAAGAAACTCCTCGGTCATCTTGTGACAGATATAGTTGTTAAGCCCTGTGTCGCCACCTTTTGCATGATTCACCAGATAGCGACAGCACATTCCTACCATGAAGTCAAACATGACCAGACCTATCAGGAACACACTAACCTTTATCAAAAACCTCTTCATAATCCTTTACTTTTAAAAGCTGACATAGATAAACTGACTGGAATCAAACACGCCACAAAGAAGCGTGAGAAGCATCAGAATATAATAGGTGGTCCAACGCAACACAATGGAAGCGCTTTTCCATCGGTTCACCGAGGCCGGAAAGAACTCTCTGGTGATATCGGCAAAGCATACGATGGAAATGGAAAGCAGAGAGAAAACAACATCCTTGTTGCTGGGCTTGAACACAGCACCATGCTCTGTGAATATCCTGCCTATCACATTAAAAGCATCAGTTATGGTCGGCTGACGGAAGAAAATCCATGCTGTAGTGACTACCAGAAAAGTGATAACGATGCGTGAGAGGCGTACAAGTGGATTAGTACTCATGCACTTTTGCCAACCAAGCACCTTCTCCCCTATCTGGACAATACCATGCAGCGCTCCCCAAAATATGAAAGTCCAGTTGGCACCATGCCAAATGCCACTCACAAGGAATGTCACTAGGATGTTCCAATAGTTTCTCGCTTTGGAGCATCGACTTCCACCCAGAGGGATATACACATAGTCGCGAAGCCAAGTAGAAAGTGAAATGTGCCAACGACGCCAAAAATCGGTCACTGATACTGCCAAATAAGGACGTTGGAAGTTGTTCACGAGATTGAAACCCATGAGCTTACCCACGCCCAAAGCCATGAATGAATATCCTGCAAAGTCGCCATAAATCTGAAAAGAATAGAATATACTGGCTATCAGACAGGAACTGCCAGAGTTGTACTGGTAGTTTTCAAGCACCTTGTCAACATACATCCCCAGACGGTCGGCCATCATAACCTTAAGAAACAATCCCCATGCGAACCAGCGCAAACCTTCAGTAGCCAACGTTTCATTGAATCTTCGTGGCGATTTGATTTGCGGCAACAAGTTGCCCGCGCGACTGATTGGACCCGACATGATTTGGGGAAAGAAAGACACAAACAGCATATAGTCCCACCAGTTATGTTCAGCCTTGATGCGACGATAATACACATCTATCAGATACCCCACGGCCTGGAAGGTAAAGAACGATATACCCACAGGAACTGCCCAGTTGAGACCAGGCAACTTCGTAGCAATGTGAAGACTGGCAAATAAATCATTGCCCGCTCCAATAATAAAGTTATAGTACTTGAATACAAGTAATGGTAGCAATGCGAGCAGCATACCACTGGCCACCATATAACGCTTTTGGCCAAAAGCCTTACGATGCTCGATAAGAAGAGCAAAGGAATAGGTTATGGCTGTGACACCTAATAGGATAAGTGTGTAAGCCGCATTCACCTGTGCATAAAGGCCATAGGAAATCGCGAGCAGGAGAACATTGCCTGCTTGATGCTGGCGTTCCTCATTGCCATTGCCGAAAAGATACGACAACAGATAATACCCGATGAAAACCATCGGGAACAACCAGATAAACTGGAATGAATTAAATATCATAAAAGGATGAATAGGGCGATACCGTCTCACGGAGCAACGGGTTTGCATGATGACCAAGTACCAAAAGAAGCGTGGACTAACCTATCCACGTCTTGGGTACTTGGCCTTGACCCGTTAAGTACAGATAAGTTTCGCCCACGCCATGCGCAGGCGTTTACAAACTTATTCAGCTACTTAACAATCTATCTACGGCCAAGTTTCAAGACGTTCCGAATAACAGCAAACGCAGTTTAACAATAAGATATGTCTTTTATTACTTTGTCTTCTTTATCTATTTTTACTTCTACTTACCGCAAATCCTTGCCTGCTCCCCTCTGCGGCGGAATGGGAGTCGGTTTCTTTTGGGCAAAGTTACAAATTTTCCCCTTATCAGAGGACAATTGCAGCAGAATTCAATGACGGAGAGAGTAAACTTGCTTCTTTTTGAAGAAAAATCAGCACCGCATGACACAGAGTACAGCCACTAACTTTATTACAATTTCATAATTAACTTAAACAAGTGTTATTACGAAGAGAATTTCCTACTTTCTGTTCCTCCACCCAGAATCTTTTATGTACATTTGCATTGTGATGCCTAACTAAACATGAAGAAGATACATTTTTAAGGTTAACAGATAAAGGTATGAGAAAGAATTTTATAATGATGGCACTGGTGTCAGTGGCCATGATGACTTCCTGCGGTGGCAACAAGACTGCACAGGGAGTGGCAGAAGAGGACTCTACCGTTGTGGCTGAGTGCGCTGCCGACAGCGAGGGTGTGGATTTGACCGCCGTGGCTGGTACTTACGAAGGCACATTGCCTGCAGCTGACTGCCCGGGCATAAAGACTGTGCTGACTATCAACGCCGACAGTACCTATCAGCTGCAGCAGGACTACATCGACCGCAAGGATGGTCACGACGAGGCCAGCGGTGTGCTGGAAGTGCTGGACGGCAACGTTCTGATGCTCGTGCGTCCATCAAGCGGCGAGCATACCTTCTATAAGGTGAAGGATGCCGAGAGCATTGCTATGACCGACTCACTCGGCAATGAGGCCGAAGGCGAGATAGCAAAACTGTATGTGCTGACCAAGAAGAAGTAAGCCGAAACGAAACTGTAGGGAGCGTGGCAGGAGGATTCTTGCCACGCTCCTTTGTATTATATCCCGAATTTGTTTGGCTAAATCTTGCCAGCAATGCCTGCTTACCCATCTTCCTCAAGAAAGTGGGTCAAAAAAGTATCCTTGGATACTTGCCCGTTTATCCTTGGATACATTGCAAAGTATCCTTGGATACTTGACGAAGTAACCTTACTGGCTTTTTCTCTGATTTCGCTCGGCTTCCCCGTTCTACATCAACTGAAATTGTTATCAGTCCAATGAAAGCCATACTGAATAGGTGGACACTCGCATGAGAATTGTGCTGCTTGTGTTGACATTCCAGGCCCCTATGGGGAGGAGAACAATTCCGTTTGGACGAACAGGATGCAAACAACTTTGGGGTTCTGACTTCGGTGCTTCACCTCATCATGCTCGTTTTGAGCACAGAGCTGGCTGAAAAGAAAGCCCCGATGCTCTTGCGCGGGCATCGGGGCTGTTTGGGTTGGTGCGGAAAAGAAGTCCGCAGGAGGTTTCAAGGGTTAGATACGCTCGAGAACTTCCTTTATCAAGTTGTCGATAGTGCTCTTGTAACCTGTGTTGGCCTCCTTGATAAGACGGTTGGCAATCACCATGCAGCAGGTAGTAGCCTTGTGGCCGAGCAGTTTGCTCAAGCCTGCCAGAGCCGATGATTCCATCTCGAAGTTGGTGATATGCATGCCTTCATACTCGAAGCTCTCCACCTTGGCATTCTGGTCAGGGTCGGCCAATGGGATACGCAACTGGCGTCCCTGAGGACCATAGAAACCTCCGCAGGCGATGGTGATGCCGTGCACCATGTCATCACCGCCGATGCGGTTGGTAAGTTCCTCGTCTGCCTCTATCACATAAGGTGCACAAAGCTGTGGATTCCAGTGCATATGCTTGGTGAAAGCATCCTCCAGAGCGAGGTTACACACCTCATTTCGTCCGGCATAGAAGTTGAGCAACCCGTCAAAGCCAATGCTCTTCTCGCTTACGATGAATGTACCTACGGGGGTGTATTCCTGCAGTCCGCCACAGGTGCCAATACGCACAATCTCCAGAGAGGTCTTCTCTGCCTTCTCGGTGCGAGTGGCAAAGTCGATATTGACCAGTGCGTCCAGCTCGTTGACCACAATGTCTATATTGTCGCAGCCAATGCCAGTGCTGGCCACAGTGATGCGCTTGCCCTGGTACTTACCTGTGATTGAGTGGAATTCTCTGCTCTGCACCTCCATCTCGATATCTGTGAAGTGCGAAGCCACGAGGCTTACTCTGCCGGGGTCGCCCACGAGTATCACCTTGTGAGCCAACTGTTCGGGCTTGATGTGCAGGTGGAATACGCTGCCATCCTGATTGAGGATGAGTTCTGATTCTTCAAATCGTCTCATGGTGTAATAGGTGTTTTGTATTCTTTAATAAATGTTGTTTATAGATGGAAGCAACTGCCCGACTTGTGCCGGGCAGATGCTCACTTGCTCAATTCTTCCTTGCGGATCTGCAGCTCCTGCTTCTTCAGGTCGGCCTTCTGCTGCTCCACCTTTGCCTCCAGGATGCGAATTTGCGGGGCAAGGGTAACCTTATTGGGCTTGCTTGCCTGTGCATATTGGTCGCGAAGATTCTGCAGTTCGGCAGCCGACTTCTCGGCCTCTTTTCTCGACTCCAGCAGCCACTGCATCTTCTCGCGGGCACTTGCATTGCGGAAGTCATCAAGTGTCTGGCAGATATGACTGTCAGTGACCACAAAATAGAAGTCGCCATGCTTCTCCGACTGAGCCACCCCTTCCTTCACAGAAGCCAGTCTCTGCTGGGCAGCCTGCACCTTCTTCTTGTCGGTCCAGGTATCCTTGATGGAAGCAATACGTGCCAGACTCATCAACTGCTCCTCTTCGATGGTGCCGTCTTCATAAGTCCGGCGGGACTCGTTGGGAATGAAGGTGTAGAGGCACACCGAGTCGGCAGGCTGGTTGCGGTCTGATGCAAACCATCCCAGATTGTTAAACTCGTCGATGACCAGCAGATAGTCGTTGGCGGGTGAGTTGAATGGCATACCCAGGTTTTCGGGTGCCAAATACTTACGCTCGTCGTTGTCATAACGGGTCATGTAGATGTCGTAGCCTCCCAGACTCTCCTCGTTCTGTGCTGCGAAGTAGAGTGTCTGGCCATCGGAGAGCATGAAAGGATAGTTGAGATTATCCTCCGGCTCGTCGGCAAGCCCACGCAAGGGAGAGGGTTTGGCCCACTCGTCACCGTTGCGGACGCTCTCGTAGAGCTTGAGCACACCACGTTTGTCGAGTGCGGAGAAGACTATCTTGTTCTTCAACTGATTCTCAAACACCATGCAGTCAGCTGCATCTTTCTTGCCGAAATAATGTTCGTAGGACTCAATAGAACCGTTCTCCGACCCGAGCGAAAGGCTTTCGAGGAGATGCGATTTGGGCATCACCAGACTGTCGATGATGATGACTCGCTCGGTGGCATGCAGTTTCACACTACCCTTCTGCACCACCTCGAGCAGACTATCCTCTCTCTCTGTCGATTTGCGCTTCTTCTCGAGCAGGGTTATCTTCTGTTGCAGGAGTTCCTCTGCCCTGCTGAAGTCATACTTCAAGATGGCTTCCTGGATGGGAGCATCCAGCTCCTCGGCGCTGACTCTACCCCTTTGAGCGAAAGAGCTGGCGCAACAAACTGAGATTAAAGCTGCTAACAGATACTTCTTCATTTGTCTAATTAAGTAGATAATACTTATTTGGATGTTCGTGTGTACAGGCTGGAATGCTCACGGGAGCACCTTACTTGAACACGAAATACACCGCCAATACCAGGCAGACCATCGCTGCCAGATGATTCCAATGCAGCTGCTGTCCCTGGAAGAGGACATTGGCCACAACGCAGAAGATGACCAGGGAGATGACTTCCTGGATTATCTTGAGCTGCATGAGCGTGAAGGGACCGCCGTTGCCCATGAATCCGATGCGGTTGGCAGGCACCTGGAAGCAGTATTCCAGAAAGGCAATTCCCCACGAAAGCACGATGACAGCGATGAGGGGCCACGATTTCGTGACACCCGCATCCTGCATCTTCAGGTGGCCATACCAGGCCAAAGTCATAAACAGGTTGCTGCAAACAAGCAGTCCAACCGTCTGTAGCACTTTCATTTACTCGCTCAGATACTCATCCATAGCCGCTGCTGCACGTCGGCCATCGCCCATGGCAAGGATAACAGTGGCGCCTCCGCGCACGATGTCACCGCCTGCAAAGATCATGGGGATATTGGTCTGCATGCCGTCATTGACCACAATGGTGTTCTTCCTGCCCAGTTCCAGTCCATGGATAGAGGTGGGAACAATGGGGTTGGGAGACACTCCAACGGCCACGATAGCCTGGTCAATGGCGATAGTCTCAGTGGCTCCAGGAATAGGCTGGGGACTTCTGCGGCCCGAAGCATCAGGCTCTCCAAGCTCCATCTTCTGCAAAACCACCTCGGTCACATTGCCCTTCTCGTCGGCATGATACTCAATGGGATTGTGCAGAGTGAGGAATTCGATACCCTCTTCCTTGGCATGCTTCACCTCCTCCAGACGGGCTGGCATCTCTGCCTCGCTACGACGGTAGGCGATGAATACACGCTCTGCACCCAGGCGCTTGGCTGTACGGCAGCTGTCCATAGCTGTATTACCGCCGCCAACCACCATCACGCTCTTGGCCTTCTTGATAGGTGTGGCAAAGTGGGCATCACTTGCATTCATGAGGTTCACACGGGTAAGGTACTCGTTGGAACTCATTATACCGTTGGAGTTCTCGCCGGGAATACCCATGAAGTTAGGCAGTCCGGCGCCAGAGCCAACGAAGATACCTTGGAATCCCTGCTTCTCCAGTTCCTCCACGGTGATGGTCTTGCCCACCACGCAGTCCTTTACGAACTTCACGCCTATCTTCTCCAGGTTGCTTATCTCCACATCCACAATCTTGTTGGGAAGGCGGAACTCGGGGATACCATATTTAAGTACACCGCCTATCTCGTGCAATGCCTCGAAGACAGTAACGTCATAACCAGCCTTGGCCATATCGCCGGCGAAGCTGAGTCCGCTTGGTCCGGAACCGATGACAGCCACCTTCTTGCCGTTCTTCTCGGCCACCTCGGGCAGAGCCATACGTCCGCTCTCGCGCTCGAAGTCGGCTGCGAAGCGCTCCAGATTGCCTATAGCCACAGCAGGCTCGTTCATCTTCAGGTGGATACACTGGCTTTCGCACTGCTTCTCCTGCGGGCAAACTCGTCCGCACACGGCAGGCAGAGCCGATGTGCTCTTCAGTACACGGGCGGCGTTGAGGAACTCTCCACGCTCGATGTTCTTGATGAAAGAGGGGATGTTGATGCTTACGGGACAACCCTTCATACAGGTGGGGTTGGCACAGTCGAGGCATCTCTTGGCCTCTGTCATCGCCTGCTGCACCGTCAGACCCTTGTTCACCTCCTCCACACGTGTGGTGGCACGATAAACGGGGTCAAGTTCGGGCATCTGGCAGCGCTCTATCTGAGTGCGCTCTTTAGCCTTCATGCTCTTACGAAGAGCCTCACGGTAAGGTGCCGAGCGGTCGATAAGTTCGGCCAGAGGAGTGGTGGTGTCCATTTCATCCACGCTCAGAGGAGCCACGGGAGCCTCTTCGGCCTTTGCAGGAGCAGCCTCCTGGGCAGGAGCCTCGCCATTGAGCGCCTTCTGATAAGCCTCCATAGCCTCCAGCTCTTCGGCCTTGAATGCCCCACCGCGCTGCAACATCTCGTTGAAGTCAACCAGATGTCCGTCAAACTCAGGACCATCCACGCACACAAACTTTGTCTTTCCACCCACGCTGATGCGGCAAGCGCCACACATGCCAGTACCATCCACCATGATGGTATTGAGGGAAACGTCGGTGGGAATCTCGTATTTCTTTGTCAACAGACAACAGAATTTCATCATGATTGCAGGGCCGATAGCGAAGCACTTATCCACCTTCTCGCGCTGGATAACTTCCTCCATACCAACGGTCACAACACCCTGTTTGCCATAGGAGCCATCATCTGTCATGATGATAACTTCGTCGGAACTCTTACGTACCTCATCTTCAAGGATGATCAAGTCCTTGCTGCGACCTGCGATAACACTTATCACACGGTTGCCGGCAGCCTTGAGCGCCTGGATGATAGGCAGCATGGGAGCTGTGCCGACACCGCCTCCCGCGCAGAGCACAGTTCCATAGTTCTCAATATGAGTGGCTTTGCCGAGGGGGCCAACCACGTCGGCGATGTAATCACCCTCGTTGAGAGCACACAGCTGGCTGGTGCTTGCACCCACAGTCTGTATCACCAGAGTGATGGTGCCCTTCTCCACATCGCTTCCAGCAATGGTGAGAGGCACGCGCTCGCCTTTCTCATCTACACGCACTATCACGAAGTGGCCTGCACGGCGAGCCTTTGCGATGAGCGGTGCTTCAACCTCCAGTTTGAATACTTTCTCTGAGAACTGAACCTTACTTACAATCTTATTCATTGGTTAAATCCTGTTGTTGATGGTTGTCAGTGGATTACTTGATCATATCACACCCCATGTAAGGTACGAGAGCCTTGGGTATGCGGATGCCCTCTTCAGTCTGGTTGTTCTCCAGCAGGGCAGCAACGATGCGGGGCAAAGCAAGTGCCGAGCCGTTGAGAGTGTGTGCCAGTTCGGTCTTCTTGTCTGCTGCACGACGCACGCGACACTTCAGACGATTGGCCTGATAAGTATCAAAGTTGCTCACGGAGCTTACCTCCAACCAGCGCTTCTGTGCCTCGGAATACACCTCAAAGTCATAACAGATGCTGCTGGTGAAGCTCATATCGCCGCCACACAGACGCAAGATACGGTATGGGAGCTCCAGCTTCTTGAGCAGACCTTCCACGTGTGCCAGCATCTCACGATGTGATGCGTCGGAATGCTCAGGGGTATCGATACGCACGATCTCAATCTTGCTGAACTCGTGCAGACGGTTCAGTCCGCGCACATCCTTGCCATAGCTGCCTGCCTCACGACGGAAGCACTGGGTGTAGGCGCAGTTCTTGATGGGCAGATCCTTCTCATCGATGATCACATCACGGTAGATGTTGGTCACAGGCACCTCGGCGGTGGGGATGAGATAGAGGTCATCCAGATTGCAGTGATACATCTGACCCTCCTTGTCAGGCAACTGGCCTGTGCCGTAGCCACTGGCCTGGTTGACCACTGTGGGAGGCATAATCTCCTCGTAACCAGCGGTTCGTGCCTCATCGAGGAAGAAGTTGATGAGCGCACGCTGCAGCCTTGCACCCATGCCGCGATATACAGGGAAACCAGCGCCAGTAATCTTCACACCCAGGTCAAAGTCAATCAGGTTGTACTTCTTGGCCAGTTCCCAGTGAGGCAGACGTGCGCTCTCAATCACGGGATTGGCATCCCAGTTGCCCACGGTATCCTTTCCCTCTACGCACTCCTTGAGCGAGCTCTTCACCACCCAGTTGTCTTCAGCGCCGCTTCCTTCGGGCACAATCTCGTAAGGGATATTGGGTATTGCACAAAGGAGAGTCACCAACTTAGCCTCTGCCTCCGACTTTGTCTCTTCCAGTTTGCGGTTGGCCTCCTTCAGCTGGGCCACTTCGGCCTTCACCTCTTCAGCCTCCTGCTTCTTGCCTTGCTTCATCAGACCGCCAATCTCAGCAGCCATCTTCTTGGCTTTAGACAGATTAGCGTCCAGTTCGGCCTGTGCCTGACGACGGGTCTTATCCACATTGAGAACCTCCTCAACAGCCTCGGCGGCATTGGGGAAATGCTTCTTCTCCAGACCACGCACCACGCGGTCTTTCTCTTCAGTAATGAGTTTTAGCGTAAGCATATCGTTATGTTATATTTCTTTCACTTTTTCAACCACAAAGTTACTACTATTTCACGACATAAGCCGAATGCTTATAATTAAATTTAGGTAAAATAGCAATAGGGTCGCATGTGCCACGCACATACGACCCTATTTATCTCCTTTGTTTCCCGCAGGAAACTTCTCGTTAGCTTAATGCTACGTCTTACGCCTCAGCCACGGGCACCACATTCACGGTGCTGCGGTCTCTGCGGCCCTTCTTGAACTCTACAGTTCCATCAACCAGAGCATACAGAGTGTCGTCCTTACCGATAGCCACGTTCTGGCCAGGATAGTGACGAGTACCACGCTGACGTACAATCACGTTACCGGCAATGCACTTCTCACCGCCGAATATCTTCACACCGAGTCGCTGTGCAGCTGACTCACGACCGTTCTTAGAACTGCCGACACCTTTTTTATGTGCCATTTCTTGTTTCTCCTCTGTTTAATGGTTAAGCGATAACTTCCTTGATGGCCAGCTCAGTGAACTGCTGACGATGACCGTTAAGCTTGCGATAGCCCTTGCGGCGCTTCTTGTGGAACACGAGCACCTTGTCGCCCTTTACCAGAGCAGACTTCACCTCGGCTACCACCTTAGCACCCTCCACAGTGGGAGCACCCACAGTGATGTTGCCATCGTTGTCAACCAACAACACCTTCTCAAACTCAACAGTCTGACCAGCCTCTGCAGTTGCCATGTGGTGCACGAACAACTTCTTGCCAGCCTCAGCCTTGAACTGCTGACCGTTAATCTCTACGATTGCGTACATTTTAATATTATTAAACGGGTTTCGACCGCAGGGCGAAGCCATCTCGTGGCTCACTTTTATGGCCTTTGCGGCATAAATCGGGTGCAAAGATACCGCCTTTCTTCCATTCTGCCAAGACTTTCCCAATATTTTTCCTTGCCTGTTGGCGGCCAAAGACTGAACACAGAGTTCCATGCGAGAGGCTTGTACTAGACAAAGTCATTGGAACCCCACACGCGGTCTGTCGTTTGGCTTCGCCTCGCCCGTCATCATGGCACGGATACGCTCGTACTTCTGGAGTTCCGTGCTGTTGAGTGATGGCCTGGTGCTGGCAATTGACTGCCTCAGCAATTCCATGGTTATCTTGCTGTGTTGACGCAGGGCATTGCGTGATGCGTCATTGACAATCAGTTGAATGTCGGCCGAGACATAATTCTCAGTCAGGGCAGCCAGTGACTCATAGTCCACCCCGAAGTCATACGGGCGTTTCTCCAGATAGAGTCTGAACAGGGCGGCACGCGCCTCCTGGTCAGGCACCCCCACATAGTACTTCTTGTCCAGGCGACCCGCACGCAACATGGCAGGGTCTATCATGTTGGGGTAATTGGTGGCACCCACCACAAACACGCCCTTCTCCCCCGTCCTGTCCATCTGCGCCAGCATCTCATTCACGGCACTTCTGGACATCTCATGCACTCCGTCACTATCACGGTTGGGCACAAGTTCGTTCATTTCGTCAATGAAGATGACCGTCGGGGCATTCTCCTCCGCGTCTTTGAACATTTTGGCGATGTTCTCCTGCGTGGCATTCACGAAACGGCTTTTGAGTGTGGCCGGTGTGATGCACATGAAGTTAAACCCGACCTCCTCGGCAAAGTGCTTGGCAAAGAAAGTCTTTCCACAGCCTGGAGGCCCATAGAGCAACATGCCATTAGGGATACTCACGCCATAGCGATGATACTCCTCGGGATTATGGAGTGGCTCAATGACCTCCTCCGTCAGTTGCCTCTTGAGTTCCTCCATACCCGCAATGGCAGCGAACCCCTCCCCCACTTTTCTCTCAGGTTTGACAGCCTTGCTGTCCGTGGATTGCTGTGAGAGTATCTTGCGCCTAGTGGATGGCCTTTCCACCCTGGCCTCTCCATCTATGGCCCTTATGAACTCCTCGGCTGTTTGAAACCTGTCCTCTGCCTCATAGCACAATGCCTTGGCTATCACGTTCTGCAGCTGCTCGTCCAGTTCAAACATATCCAGACGGGGCTGGTCGAGGTCTTTGTCACGCTCTGCCAGAATACGCTCCACAATGTCCTGCCCTCGTGTCGATGACACATCCACAAACCAGGGCAACCTACCGTAGAGCAGTTGGTACATCAGCACGCCCACTGCATACAGGTCGCTCTGCACCGAACACACGCCCGCAAACCTTTCGGAAGCCAAATAGAACGGATTGACCTCATCCAGATCAGGCTTGACAGGAGGCTGGTCGAGGAACCTCGCACGCCCGAAGTCTATCAGTTTCAAGTCCTGTAGCCCCCCCGTCAGATTGAGCAGGACATTCTGCATGGTCACCTCATTATGGATGACGGGGACAGGCAGCGAGTGCAGGAACGACAAGGCTGAGAGTACCGCTCTGGCAATGGTCTTTACCTCATACACGCTGAGTTTGTCGTTGCGGATGATTCTCTGCGCCAAGGTCTCACCGCTCACAAACTCTGTCGTGAACCAGGCAAATTGCCCACCGTCCATCATCAGGCGGCCTGAGTCGATGAACCGACAGAGGTTGTGGTGATGTAGAAGCCTGGAAGCCTCCACCTCTATCACCCGCCCGCAGTCATCTATCTGACTTCGATTGAGTTTTGAGTAATTGATGAGTTTCAGGAAACAGGTCTTGCCACCCATGTCCTTCACACGGTAGGTTTCCGCATAAGCCCCTTGCTTATGCGGAAACGCCACGGTGTATGGCCCTATCTTGTCGTTCTTTTCAAAGTGCATGTTCTGTTGGTTTACCAACTCCAAATACTGGTGTTTGAGTTCTCGCTCTTGTGCGTTGATATTGTTCTTCCAAAGATGTCCTTCTCTTCTGTTGTTGTGCGACCTTGCGTCTCCCCATAACGGTTCTTGTAAACAGTGGTTGACCTTCCGAAGATGTCTCGCTCGCCAGTAACGGACGTGCCTGTTGTGTGGCCATATCTATCCTTGTAAACAGTGGTGGTATTGCCGAAGATGTCCTGCTCACCAGTAACGGACGTGCCAGTGGTGCGTCCATAGTTGTCCTTGTGGACTGTGGTGACATTGCCGAAGACGTCCCGCTCACCAGTAACGGACGTGCCAGTGGTGCGCCCATAGTTGTCCTTGTGGACTGTGGTGACATTGCCGAAGATGTCCCGCTCACCAGTAACGGATGTGCCTGTGGTGCGTCCATAGTTGTCCTTGTGGACTGTAGTGATGTTGCCGAAGATGTCCCGCTCGCTGGTTGTTGATGTGCCAACATTGTACTGTGCGAAAGCGGTTCCATTGCATAGCGCAAGTAGTGTTAGGGAAAAAACAATCTTTTTCATCTTATAATCTCTTTTTGTGATAAATGTTATGTTACTTCAAAAGTCCTCCTGCATTGGCAGCCTCATCGTCAGGCATGAGCCGCAGGAGCTCTGCGGCAATGGGCTGTAGTTTCTCCCTGGTGGGATGGTCATTCATCTCCTCCTGGCCTCTGTTGACAAGTTGGCGGGCACGGCTTGAGTCCTTCCATCGGATAGCCCCGAAGCGATCGCTGCAATGGCGGATGACTGCCATACACTGGTACACCATCGTCAGTTGAACGAAAAGGGTGTTTATTTGGTCAGTCACCTCACGCCCAAGTTTGACATCCTTTGAGCGGATGACATCGTCAGTCTGTGTACGTAGTTGGTTGACGAGTCGGGCTGTATTCTCATCGCCCAGGTCGTTCTGTGCCTTTTCCAGTCTGCCGAACTCCTCACGAAGTTCCTGCTCCACACGCTGCCATTCTGTTCCATCCTCCAGCCTCTCAATCTTGCGCAACAGTTCACGAAGGTGACTGAGCACCTCCTTCTTCTCTGTGGTGTTGTCATCATCGGTCTTAAGTGTGGAAAGTTCTCTCTGCAGGTCGCTCACGTCGATGTCATGCTCCCGCAGTTCACCCATGCTTCTTTCCGCCTCACGGAACCCCTTCTTGATTTCATCCACCGTGTCCTCCTTCGTGTGCTTCTTGCCTGTGTCGAGTGTCTTCTCCACTGTGGTGTCAGTTGCCAGGAAATGAGCCTCCAGTCTCATCTGCTCAGAGGAATCTACCCTCAGCGTCACATCCACAAGGCTGTTCTCGGTAATCAAAGTATCCACATCATCGCCCGTGATGACCACATCAGCCACATGCTCATACAGGAATGCCGACTTACCCTCAGCCTCTGCAAAGTCATCTACCTGATAGATGGGAATCGTGAGCCGGTCGCTTGACACACCTGGACGAAGCGGGCATGATGTCTTTAGGTCATTGACAACACCCGTTGCGGGCAGGGGCTTGTTCTTCTCCAGTCCCTTGGCCATACGGAACACGCCACGCTTCCTGCTGTCATTCCATGTGGCAATGCCTATATTATAAGGTAAGGGGGCAGAGCCGACCACCGAACCCTGGATGATGGTTATCTCCGAGGGGAAACAGGGGAGCAGGTCTCCCTTTTCGTCATAGCACCGTATCTCGAAGGAATTGGCCTTTCCCTCAAGCAAGTTCAGTTCCACCACATCCCCTGTGGCATCTACCGTGACCCTGCCACTTGACCAGGCCTTGTCTGCCCGGACAAACTCGACCTGCACGCTGGAGAGAGAAGCATCTGCCGCAAGGCTTACTGGAACAAACTCAGTCATCTCAACGGTGGTGGACTCATAGTTGACCTCCAGCTTGACGGTCCCCACCTGGATATCCTCGTCAGACACATCGGCATCCAGCGTGGAGGCATACAGGGCAGCACCTGTGGCAACGGCTGTCATGGGGTCGATGCTCGTATCCACATTGGGGGTCACCTGCTCCCTCAGCATCTGTCTGATAAGCGGGCTGTGGGTAGGGCCGCCTACAAGAATCAGTTTGCTGATTTGCATGCCTTTGAGGTTGTTGCGTTGCATGAGGTTCTTACAGATATCCACGGCCTTTTGGAAATAAGGACGCATCACATCAAAGGCCTGCTCCTGCGTCAGGGTCAAGTCCAGCTCGATTTCCTCACCCTCCTCATCTTCACCCAGGTCACCCAGGTTGGAGATGATGTCCTCACGGTCTCTGAATGACAACTGGTTCTTTGCATCCTCGGCATACGTCTTCATGGCATCACGCAGCACTTCCTTCTTCTCGTCATCCTGCAAATAGCCATCGACGGCATAGTTCTTCTGTAAGTAAGGAATCAGGATATCATCCACAATAGCATAGTCCAGGTTCTTGCCACCCAGGTAATTGTCACCCTCGGTATCAAACACCTGCATGATGCCGTCCTCAACCTTTAGCAGAGCCGCGTCAAACGTTCCTCCGCCAAAGTCAAACACCATCCAGAGCCCATCCTTCTCGTCTGTTGACAGCCCATAAGCCATGGATGCGGCAATGGGCTCTTGCAGCAACTCACATCGTTTGAACCCCGCCATCTTGGCAGCCTCGATGGTGGCCGTCTTCTGGTTCACGGTAAACTTTGCAGGAACGGTGATGACAACCGAGTTGAAAGTCTCGTCGGTAACAAACGATTTCAGCGTCTTCAGCACCTCTGCCGACAATTCCTCTGATGTAAACTTCCTGCCAATGTTCGCACATTCATACTTTTTGTCCGTGGCCATTGTGCGCTTAAACTCGACGTATGTGTTCGAGGCATCCTTGTGCCAGGATTTCGTGGCACGGCGCTTGTCCTGCTTCATCGTGTTATAAGCCCCGTCGCCGACTTTTATCGAGCCTTTCTTGTTTACAGACACGCATGAGGGCATTGTGTCCTTCAGTACATCCGACTTGATGATGACAGGCTCGCCCTTCTCCATGCGACATATCGCGGAGTTGGTCGTGCCGAGGTCTATACCATAGTCAATCTTGTTTCTTGCCATGTTGTTATTGTTTTTAGATGTTTTGACTTACTGTTATCTGGGCAGCCTGTATCATCTGCCCATTATAGTTGATTTGCGGTTTGGTGATACCCGTTATGACCTGCGCCCCCTCAGCAAGACTCTCGTCCGCCACAAAGTTCGCTGTCACCTTCATGCCCTCATTGTAGGGCTTGCCCAGCATATCCACGATTTCATACCCATTGGCCTTGAAGTTGTCCTTGATGCGTTCCACGGCCTTGGCCAGTTGCTTGTAGCCCCTTACTGAAGGGTCCATGCGCGACATGTTCAGTTCTATACGCACTATCTCATCCGCGACCTTCAAGGCCAGCGAATGGTCAGGCTTGTCATTCACCACTTTGGGAGCAACGGACAATTGCTTGTCAAACAGGGCCAGGAGTTTATCATCCAGTTTCACCGACTCCTCCTGCATCCTGTCTTGTGCAGCCAGCAAGGCATCCTGTGCCTTGCGAACCTCGTCAATGGAGGTCGCTCCCGACTTGAATTTTCTCAGAAATGCCACGATGACTACTACGACACCCACAAGCAATGCGGTGAACCCTCCAATAGCCCATGCTGTGCGTGAGGAAAGCGTATCGTTTGTGGCTCGAACACTTTCTTTCGTTCGCCCAATGCTGTCTGTCAATTCTGTCTTGTCTGCCTTTTGATTAACCGCCAGAGTGTTGCATGTTTCTTTCGTGCTATCCAGTCTTGAGGCAAGGCTTTCATTCATAGACTGCAGGTCGGAGATTTGCGACTCAACCTTCGCGTTTCGCGAACGGAGAACGTTGAGTTCGTTGTTCATCCGCTGCTGCTTGGTCTTCAAAGTTCTAATCTCTACTTCCAGGGACTTAACCTCCGCCGAGGTATTTTCTTCTGCCCTAATCGTTCCGTAACTCAATCCTGACAAAAGGATTATACTTAAATAATATTGTCTCATATTGCTTTCTGTTAATTGACTAACTTGGTCCACAACCACAGGGAGATAAAACCACCAGCGAGGGCACCACCCTCGCCACCGACGGCCGCTCCTATAGCAATGCCCAAAGCCCCCAAAAGTACCCCAATGGCGCATCCGTTAGACGAGTCGGAACTTGATGAGTTGCTGTTGTCTGAGGACACAGACCGACTGCTCCTTGGCGTTCCGCTACTTTTTGATAAATTGGCGGATGTCGAAGGACTTGCATTTCTGTGTGTCGCTTGAGGTGGCGATGTTCTTGGCGTATATCGTGTGGTAGATGTGGAGACATCCATCTGGGTGCACAAATCCCTTAATATAGAGCGGTTCTTGTTATATCTGTTGATTCTATAATCATTCTCCATGTCAAAATCATCCATTATTAGAGTGGCTTTCCATGCCTCTTCTAATACAGATTTCACGTGGCCTACTCCAAGAATTGCGGCTATTGCGGCATCACGACTATTCTCGCCAGGCTCAAATATAGACTGTGCTGCGTTGACCTCGGCAATAATATTGCTTAGGGCATTCCCGACAATCAATGTCGAAGTTCTGAGATAATAGGTATTCGACACTCCCAACCTACGTTTGATGACTTGCAGATGAGGCTTCGTGTTATTCAGCAGTGTGACGGCATGGCAAATCTTGTCGGGCAAATGGTTATATTTGCGCAACTCCTCATGTATGGCCTTGTCCTCCGCATACACCTCAGCGGGAGGCAGGTTGTCAACAGCCTTTTGAAGAATCTCCACATTCTTCTGACATCTGTCCTTGGCCATGGCTCCTACCACAATGCTGTTGGCATAGCCCTGTAACTTCATGGCCTTCAATGCGGAATTAGGCTCGTCAGAGTCGTTATAGTAGTCGATGCCACATTGCAGGATTGCGAGTCCCAGTTTGTCTGCTATCATCTGATACTGCAAATCGGAGGCTGACAGCATCTGCTTCAGTTGGGTGAGGGCACTCTTCGTCTCCTTGCATAACTTGGTTCCTGTGGCATATCTCGCCTGTGAGCCTTTTCCCTTGGACTTCTGTGCCTCGTTTATCGCATTGTCTATGCTCTCTATGAGTGGCTTGACCGCCTTGTCCTCCACATGCTTTTTCCATGTGGCACAGGAGAGGTACGGCAATAGCGTCCTGCCACCTACTTCATCGGAGAGCGCGTCCAGGAAGGCAAGTGGCATGTCCTCTACCTTGACATTACCATCCTCGCCCACCACCTCTGATTTCAGTTGGCGAACATACGACACATTATTATATAAGGTATTGGCACAGGACAGGGCAGAGTCATAATCACCCTTCATCAGCGCGCATACGATACGGTTTTGCAACGAGGAGGCATCCTCCTTCTTCTGCCAAATCCGCTCCGCACTTACTACATCGCCTGTTGCAATGTGGCGGAATGCCACCTCGTCAATAGGCGTTGCCTTCAGAAACCAGAACTGGCCATAGAGCATCTGCTCCCTGGGCAAAGTGAGCTTGGCCACGGCATCTGCCACAGACTCCTCGCTTCTGTTGGCAGGGGGCAGCAACTGCGGCAGGTCCAGGGGAAAGGACACCAGCTTACCCACCTTCAAGAAAGCCTTCAAGCGGTTGAGGTTTGCCAGCCGCTCCTTGGTGGATGAGTTGGCATAGACCCCAAGCTGACGGTATGGATTGTTTTCTATGATATTCACGCCAGTTGCTGTTTCTTGTTACATTGCCAACAGGCTCCCAGGTCGGCAGAATCAGCAAAGTGGTTGATACACACGAAAAAGCGCGGAGCCTGTCTGTCACTCGTTCCACGACAGAAAGGCCTTCGCATTGCCCGACAAGTCGAAACGAGCAACGCCGAAAGCCCCACGCCAGTGTAAGTATATAGAAACCACACTTGCCAGCATACGATAAAATCGCATGAAGCCAATGGTGGCTGCATATAATACACCACATAGAGCGTTCTTTGCTGCCTTGTTCCTGACTTGGCGTTGAATTTGCGAAGTTCTTCTGTCGTCAGAACCAAAGCGTACAAAAACGCCTTTTACAATATGTATGTCTGCCCCGCCATCCGCCCACTGAGGCTTTCGGCATGGACTATGACAAGGGCAAAGATAAGGCTTTTGTTGCAAACAGCCTCAACATACATGACATTTTATCTTGGAATAAAACGCAAGGCACTTACTTGGCCATCGCAATAGTACTGACCTGGCCATCGCAAGGCGCTTACTTGGCCATCGCAGTAGTACTGCCCTTTTACACCCAACTGATGCAATAATTTAACGGACGGCCATAAAACGACAAAGGAGGCAGGCCAATCCGACCTGCCTCCTTTACTACTGTCTGCCAAAGGGAATTGACTCAACCAATCACCCTGCCTTGAGCGCCTTCTGCATCCAACTGTCCGTGCGGAAGCGGAGCAGGAAGATGATGCCGCGGAAGGTGAGTTCGATGGCCATCGCAATCCATACTCCCTGCAAGCCCATGGTGCCTGCAAGCAGAGCGGCAAGCACGATACGCACCACCCAGATGCTGCCCAGGTTCATACTGCAAGGGATAAGGGTGTCACCCGCACCCACAAACACTCCGTAGCACACGATGCTGGCAGCGAACATAGGTTCGGCCAAAGCCTCGATGCGAAGTACGCTCACAGTGAGCGCACGAACGGATTCGTCGGGGGTCATCACGCTCATCAGCGCAGGCGAGAATACGTACATCACCACTGCCATAACCGTCATGATGGCAATGCCCATACCTACCGTGATGCGCCCGAAACTGCGTGCCAGGCGGGGACGCTTGGCTCCAAGGCTCTGGCCCACAAGGGCTGTAGCGGCATCGGAGATACCATAGCCGGGCATGTAGCAAAGGGCCTCTACGGTAATGCCGAAGCTGTTGGCGGCAATGGCAACTGTGCCCAACGGGGCAACAATAATGGTGCTCACAATCTGTGCACCGCACAACACGATATGTTCAACTGCCAAAGGAAGGGCAATACGCACGGCTTCACGGAGCGTGTGGCGCTGTGGACGGAAGGTGCCTGTATCCTGACGAAGATTAAGCTCCCTGCTGCGCACGCACACAAACCAGCACATGGTGAGCGAGCAGACGATGAACGAAAGCAAAGTTCCCAGTCCGGCACCCGCCACTCCAAGGTTTGCACCGGGAACCATAACCCCGCAAACTTCGCGCGAAGGGAAGATGAGGAAGTAGTTGAACACCACATCGAGCAGGCACATGAGGATATTGAGCAGACTGGGAATATGCATGTTGCCGCTACAACGGAGCATTCCGCTGCACAGGGAATTGAGTTGGGCAAAGGGAATGCCCAGACTGAAAATAAGGAAATAGAGCGAAGCATCGCGGCAGATATCCTCTCCCCCACCCAACCAATGCGGCAGACTCTGGCTGATGGCAACGCCTACGGCGCTGAGCATGACGGCAAACGTGATGCAGGAGATGAAGCTCTGGCGCAGTACATGTCGGGCTTCGGTCAAATCTCCAGCTCCTATGCGATGGGCTACCTGTACGTAGAAACCCACACTGGCAGAGGAGCAAAGGCTGCCGAAGAGCCATAGCGTGGTGCTTACGATACCGATGCTCGCGCTGGCCTTTGCGCCCAGACTGCCCACCATGCTGGCATCGATATACTGCATGAGGATGTGCACCAGCTGTGCCAGCATGCTGGGCACACTGAGAACGGCAGCCAACGCCAGTTGGTGACTGCCCGTCATCTTCTCCCCCTGCCTGATGCGGGCAAGGAGAGAGTCCTTATATTGCGTATAACTCATGCCTGGCCGTTGACAAACTTACAGATTAGACGGCCGGCCTGAATGAGCCGCTCGCGCTGAGTGGCCATATTGATGCGCACAAACCCTTCGCCTCCGTGGCCGTAGTGAGAGCCTGGAGCCAGGCGCACGCTGTACTGCCTGATGAGTTGCTGGCAGAATTCCTCGTCACTCAGGCCGGTGGCGCTGATATCCAACCACATCAGATAGGTGGCTTCAAGCGGCATTACGCGAAGCGAGGGGCAATTTGCCCGCAGGAGAGAAGCCAGTTCCTCGTAGTTCTGCCACAGATAGGCACGAAGAGCATCCAGCCATTCGCCGCCGCCCGTATAGGCTGCCTCGGTGGCAACAAGTCCGAAGGGATTGACATCGCACACCTCATGGATATTCACCGCACGGTCTATCTTCTGCCGGGCCACTTCGTCCGAGCAGATTATCTGGGCATTCTGCAGGCCGGCCAGATTGAATGCCTTGCTGGCACTGGTGCAGGTGCATGCCTGACGGAGCACAGGATGACCGGTGGCGAAAAGAGGCAGAAAAGTCCGGCCAGGCATGGTAAGTTCGCAATGAATCTCGTCTGAAACGAGAAACACATTGTGCTTCAGACAGATGTCTGCCACACGTTCCAGTTCTTCGCGAGTCCATACTCTGCTCGTGGGATTGTGTGGCGAACAAAGGAGCATCACGCTCACATCGGGTTTTCCGGCACGCTCTTCGAGGTCGGCAAAGTCAATATGGAATCGGCCATCGTGCTCCTGAAGCCTGCTTTCCTCTGCCCTGCAACCCAGATTCCGTATGCTGCTGTAGAAACAGTTATAGGCAGGCGAGAGTGTCAGTACACCATCGCCCGGCTTGGTGAAAGCCCTGAGAATGGCGCTGATGGCAGGTACGACACCTGGCACAACTATCATCCAGCGGCGGTCATAAGTGACACTATGCCTCTGCTGATGCCATCTGACGACACTCTCATAATAGGAATCGGTGGGAACAGCATAGCCAAACACCCCATGCTCAAGCCGCTTTGCCAGTGCCTCACGCACACAGGGTGCTGCCTGGAAGTCCATATCAGCTACCCACAGAGGATATTCCACCTGAGGTTCATCGTCCCACTTCATGCAGCCCGAACCGCGTCGGTTGACGGGTGCATCAAACTGAGAAATCAAATCCTGCTCCTCAAGACGGGTTTCACGGAGCGTATGCACAGCCCCCTCAACGCACTTGCTTCCCATCCACAATAATTTGGCAGTCAGCAGGCTGACGCTGGTTGTTGTCAAAGATAAGTTCTTCCACGCTCTGCACACTAATCTTTCCCGTGGTGGGATTCTTGATGCTGGGCACATGCCCACGGACAGTGGCATTGATGGAACTGTACTCAAAGGCCAAGACAGCATCTTCGCCCATCGTGCAGTCCTCCATGTAGAGGTTCTCGCAGTAGCAAAGGGGCTGTTCGCCGGTAATGTGACAGCGGATGAGACGCAGATTGCGGCTGTACCAGGCCAGGTATTCACCATTGATGACACTATCCTCCACCGTCACGTTCTCGCTGTCCCACAGTGCATCCTTAGAGTTGAGCACGCTGTTGCGGATGACTACTCCACGGCTGTATTGGAAAGCATAGTTGCCCTCCTGGTGATAGTTCTCGAGCAACACATTATCGGTGTGCATACCCAGATAGTCGGCTCCATCAGCACGAGAGTCCCTGATGGTTACGTCACGACAGTCCCACAGAGTCTCCTGCGCATCAGTAAAGCGGCAGCGCTCTACATGGATGCCCTTCATGCGGCGGAACATCTTGGGAGCATCCACCTGGCAATCCGTCATAAACACATCATTGCTGTACCAGAGCGAACTGCGTGCTCCCGGCTTGAACAGACTGTGTTCTACGCGGAAACCATTGCATTCCCAGAATACATACTTTCCGTCGAAAGTACAGTCGCGGGCTTCTATGTTGCCCGACTCTTTGATAGCCGATTCGCCCGTGTGAATGCTCACATTCTCCAGGCAGGCATCATGAAGCGTATAAAGAGGCCTTTCGCCCCAGTATTCCTTATCCTTGATGAGTGTCTTGTTCTGCATCTAAACCTTTATACATTATTATATATAGAAGCGCGCCAATCTCCCACGGGATTCCAGCCAGCCGACCTAAAGAGCAGCTTCAGCCAAACACGCGCATTCTCACAGAGCATCCAAACGGCCAGAAGATTCCGCCATCCAGATGCCTCCAATTGTCTTCCAACGTAAACCAGCAACCAAGAATCTCAAATTTCAAACCATCCCAAGGCCAAATCCAGAATTCTCAATTCACAATTCAAATCTGCCACAAAGCCAAATTCAAAATTCTTAATTCAAAATTCGAAATTGCCGAAGGGTTCAATCCAGAATTCTCAATTCTTAATTCAAAATTGCTGAGGGCTATTTGATTTTATCGTTGCAAAGCTTGATAGCCTCGTAAGCCTGCTGGGTGGTGAGCACAGTCTTGAACTTCGCATAGAAGCGTGTGCGCACTTCCAGTTCGGCTGCCTCCTGCTTCTGCTTGCTCTGGAAGAGCTCGTCACACTGCTGAGGAGTCAGTTTGCCCAGGTCTTCTGCCCTCTGGTACTTCTCCCTCAGAGCCTTGCGAGGCGCTTTCACGCGTGCAATCTCCTCGTAATACTGCACCAGCAAGGGGCGGAACTTGGCCACCACTTCCTTCTTCAGTGACATGTTCTTCAGCACATAAGCGATGTGCGCATCCTGCTTGCCGGCCGCACAAACATCGGCGGGAACTGCCAGGAACATCATGCAGAGCACGCTGCATGCAATTACCAGATAATGTTTCATAGCCTCTCTGATTAAACTTCTGCAAAGATACATCATTTCCGCAAGCCGTGGAATATACATTTTCAGGTAATTGTTACCATTATTACATCTTTTCACGTTTGTGGGGTCACACCTTAGCGCAAATAATGTTCGCCTTTCTTGTTTTGTTGTCCTATTTGCTTTATCTTTGTGGCATTGGTAATGAACTAAAGGGAGAATAAAGATGCAAGAAGCAGTCAAGATAGAGGAGATGAGCATTGAAGACCTCATCGAGCAATACCACATCGGGGAAGAAGAAAACCCCTACGGTGTCTCCTACGGCGAAGGTATGGTGGTGTCACACAACTACATTCCTATAAACACCAAGGAGAAGCCGGAGGTCTTCAACCATCCAATACGCACCAAGTTCTCCATTCTCTTTCTTTGTACCAAAGGGAACATCACCGTCAGATGCAACTCACACGAGTGCCGCATACAGACCAACACGCTCTTTGTGTGCAAGCCAGGCAGCGTGGTGCAGTTTATCGACGGCTCTCTCGACCAGGCCAGCACCATCTGCTCCATCGACAAGCCCGACGGCCACATCAGTCTGTCGCTGCAGAAACTGCTTCCCCACTATGCCGAACTGGAAGCGCTAACGCTTCTCAAGCTCAGCGCACACGAATCAAAGAAAATCAACAACATGATAGGCTACCTGTGCGATGCCATCAAGGCCGACCACGATCTGCTCTTCTATCACGAAGCTGTCAAGTCGCAGGTGTCGGCGCTCATGTTCCACTTCCTCAACATATTCTGCAGCGGACTCAATCTGAAGAAATCCACCCAGCACACGGCTCACTATCGCCAGCAGGATTATGTACGCCAGTTCATGTCGCTATTGAGTCTGCACTTCCGCGAGCAGAGGCGTGTGACCTTCTATTCAGAGCAGATGCACATCACTCCCAAGTACCTGGGCACTATCGTCACACAGCAAACGGGACGAACGGTATCAGACTGGATTGACCATTTCGTGGTGTCGGAAGCCAAGGTGCTGTTGGGCAGTTCGAGCCTCACAATACAGGAGATTACCTATAAGTTGAACTTCCCCAACCAGAGTTTCTTCTGTAAGTACTTCAAGGCACACACAGGCATGACGCCATCAGGCTTCAGAACTCATCGCCAGTAAGCGGCTTCGCGGCAGCCCACACAGCAAACGACCTTCCAACACACTATTTTGATGCATACACAGGAACCAATCTTTACAGAGGTCAAAGAACTCTGCCAGACAAGCATCAGCGACATCAACCGCCTGCTCTGCCAGCTTTCTGCCTCCTGTCCGGCAATGACCGAAGAGGCACTCGGCGAACTCATAACTGCACCACAAAGCCACCTCTTTGTCCTGCGCGAGGGTGAGAAAACGGTGGGGATGCTCACTCTGGCCTTCTATCCAGCGCCCACAGGACGCAAAGCCTGGATAGAAGATGTGGTGGTGGATGCTGATTGCCGTGGGCGCAAATACGGCAAACTAATGATAGAGAAAGCTATCGACTTCGTCCGCCAGACTGGCAACACCACCCTGATGCTCACTTCCCGCCCCTCACGGGAAGCAGCCAATGCACTTTATCAAAGTGCTGGATTTGAGAGGAAAGAAACCAACGTATATAAGATGAATGTGTAAGGATGCATCCCTGTGGTGCCATCCTTCATCACCTCATCTACGTTGCAACGGACAATTCATCAAGGCCATCGCAGGCTGGAGCGGCTTGGAACAGATGACCCAAGAGCCATATTCCACCTTGGACAAATAACAACAATTCAAAAGACAATGCGCTATCTACTGTCTTTCCTGCTCGCTCTTGCCTGCCTGACAACCTCTGCCCAACAGCTTATATTCGGCTCTGTGCGCGATGGCTTTCTAAAGACACCACTCGCAGATGCCCGTGTATCGCTGCTCACAACGGACAGCATCGTCATACAAGACTCCATCAAAGTAACTCTGCGCAAGAGAAATGGCGAGCGCTGGGGAACTGCCAACTTCGTCATACAGCTTCCCAAGAAGACATGCACCTATCTGCTTCGTGCCACTATGGATGGATATGAGGATGCCTGGCAGTCCCTCTCTGTACTATACACTCTGCACGATGCCATCAGCCTGTCATACCAGTACAAGGACTTCACAGCCAAGGCAATGGGCGATGTTCGCTGGCGTCATTCCGAGGGCAAGATGCGTGACTTCACCACACTTGACGCATTTGACTACCAATATGGACTGATGGCTCGCTACACATTACCGGACATCAAGACCACGTTGTCGGCGGATGCCAACATCTACAGCCGCCGCGGTTATGGGAGCAAGACGCTCAACACAGACGACTTCGTGATGAACGCTTCCGTCAGCCAGCCTTTCCTCAAGGGCAAGCTGATAGCCACATGGCGGTCAGGGGCTTTTGCCCTGTTGGGGGAAGGTGCGATTTCATTGTGAACGGGGCGGGACACTGGTCATTGCGTGTCACTGCTCACTATGATTATTTTTGCAAAACGGCTATAATTGGGAAAAGTCTGTCTTAGGACATCAAAAACGGGGCTATAAGCCAAGAAAAATTGTCTTATAGGACAATTTAAATTCTCTTATAAGACATTTTGAATTGTCCTATAAGACAATTTTTTCAGGGTCTGCAGGGCCTTTTTCGGTGGTTTTGCGGCCTTGCGTCGCGGAACTCGTGACTTTGCGTTTTTTTGCAAAACGACTTTTTCGCGTGACCTGCAGCGTGGAGGCTTTTGACATCTTCCATCAGTTGTCCTCCACGCAATACATCATCAATGCACAGGGCAGGACGGAGACATGGAACCGCACGCTTCCCAATTATGTCATGCTGCACATGAGCTATCACTTCAGCCGGAAGCCGAAAAGATAAGAGTCTAGTGGACGGAAGTCTGCCGCTTTGTGGCGGCAGCAACCAGTTCAAGGATGACTCACCATCTGAACATCGTCTTGAGCACTTGAGGAGCGGTATGCAATTGAAGATTTTTAGCTACCTTTGCACCGTTTTTCACTATTAGCACAAGAATCAGATATGATAACAGTTGATGGACTGACCGTTGAGTTCGGCGGTACCACCCTATTCAAGGACATCTCTTTTCAGATTAACGAGAAAGACCGTATAGCCCTCATGGGTAAGAACGGCGCAGGAAAAAGCACTCTGCTCAAGATTATCGCAGGCGTAAGAACGGCCACACGTGGTACGGTTTCGGCACCTAAGGATTGCGTCATAGCCTATTTGCCACAGCATTTGATGACCGAAGACGGACGCACGGTATTCGAAGAGACTTGCCAGGCATTTGCCCATCTGCACGAAATCCAAGCAGAGATAGACCGCATCAACAACGAGCTGACCACCCGCACAGACTACGAGAGTGACGAATACATGCAGCTCATAGAGAAGGTTTCCACGCTCTCGGAGAAGTTCTATGCCATAGACATGACTCATTTCGAAGAGGATGTAGAGAAGACTCTGCTTGGTTTGGGCTTTGAGCGAACCGACTTCAACCGTCCCACCAGCGAGTTCTCCGGCGGCTGGCGCATGCGTATCGAGTTGGCCAAACTGCTTCTCAAGTCGCCTGATGTCTTGCTCCTCGATGAGCCCACCAACCATCTGGACATCGAGTCAATAGGCTGGCTCGAGGATTTCATCTGCAACAGTTCTAAAGCTGTAGTGGTCATTAGCCACGACCGCAAGTTCGTGGATAACATCACCACACGCACCATCGAGGTGACCATGGGACGTATCTACGACTACAAAGCCACCTACAGTCACTACCTGGAGCTGCGCAAAGAGCGCCGCGAGCAGCAGATGAAGCAGTACGAAGAGCAGCAGAAGATGATAGCCGAGACTAAAGACTTCATCGATCGGTTCAAAGGAACCTACTCCAAAACCTTCCAGGTGCAAAGCCGCGTGAAGATGCTGGAGAAGCTGGAACTCATTGAGGTGGATGAAGAAGACACAAGCCGGCTGCGTCTGAAGTTCCCTCCCAGCCCACGCAGCGGCAGCTATCCTGTGCAGATGAGTGATGTGGCCATGTCATTTGGCGACAAGAAAGTGTTTGGCGGAGTGACCCTCACAGTCGAGCGAGGCGACAAGATAGCCTTTGTCGGGCGTAATGGCGAGGGTAAGTCAACGCTTGTGAAGTGCATCATGGGCCAATTGCAGAATGAAGGCAAGCTGGAGCTGGGCCATAACGTGCAGATTGGCTACTTCGCACAGAACCAGGCCTCTCTGCTTGACGGCGAGCTGACAGTCTTCCAGACCATCGATGATGTGGCCAAGGGAGAAATACGCAACAAGATACGCGACTTGCTGGGAGCCTTCATGTTCGGCGGTGAGGAATCCACCAAGAAGGTCAAGGTGCTCTCTGGAGGCGAGCGTACTCGTCTGGCCATACTCAAACTCCTGCTGGAGCCAGTAAACCTGCTCATCCTTGACGAGCCTACCAACCATCTCGACCTCAAGACCAAAGATGTGCTCAAACAGGCGCTCCTGGACTTCGACGGCACGCTCATCGTGGTTAGCCACGACCGTGACTTCCTCGACGGACTGGTAAGCAAAGTGTATGAGTTCGGGCATGGCAGGGTGCGCGAACACCTGTGCGGCATCTATGAGTTCCTTGAGTCCAAGAAGATGGAAAACCTTCAGGAGCTCGAAAAGAAGCATTGAATCTGAAGTGTTACCACATATAGCCTTCTGGCAGGATACGTATTAACGTCCCTGCCAGAAGGCTTCTTTTTTACTTATAATGTCTGATACTCTCCTGTCTTCTATGAAGGCAGAAGACAGCCAAGCCGTCCCGATGGTCCAGTTGAATAATATGCGAGACTGCTTTTTTGTACTAAGATAGCCCACTCACTTGCCCGACGAATTTGCCTTACGGCTCATCAGACTCTCGTTTACCGTCTTGTCAAGGGTGAAAAGACATTATACGGCGCCTGCCACATCACGTGGGGAGAGCGGGCGCTTCTTCTTGAGTATCCAGAAGAAGACGCAGAAGAGGACAGTGGCATTGACCACCCAGCTCACGGGGTAGCAGCAGGAGAGGAAGCCGAGGGTGGGATTGGTGGGAAACACACGATAGAGCCAGAAGAGGCGCACACCGCAGATAAACACCACGCACACCAGTGTGGGAGTGAGCGAATGCCCCAAAGCACGCAAGAGACCCGAGATGGTTTCATTGCAGGAATGCACTGTATAGAAGGTCAATACGACAGCAATACGCTCCACAGAAAGCCTTATGACATCGGCATCAGAGGTAAAAAGGGAACTCAGGGGAGCGGCAAAGAGCACAAAGAGGAAGCTCACTACCATCGTCGCACCTGCTCCCAGCAGGATGGTATCACGTATGACCCTACGACAACGACGGTACAGGCGGGCTCCGTGGTTCTGACTGAGGAACGAGGTACCTGCCTGTGCAAAGGCATTTGCCACGAAGAAACAGAAGTAGTCATAGTTCAGCGACACCGTGTTGGCAGCAATGGCCGTTGCACCCAGCGAGTTGATGCCACCCTGGATGAGCACGTTTGAGAAATTGAAGAGCATACCTTGCACGCCGGCGGGAATACCTATGACGGCTATGCTACGCAGCACATCCCAATGGATACGCACCTTGCGAAGGTCCAGACGAAGCATTCCATGTTCGCGGCAAAGTATGCGCACCAGCATGAAGGAACTGAGCACCGAAGACACCAGAGTGGCTATGGCAACTCCCTCCACACTCATGTGCAGACGGATGACAAAGAACAGGTTGAGCAACACATTCACCACCCCGCTGGCTGCCATCACGAAGAGCGGACGACGGGTATCGCCTTTGCTTCGCAGGATAGCTGCGGCGAAGTTCATCAGCATGAGGAAGGGCATTCCCAGGAAATAGATTCTGAAATAGAGCACAGCCAACGGCATGATGCCCTGTGGTGTATGAAGCCACGAGAGGATATCCTCTGCACCCAACCATCCAACGACGGCCAACAACACTCCGCTCAGCAAAGATACAGCGATGGAGGTGTGTACGGCTCGTGATACGCGCTCCTCATCACGCTCACCCAGCAAACGGGCTATCACCACGTTGGCACCCACGCTGAGTCCCACAAAGAGGTTGATCATCAGATTGATGATGAAAGCATTGGCTCCCACAGCCGCCAGCGCCGTGCTGCTGGCAAAGCGTCCCACCACAGCTACATCGGCAGCATTGAGCAGTTGCTGAAGAAAAGCTGTTCCAGCAACAGGCAAAGCAAACCACACCATCTTGATGGCAATGGGGCCGTTAAGCATATCGAGGTGCGAAGCACCGCTCTCTTTCGTCTTCTTGTCGTGCATTGTCAAACGTCTCTCTATCTGTTGAATCAAAAAAGGAATCGCGCCCAAAGGCTCTCCTTATATATATATAATGTATAAGTTGCCTTCTCATGAGACTTCACCCACCAAGGCGAAGTTTCTTCTGCAAAACGCAATCCTGTCTCTTTGACGCGAAAATGCGGCCCGACTCCAACCATTGCTTTCGGAGTCAGACCGCTTATTATGCTTTCCTCTTTGCAGGAAAGATTAGTCTTGGATATCGCTCTTAGAACTTATAACCCAGCGTGCAGGTGATGCTCTGTCGTGTCATGTTGACATCCACAGGACTGATGGTCACACCGCGCAGGTCGGGATGAGCCTGTGTGAAGTCGGTATCTCCCTGGGCGAAACCAGTGTCAAAGGCATAGAAGTCGGCACTCTGGTTGCGCACCTTATAGGCCAGATCTACGTAGAAACCCTTGATGCGGTAGCCCAGACCCACGGTGAGGATGTTGGTATCACCCCATCGCATGTAGCTTGTACCCGTAGCATAGTCCATAGCAGCGCTATTGATGCCGTACTGGTCAAAGCGTACATTGTCCTTGTATGCCGAGGTGATATAGTTGTAGCCAAGACGCATGGCAAAGGCCTTCACAGGACGATACTCCAGTCCGGCACGCAGTGTATGCACACCCTTGAGGGTATTCTTGGCATGCTCATTCATTGCCTTGTCGGTAGTATTGGCAAATGATGTGTGGTAATCATCCCATTCATCATACTTGGGATAACCCATGTGCATGCTGCCATAGTTGGCAAACTCGTAATCCACATCCCATGCAAAGGATGTTCCTACCGTGCTTCCCATGCTGGCACGCACCTTCCAGGGAGTGCGCATAGTGTATTCCAGATAGCTCTCCTTCTGGTCTGTACGCTTGTTGTCGATAAGGTCCGTCAGGTCATACAGCGTGCTGTTCTTCATCCTGTACCAGGTAGGAGTTTCCACAGCAAAACCGATGCGGAAGGAGTTCTCTTCGAAAGGACGCACTATGAAGCCCAGTTTCACGTTGATGCCATAGCCCGTTATCTTCTGGTCATTGTAGAGTGCATAGTCACCCTTGACGTTCTCACCGTCTGCGTTGTTGTAGCTGTTGAACTCGGTATATTCCGACCAAGAGCGGTAATCAACGTTGTCAAATCCGAGGTTCAGTCCCACATAGGCACGATCCTTGAGGTTTGCACTGAAGTTCACATCATAGCCCTGCAGGCTTCCTGCCGAGTGACGTGTGTAGAGACTGCTCTCTCCGCCGAACTTGTTATAGTAGGCAGTTGCCTTGTCGGGATTGGCTTCGTCACCGTAGATAGGCGTCAGATAGCTGTTGTCAACTGCCATTCCTGCCAGATTGTAGTTGGTGTCAAAGCGGTTCGAAGCCAACTCAGCCACCTGGTCCATCTGGCTCAGTCCGTTCAGACGGGCATTGTCGGCATAGAAGTTATAGTTGTAGTTGGCCTTCTTCTGATAGTTGAATCCCACGTTGAAGAAGGGACAAGTCTCATTGGCCAGCCTCACGCTATACACAAAACCCATCTGATCAAAGGTGCCTTTACCGCGGTTCTCGGTGCTGATGCGTGCGTTGTTCCACTGTCCTCCAAAGGTGAGTCCGACATCGCTCTTGCGATAGAGACCTATGCCAGCGGGGTTCCAGCCCATCACACCCAGGTCGGCACCCAAAGCGCCCATCGCTCCTCCCATACCCACATAGCGAGCTGTGCCTATCACATCCTGCGAGTTGTTGGCAAGCTGCTCGTTGATGAATGTATTCTGTGCCTGCATGCCTGCTGCTGCCAGCAGCATGAGGGCGGCCATATCAATTCTTCTCATAAGTTATATACCCTTTTAGGTTTGTCGTTCGATTCTATTCTCAATGTCCTTTCAGGCACTTCTGCTTAGCGTCCGCCACGGCCTCCGCCGCCACCACGTGAACCACCTCCGCCGAAGCTGCCGCCTCCGCCACGTGAACCACCGCTGAAGCCTCCTCCGCTAAAGCCGCCGCCACTGTAGCTGCCACCGCGTGAACTGCCGCCCACACTCGAACCTCTTGTGCTGCTGCCGGTAGAATTGCTGCGGCTGGTAACAGTGCCTCCTCGGCTGTAGCTCTCGCGAGTACCTTGGGTGCCACCACGTGTGATGCCCTCTGCACGTCCGCCGCGCTGGGTGGTGTAACTGCGAGTGTCGCGTGTAACACCGCCTCTGGTGCCCACATCCGTACGGCCTCCGCGTGTGCCTGCAGCACTCTGATAGCGCCCGGTAGAGCCCATGCGTGTGGTGCCTACCCTGCCTCCGCGTGTACCGCCACCTGTACCTGCTATGCCACTTCTGCCGCCTCGCTCGCCATGGTTGCGGTATGCCAGCGAGGGACGATGGGGAAGATAATCGCGATAATAACCGTGATGACCCCATCCGCAATCCCATCCGGGATGACAGTGCCAGCCCCATCCCCAGTCAAACCAGCTGTAATAACCATAGTGGAAATAGGGGCGGTACCAGCCATACCAAGGGTCGTACCAGGGATCATACCAGCCAAAGCTGATGTCCCAAAGGAACGGATCACGCCACACCATCCCCCTGAAGCGATAGAGGCGCGAAGAATAATAGTAGTCGTCATCGTAATAGCCTGCCCCATCGTCACTGTAGCGATAGTCACCCGAGCGGTCATCCTCATAGTCGGAACCGCCGCGTGCAGCAGACTCATAACGCTTGGTCACCTGAGAGCCGGTACTATCCTCGGTGCATACATACAGAGTGTCGCCCACCAGCCTCGTCCTTACGCCGCCTGCGGCAGGACCACGACGGTTGTACTCATCCACGTCGCGCAGCTGGCCTGTATGGTAATCGACCTTCGGATTACCCTCATACACCACAGGCTGATCGCGCCTGGTGGCAGCACGGTCAGTCTTTTCCACGCGCTCCGTCTTGGCCTTCTTCTTGCCAGGAACGAAGTACAGATCATCGTCTGTGCTCTGTGCAAAAGCCATGCAGGGGAGCACCGAAAGTGCCAGAAGCAGAATCAAATTCTTTTTCATATTCCTTGCCTTTATGTTTTCTGTGACAAAGTTATTCCCTTTCATCGAGATGTGCAAAGGGATTTAACCTATTTACAGGGGGAAAATTCCCCCATTAGAGTTTTTTATCATAATTTTGCCCACAATTATGAAATATACCGAGGTAACTTTCCAAATAAGGCCCTACAGCCAGACTGCCGCCGACCTGCTGGCCGCTCTGTTGGGCGAACAGGGATTTGAGACGTTCACAGAGGCCGACCAGGCGCTGGTGGGCTATGTGCAGCAACCGCTCTGGCACGAACAGGAGGTGCAGCAGATGCTGGCCTGCTTCCCCATGCCCGACACCACAATAGAGTTTACGGCACAGGATGCACCCTATCAGGACTGGAACCAGGTGTGGGAGGAAGAGGGTTTCCAGCCTGTACTCATCGGTTCGCAGATAGTGGTTCACGACACCCGCCACACCGATGTGCCGCAACTGCCATACGACATCACCATCTCACCACGCCAGGCTTTTGGTACAGGCAACCACCACACCACGCGCATGCTGATGGAATGGCTCGCACAGGCCAACCTGCAGGGGCTGGATGTGATAGATGCCGGCACAGGCACGGGAGTGCTGAGCATCATGTGTGTGATGAGGGGTGCCCGCCATGTGCTGGCCTACGACATTGACGAATGGAGCGCCGACAATGCACGCGACAACCTGCTGCTCAACGGCATCGGTTCGGCCCGCGTGGAAGTACGCTTGGGCGATGCCTCTGTGCTCCAGCCCAATGACCAGGCACACCTATTGATGGCAAACATCAACAGAAACATATTACTTGCTGACATGCAGCGGTTTGCTGGTGCACTTTTACCCACCGGACAACTGCTCCTGAGCGGCTTCTACACCGAGGATATTCCGCTTCTCACTGCCGAGGCTACACGCAACGGCCTCCACCTCAAGGACAAGCGCACAGAGGACAATTGGACCATGCTTCTTCTGCAAAAGGACTAAGAGAACGGGGGCAAAAGCGTCCCTTATTTTGGGCAAGACAATAAAAGAAGCCTCGCGCATGCTTTTCCGGCACAGCGCGAGGCTTTCTATTTGTCAGTTCATCGGACTCTCCGTTTTATCCCTCCTTCTTTCAGGAAGAGGCGCAACACGATGCACTGTCGCAGAGGGCGCTCTGAAATCGTCCGTAAAGCTGGCTGAAATTATCGATGAAAGCATGCAGAAATCTCCGTTTGCAGGTTGCTGATGGCCGTACAAAGCCTTTGGACGGCCATCCCAAGCCTGCGTATGTGCATCCCAAACCTGCAAACGGAAAAACTCAATGCGGTGCATAGGCACATGCAGCACGCTGCACATGCACACGCAGCGCGCTGCATTCATCATCGCAACGCGCTGCGTCTTTGGAGCCAAAACCGTGCCTTTTTCCGAGGGAACCACTCTGTCCGGTTTCAGAGGACATTCCAAGCGTGATCCCAATCCGGCACTCCCACCCTTCCAATCTTCATCTGAAGGATAGGCAAAGGGGAATTTCCCGGTTAGAGGCTGTAGAACTTGCTGAAGGCACGTATGCAGTAGAGATGGTCGGCCACGGCACCTGTCTCCCTCACACTGTGCATACCCAGGATGGGATTGCCCATATCCACACCACGAACGGGCAGTGAGGAAGCCAGGATATTGCCCAGCGTGCTTCCGCCTGCCACATCGCTGTGGTTCACAAAGCGCTGACAGGGAACACCTGCCTCACGGCAAACTTCGGCAAAGACTGAGGCTGAAACGGCATCGCTGGCGTATTTCTGGGCAGCGTTGAACTTGATGACCGGTCCGCCGCCCAACTGTGGATGATTGGTGGGATCGTACTTCTCGCTGTAGTTGGGATGCCAGGCATGGGCATTGTCAGCCGATATCATGAAGGCACGCTCCACAGCCATGAAGAAGTCCTCCTGGCTTCCACCCTGCGCAGCACACAGGCGGTGCAGCATGTTGGCAAGGAAGGGACTGCCGGCACCCTGCTTTGTCTGGCTGCCCGTCTCTTCATTGTCGAAGATGGCCAGCACCTGTGTCACTTCGGGAGAATCGCCTTCCTGCTGGAGCAGAGCCGCCATGCCTGCGTGTACCATACTCAAGTCATCGAGCCTGCCACTGGACAGAAACTCATCGTGCATGCCGAAGGTGCAGGCAGGAGCACAGTCATAGAGATAAAGGTCAAAGTCGATAATCTCATTGGCCTGCACGCCCAACTCCTCGCATATCACCTTTTCGAGCATGCGCCCACGCTCCAGCTCGTCGGTCACAATGCCCATGATGGGCAGCATATCCTTCTGCTTGCTGAGCTTCACACCGTCATTCACCTGGCGGTTGAAGTGAATGGCCAGGTTGCTGATCTGCAGCAGCGGACGCTTGACATGCAGCAATCGGGTGACAGGATGCAGCGCATCTTTGCCCCTCAGAATCACTCGGCCGGCCAGACTCAGCGGGCGGTCAAACCACGTGCTCATTATCGGACCGCCATAGACCTCGGTATTCAACTTGGTGATACCACCCTCACAGGTCATCTCCGCATTGGGCTTGATGCGGAAGGTGGGCGAATCACAATGGGCACATATCATGCGGAAGCCTGCCTCGCCAAGCGTTTTACGTCCCAGGCGGAAGGCATAGAGCGAAGAGTCGTTCTTGGTCACGAAGAACTTGTCGCCAGCCTTCATTTCGCCCAGCGGGCATGAGGCATCGAGCCGCAAATAGCCAGCCTGCTCCAGTCGAGCGGCCAGAGTTTGCACCGCCAGGAAGTTCACCGGCGAGGCATTGAGAAATGAGATGAGGTCGTTAATCATATTATATTAAGGAATGATATTGTATTTCTCGATAAAAAGAGGTACATTTGCACACACAGACAGCGCATGCCCGACAAGGCACAGCCTGCCCCGAGGGCAAATGGCATGCCTATCCGGCGCAAAGCCAGCACGTGCAGGGCACCGCGAAGCCTGTTTGCGGGCACTGGACGGGTGCTGTATGATGCAAAGATAAGATTATATTTTCATTTCGATGAGACAGGAAGACAAAATAACGGAAAAGTCCTCGCTTTATCACCATCTGGAGAGCAAATCGGTGGGAGAACTGCTTGAGGACATCAACCGGGAAGACCACAAGGTGGCCGATGCAGTGAAGGAAGCTCTGCCGCAGATAGAAGCTCTAGTGGTGGAAACAGAAAAGAGGATGAAGCGCGGCGGACGTGTGTTCTACATCGGAGCAGGCACCAGCGGCCGGCTGGGTGTGCTGGATGCCAGCGAGCTGCCTCCTACCTTCGGTGTGCCATCCACACTGGTGAGCGGACTCATAGCGGGAGGCGACACCGCCCTGCGTAATGCGGTGGAGAATGCCGAGGATATGACAGCCCAGGGATGGGCTGACCTGCAGAAGTTCGAGCCTAATGCCGATGACACACTCATAGGCATAGCCGCCAGCGGTACAACACCTTACGTCATAGGTGCCATCCGCGAGGCCAGAGCGCATCACATGCTCACGGGCTGCATCACCAGCAACCCCTCCACCCCACTGGCCGAGGCTTCGGAGTTCCCCATAGAGACTATCGTGGGCCCGGAATTCGTGACGGGAAGCAGCCGCATGAAGAGTGGTACGGCACAGAAGATGGTGCTCAACATGATATCCACCACTCTGATGATACGCATGGGCCGCGTGCAGGACAACCGCATGGTGAACATGCAGCTCACCAACGCCAAGCTGGTGGAACGAGGCACACACATGATACAGGAACAGACTGGGCTCTCCTACGAGGAAGCCAAAGCCGAACTGCTGAAGGCAGGAAGCGTGAGCAAGGCGCTCTCGCTCTGACCGGGCGCAACACACACAGCACACACAAACATGCACATAGCCATAGCCGGGAACATAGGAAGCGGGAAGACAACACTCACACGCATGCTGGCCAACCACTACGGATGGGTGGCAAAGTATGAGCCGGTGGTTGACAACCCCTACCTCAACGATTATTACAAGGACATCAAGCGATGGGCGTTCAACATGGAAGTGTTCTTCCTGAAGGAGCGGTTCCGCCATCTGCTGGAGATTGCCCGCATGCAGGAGACCACCGTACAGGACCGCAGCATCTACGAGGGCGTTTATATCTTTGCCGCCAACAACCATCGGCAGGGACATCTGAACGACCGCGACTACGAAGCCTATATGGAGCTCTTCGGGCTGATGACGGATATCGTGCGCTATCCTGACCTGATGATTTACCTGAGAGCCAGCATCCCCCACCTGGTGAGCAACATACAGAAGCGCGGGCGGGACTGTGAGCAGGCCATCCAACTGGAGTATCTGAAGGGAGTGAACGACCTCTACGAGGACTTCATCCAGAATCAGTACAAGGGACGAGTGCTTACCATCGATGTGGATGGACTGGACTTCGAGCACTCGGAACAGGATTTCGGACGCATCACAAGCCAGATAGACGAACTGCTCTACGGCCTCTTCCCACTGGAGAACCAGATGCCACAGGAGCACACAGACACACAGACAACCCCAAACAAACCATAACAGACAAACAAGAAAGCCATGCATATAGCCATAGCAGGAAACATAGGAAGCGGAAAGACCACACTCACACGCATGCTGGTCAAGAGATACGGATGGACGCCAAGGTACGAGCCTGTGGATGTGAACCCTTACCTGGAGGATTTCTACAAGGATATGTACCGCTGGTCATTCAACTTGCAGATATACTTCCTGAACAAGAGATTCCGCGATGTGGTGGATATCTCGAAGAGCAAAGACACTATCATCCAGGACCGCACCATATTTGAGGATGCGCGCATATTCGCTCCCAACCTGCATGCGCAGGGTTACATGAGCGACCGCGACTTCAAGAACTACAGAGACCTCTTCGATCTGATGATGTCGCTGGTGGGCACACCCGACCTGATGATATACATCAGAAGCAGCATCCCCAACCTCATCTCGCAGATCAGCAAGCGCGGAAGGGACTTTGAGCAAAGCATCCGCATCGACTACCTCACGGGACTCAACGACCGCTACGAGGAGTGGATAGCCAACTACCCCGGACGCCTGCTCATAGTGGATGGAGACACTCTGAAGTTTGAGTCAAATCCCGAGGACTTCAAGGCCATCACCGAGCAGATTGACGCCAAGCTCTACGGCCTGTTCCCCGATGCAGAGTGAGGCTATAAAGCCACCAAATATGAAGGAAAGAAGCAAACTACCCGCCATATTCACCCGCCTTGCCTTACGGAGTTGCCGTGCAGCGAGGAAGGTATCAGCCATGCTCGTTCTTCTGCCCATGCTGGCAGGCAACACGCTTGCAGCACAACATCAGGCAGACAGTACAAAGGCAGTGAACGACACAACGTTAATGCGTGAGATAACCGTCAATGGACTGAAGCAGAGCATCACCTACAGGCTCGACCGAAAGAGGATAGATGCTGCACAGGTGCTTACGGCACAAGGCGGAACGGCACTCGATGTACTGAGGCAACTACCCAGCGTGCAAGTGGATGCCGATGGGGAGTTGACACTGAGGGGCAGCAGCGGTTTCCTGGTGTATGTAGATGGCAAACCCAGTCCGCTCACAGGCACTGAAGCCCTGCAGATGATAGCAGCGGCAAGCATCAAGAGCATAGATGTACTCACCACCCCGCCTGCCAAATACAAGGTGGAAGGTGATGTGGGCATCATCAGCATACAGACCAACAAGCCCACGGCTGACGGATGGGATCTCATGGTCAACTCGGCAGCGAGCACCTGGGGGACACTCAGCGTGGACGGCAGATTGAGCTACCGCATAGGACACCATAATATATATGCAGGCGCTCAAGGAACAAAGATAAAGAACAAAAGCGACTTTGAACAGCACAAGACCACACTGGTGGAGGACTACAAGACCACTTCGGTGGCCGACGGAACACGCTTCCGCCACTTTGGCACCTACATCGGACAGGGCGGTTATGAGTTCAAGAACTCCCGACATGACTTCAACATCGACCTGCAAGGCGGCAGAACACGTAACCCGCGAGGAGGTGACATGGATTATGACGAACTGCGCATGCAGGGTGACAACGAACTGAGCCATGCGCTCTACACCAGTCACGACCGCTACAAGCTGACCAAATATCTGTTTCAAGCGGCCTCCGACTACACATGGAAGATAAACGAGCGCAACGAGATAAACATCAACAACCGCTTCAGATACGACCGATTCTCGGAGGAATACACCGAGAGCAACATGTTTGACCAGAGCGGCAAGCGCCACGAAGGCACCCGAAGCTATGAGACAGAGCATCATTGGGATTGCGACGGAGGGGCTTCGTACACCCTGAGATACCGGCCACAAGGCAAACTGGAGGTGGGCTACCAGTATGTGACATACAGCGAGCATGGCGACTACAAGATATGCTACTGGAACCGGGATGCTGAAGAATTCAAGTGGCAGGACGGTACGCAAGGGCAGGAAAACCTCTATGCTCCCTTCTACTACCGCCGTCAGACCCACAGCGCATATGCCCAACTCAACGAACGCTTCGGACCGGTGGCGCTGGATGCAGGGTTGAGGGCAGAACGACTGAAGGATGATATGGACCTGCCAACCATCACATCCAGACACAAGAAATACACCGACCTGTTCCCGTCAGCCCACATCGGCTACTATTCCAACGTGGGAACATTCACCCTGGGCTACTCACGCAGAACCAACCGACCGGGCATCTGGAAGCTGGAGCCCTATATAACTTATGAGGACTATTACACCCGCATCATCGGCAATCCAGACTTGAACTCAGAATACATCCATGCACTGGACCTGGAGTGGCGCAAGACACTGGCCCACGACATGACGCTGTCCGTCACGGGATTCGTGCGCAGAAACACAGGAGTGGTGGATTACATCAGACGGGCATATGAGCCTGGAGTGACACTGGACAGCATCATCAATGCCGGCAACAAGTGGGAGAAGGGGCTGGAACTGCAGTTTACCGCAAAGCCTGCAAGGTGGTGGAACACAACGGTGAACGCCAGCGGATTCCATTACAACTTCCATGCCTCCTACGAAGGATGCCACAACAGCCACGGACTGAGCGGACAGTTGGGGTGGATAAACAACTTTGTGGTGGCACGAAACACCAGTCTGCAGTTTGACGGACACGTGGTGGCTCCCCGACAGCTGACGCAAGGAAGAGAGTCGGCATACTGCTATTTCGACCTGGCTGCCCGACAGACTCTCCTCGGCAAGAAGCTGAGCATAGGGCTGGTGGCGCACAACCTGCTGCACACAGCACGTTATCACAGCCGCCGGCATACGGAATTCCTGGTGAGCGAAACTTGGGTGAAACCGAAATATCCCTGCATCAACCTGGCCATTACATACCACTTCCGCCAGCAAAACGGCAAGGCAAACACAGGAAAAGCGCTCTCTACAGAGGCCGAGTTTACGGGCAAGGACTTCTGACAAAGCGTCATTCTGCCATCTTGCCAAGGCAGAAAAAGTAGGAAAGAACAGGCAGGAAAGCAGTTTGGCACAAAGTTTGTACGATACTACATGGAGCATTGCTTCAAACATAGAAAAGAACAGAATAATACATTATAATATAATAAGAGCAATATGGCAACAAAGTTTTCTCCTGACATGTCAATGGTGCTGGCCTTCAGCAAGGAAGAGGCGGAACGCTTGAACAACGGAAGCGTTACACCCTCGCATATCCTGCTGGCCATGCTACGACACAAAGAGAACAGTGCCGTGAGCGTCTTGCAGAAACTCAACATCGACCTGCAAGTACTGAAGAGAAGACTCGAGGAAAGCACGCAGGACAACAGGCTGCTGATAGCACCCAGCATCAACGACATGGACTTCGACCTGAATGCCAGTCGTGTGATACGTCTGGGAGCACTGGAGGCACGTCTGATGCACTCGGAAAGCATCGACACCATACACCTGCTATTGGCCATACTGAAAGCCAATGACTGCCAGGCAAGCAACATCATGAGCGAGATGAACGTCACGTATGCTTCTCTCGCACAGATAGCACACAACAACAAGGAACAGAAGAACCACGAGGACAACGAGAACAAGAATACAGATGAAGAGGCGGTAGTGGAATACGTGACGCCAGAAGAGGATTCTCCTGCCGCAAGCAGCACTCCACGCAATACAAGCTCTGACACTCAGACACCCCTGCTGGACAACTTCGGAACAGACCTCACAAAGGCTGCCCAGGAAAATCTGCTGGATCCTGTGGTGGGCAGAGAGAATGAGATAGAGCATGTGGCACAAATCCTGTGCCGACGCAAGAAGAATAACCCTATCCTGATAGGCGAGCCCGGTTGCGGCAAGAGCGCCATCGTGGAGGGACTGGCACAGCTCATCGTGAAGCACCGCATCAGCCGCTCGCTGTGGGACAAGCGCATCGTGATGCTTGACATGGCTTGTGTGGTGGCGGGAACAAAGTACCGCGGACAGTTTGAGGAGCGCATACGTTCCATCAGCAACGAACTGAAGAACAACCCCAACGTGATTGTCTTCATCGACGAGATACACACCATAGTGGGTGCAGGTAACGCTGAAGGTTCGATGGATGCCGCAAACATCCTGAAGCCCGCACTTGCACGTGGCGAGTTCCAGTGCATAGGTGCCACCACAACAGACGAGTTCAAGAAGACTATAGAGAAGGACGGTGCTCTGGAGAGGCGCTTCCAGAAGGTGCAGGTGAATCCTTCAAGCCCCGAAGAAACGCTTCAGATACTGAAAAACCTCAAGGGACGCTACGAGGACTTCCACCATGTGACCTACACGGAAGAGGCTCTGGAGGCTTGTGTGAAACTCACGGGCCGGTTCATGAACGAGCGTTGCTTCCCCGACAAAGCCATTGACGCAATGGACGAAGCCGGCAGCCGTCTGCACATACAGGACAGACCTCTCCCTGAGAAAATCACCTCACTGGAGGCTCGGATAAAGGAGCTGCAGGCCAAGAAGATGCAAGCAGCACAGAACCAGAACTTCGAGCTGGCTGCCGACTACCGTGATGAAGCCAAGCATCTGCAGGCTGAATTGGACGAGGCACAGCAGAAATGGGAGAAGTCGGATGCCAATCCACGTCTGGAGGTAGATGAAAACATCGTGGCCGAAGTGGTGAGCAAGATGACTGGCATTCCCGTGCAGCGCGTGGGACAGGAGGAAAACGAGCGCCTGCGTAAGCTCAAGGAAATCCTTCTGAAGAAGGTCATCGGGCAGGATGATGCCGTTGCCACCATAGCAAGAGCCATCCAGCGCAGCCGTATCGGCCTGAAAGATCCCAAGCGCCCTATCGGTACCTTCATGTTCGTAGGCCCGACAGGTGTGGGCAAAACCTATCTGACCAAGTGCCTGGCTGAGGAGATGTTCGGCGATGCAGACGCCATCATCCGTCTTGACATGAGCGAATACATGGAGAAGCACACCGTAAGCCGTATGCTAGGAGCGCCTCCAGGATACGTAGGATATGAAGAAGGCGGACAGCTGACAGAGCGTGTGAGACGTAAGCCATACTCCATCGTACTGCTGGACGAGATAGAGAAGGCGCATCCCGATGTGTTCAACATCCTGCTGCAAGTAATGGATGAAGGACGGCTGACTGACGGTAATGGCAACACCATAGACTTCCGCAACACCATCATCATCATGACAAGCAACTGCGGCACAAGGCAGATAAACGAGTTTGGAAAAGGCATAGGCTTCCACTCTGCAGCCGACAACATGCAGAACGAAGCCAATTACCACTCGATGGTAATGAAGGCTCTGAGCAAACAGTTCGCGCCTGAGTTCCTCAACAGACTTGATGAGGTGGTATTCTTCAGCCAGCTCAATGCCGATGCTCTGCAGCGCATAGTGGATATCGAACTGGCTCCGCTGGTGAGCAGAGTGCATGACATGGGCCACATTCTGAACGTGACACTTGCCGCACGACAGCTTCTGGCCAAGCGAGGATATGATGTGAAATACGGAGCAAGACCGCTGCGAAGGGCCATCCAAAATCTTCTGGAGAACCCTCTGTGCGAGATTCTCCTGCAAGAGAACATTGCATCGGATGCCCAACTGACTGCTGACATTGAGGAGGAAAAGAAGGACGGACAGACCGGCAGCAAGCAAGAAGATACAAAACTGGCTATCACGGCCAACTAATAAATAAGGTATAATAAAAGAAAACATGTGCGAGGGAAACAAGCGGAGCGCACTCCATAGAGCGAGTTTTGCCTGTTCCCATCTCACAACAAACATAAAGTTACTATGAAACAAGGAAATATTGGGGTTACAACAGAGAACATCTTCCCCGTCATCAAAAAGTTCCTCTACAGCGACCATGAGATTTTCATCCGCGAGATAGTGAGCAACGCCGTGGATGCAACGCAGAAGCTGAAGACTCTGGCAGGCAAAGGCGACTTCCAGGGAGAGATGGGCGAACTGAAGGTAAAGGTAAGCATCGACAAAGATGCCAAGACCATTACCGTGAGCGACCGCGGTATCGGTATGACAGCAGAGGAGATTGACAAGTACATCAATCAGATTGCATTCTCTGGTGCAAACGACTTCCTGGAGAAATACAAGGACGATGCCAATGCCATCATCGGCCACTTCGGACTGGGATTCTACAGCGCATTCATGGTGAGCAAGCAGGTGGATATCATCACCAAGAGCTACAAGGACGCTCCTGCTATCAAGTGGAGCTGCGACGGAAGCCCCTCTTACACCATCGAGGAGACCGACAAGGCTGACCGCGGAACAGACATCGTGATGCACATCGATGACGACTGCCAGGAGTTCCTCGAGAAGAACAAGATGGAGGAACTGCTGCGTAAGTACTGTCACTTCCTGCCTGTACCCATCGCCTTTGGCAAGAAGACAGAGTGGAAGGACGGCAAGCAGGTGGATACCGAAGAGGACCTCATCATCAATGACGTGGAGCCTCTGTGGACCAAGAAGCCCGCTGACCTGAAGGACGAGGACTATAAGGAGTTCTACCGCCACCTCTTCCCCATGGCCGACGAACCTCTCTTCTGGATTCACCTCAACGTGGATTACCCCTTCAACCTGACAGGTATCCTCTACTTCCCCAAGATAAAGAACAACCTGGATGTACAGCGCAACAAGATCCAGCTCTACTGCAATCAGGTGTTCGTGACCGATGCTGTAGATGGCATCGTGCCCGAGTTTCTGACTCTGCTGCACGGTGTGATTGACAGCCCCGACATTCCTCTGAACGTAAGCAGAAGCTATCTCCAGAGTGATGCCAACGTGAAGAAGATCAGCGGATACATCACCAAGAAGGTGAGCGATAAGCTTGCCTCCATCTTCAAGAACGAGCGTGAGGACTTCGAGAAGAAGTGGGACGACATCAAGATATTCATCCACTATGGCATGCTGAGCCAGGAGGACTACTACGACAAAGCCAAACAGTACTTCCTGCTGAAGGACACTGAAGGCAAGCACTACACACTGGAGGAGTATGCAGCACTCGTCAAGGACAACCAGACAAACGTGGACGGACAGGTTGTCTATCTGTATGCCAACGACAAGGATGCCCAATACACCTACATCGAAGCAGCCAAGAACAAGGGCTACAACGTGCTGATGATGGACGGCCAGCTCGATACTCCGCTCATGGCAATGCTGGAGCGCAAGCTGGAGAAGACAACCTTCACACGTGTGGATGCAGATGTCATCGACCGCCTGATAAAGAAGGAAGATACGAAGCGCGAGCTGCTTGAGGCAGAGAGAGCCGATAAGCTCTCAAGCCTGTTCAACAGCCAGATGCCACGCACCGATAAGGTTGACTACCACGTAGAGGCTCAACCCTTGGGGGAAGACCAGTTGCCCGTCATGATCACGCAGAGTGAATACATGCGCAGAATGAAGGAGATGGCACGTCTGCAGCCTGGCATGAGTTTCTATGGCGATATGCCTGACATGTACACGCTGGTGCTCAACACCGATGCACCCCTTATCAAGCAGGTGCTGGAGGACAGCGAGGCAGCCACCAAGGAGCAACTCTCACCCGTGGAAGCAGAAATCAGAGGTCTGAGCGCACGTCAGGCTGTGCTTCGTCAGGAGCAAGAGAAGAAGAAGCCAGAGGAAGTCACTCAGGAGGAGAAGGACGATCTGAAGAAGTGCGGGGAGGACATCCAGGCCGAGAACAAGAAGAAGAACGACATCCTGAAGGAGTATGCCGACGGCAACGAGCGGGTTCACCAGCTCATCGACCTGGCACTGCTCCAGAACGGTATGTTGCGTGGCGAAGCACTCACAAAGTTTGTGAAGCGCAGCGTAAGCATGATTAAGTAACAGATAAACCCTATTCGATGAATTACGGATTTGTAAAGATAGCGTCGGCCATCCCCTCTGTGAGGGTGGCCGATTGCCAGTTTAACATAGAGCAGATAGAGTCGATGGTGGTACAGGCAGAAGGCCGCGGTGTGGAAATCATCTGTTTCCCCGAACTCTCCATCACCTCTTACACCTGCCAGGATCTGTTCCAGCAGCAGTTGATCATAGACGAAGCAGAGATGGCTCTAATCCACCTGATGAACTTCAGCAGGAGTCTGGACATCATCAGCATCGTGGGTCTTCCAGTGGCTTATAACGGTTGTCTGCTCAATTGCGCCGCAGTCGTCCAGCATGGTAAGATACTTGGCATCGTGCCCAAGAGCTACCTGCCCAACTACAAGGAGTTCTATGAGAAGCGCTGGTTTGCCAGTCTCAAGGACCTCCAGCCCGGCTCTATCCTCATCTGCGGGCAGCAAGTTCCCGTGGTTCAAAGACAGTTGTTCCGCACACCCACCTGCACCTTTGGTGTAGAGATATGCGAAGACGTATGGGCACCAGTGCCCCCCAGTTCACCACTTGCCCTGCATGGAGCCGACATCATATTCAATCTGAGCGCTGATGATGAAGGGGTGGGCAAGCATTCCTACCTCAAGAATCTGCTTGCGCAGCAGAGTGCCCGTCTCATCTGCGGCTATGTATTCAGCGGATGCGGATATGGTGAGAGCACCCAAGATGTAGTGTTCGCAGGCAAAGGTTTCGTGTATGAGAACGGTTCGCTTCTGGCTGAGGCCAAGCGTCATTCGTGCTCACCCCAACTGCTTGAAAGCGAGATTGACGTGGAGAAGTTGCGTGCCGAGCGTCGCATGAACACCACCTTTGCCTCTTGTGCCACACAATACAAAGGCGAACAGATACTTTGTATGGATACCGAAATGGTTACCCCACGCGACATCACCCTCTCACGCACCATCGCACCACGTCCTTTCGTACCCGAAGGAAAGGACCTCGGCGAGCGCTGCGAAGAAATCTTCGGCATTCAGACAGCAGGTCTGGCCAAGCGAATGCAGCACACAGGTGCCAAGACCGCCGTGGTGGGCATCAGCGGAGGACTCGACAGCACGCTGGCTTTGCTGGTTTGCGTCCGCACTTTCGACATGCTTGGGATGGACCGCAAGAACATTGTGGGCATCACGATGCCGGGCTTCGGAACCACAGACCGCACCTATACCAATGCCATGAACCTTATGCAGCAATTGGGTGTGACCATACGTGAGATTTCCATCAAAGAAGCCTGCATACAGCATTTCAAGGACCTGGAGCACGACATCAACCAGCATGACGTGACTTATGAGAACGGCCAGGCACGCGAGCGCACCCAGATTCTGATGGATGCAGCAAACCAGTCAAACGGGCTTGTTATAGGCACAGGTGACCTGAGTGAGCTGGCTCTGGGATGGGCCACATACAACGGCGACCACATGAGCATGTATGGTGTGAATGCCTCGGTACCCAAGACCCTCGTACGTCACTTGGTATCATGGGTGGCCAATGAACTGCCTGACGAGGCTACACGTGCCACTCTGCTTGATATAGTAGATACGCCCATCAGCCCCGAACTGATACCAGCCGACGAGGATGGCAACATCACTCAGAAGACCGAGGATCTGGTTGGCCCCTACGACCTGCACGACTTCTTCCTCTATTATCTGCTGCGTTGGGGATTCCGCCCAAGCAAGATATTCTTCCTGGCCAGACAGGCTTTCAATGGAGTCTATGCAGACAACGTCATCAAGAAATGGCTCACCACCTTCTGTCGCAGATTCTTCGCCCAGCAGTTCAAGCGGAGTTGCCTGCCCGACGGACCCAAGGTGGGAAGTTGTTCGCTCAGTCCAAGAGGAGACTGGCGAATGCCCAGCGACGCAGCCTCCACATTGTGGCTCAAGGAGTGTGAGGCGCTCTGAAGAGCCCTCCACCCTACTGCGCCTTATGCACCAACACAATGAATCCAGAAGAAATGAACTCATCACACAAGAAATATCTGGAATGCATCAGGCAATACATTCCACAGGAGCGCATCTACACAGACGATTTGCGCTGCCTGGCATGGGGAACGGATGCGGGCTTCTACAGGAAACTGCCGCAGATGGTGATTCGCTCCGCCAGCGAAGAAGAAGTTTCCCGCCTGCTCCGTGACGCAAGTGCTCTTGGTATCCCTGTCACCTTTCGTGCCGCCGGCACCAGTCTGTCGGGCCAGGCCATTACCGACTCTGTGCTCATCGTAGCGGGCAAGAACTGGGAAAAATATTCCGTTGGGGAGAATGCCGAGACCATCACCCTGCAACCGGGCATCATCGGTCAGCGGGTGAATGAGATACTTGCTCCCTACGGACGAACCTTCACCCCCGACCCTGCCTCCAAGAAGTCGGCCATGGTGGGAGGCATTGTGATGAACAATGCATCGGGCATGAACTGCGGCACACATGCCAACAGTGACCGCATGCTGCTCAGTGCAAGACTCATTCTGGCCGATGGGACCATACTTGACACAGGGGATGAGGAGAGCCGGAAATCGTTCTTGCACTCCCATCCCTCTTTTATATCCCGGATTGAGCAACTGCGTGACAAGGTGAATGCAGACCCGTCTTTGGTGGAACGCATACGCTATAAATATGGTATCAAGAACGTCACTGGGCTCAATCTCTTGCCGCTGGTTCGCTTCACCGACCCCTTTGACATCATCACCCACTTACTGGTGGGCTCTGAAGGCACATTGGCTTTCGGCAGCCAGTTTACCATGCGCACGGGGCATCTCTACCCGCAGTCTGCGTCTGCCATGCTCTATTTCAGAACGATGGCAGATGCCTGCAACGCGGTGAAAGCCATGAAGAGCCAGCCCGTGTTTAGTGCTGAGATACTTGACCGCAAGTCGCTTTCTTCGGTGAGAGATACCACTGGTCCCGACCTTACAGCCGTTCTCACCGAGACCAAAGCCGATACTCCCGAGGAGCTGCAGGCCAATATCTTAGCCATCGAAAAGGCGCTCCTGCCCTTCTCCCTGTATGTTCCCGCCCATTTCACCAGCAATCCTCAGGAATATGCACGCTACTGGGCCATCCGTTCGGGCATTTTCCCGTCAGTGGGCGGCACCCGTCCCATGGGCACCACAGTCATCATCGAGGATATTGCCTTCCATATCGAGAACCTCACCGAGGCCACTCTTGACTTGGAACAAATGCTTCTCAAGCATGGCTATGACGACTCCTGCATCTATGGGCATGCGCTTGAGGGCAACTATCACTTCATCATCGCACAGTCCTTTGACACAGAGGAGCAAGTGCAGAAGTACCGCAACCTGATGCTCGAGATAGAGCGACTGGTGGTGGATAAGTACAATGGTTCGCTCAAGGCAGAACATGGAACGGGCCGCAACATGGCTCCCTTTGTGCGCCATGAATGGGGCGACCAGGCTTACGAGATAATGAAGGAGATAAAGAGAATATTCGACCCCGACGGCATCCTCAACCCTGGAGTCATCTTCAATGACGACTCCGAATGCTTCATCAAGGACTTCAAACCGCTTCCGCTTACCGACGAAAACGTCAACAAGTGCATTGAGTGCGGTTTCTGTGAGGTCAACTGTGTGAGTTGCGGCTTTACGCTCTCGTCGCGCCAGCGCATTGTGGTGCAGCGCGAAATAGCCCGCTTGAAAGAGACAGGCGAGAATCCCGGTCGTCTCAGGAGGCTGCAGGAGCAATATGATTACCTGGGCGATGTGACTTGTGCCGCCGACGGCCTGTGCAGTATCTCCTGCCCCATGCACATCAACACAGGTGACATGACACACAACATCCGTGCCCAGAAGCTTACACCCGGCTCCATGAAACGCCGGATGGGCACATTCACAGCCAATCACCTGCACGGAACACTCTCTACACTCAAACCTGTGCTCACACTGGCTGGGCTTGCACAGAGCGTGATAGGCAATCGGGCTGTCAGTCTGGTAGGGCGTGGACTGCACCAATTAGGGCTTCCGCTGTGGACACCGTCGCTTCCCACTGCCCACTATGGCTCATATAAGAACTATGCCAACGCCTCCAAGGACAAACGGCAGGTGGTATATTTCCCCAGTTGTCTCAACCGCACGATGGGTTACAGCCATGTGGATGACCGGCATCAGGACCTGACGGACCTTGTGGTAAACTTCTTACAGAGGAATGGCTGGCAGGTCATCTTCCCCAAGGAGATGGGCAAACTCTGTTGCGGACAGATATGGGAGAGCAAAGGCATGATGGATATCGCCGACCGCAAGACGCTCGAACTGGAAGAGGCTCTGCTCCTGGCATCTGATGGCGGGCGGCTGCCTGTCATCTGCGACCAGAGTCCGTGCCTGCACCGAATGCGCGAACAGATGAAACGCATTCGTCCCATGGAGCTGCTGGAGTTCATTCACGACTACGTGGCAGACCAGTTGCACTTCCGTCAGACCGACGAGCCCATCGCCCTGCACATCACTTGCTCCACCCGCAAGATGGAGCTTGCCGACAAGGTCATCGCGCTGGCTCGCCGCTGCTCTAGCCATGTGTTGCTGCCCGAAGGCGTTGGCTGCTGCGCTTTTGCAGGCGACAAAGGATTCTTCAATCCCGAACTGAATGCCTATGCACTACGCCATCTGCGTGCTCAGATAGAGGAGAATGGCGTGCGCCGAGGCTTCTCCAACAGCCGCACCTGCGAGATAGGACTTACCACCCACTCGGGTGTACCCTATCAATCATTGCTTTATCTCATCGACGAATGCACACAGACGAAAGCATGACAATAGTGCTCGCCACCGATTCATTCAAGGGCTGTCTCACTTCGCAAGAGGTTGAGGCAGCCCTTGCTGTTGTCTTGCGTGCCAAGGGCAAGCAGGTGCTGTGCCTGCCCATGTCGGACGGAGGAGACGGGATGCTGGATGCTTTCAGCCAGTCAATGAAGGGCGAACTGCGGGAAGCGGTTGTTCACGACCCTATGATGCGTATTGTGAAAGCCCGATATGCCGTTTGTCCCAACGGAACGGCCATCATCGAATCAGCACAGGCTTGCGGTCTGCACCTGATGTCAAGGGACGAGCGCAACCCGCTGAAGGCTACCACCTATGGTGTGGGCGAACTGCTTCTGGCTGCCATGAACGAGGGTTGCAGAGACTTTATAATCGGTTTGGGCGGCAGTGGAACAAGCGACTGCGGACGCGGCATGTTGATGGCTCTGGCCCAGAAGCTGACTTGCGGCCAACTCGAAGCTCTTCCCGCTCATCCAATGATACGCTCCTGCCGTTTCATCCTGGCCAGCGATGTGCAGAATCCACTGTACGGTTCTATGGGTGCCGCACGCATCTATGGCGGCCAGAAGGGTGCTTCGCCAGCCATGCAGGAGGAACTCGACAGGCTGGCAATGGACTTTGCTACGCAATCTGCCCAGCTCCTTGGCCATGACGAGAGCCTTTCGCCTGGCGCAGGAGCCGCTGGCGGACTGGGTTATGCCTTTTTGCAATACCTGGGAGCCACAGCGCAATCGGGTGCCGACATTCTGCTGCAGAGCATCCAGTTTGCCACACTCATCGAAGGAGCCAATTTGATTATCACAGGAGAAGGGTCGGCTGACCGACAGACACTTATGGGCAAACTACCCATGCACATTCTGCGTCAGTCTCAAATGAGCAGCCAAGTGCCGGTTTGGCTTATTGCAGGTCGGGTAAACGACCGAGAGCAACTCCTGCAAGCAGGCTTCCAGCGCGTGGAATGCATCAATCCTGCCCATCTGCCACAGGCTGAAGCCACCCGGCCAGAAGTGGCCAAAGCCCGCCTCAAACAATGGGCAGAGAACAACTTCTGAACTGCCCCTGCCGTATCATCTGCCTAAAAATAGAATCCCGCATTGAGATAAAAGCCCACGTTCTTCCTTAAATTGGAATAGTTGGCCTGCAGGCTGATGGGACCAAGAACGAAGTCATAGGAAGCACGCAGCGCACATCCCCACAGGTCATTGCCCCGCAGGATGTGGACAATCTCATGCGCCTCCTTGCCATATTCGCCCAGAGCGGTCAGGTAGAACTTTCCCTTCACCCGATAACGCATGGCCAATCGGGCAGCCACAGCGTTATTCTCCAGCTGATGAACGTGTTGCGCCGTTTCCCAAGCCATCTGCCAAGGCAGATAATTGCCGTCAAAAGGTCCACCGGCACAGTTCTGATAGATACTGGGGATATTGCTGCCAAAGAGCATACGCCCCTTCAGCGAGGGGAGCATATAGAGTTTAGGAGCCAGACGAACAGCCGTTTCGGCATGCAGGGATACCTCTCCAAAGGGCACGTCATCATCATACCTGATCCCGTTGTCGGTATGCAGAATGCCGTGCAAGCGCACTTGTGCTCCGCGGGTAGGGAAATATCTGCGGTCATAGGTGTCCATCGTGAAGGAGAGAAAGTAATTGAGGAAACGGTCGCTCAAGGGTGATATCCGGCTTCCATCCTGCTTGAAGAGGTCGCTATGGTAATGATAATACTCAAAGCGGGCGCCTGCCTTCAATCTGAAACTGCCAATGTCACGGGTGTAGTAGCCTGCCAACGCATGCGACAGATACTGCTGTCCGTCCAGTCTCTTCTTGTTTGCATAAAGGTTGAAGTCGTTATACGCCAGGCGGTAAGAGAAGCCCAACTTGGCCCCGAAGAGGTGTCCGTAGGCATACTCAGTCTCCAGATAAGGGTTACGCGATATGCGTCCCGTGACTGCATAGTGGTGACGGGTGGCAAACTGCTGGTTGTTGGAGAAGTTGGCCATGATGCTGGCCACGTCCTCGGTATCAAATCGTGCGCCTATGTTGATGCGTCGGAACTCCTTGGGCTCCAGCAGGAAAACCAGATCGAAGGGGTTCTCGTTGGTCAGCCTGTACTCCACCCTGGAGAAGATATTCAACCCCTGCAGCATGGCCAGTGTACCGTCTATCTCCTTCTGGCTTACTGACGAATGCGGCTGCAGGCTTATTTTCTTCCTTATCCAGTCCTTCACCTGCCCATCTACACCCTCTATCTCGATACTACCAATCTGATAGGCATCCACTTGCTGGGGTCTCTGGGGCTTCTCTTCATGCATTATGGAGTCAGTGGGATTGGCATAGAGACTATTTCTGAAAGCCACCAGCTCATCCCATTGCTTGCGTGCAGCCTCCTCTCCCCGCTCTATCATCGTGTCTATCGCTTCGGGCTGGAAACTTGCCGAAGTGAAGCCCTTCAGCCGAGGATTGATATATACATCGGCCTCCGCTTTGTTCTGCCGGTACTTGGTCTGCCCCATGATGTTTATCAGTTGGTCCAGTACACCTGTAGCCGATTTCAGCTCCTCGCGCTTTCTCCAGCCTGTGCTCAGATCCACACAGATGACCACATCGGCTCCCATATCCCTCACCACATCCACAGGCAGGTTGTTGAGTGCGCCGCCATCCACCAGCATCATGCCGTTCCAATCCACTGGCGCAAACACTCCCGGTATGGACATGCTGGCACGCATGGCCATTGGCAAGGAACCCGAAGAGAGCACCACCTCCTGCCCCTCCACCAAGTCGATGGCCACACAGCGAAATGGGATGGGCAGAGTGGAGAAGTCCTCCACACGATGATAGCCCACAGTCAGTTTGGAGAAGAGGTTTACTATGTTCTGCCCGGTCACATACCCCGACGGCAGCGACACCTTACGCTCCTTGGACAAGGGTACTCGCAGGAGATATTTCTCCCTTTCCTCCTTCGAGATGAAGGTCTCCGACTCGCGCTTCACCTGGTCGCCCAGCAGGAACATCCAGTTCTGGTTGCGGATGAGACTGTCCAGGTCGGCGGCATTATACCCGATGGCATACAGCCCGCCCACTATTGCCCCTATGCTGGTACCGGCTATGTAATCCACCGGGATGCCAGCCTCCTCGAGCACCTTGAGCACTCCCACCTCGGCTGCACCCTTGGCACCACCGCCTCCCAGCACCAGTCCCACCTTCTTGCGGGCCGGCTGGTTCTGCGGGAAAGTGTGCAGCGACAAGCAGCACAGAATGAACAACAAACAGATGAACCTTCTTATGTACATATATTAAATGTGTAGCGACAGTTTACAAATTTACGTGCTTTTGTGAAAACAAAGCCGAAAAAAGGTACTGAAAACTGTTCCGTTTTACGTATTCTTCACATCTGCAGTCGCCTTTCTGCACTCTGGCCTGGCACACAGACGGCTCTCATAAGGATGATACTGCCAATTGGACCGCCACGCAGAGAACTCCATCTCGCCTGAACCAACTGACCGAGACGTCCGATGAGATAGGGCAAAACTGCCATTGTGTTAGACTGAAACAGTCATCGTGTTTGGCTGCAACAGATGAGGCAGTGCGGTGCATCATCCATCGCAGCACGCTGCATCGGGCATCGCAATGCGTTGCGTTGGCCTTCGCAGCGCGCTGCTGGAAGCATGTCATTCCATCAAGCCTGTTCTTTGCGGGCGGTTTGCTGCTTCCTCCACCTTATAATATATAATGTATGACGCATAAGCAAGCCGAAGCAGGAAACCCTTCTTAATCCATGCAAATTCCCTGTGCACCAACGAGCAACACACGATCTTCCTGTAAGGACAGCAGTATGACTCACACATCAAGTTCCTACTCCCTTGCCCGATAAAGGAATCTGTAGGTGCATGAATGCCCTTCTGACTCTATCCTCAGCAGATAAAGGCCAGCGGGCAAACCTTCCAAAGAAAGGGACGCATGAGTACGGGAGGCTGCCGGTTGCCGCACAAGCATACGTCCATCAGTATCATACAGACGAAGGGCTTGCAGACTGCTGCCCTTTACTTTCAGTTCTCTGCCTGCAAGGCTGATGTCGAGGACAGGATTTTCCACTACATCTGCACCCACAGCGGTTGGTGCTCCGGTGAAGATGGAAAGAAGGTTTCCCTCGCGCTTCAGATAATAAACAAGGGCATCAGGGACGCTCAACTCCACATCCTGGCCGTCTGTCTGTCCCATCACAACAAACCGATAGGTGTGGCCATCCGCCCATGGCAAGTTGCTCTGGCGCAACCAATAACTGAAGAGAGGTACATCAAAGGACGAATGAATCGTGACATAATCATCAATACCACGCACTTGCATGCGCTCGCCAGTCTGCAAATCCTCTGTGAGGAGAGCCACCTGTCCCTCATAAGTGAGGTCTTCGTTTGTGCGCAGCAGCAGTCCTATCTTGAAGAGCGACATGCTGGACATATCTATGCTTCCGCCCTCTATCTTATCATTGGAGTCATCGGCCAGGAAGACTTCCGCTTTGGCCATAAGCGCCTTCTCCTTTGCCTCGGCCACCTCAATATAGGCGGCATCCTTGTCATGAATATTGTTCACTGGATAAAGGAGCGTTTCGGCCTCATCGACAGACAGTTCCAACTGCACTTCATAGCGTCCGGCTGCCAGGCTGCGGGGCAATGAGAGCTGGATGGGAATGTCTGTCTGGGTATACCCTTCCACCTCCGTCGGCACATCCACACGGCTGCTCAGCACCACCTGGCTGTTTTCGTCGAGCAACTTCACCCTCATGTAGCAGTCGCGAGGCACTCCGTTGAGGTTTTTCAGCGTGAAAACAGCCTGCACCTTCCCGCCTGCCTCTGCCTGCCCGATGAGCCGCGGCTGCGACATCAGTTGGAAAAGTGGTTCCTGAGAGCAGACTTCCGATATACGTCCAGCCCCATCGGCCAGTTCCACCTCCACGATGGGGGACTTTTTCATAGGGTAAAAATCATCCCACGAACCATCCTCACGATGGGCTACACACACGGGGACGAGGCGATAATAGCCGTCTGGCAATTCTGAGAGAGAAAGCCGAATAGGCTGAGGCAGATTGATAAGATAATCGCTCCCCATAACTCCATCTTGGTCAGCACCATAAATGCGCTGCGTGAGACCACCTCTTGCATGGTCGTCGGAATAGGCAACCTGCACCAGGCTATCCTCTTCGGCATAAACCGCCACACCGATATCGCCACGGAACGGCTTGCCTCTGTTGACAAAAGAATTCATCTCCATGGTCAGAGTCTGCGCGGGGTGGAAGGTCTTTCCTGCGGCATCTTTCAGCACAAAAGAACCGCCCTCGTTGAACATCAGTTGCGGAGCCCATTCCATGAGACCACGGTCGATGGCGGGAAACTTCCCATTGTTGGGATGAGCCAGGATGGCTGTAATGGCACGATTGAAAGCCAGCGGTTTGCCCTGGAATACACTGCCCGTATGGGAGAGACTGAGGTTGGTGAGCGAAAAATAGGCGTCGCCCTGGCCCTCCCAACCGAAATTCATGTGGAAGAGACCGTTCTCATCAAACCCGTCGGCCACCCAGGCATGACCCGAAGCAGAGCCTGACGGATGGCCCTCAAGATAAACGGGACAACCGTTAAGCAGTTCTGTTCTCAGGATTTCAGCAAATCTGCTTGGCCCTTCCATCGCCCTGGTGACATAGGCAGACGTGTAGTCGAAGTTCTTCTGAAGGGCTTGATAGGCAAAGAATCCCTGTGTGCCGCTGGCGCTGGGGGTGTATTGCATGAAGGAAGCAATGCCCACATCGCTCATCAGCAGGGCTACAGCAGACTCCTGCTCTGCCGTTGCATGCACAGGATAACGTTAATCGGGCAGCATGTTCGCCCAGTCATATTGCGACTGGGAGAAGTCAGCACTCTTCGTTGCATGATAGTAAGTCACCTCATATTCCGCCTGCCCCTGCCCGCGCAACGGCCATTGGTAGTAATACATCATCTGTGCAATGGCCGTAGCAACGCACCCGCTGTAGGGGTAACCCGTGTGGGCGTTGAAGGGATACGACTGTCCCCACTTCGTTTTGAGCAGTGGCTGGACGGTTTGAGCATACAGTCCGGCATGAGCAGCTGCCTTGACAGGCGCATTTCCCTGCTTCAGTACGTCATATGTTTGCCTGTAACTCTCCAGAAGCAGCCTTACGCCAGGATTGGCATTGAGCGTATCCAGCACGCCCTCAGTTCCATACGCCAGCACTTCGCCCATATCATCATCGCCTGCGACAACCACAAACCCGCATCCCTGAGCATCATTGAATATATAATAAGGAGCGTTTGTCTTGTGCAGTCTCTTTCGCGCCTGCATCTTGACAACAGTTTCCTCTGGCAGTCTTACATATCTCTGTGCTATCTTCACAGCCTCCAGTGGTTCCACATCTTTAGCCTCAGCCGCCAAAGAAACGACAATCAAAGCCAAGAGAAACAACCATAAAACTCCAAAATCATGCTTGTATAATCCTTTTCGCATCATCTTTACTTCCACAAGTACAACAATTGCAAAGTTCTCTCCACAAAACCATGCACAACTTCATATCAGCCCGCAAAGATAGAGTTTTTCTATTGAGAAGAGAGAAGAATGCACCTAATTTTATATAAGAACAGGCAGGTATCCACAGCCTCGAGACAGCCACACACGGTTCAGGAATGCGATTAAGCACCCATCCCGGCAGCCCAATCGGATATTTTCATTATCTTTGCATCTATGAAGAAGATGGTCAGACAAACAACATAAAGTTGCCTGTCACAAAACAATAACAGCAAAACGAGGAATGGCAAAGAGATTTGACATCAGGAACAGTACCGCAGAGTTTCTTATCTTTATGGCAGAAGGTAAAGAAGACGGAGTGCAGGTGATGTATGCCGATGAAACCATCTGGTGTACACAGGATGCCATTGCAACCCTTTTTGACAAGGGAAGATCGACCATTGCAGAGCACCTGTCCAACATTTTCAAGGAAGGAGAATTGACCAGAGAAGCAGTGTGTCGGGATTTCCGACAAACTGCTACAGATGGCAAATCGTACAACACACACTTCTACAACCTTGATGCCATCATCAGCGTCGGCTATAGAACCAATTCACGGCGAGCCACACAATTCCGCCAATGGTGCACCTTTGTGCTTCGTCAGTATGCTATCCGAGGCTATGTGATAGACAAGAAGAGGATGGAGAATGGAGCGTTCATCGGCGTTGACTACTTCGAACAACTCCTGGAGGAGATACGTGAAATCAGACTCTCCGAACGTAACTTCTATCAGAAACTGACTGACATCTATGCTACAGCCATTGACTATAATCGTGATGCCCCCGCTACAAGGGAGTTCTTCAAGAAGGTGCAGAACAAGATGCATTATGCTGTACATGGCCACACGGCCGCAGAACTCATAGTGGAACGAGCCAATGCTGACAAAGAACACATGGGACTAACGACATGGGCAAAGGCTCCCGACGGAAAAATCATAAGGTCGGACGTGAGCATAGCAAAGAACTACCTGAAAGAAAATGAACTGCAAGCCCTCGGCCGACTGGTCAATGCCTATCTTGACATAGCGAAGGATATGGCAGAACGACACATTCCTATGACTATGGAAGACTGGGCTAAGCGTATCGACAAATTCCTTGATGCCACAGACAGAGAGATTTTGCAGGATGCTGGCCACGTTACTGCGGAATATGCGAAAGAGTATGCAGAAAGCGAGTTCGAGAAATACAGAGTGATTCAAGACCGCCTTTTCCGATCAGATTTCGACAAGCTGACAGGAGAAAACCCTTCGCTGCCCTTGGACACAGAACAAGAATAAAAAAGCAAACCATTAGCAAATATACAAACATGAAGAAGATTCTTTTGGGAATAGCGGCTGCGCTGGTGTTGGCAGCTTGCAGTGAGAACAAACAGCAGGAGACAACTGAGGCTGTTGATACAGCAAGTGTGGTAACCGACCTGATGATGAGCCGCAGGAGCATACGGGCGTATAAGGACTCTGTCATCAGCCGTGAAACTCTGGGCGAGATACTGGCTTGCGGCATCAACGCACCCAACGGCATGAACCGTCAGTCCTATGAGCTGAGGGTGATTGATTCGCCTGCCCTCATCGACTCCATCACAGAAGCTGTGGTGAAGGACAACCCTGCGATAGCCGAGCGAAAGGGCTTCAAGAACATCTTCGTGAATGCTCCCTGCGTCATCTGCATCGCTTACGACACACAGTATGATATGGCACAGATAGATTGCGGACTGCTGGGCGAGAATATCATCCTGGCTGCATGGGCCAGGGGAATAGGTTCCTGCTGCCTGGGCAGTTCCGCACGATGGATATTGGACTCTCCTTCAGCCAAGCCTTTCCTTGACCGTATGGCATTCTCTGAGGGCTACAACCTTCTCTACTGTATCGCTTTGGGCTACCCCGATGAAGCGCCCGAAGCCAAACCGCGGAGAGATGACATGATCAGATATATTGAGTGAATAAGGTCCCTTACAATTCCTAACCAACACAACCAAGGACGGCAAACATGAATATGCGCTTACCGCTCGCAGGCTTCTCAATGACGAGCGCAACTCCAGCAACTTCGGTTCGACACGTCCAGGAGAGGACAAGAGTGTGCATCAGGTGCAGGCAGAGGAAACAGCCCCAGGCAAAGTTGTCGTTTCGGCAGGCCAACATAGTCTGTGCCGCAAACTGATTCTTCTGGATGTCAACTGGCTCTATGAGAAAGAGAGAAGTTGTGATTTCAGCGAAGGACTGGCTTGCTGGTCGGCATTCCGCTACTATAAAGGCATTGTGGGACACTGCTGCTACAATCGTCAGGAAGTTCCTCTGCTGGTGAGTCACCCCGATAACCCGCAACGCAGAGTGATGCGTATTGGATATACACCCAACGACTCATTGGTAGATGATGCAGATGGAGCGGTGTGGAATTTCCCTGCCGCACGAAACGGAGAAGTTGGCATGCGCATCAGACTGCATGAAACATCCAAGCCCATCAGGCTCATCCTGAACGACCGATGGTTCAATCCCACCGACAGTGTGGCTGCATAACTAAAGAAAAGAGCCTGCATTACCAGAAAGTAGCGTCGGAATCCTCGGGTCACCTGGCCGACATCTATATAAAACAAAGCCACGCACGCTGTTCGTTTCCCTTACCCCAAAAGCGAGATTGCATTCTCCCTTGGGCGACATCAGTCCGCATATAAAAGGTGAACTGAGAGAAACGGATTGCGTGCGTGGCTTTATTTGGTGATGCTGACTGATTAGTCTTCCATCAGCTTACGATAGCGTCCCTTCTTAATCTCCTCGTTACCCAGACGACGGGCCTTGTTGATCTCATAGTCAGAGTAACTTCCTTCAAAGAAGAAGACCTCGCCATTACCCTCAAAGGCAAGGATATGAGTACAGATACGGTCGAGGAACCAACGGTCATGGCTGATGACCACAGCACATCCAGCGAAGTTCTCCAAGCCTTCCTCCAAAGCTCGCAGCGTATTCACATCTATATCGTTGGTAGGCTCGTCAAGCAGCAACACATTACCCTCCTGCTTCAAGGCAAGGGCAAGCTGCAGTCGGTTACGCTCACCACCAGAGAGTGTGCCGCAAAGCTTGCTCTGATCAGTGCCCGAGAAGTTGAATCGAGAGATGTAGGCACGCACGTTGACAGACCGTCCTCCCATGCGTATAGACTCATTTCCTTGCGAGATGATGTCATATACAGTCTTCTCTGGGTCGATATCCTTATGCTGCTGATCCACATAGGCAACCTTGACTGTCTCTCCCACCTCAAAGGTTCCTCCGTCAGTCTGTTCCAGTCCCATGATGAGTCGGAAAAGCGTGGTCTTACCTGCACCATTAGGCCCAATCACACCCACAATGCCGTTGGGTGGCAACATGAAATTGAGGTCATTGAAGAGTACTTTGTCGCCGAATGCCTTCTGCACATGCTGTGCCTCGATAACCTTATTGCCCAGTCGGGGACCGTTGGGAATGAAGATCTCCAGTTTCTCCTCGCGTTCCTTCTGCTCCATACCCAGCATCTTCTCGTAGGCATTCAGGCGGGCTTTGCCCTTGGCCTGGCGTGCTTTGGGTGACATATGAGCCCACTCCAACTCACGCTCCAGAGCCTTACGGCGCTTGGAAGCCTGTTTCTCCTCCTGCAACATGCGCTTGGTCTTCTGGTCAAGCCATGAAGAGTAGTTGCCGTGCCAGGGAATACCCTCGCCTCGGTCAAGTTCCAAAATCCATTCACTCACGTCATCCAGGAAGTAGCGGTCGTGTGTAACAGCTATCACGGTACCCTCATACTGTTGCAGATGCTGCTCAAGCCAGTCGATGCTCTCTGCATCAAGGTGGTTGGTAGGCTCGTCGAGCAGCAGCACATCAGGTTTCTGCAGGAGCAGGCGGCATAGTGCCACACGACGCCGCTCACCACCCGAGAGATTCGTCACGGGCAAGTCGCCCTGCGGACAGCGTAATGCAGCCATCGCGCGGTCCAGTTTCGAGTCCATATTCCATGCGTCGGTAGCATCAATGATATCCTGCACCTCTGCCTGACGAGCCATCAACTTGTCCATCTTGTCGGCGTCAGAGTAGTATTCCTCGAGCCCGAACTTCTGGTTGATATCCTCATATTCGGCCAGAGCATCATATACACTCTGCACTCCCTCCATTACGTTCTCCCTCACGGACTTTGCTTCATTGAGTGGGGGATCCTGTGGCAGATAGCCCACGGTGTAGCCTGGGCTCCACACCACCTCACCCTGGGTGGGCTGTTCCAGCCCAGCGATAATCTTCATCAGCGTAGATTTACCTGCGCCGTTGAGGCCGATGATACCAATCTTGGCGCCATAGAAGAAGGACAGATAGATGTCCTTCAGAATCTGCTTGCGGTTTTGTGGGATAATCTTAGACACTCCCACCATCGAAAAGATAATCTTCTTGTCGTCAACTGTTGCCATAATAATTATTGTATTATTAAGCTCGCACGTTTAACGCTTGCTGTCTGTTGGTTATTACTGTAGCAGAAAAGGCGACATGCGATGCATCCGCAAAGATACAAATAAAATTGTGAATCCACAATACCAGAAGCCATTACTGGGAAGCCGAAACTTCCATACACACCAGCAACACGCACCTTTTCCATCATCTGAAGCGGCAAAGCGAGCCTGGCCACACGCTATCACCAGCTGGAGCAAGACAGATGCGCCGGGATGAGGATTCACCTGCTTTTATTTGGATTCTTGGCCGATATGCACTACCTTTGCCATCAAGAGTAAACGAACATAACGCTCAAATGACATGGAGACGAAGAAAGACGGCAACAGTATAGAGCAACAGATACACAACGACCTGCACCAATATCTGCTGTCCAGAGGAATGGTAGATGAACGATTGCCCCAGGCTCCCGACATCGAAGAGCTATGGACCAAGGTGGGTGAAAGCTATCTGCCCGACGGCATGAGGGAGTTCGGTGCTTATCCTATAGTATCCATAGGATGGATGATGTTCATCGGCATGGCCATTGCAAAGCTCTGGGACACAGAGTGGGAACGCTACAGCAAGGAAGTTGACCTTTATAAGTATCTGAGAGACCAGCGTGACTTCGACCACATGGACGAATACATCTGCGAGGAAGTGCTTCTGCTGACCGAGGAGGAGCAGACAGCATTGGCCAAGACAGTGGGCGAATGTGCATCACGCACGCACAGTCTGCTCTACCACAGCCAGCTCGAACCAGGTACCAAAGAGGCTTTCCAGGCCTATGTGTCGGCCTTGCATCAGATGTATCTCATGGGTATGTCGATGGAACTCAAGCGTCTCGGCTACCACATGACCAAGTTGGACTGAGTCTGTCAGGGCACATAGACAAAGCCTTCACTTAACCACCAAACGACAAGAGACGAATGCAGATACTATTGGCAAATGCCAAAATCATGTTTGACAAGGCAGAGCGCAAGCCGCTCTCTACCCCACTCTTCCAATCCACAGCCAACTCACTGGCTGCGGAGATGGCCATGATGGATGTGGAGGAGCTGGCTCGCCAACTGGACTGTAGCCCCAAGATAGCGGCCGAGAACTGGAAGCGTTACCAGGATTTTGCTGTTGCAGAGAAACTGCCAGCCATATTGGCCTACAATGGGCAAGCCTACAAGCATCTGCGGGCAAAGACCTTGAGCGATGAGGCATTGGCCTTTGCACAGGAACATCTGTGGATTACCTGCTTCCTCTATGGGCTGTTGCGTCCCATGGACGGCATTGTACCTTACCGCATGGAGCATTGTGTGACGCTCGAGGCAACCGGCGACAAACCCGTCAACCAGTTCTGGCGCGACAAGCTCACAGACGTGCTCATCGGCAGCGTGAAGGCAGATGACGGCATCCTGATTCACCTTTCCACCGAAGAATATGAGCATCTGTTCGACTGGAACAGAGTCTGTCGGGAGGTTAAGGTCATCCATCCGCTCTTCTACGTAAGGCAAAGCGACGGCAACCTCAAGATGCAGGCCGTATGGGCCAAATCCTGCCGAGGGGCAATGGTGAGGTTCATCCTCAACAACCGGCTCCTCACTCCTCAGGAACTGACAGCATTCTCCCATGAGGGATTTGAGTATGCTCCACAATTGGGCGAAGAGGCTTTCCCGCATTTCATAAGGGAGCAATAAGAGGAGGAGAAACGCCCGCCATCAGAAAACCAAAGTACTGACACAAGCAGCATCAGGCAAAATGGACCACATGACACCACTTCAAGAAAGACTGTTCGGCCTACAGGACAAGCAGTATGCAGCCTTCCAGGCCAAACTGGCACCAAGCGTGCCTGAAGAAAGCATCATCGGTGTACGTGTACCCATACTGCGCCAGTTTGCCAAAGCCTATGCCCATGAGGATGAACACAAGCACTTCCTCCAGGAGTTGCCTCACCGTTTCTACGATGAAAACATGCTTCACGCTCTTCTGATATCACAGGTCAAGGACTACGAAGAATGCATCTGCCTCACTGATGCCTTTCTGCCCCATATAGACAACTGGGCCGTTTGCGATATCCTGTCACCCAAAGTCTTCTCCAAGCACAAGGAACTGCTTATGCAGAAGATAATCGCTTGGAGCCAGTCACCGCACGCCTACACCTGCCGTTTTGGAATAGAGATGCTTATGTCACACTACCTTGACCAAGACTTCAAGGCTGCCTACCTGCGGATTCCTGCATCGGTAAGGAGCGAAGAGTATTATATAAGGATGATGGTTGCATGGTTCTTCGCCACAGCCCTCGCCAAGCAATGGGAAGCTACGATACCCTACATCGAGCGACTGTCCTTGCCGCCCTGGACCCACAACAAGACCATCCAAAAGGCCATCGAAAGCTACAGAATCACCCCGGACAAGAAAGCATATCTGCGAACGCTGAAGGTCAAGTGACGGATAGAAGAGCGACAAACGGACGAAGAAAACTGCATCCTGGAATGAGGGCAGAATACTGTTCTATACACACAGACACATTCAATGTTAAATACTAAGGACTATAAAGAGTAATATGAGAACCAAATCACTTGCTTTCCTGGCTGGTATCATCTGGCTTACAGTAGGCTTCAATGTCTGCAGGATAGGGGTGGTATCGTGGATGAGTACAGATGCCACCACCGTTGTGATGATTCTGGGATGCATAGCTACTATGGTTGTGTTCTCAAGGATGTTCGTCAGGATGCTCTTTCAGAACGTGCAGCGCATTCGGGAGATAGAGCTTGAGAAGCGTAAGCTGTGGGATATCATGCCCGTAAAATCCTATCTCATCATGATATTCATGATTACGTTTGGCGTATTGCTGCGCAGATGCCCGGCCGTGCCAGCGGCCTTCATCGCCTCTTTCTACGTGGGCTTGGGCTCTGCACTGGCGCTGGCAGGCGCGATTTACATCTCTGCCTGCTTCTGTCCAAAGGAACTGTAACATCATAGCAATATAGCAACAACGCAAATACAATCATCTTCATGAACATACATCAGATAACATTCAGCCCCACAGGAGCCATCTCGCCTGACAATCCGAAGGGCAACAACCACGCCCTTTGCATCGGTTGCATGCGCTGTGTGGCAGTCTGCCCCATGCAGGCACGTGGCATAGGCGAGCGCCTGAAGATGCTGGCGGCACACCTCGAACCGCTCTGCAAGGACAGGAAGAGCAACGAACTGTTTGTGTGACAACACCGCACATTGGCACAGGCAGACTACAGGAAAGGAAGAGACATACAGACAAACCATAAACTATAATACATACCATCATGACAGTAGGTGATAAGATTCCCGAGATTCTGGGCATTGACCAGGACGGAAGAGAGATTAAGGCAAGCGACTATCGCGGGCAGAAAATCGTGCTTTACAGTTATCCCAAGGCCAACACAAGCGGTTGTACAGCAGAGGCTTGTTCGTTGCAGGCACACAAGGAGGAGCTGGCCGCAGCCGGATATGCGATTATCGGAGTGAGCAAGGACAAGCAGGCACTGCAGAAGAAGTTTGCTGATGCACAAGGACTGCAGTTCCCACTCATCGCCGACACCGAAACGACTCTGCTTCAGGAGTTGGGTTGCTGGGGTGAGAAGGTTGCCTGTGGCCGCAAGACAATAGGCATCCTGCGCACCACTTACCTCGTAAACGAGGAAGGCGTAATAGAGAAGATTTTCACTCCCAAGGAAATCAAGACCAAAATCCACGCCGAACAGATTCTGGATTATATCAATAAATAAAGCCACAGGACGGCACCGGAAACTTTCTCTCAGTAAGGAAGACAGAGACATCGGCGGAACCAGAAGCTTCCTCTCAAAAGGGAAGACAGAGATGCCTGCCGCACTGGACGGAGAATCAGAGAGCGGATTTCACAGACGGAGAGACTGGTGTGGAATTGAGTTTTCCATGCTCCTCTTCATTCCGCAGAATTATCGGTCAAATGCCGCAGTGCGCTGCATTGGCCATCGTAGCGTGCTGCAACGGCTGATGCAGTGCACTGCGTTGGGCATCGCAGCGCACTGCGTTTTTTTGTGAATCTGTCCGTCACGTGCGTTAAGCACATCACCCTCATCACGCCACTCCTTGAGGTCGGCCGACGAGTAGCATCGGTATGTGTAACCACCCCAGTGAGGTGTACCGTCGGTAGTGGAATAGATGTAATAGCGACGCGTCAGGTGGCTGTAGAGCACCTCTGGGTCGGCATGGAAACCAGGCAGAATGGGGTTTTGCTGAGCCTTGAGCCCAATGGCAGAGAGAGCCAGCAGGAGGAAGGCTATATGTAGAATCCGTCTTGTTATCATTTTGTCTTTATGTTATTTACAGATATAACTGGGTTTGGTGCGCTTCCATCCCGTCATGGGATCAGACTGCGGAGAGAGGAACGTGGTCCTTAGAGTGCTACGCATACATAATTCTATTATATAGTTATTGTTCTTATCGACAGTCCCGAGCGAAGCAGCTGTACAAAGTCATCAAACCGCCCCATCTCACCGACCGGTCTCATCATCTGCTTGCAAAATTACGATTTTCCCCACACAATGATATACAATTATCGTGCAAAGAGTGACACTATGCGTGCAAAACAGCATCAAAGAACCCATTTCATCACTGTAAATCAGATTAAAGACAACACACCATAAGCAAACTTATCCAATCAATCATCCTCACACAAGCGACAATCGCGCCCTCTGAAAAGAACTTGCCCAGACAAAACATTCAACTCTACCCTACAATCCGTCACTATATATAAGGTATAGAATAGAATTTCGTAAGCAAAAGAAACTTTATGCTTTCTTTTTATCATCTATTTGCGTAATTCTCCATACCTTTGCAACCACATACAGGATACCACAACCAAAACGTCAAACAAAACGGCATTTGGCATGAAAAAAGAAAGATTGGAAAGGAAGGGACTCTATAATCCCGAGAATGAGCACGACGCTTGCGGCGTGGGCATGGTAGTCAACATCCACGGAAACAAAAGCCACGAACTGGTAGATAACGCGCTCAAAGTGCTGGAGAACATGCGCCACAGAGGTGCAGAGGGAGCCGATGGTAAAACAGGAGACGGTGCCGGCATCATGCTGCAAATCCCTCATGAGTTTATTCTCTTGCAAGGAATCCCAGTGCCCGAGAAGGGTCACTATGGCACCGGACTTGTATTCCTGCCCAAGGACAAAGAGCGCCAGCAGGAAATCCTATCCATCATCATAGAGGAGATTGAGCGCGAAGGGCTCAATCTGATGAGGCTCAGAACCGTACCCACATGCCCGGAATGCCTTGGCGAAAGTGCAAGGGAGGTGGAACCAGACATCAAGCAACTCTTTGTGACAGGAGTTACGGATGAGGCTTTTCCACGCTTCGAGCGCACACTCTATCTGATAAGAAAGCGTATCGAGAGGCGCGTGGATGACCACGACTTCTACATCGTGAGCCTGTCCAGCAAGAACATCATCTACAAGGGTATGCTCTCGAGCACACAGGTACGAGCCTACTTCCCCGACCTGAGCAACAGCTACTTCACCAGCGGACTGGCTCTGGTGCACAGCCGATTCAGCACCAACACCTTCCCCACCTGGTCGCTGGCACAGCCCTTCCGCCTTCTGGCACACAACGGAGAGATAAACACCATACGAGGCAACCGCTCATGGATGAAAGCCCGCGAGAGTGTACTCGACAGCGAAGCACTGGGCAGCGTGAAAGACATCAGTCCCATCATACAGCCGGGCATGAGTGACTCGGCCAGTCTGGACAATGTGTTTGAGTTCTTCGTTATGAGTGGACTCTCGCTGCCACAGGCTATGGCCGTCATGGTACCCGAGAGCTTCAACGACAAGAACCCCATCTCGGACGAACTGAAAGCCTTCTACGAATACTACTCCATACTGATGGAACCGTGGGACGGACCTGCCGCGCTGCTCTTCAGTGACGGTCGCTATGCCGGTGGTATGCTTGACAGAAACGGTCTCCGACCCAGCCGCTACACCATTACCAACAAGGGTATGATGGTGGTTGCAAGTGAGGTGGGCGTGATGGATTTCGAGCCTGGAGAGATAGCCGAGAAGGGACGTCTGCAACCAGGAAAACTGCTGCTCATCGATACGCAGGAAGGCAAAATCTATTATGACGGCGAGATAAAGGACCGTCTGGCCAAGGCCCATCCCTATAAGGAGTGGTTGCGTACCAACCGCATCCAGCTGGAGAACCTGAAGAGCGGCCGTAGGGTCACCAACGAGGTAGATAATCTGGAGCGCAGGTTGCTGACATTCGGCTATGGCGAAGAGGATATCGAGAAGACCATCATACCCATGTGTGTCAACGGTGCAGAGCCTGTAGCTGCCATGGGAAACGACACACCGCTGGCTGTAGCAAGCAAGCGCCCGCAAATCTTCTTCAATTACTTCCGCCAGCAATTTGCCCAGGTGACCAATCCGGCCATCGACCCCATCCGCGAGGAACTGGTCATGTCGCTCACCGAATACATCGGCGCAGTAGGCTCAGGCATACTGACACCCGATGAGTCGAACTGCAAGATGGTGCGTCTGCCGCATCCCGTGCTCAACAACACGCAGCTCGACATCCTGTGCAACATACGCTACAAGGGCTTCAACACCACCAAACTGCCCATTCTGTTCCCCGTAGCCCAGGGTGAGAGCGGGCTGCGCAATGCACTGGAACAACTCTGTCACCAGGCCGAAGAGAGCGTAGATAACGGCATCAGCTATATCATCCTGAGCGACAGGGATATCGATGATGAGCATGCAGCCATACCTTCATTGCTGGCTGTAAGCGCAGTGCACCACCATCTGATAAGCGTGGGCAAGCGTGTGCAGACTGCCCTCATCGTGGAAAGCGGTGAAATACGCGAGGTGATGCATGCTGCTCTGCTCCTGGGTTATGGAGCAAGCGCCATCTGCCCCTACATGACGTTTGCCGTACTGGACGACTTGGTCAAGCGGGGTGAAATACAGGAGAACTACGAAACTGCCGAGAAGAACTATATAAAGGCAGTGTGCAAGGGACTCTTCAAGATTATGTCGAAGATGGGCATCAGCACCATCCGCTCTTATCGTGGAGCCAAGATCTTTGAGAGCATAGGACTGGGTGAACCACTCCTGCGCAAGTACTTCGGCACAGAAACAAGCACCATAGGCGGTATCGGACTGGCACACATAGCACAAGACCAGACCCGTCTGCACAAGCAGGGGTTGCTGGCAGAGAAGGAACCGGACTTCCTTCCCAACAACGGTCAGTTCAACTATCGTCGCGACGGCATCCGCCATGCATGGAATCCCGAGACCATCAGCACGCTGCAACTGGCCACCAGACTGGGTAGCTACAAGAAGTTCAAGGAGTTCACGCAGCTGGTTGACCAGAAGGATGAGCCCATCTTCATCCGCGATTACTTCCAGATACGCACTGCCGCCAAGCCTCTTCCCATCGATGAAGTGGAGCCTGTGGAGAGCATCGTGAAGCACTTTGTCACAGGAGCCATGTCCTTTGGAGCCATCAGCATAGAGGCTCACGAAGCACTGGCACTGGCCATGAACAAACTGGGTACCCGCAGCAACACGGGCGAAGGAGGCGAAGACAGAGAGCGCTATCACAGTTCATTCGAAGGCATATCACTAAGCAGCAAGACCAAGCAGGTGGCAAGCGGACGCTTCGGTGTGACTACAGAATATCTGGTCAACGCCGAGGAGATTCAGATAAAGGTGGCTCAAGGTGCCAAGCCAGGAGAGGGCGGACAACTCCCAGGCTTCAAGGTGAACGAGATTATCGCACACACGAGAAACAGCATACCTGGCATCAGCCTGATTTCACCCCCACCCCACCACGACATCTACAGTATCGAGGATTTGGCACAGCTCATCTTTGACCTGAAGAATGTCAACCCCTCGGCTGCTGTAAGTGTAAAGCTGGTGGCAGAGAGCGGCGTGGGAACTATCGCTGCAGGTGTGGCCAAAGCCAATGCCGACCTCATAGTCATCAGTGGTGCCGAAGGCGGTACCGGCGCTTCACCTGCCAGTTCGATGCGCTTTGCAGGCATCAGCCCCGAGATAGGACTGAGTGAAGCACAACAGACACTTACCCTCAACGGTCTGCGTCATCAAGTGCGCCTGCAGACTGACGGCCAGTTGAAGACCGGCCGGGATGTGATAGCAATGGCTCTGCTGGGTGCCGACGAGTTTGCCTTTGGCACGCTTCCCCTCATCGTGCTGGGATGTGTGATGATGCGCAAATGCAACACAAACACTTGCCCAGTGGGCGTAGCTACGCAGAATCCCGAACTGAGAAAGAAGTTCCGTGGGCACTATGAATATGTGGTCAACTACTTCACTTTCCTGGCACAGGAAGTACGCGAGTATCTGGCAGCCATGGGATTCCGCTCACTCAACGAAATCATCGGCCGAACCGACCTCATCGAGATGAAGCCGCAAGAGGCAGGAAGCAAGTCGGCCACACTGGACTTCAGCCGCCTGCTGCACACCGAGGGTGATCCGCAGCACTGGGACGGCAGAGCATTTACCCATGTGGATGACGTGAAGGACTTCGACATCCTGGCCGATACACGCGAGGCTGTACAGACGGCTCACGAGATTCACCTCGACTACGCAATCAAGAATACCGACCGAGCTACATGCACCATGCTCTCGGGGCTGATAGCGCGCAAATACGGCGAAAAAGGCTTGCCCGACAGCACCATCAACATCAAGTTCAAGGGCTCAGCAGGCCAGAGCTTCGGCGCATTCCTCACACGAGGAGTGAACATCAAACTGGAAGGTGAGGCCAACGACTACTTTGCCAAGGGGCTGTCAGGTGGACGCATCAGCATACTGCCGCCAGTGCGTTCGAGCGAGAGCTTCGTAGCCGAAGACAACATCATCGCCGGCAACACCGGACTCTATGGTGCCACATCAGGCGAACTCTATGTCAACGGACAGGTAGGCGAGCGCTTTGCCGTGAGAAACTCGGGTGCTACTGCCGTGGTAGAAGGTGCAGGAGACCACTGCTGTGAATACATGACAGGCGGACGTGTGGTGGTTCTGGGCCAGACAGGACGCAACTTTGCCGCCGGCATGTCGGGAGGAGTGGCCTATGTATGGAACAAGGAGGGCAACTTTGACTACTTCTGCAACATGGATATGGTGGAACTCTCGCTGGTGGAGGAAAGCAGCTACCGCAAGGAACTTCACGAGCTCATCCGCCAGCACTGGCTCTATACGGGTTCGCGACTGGCACGACTGATGCTCGATGACTGGAACCACTATGTAGATCAGTTCATCCAAGTAGTGCCCATTGAGTACAAGCGGGTGCTGCAGGAGGAGCAGATGAAGAAACTACAGCAGAAGATAGCCGACATAGCAAGAGACTACTAAGCCTGGCGGAGAGCATTCACGAACGGATTCAACCAAGTATTGCGAATGAACCTCTCTGTCAAGGAAAGACAACGAAGAAATATGATACGCAATAGGCTTCCATCCAAAGCAAGGCGAGGAGGAGAGTGATGCTCTTGACTATCCTTCCCACAAGAAGGCTGGCAGAGTTCTCTGCTCCACTCCTCAACGAGAGGTCGGGAGAGGGTCAGTTCCTCTCTCCCCCTTGGGGGAAGCCTGGATGGCAAGCTTCGGCACAAACAAACTTCATTAAACAAACCATTAAAACAAGCGCCTCGCATCACCTCCACTGCCTGTGCAGGGAGGAATCAGGCCACACATATTATATTATGGGAAATCCGAAAGCATTCTTAAGCATCCACCGCAAGGAGGCTGGCTACAGGCCAGTAGGTGAACGAATCCACGATTTCAGCGAAGTGGAGCAGACGCTCAACACGCATGACCGACGCGAACAGGCAAGCCGATGCATGGACTGCGGTGTACCTTTCTGCCATTGGGCATGCCCGCTGGGCAACAAATGTCCCGAATGGAATGATGCACTCTACCGCGGCAAGTGGGAACTGGCTTACAAGATTCTCACCAGCACCAACCCCTTCCCGGAGTTTACAGGACGTATCTGCCCTGCCTTGTGTGAGAAGAGTTGTGTATTGCAGCTCACCATGCATGAGCCTACCACCAACCGTGAGGACGAGTGTGCCATCATGGAACGTGCCTGGCAGGAGAGCTACATCGTTCCTTGTCCACCCGAGAAACGCACGGGCAAGAGCGTAGCTGTCATCGGCGGCGGACCTGCCGGACTCAGCGCAGCCTGGTACCTCAACCGCCAGGGACAGACCGTTGACGTGTATGATGCCAACGAGAAGGCCGGTGGACTGTTGCGCTACGGAATACCCAACTTCAAGCTACAGAAAGAGGTCATTGACCGACGTATCCACTTGATGGAGGCCGAAGGAATACAGTTCCACTACGGCGTGCGAGTACCCCTGCAGTCCGATTCCTTCAGCATGGAAGAGTTGGAGAAGGCCATTGGCAAGCACGATGCCTATGTGATAGCTACAGGCACTCCCACCGCACGCGACCTCAACATCCCTGGAAGGGAACTGAAAGGCGTGCATCTGGCACTTGACCTGCTGAGCCAGCAGAACCGCATCCTGGAGGGCGAATTGCCTGATGCAAAAGATCTGGTGACCGCACAAGGCAAGCATGTGCTGGTGATAGGCGGTGGCGACACAGGAAGCGACTGCATAGGCACAGCACATCGCCAGGGTTGCCTAAGCGTTACTCAGATAGAAATCATGCCCAAACCACCTGTGGGTGACAATCCTGCTACTCCCTGGCCCGCCTGGCCTGTGGTGCTCAAGACAACCAGCAGCCACGAAGAAGGGTGTGAGCGCCGATGGTTGCTCAACACCAATCGCTTCATCGGCAAAAACGGGAAACTCACGGGAGCCGAAGTGGAAGGTGTGGTGTGGGAGCCCAATCCACAGGGCGGACGACCAATCATGAAGCTCGATGGACACAAGGAGATCATTCGTTGTGACCTTGTCCTTCTGGCCATGGGATTTCTCAAACCACAGCATCCCCAATATCCTCAAGGTGTCTTCGTCACAGGTGATTCCGCATCAGGAGCCAGCCTGGTGGTGCGAGCCATTGCTGCAGGCAAGAAGACGGCACAGGAGGTGGAGGACTTCCTGAAGAAAGAGTAAGCATGCATGAATAAGGGGCAACAACCCGCCGAAGCAGGCTGACGCCCCTCTGACGGAAACATACTCAGAACAAGCAAACAGACAAACAAAAGCCTGCATAAGAGTTATATTGATATAGGTAGAAGCATTTAACCATCACAAGATGCTTCTACCTATATCCGTTTAAACCCCATCATAATGGCATACAATCTCATGTCATTGTTCCAGCATGCCTTGATCAACTCCGAAAAGAAGCATTTCCTCAAGACCATACGCTATGAGTTGCTGTCCACGCCTGCCTATCTGGGCAGAACGAAAGGCAAGCACATTTCTTTATCTGGCGAGGTCGCTGGAAACGCGACAATCCTTACGATACGGGAAAAGATAAAGGATTTCTCCTTGCCGTACGACATCGGGAAAGCCTAATGACCGATTGGGAATGAACAAGGAGATATAGGCCTTCTGCACTTCCTGTATGTCTTCAAATCAGCGAATAGGTTGTTCTTGACCGTCCAACCCAAGGCTGGACGGTGGAAGAAGCAAATTTACTTTGCAAAGCCAGTATATATTCTCTGACCGTCCAGCCTTGGGTTGGACGGTGGAGGTATGCAATGCGCCCGACCTGGGGGCTAAATGAATCCTGCACATAAGACATCTTCTTTTCGCTCATAAATAGAATTGGACTCGCATGGCCAATACCGAGCGACCCATTTCCTTCCTTAAAGACGACTTCAAGAAACCATCTTCTGGAGTAAACCCTGCGGCCTCAAAGAATCAGAGTTTCATGTTCCCGCAGAGTCTTTTATGGACAAAAAAAGTGTCGGCTTCTGATTGCAGCAAAAGACAACAGCAACTGCGGGCACATCATTGTGCGGCAGTTGCTGTTGGTATATACATGAACAGGTGATATGTCCTGTTTCTGTCGGGTGGGGTTGCCTGTCAGACTACGCATGGGAAGTCGGCTCCTTCTCTTGGGAATATAGGCTTTTCTTGGGTGCCGCGTATTGTGACGGAGCCACCAATGTATGCCTTACCAGGCGTCATCCCACAGCTTGCGGTCGCCTGTTGCTGGTTCGCATGGGATGCCTTCGCTCTTTACATAGTCTTCCTCATCGCCTTGGACATTGCTGACGGATATAAAGTTGGCAATGGGCAGTTCCTGTGCCAATTCCACAGTATGCATTTCGGGGGTGAAGTATGTTTTCTTGTTCATTCTGATATGTTTCAAGTGATTTGGGATGGAAGGTTGCTTGTTATTTTACGACAATCTTTCGGCCGTTCTGGATGTATATGCCTGGCACAAGTTTGCCCTGGCAGAGTCGGCCCGAGAGGTCGTATGTATGTCCGTCTGTCGGCTTGCTTTCTGTAGGCAGACTTACGGCTGTCTCCAGTATGGCATCATCCAGCACGAGTGACTTCACGCTACTGCTCTGCTCACGTGGGAGCACCAGATAGGCACGTGAAGTATTGCTCATCTTGAATGGTCCGCCATCTTTTGCACCGAAATAGAAACCAAAGTTGGGGGGCACATGAAAAAACGTGTGGCTTATGCGTAGATTTTTGTCAATCTGAACAGG
>OOBO01000021.1_pt1 | contig 126828 bp, 122 predicted proteins | sample 1671031 | NCBI WGS metagenome assembly OOBO01 (sample SAMN06348115, study PRJEB24527) | human gut metagenome | biome: human gut; feature: ankylosing spondylitis patient; material: feces | host: Homo sapiens | place: China | collected 2015-10 | reverse complement strand
CTGAATTAGATTCCATGAGTAAAAGAAAACTTACCACCAAATTTGAAGAAGAACCATTTTTCGCCTTTCGATCTTCCATCTTACACTCGCCGTTTTGGGAGCACATCAGGAACTAATTCACTGACTTACAACAGAAAGAAGTTCACTTTTCAAGTAAAAATATCGTTTAGAGCATTTTGTTTTCCTTTAATGTTTAACCGAAAATGGTATACTATGTTATATCAGCCCGGGTAGCAGGACTCATCATAAAACACTTAGATACAATCCATTAAAGAGTTTATGTTTTAAGATACCAACTGCCTTGTTTCTTCCAGATTCTTATTTGATATTGATTTGAAAACTCACTAACCTGACCGATAATCTATCTTAAGGTTAAACCCAATAGCATCACTTAGTCTGATAATTGCAAAGCAAAAAGAGAACCGCTGTCCTCCGGGGGGATAGAGTGACAGCGGTTCGGCGAGCTAACTGGTTAGGTGAGCGGGATTTAGATCCAAGGCCAATTATAAAAAAAAATTGATCATGAAAGATTAAAGTGCTATAGTCCGTCTATAATGACAGGCGTTTTGTGATAACGGCTCTTTTTGCACATTTGGTTGATTCGGGATTTATATTTAGGAGTAGCATAGGCATAACTTGGCGTAACTTTTAAATGTGAATATTTCACCTTGTGAATTTCTAAAAGAAGTTCGGCCACAAAGACAATCATTTCTGAACGTTCGATCATGCAGGGGGAGCAGAAACAAACTAAATATTCAGGGTCACGAGTGGAAAGCACATAACGTAGAGTCTTCTTACCTCGCTGGAAAATATATTCCAACCGATACCATCCGCTTGCGTTGGTTCTCCGCCGATGGAAATACAGGATTTTAATAATAGGTTTGCCCATAGCACAAACGTATAATCGGGCAGGGAAGAATGAACGGCCCTGCTGACCCGCTGAACTATCAAACTTTCAAAGCCGAAACAAAGAAAGAAAAATATGCTAACCCATTACAAGTTAGACACGGGGGCAGGAGCCGTTTTTATCCAGAAACTGTAGGTATATAAAATTATACACCTACAGTTAGTGTAAAACAAAGGTGATTTCTCTCCTTTGTTTCCGCCTTACAAAAATTTGATAGTTCACCACAAAGATGGTGATTATTTTTGAATTACCATAGCAAACGGATAAAAAATGTACAATGAAACACTTTTGACAGGAAGATTGTTTGCTGAACGCTCTTTGTATAGGGGAATTTAACGAGAAGAGAACGGTTCTACTTACCCGCTTGAACTACATCAATTTCAATGCGAAACAAAGAAAAAAACATATGCCGACCCATTACAGTATCAGGCACGGAGCAGAACCGTTTATCTAAAGCTATCAAATAGCCGTCTTTCAGCAGCCGCCAAGTAACAGGCAATGCTGACGCTTGGGGGAACACACAAAGGTGCACATAATTTCCGGTATCACCAGCACAGTACCTACACATTTTTTTCCTTTTTTCTTAAACTCTCCTAAGGACACGGACGGGCAGCCGACCTGTCCTTGTGTGAATAAGGATTATAATAAATCAGTGATTATCTTGGCTGGCATTTCCATTTTAGAAAAAGCAAAAAGTTTTTTGCCAAGATCCTTAAGTGAAGCTCCTATATGATAGACCTCTAAATTATCTATAATTAAAAATCGATCATGTGCGTGCTGGTAGGTACGTATATCTATTGGGGGGTATTGGCTGTTGTGCTTTGTCAAATCTAATTCTAACTGTGGAGTTACTTGCTTGGTATATATGATAGAAGTCACTCCGGGCAAACGTTTACTCAATAGTAAGAGCACGCTTTCATCGACAAAGTTGTCAATCAATACTAAAGATGACTTTGCAGACTTTATCAACTGAGCGGAAAAGACATAGGCATCGAAAATCTGTCCGTTGAAAAAGACACCTTCAATAGGAGGTAATGAAGTCCGGACGAAAAAGTCGACTTTGTTTGTTAACTCTTCCAGTTGCCGGTCATGGGTGTTTGCTTTGTTTTCCAACTGCTCCACGCGCTGATTGATTGCGTAGCCTTTTAATAGATATTCTTTAAGTACTCCTGTTGACCATTGGCGGAACTGGACTCCTCGCTTGGAATTCACACGATAACCTACGGAAATAATCATATCCAGATTATAATATTCAAGAATGCGGGTAACCTTTCTATTACCTCATTCGAACTGTTCGGAATTTCCGAACAGTTGATTCAGCAGATAATTCATCTGAGTCATATATATTTCTTATATGCTCACTGATATTGGCTTTACTTGACTGGAATAAGTTAACAATTTGTGCTTGTGTCAACCAAACGGTTTCATTCTCTATTCGCACTTCCAGTTTTATAGTATTGTCTGGTTGGTATAGTATTATTTCTCCGTGTTCCATATTAGTATTTGCCATATTTTTCAAAATTATTTTTTCGTAATCAAGTGATTCACGGCTCTGTTGCCCCATTACGAGATTAATATGGGTGTGGAATCACACACAAAGGTGCACATAATTTCCGGTATCACCAGCGCAGCCCCTACACATTTTTTCCTTTTTTCTTAAACATCCATCAAGACACAGACGGGCAGCCGGCAATGAATTTCGGTAGAAAATACCGTACGACGCAGGAGCGCAGGATATTTTGTGCTGAAATAGCGTAGCGGTCATTGATGAATGAACGTCTGCGCCCTATCTTTGTGCGAGAAAAGAGGAAAAAGTACGTCTATCGCTTGCCTTCGTCTTCCGGGTTGAAAGGGTAGTTGAATCATAAATCTTTGTAATTGCTGAACTTTTCGTTTGTTTATATGTAATATATACGTTACCATTGTCGAATGGTAAAGAAGGTTAGGGAACTCCTTTTGCATAAGTCGTACTTTATATGGAGCAATCTCCAAAAGTACAAAACAAGATTACTAAAATCTTAGAAATCTTAGAATATATAGAATGTATCCCGACGAAGTATCTTAAACACATGGAGAGCACAGACGGTCTGTATGAAATGCGTATCACCTTAGGGAGCGATATATTTTGTGTCTTCTGTTTTTTCGATAAGGGACGATTAGTGGTTTTGCTTTCCGGTTTTCAGAAAAAGACGCAGAAAACCCCTAAAAAAGAGATAGATAAGGCTGTCCGATTGATAGCCCAATATTATGATGATAAAAAAAGGAGGTAATGATGGCTATAACAACATTAGATCAATTTAAAGATGAAATTTACGGTGTAAAAGGTACACCCAGACGAGACAATTTGGAGCGTGAGCTGGAAACACTGCGCATTGGCGTTCAAATCCGCAATGCCCGTCAGAAGAAAGAAATGACGCAGGCACAACTGGCCGAGCGCATTAATAAAAAGCGTACGTTTATCTCTAAAGTAGAGAATGATGGAGGTAACTTGACCCTGAAAACCCTGATAGATATAGTTGAAAGGGGGCTTGGCGGTAAACTGAATATCGAAGTAAAAATTTAAACGGTTTCGCCCGGATGATAGAAATATCACCCGGGCGAATTATTTATGGCCGGTCCATTCAAAGAGCTATATATAAAACATACAACTTCTATCAAAAATCTATTAAGGTATTGATAGCCGCCACGGAATATTACTCACTCATACGGGGATATCTCGGTGTTGAGATCGTTACATCCGGATAGAAACTCAATGCGGAAGCCAAAGGCGTACAATAATCTACGAAAGCATTGGCAGTCCAGTCACTGGGCGCTGTACCTTGTAAACGATTCAGGCGTAGTCTGGCATCAGCACTTGTCGTTCCCTCGACAGCGGGAAATACCTGACCGACATCTGTTTTGATATTAGCCATAAAATAGAGATACTGTGCAGAGCTGGGCACACCGCTGATAGTACCCCCTTTTCCACTTGTCGCCGCAAAGGAAGTGTTGGCTAGCGTAGTCACTTCTTCCGGTATCAACTGGCGTTGGAAAATACTGGTATAAGCATTATCGAGGACTTATCATCACAAGCAAACAGTGCCCCAACTAACATTGTCAGTAAAATCGTTTTTTTTAATCATAACTAGTTTTTTATGAGTTGATAATAGAGATTTCGCCATTTTGGACACCATCTATCATGAAAAAATTTTCTAGCATCATTGTTTATTTTATCCAGCCTAGACAATTAACAATTAGATAATAGATGCAATTCGAAAAGCTCTTTAATTAAAGCACATAATTCCATACAATTATATAGAATCCAACAACCATCATAAGGTAAATATATCATACTAGAAATTTCTTCTACATTTGTCGGATTCCAAGTCCGATATATGTTAAAAGTGCAGGGAGTTTCCATCTGTTCACATCTTTTTCGACTTTTATTTGTTTCATTGGATACTTTTGCCGTCGATATAACTATCGAGTATCTGAAAGAGAGCTGGCAGAAGGTGTGTTAAATCAAAATAGTTATACAATGGTAAAATTTAATGCAATGAAGACTAAACCTTTACGACTTCTTCGGCAGAAGAGAGCCTCCTGGCTGAAAAGTGTATTTGTCCTGACTTGCCTGCTACTGAGTACATCGGTGGCCATGGCTCAAACGAAGACAGTGACAGGTACTGTTACAGATTCATTTAACGAGCCCCTGATCGGTGCATCTATCCTGGTAAAAGGCACTTCTACCGGGGCTGTTACCGATATGGATGGCAAATACTCCATTTCGGTAACGCCCAACGATGTACTCGTATTCTCGTATGTAGGATATGAAAAGCAGGAAATCAAAGTGGGGCAGCAAACTGTGATAAATGTCACGCTTAAAGACGACTCACAAATGCTTGCCGAAACAGTAATTATCGGTTACGGTAGTGCCAAGAAGCGCGACCTGACCGGTTCTATCACCAACATCAAGGGTTCGGAAATAGCCAACAAACCGGCAACCAACCCGTTATCGTCCCTCCAAGGAAAGATAGCAGGTGTACAGATCGTCAACTCCGGACAAGCCGGTGCCGATCCGGAAATACGTATCCGCGGTACGAACTCCATCAATGGTTACAAACCTCTGTATGTTGTAGACGGACTGTTCAACGACAACATCAACTTCCTGAATCCGGAAGACATCGAGTCGATGGAAGTATTGAAAGACCCTTCCTCACTGGCCATATTCGGTGTGCGTGGTGCCAATGGTGTAATTATCGTAACCACCAAACGTGCCAAAGAGGGACAGACGCTGGTCAACATCAACACCTCTTTCGGCTGGAAAAGCGTAGTAGACAAAATCAAAATGGTGAATGCACCCCAGTTTAAGGAACTCTATAACGAACAAATGGCAAACCAGGGAAATGCCCTGTTCGACTTCAGCAACTGGAATGCGAATACGGACTGGCAAGACGAGATCTTCCAGACGGGATTCATTACAAACAACAATGTCAGCATCACAGGTGCTTCTGAAAAACATAGCTTCTATCTCGGCGTGGGTTACTCTCACGAACAGGGAAACATCAAGCATGAAAAATACAGCAAAGTGACCATCAATGCAAGTAATGATTATAAGATTACCAAAGACATCAAAGTAGGCTTCCAATTCAACGGAGCACGCATGCTGCCGGCCGACAGCAAAACGGTTCTGAACGCTATCCGTACCACTCCGGTGGCTCCGGTATATAACGAAGAATACGGACTATATACTTCATTGCCGGAATTCCAGAAAGCACAGATGAACAATCCGATGGTAGACGTCAATCTGCGTGCCAACACCACCCGCGCGGTCAATTACCGGGCATCTGGAAGCATCTATGGTGAAGTAGATTTCCTGAAGCACTTCACTTTTAAGGCAATGTTCTCTATGGACTATGCCACCAATGACAGCCGGACTTACAAACCGATTATCAAGGTATATGACGCAACCGTGGCCGGGAACGTTGCTACGCTCGGAAACGGAAAAACAGAAGTGAGCCAGAACAAGCAAAACGAAACCAAGGTTCAGAGTGACTATCTGTTGACTTACCAAAACAGTTTTGCCGACGGTACACATAATCTGACTGCCACCGCCGGCTTCACAACCTATTATAATTCGCTCAGCGGACTGGATGCTTCCCGCGGACAGGGCATCGGACTGGTGATCCCGAACAATCCCGATAAATGGTTCGTCAGCATCGGCGACCTGGCTACCGCCACCAACGGAAGTACACAATGGGAGCGCACCACCGTATCTATGCTGGCACGTATCATCTACAACTATAAAGGTAAATACCTGTTCAACGGTTCGTTCCGCCGCGACGGTTCTTCAGCTTTCGCATATACCGGCAACCAGTGGCAGAATTTCTACTCCATAGGTGCCGGATGGTTGATGACCGAAGAAGAATTTATGAAAGATATCACGTGGCTGGACATGTTGAAACTGAAAGGTTCGTGGGGTACACTGGGAAACCAGAATATGGATAAGGCTTATCCGGCAGAACCTCTGTTGGAAAATGCTTTTGCTGCCGTATTCGGCAAACCGGCTATCATCTATCCGGGCTACCAACTGGCTTATCTGCCCAACCCACGTCTCCGTTGGGAGAAAGTAGAAGCATGGGAAACCGGTTTTGAAACCAATATGTTCCGTAACCGTTTCCATTTCGAAGGAGTGTACTATAAGAAGAATACCAAGGACCTGCTCGCCACCGTACCGGGTCTGTCGGGAACTGTACCGGGCATCGGCAATCTTGGAGAGATTGAGAACAAAGGTGTCGAACTGATGGCTTCCTGGAGAGATCAGATCGGTGACTGGGGATACTCTGTCAGTGCAAACCTGACTACCATCAGCAACAAAGTGAAAAGTCTGGTACAGGATGGATACTCCATCATCGCAGGCGATAAGAGCCAAAGCTATACAATGGCAGGCTACCCGATCGGTTATTTCTACGGCTATAAAGTAGCCGGTGTTTACCAAAACCAAGCTGAAATCGATGCTTCTCCGGTGAACACACTGGCAACCGTCACTCCGGGTGACCTGAAGTTTGCCGATGTAAACGGAGACGGAAAAATCACACCGGACGACCGTACAAAAATCGGTGATCCGACTCCGGACGTAACCTATGGCATCAGCCTCGGACTCTCATACAAGAACTGGGAACTCAGCATGGAAATGATGGGACAAGGCGGCAACCAGATCTATCGTACGTGGGACAACTATAATTGGGCACAGTTCAACTATATGGAACAACGTCTCGACCGCTGGCACGGAGAAGGCACTTCGAACACACAACCCCTGCTGAATACGAAGCATGCCATCAACAGCGAGAACTCCGAATACTTCATCGAAGACGGAAGCTTCTTCCGCATCCGTAACCTGCAACTGGCCTACAGTTTCGACAAAACTTTGCTGTCAAAGATACGTATGCAGGCCCTGAAGGTTTACGTCAACATACAGAACCTGAAGACATGGAAGCACAACACAGGTTACACACCGGAAATCGGTGGGTCGGCCATTGCTTTCGGAGTGGACAACGGGACATATCCGGTACCGGCAGTCTATACATTTGGTATTAACTTAACATTTTAACGAAGCAGAGTATGAAACTAAATAAATACATTCTACCCATTGCATTAGCTGTATCGGCTCTGAGCTTCTGCAGTTGCAACGATTTTCTGGACCGTCACCCACAGGGACAGTTTACCGAAGACGATAATCCCGGAGCACTTGCCGAAGGAAAGGTCTTCAACATTTACACCATGATGCGTAATTATAACATCACCGCCGGTATCCCCGCCTTTGCCATCGAATATTTCCGTTCGGAAGATTCGGAAAAAGGAAGTACCGCCAGTGACGGAGCCGATCAGGCTGCGATGTACGATGATTTTCAGTACAACGCCAGCAACGGACTGATAAAAGCCTACTGGAGTCAGAATTACGCCGTCATCTACCAGTGTAACGATGTTATAGAGACGATTGAGAAAGGTAACCTGACGGAGGAGAACGACCTTCGTAACAAAGGTGAAGCCCTTTTCTTCCGTGCTTATTGTTACTTCAACCTGGTTCGTGCATTCGGCGAAGTGCCACTGGTCACTTTCAAAGTGAACGACGCCTCGGAAGCAAACGTACCGAAGACCACCGCCGAAGAAATTTACAAACAGATCGACTCCGACCTGACACAGGCCGAAGGGCTTTTACCCCGTCAATGGCAGTCCGCTTATCTGGGACGACTCACCTGGGGAAGCGCCCGTGCACTGCATGCCCGTACGTACATGATGCGCAATGACTGGCAGAACATGTATACCGCTGCGACCGATGTAATGAATTCAGGGCAATACAATCTGAATACTCCTTATGATGTCATCTTCACCGATGAAGGCGAGAACAGCAGTGAGTCGGTATTCGAGTTGCAATGCGCATCTACTGCCGCTTTGCCCGCAAGCGATAAAATCGGCAGCCAGTTCTGCGAAGTACAAGGTGTACGCGGTTCCGGCCAATGGGACCTCGGCTGGGGATGGCACATGGGAACCGAGCTGATGGGTGAAGCGTTCGAACCGGGCGACCCGCGCAAAGATGCTACGCTGCTTTACTTCCGTCGTTCGGATACTGATCCGATCACTCCCGAGAATACCAACAAACCTTATGGAGAGTCTCCGGTATCTCAAGCCGACGGTACTTATTTTAACAAGAAAGCTTATACCAACCCGGCACTCCGTGAAGAGTTTACCCGGCACGGCTTTTGGGTAAACATCCGCATTATCCGCTATGGTGACGTGGTGCTGATGGCTGCCGAGTCGGCCAATGAATTGGGTAAAACAGGTGAAGCTTCCAACTATCTGGAAATGGTACGAGCCCGCGCCCGTGGCAACAACCCGGACATTCTGCCTAAAGTGACTTCATTAGATCAGACCGTGCTGCGTGATGCCATCCGCCACGAACGACGGGTAGAACTAGGACTGGAATCGGGACGTTTCTACGACCTGGTACGCTGGGGCATCGCTTCGCAAGTGCTCCATGCTGCAGGCAAAACGGGTTATCAACCCAAGAATGCCTTGCTACCGCTTCCGCAGGACGAAATAGATAAATCAAAAGGCGTACTGGTACAGAACCCGGATTATTAAGAGCACACCACAGAGTAACACAGAGTCCCACAGAGATTTATATATCCCGTAGAGATTAAAACTCTGTGCCCTCTGTGGTGAAGTAAAAAAACATATACAGTTATGAACAAGAAATATTCTTTACTCATTCTGCTTGCACTTTTACTCCCGTTGGGACTGCAAGCGCAAAAACCTCCTCAGGATATGGACCGTTTCCTCGACAATCTGCTGAAACGGATGACCCTGGAAGAGAAAATAGGTCAGCTTAACCTGCCGGTAACTGGTGAAATCACCACCGGACAAGCTAAAAGCAGCGACATCGCCGCCAAGATAAAGCGAGGTGAAGTAGGCGGATTGTTCAACCTGAAAGGGGTGGATAAAATTCGTGACGTACAGCGTCTGGCCGTAGAGAACTCCCGGCTGGGTATCCCTCTGCTCTTTGGGATGGACGTAATTCACGGATACGAGACCATTTTCCCTATTCCCTTGGGACTTTCGTGTACATGGGACATTCCGGCTATCGAAGAATCGGCACGCATCGCCGCCGTTGAAGCCAGTGCCGACGGCATTTCGTGGACCTTTAGTCCGATGGTGGACATCAGCCGTGACCCCCGTTGGGGACGGGTATCCGAAGGTTCGGGCGAAGATCCCTTCCTCGGTGCACTGATAGCCCGGGCCATGGTACGTGGATACCAGGGAAAAGATATGAGTCGCAATGATGAAATCATGGCCTGCATCAAGCACTTTGCTCTGTATGGGGCAGCCGAGGCAGGACGGGATTATAACACTGTAGACATGAGCCGCCAACGGATGTTCAACGATTATATGCTCCCCTATCAGGCCGGTGTAGAAGCCGGAGCAGGTAGTGTAATGGCTTCTTTCAACGAAGTGGAAGGTGTGCCGGCAACAGCCAATAAATGGCTGATGACCGATGTGTTGCGCGGTGCATGGGGATTTAATGGTTTCGTGGTAACAGACTTCACCGGAATCTCCGAAATGATAGAACACGGAATCGGCGACCTGCAAACCGTGTCGGCACGGGCCATCAATGCCGGAGTAGATATGGACATGGTCAGTGAAGGCTTCATCGGTACATTGAAGAAGTCTGTCGAAAAAGGCAAAGTATCGGTCGAAACAGTCAACACAGCTTGTCGCCGCATCCTGGAAGCCAAATACAAACTGGGGTTGTTTGACAATCCCTATAAATACTGCGACCTGAAACGTCCGGCACGTGACATCTTCACAAAAGAGCACCGTGCCGCAGCCCGGAAAATTGCGGGAGAAAGCTTCGTGCTACTGAAAAATGAAGGACTTTCACCTACCCTCGCACCTGTACTTCCTCTCTCTCCTACCGGTACTATTGCAGTGATCGGCCCTTTGGCCAACACCCGTTCGAATATGCCGGGCACATGGAGCGTAGCTGCCGTACTGGACAAAAGTCCTTCTCTGGTAGAAGGTTTGACCGAATGGGTGGGCAATCAGGGAAAAATACTTTATGCCAAAGGCAGTAACCTGATCGGTGATGCTGCTTATGAAGAGAGGGCAACCATGTTCGGCCGTTCGCTCAACCGCGACAACCGCACCGATCAACAACTGCTGGACGAAGCGCTGAAAATAGCTTCACAAGCGGACGTGATTGTTGCCGCATTGGGTGAATCGTCGGAGATGAGCGGTGAAAGCAGCAGCCGCACCAACCTCAATCTGCCGGATGTACAGCACACTCTGCTGGAGGCTTTGCTGAAAACAGGAAAGCCCGTAGTTCTCGTACTGTTTACGGGACGTCCGCTGATACTCAATTGGGAACAGGAGCATGTCCCTGCCATCCTGAACGTATGGTTCGGGGGTTCGGAAGCCGGTCCGGCTATCGGAGACGTATTGTTCGGTGCAGTCAACCCGGGCGGAAAACTGACCATGACTTTCCCGAAAAGTGTAGGACAGATCCCACTTTATTATGCACACAAGAATACCGGACGACCGCTGAAAGAAGGCAAATGGTTCGAGAAATTCCGCAGCAACTATCTTGACGTGGACAATGATGCTCTCTATCCGTTCGGATACGGACTGTCGTATACGACCTTCCGATTCAGTGACATCACATTGAACCGTTCGTCCATCGGAATGGACAATGAACTGGTAGCCTCCGTCACCGTAACTAATACCGGAGACCGTGCCGGCAGTGAAGTGGTGCAACTCTACATCCGTGACTTGGTGGGCAGTGTCACCCGTCCGGTCAAGGAACTGAAAGGATTTGAAAAGATCTATCTGCAACCGAATGAATCAAGAACCGTCCGCTTTACAATAGCTCCGGAAATGTTGAAGTTTTACAATGCCGACTTGAAGTTTGTAGCTGAGCCGGGCGATTTCGACGTGATGATAGGCCCGGATAGCCGGAATGTGAAAACAGCACGGTTTACGCTGCATTGAACCGGATACACAAGGGAATAGAAAAGAATAAGATTCACCACAGAGTCACACAGAGTTCCACAGAGATGATTTTCTCTTAATATGCTATAAACAAAAGATTAAAATTCAGTGAAACCCCGTGTTACTCTGTGGTGAAACAAAAACCATTACAAACAAGAAATCATTATGAATATCCAACTTGTCACTCACAACAGCAAGCTCCTCTTCGTCCTCTTCGCTCTTTTTCTTTTTGTAGCATGCAAGCCAAAAGAAAAGCCCTCGTCTGCCACATCACTGACAGATGACGCTCTGATGGATACCGTCCAGCGACGAACCTTCAACTACTTCTGGGATGCTGCCGAACCTAATAGCGGACTGGCACGCGAGCGCTATCACATGGATGGCGAATACCCGGCAGGAGGGCCGGAGATTGTTACCTCAGGAGGCAGCGGCTTCGGCATTATGGCTATCCTGGCCGGTATTGATCGGGGATACGTCAGCCGGGAAGAAGGCTTACGGCGTATGGAGAAAATAGTCGGTTTTCTGGAGAAAGCCGACCGCTTTAAAGGTGCATATCCGCATTGGTGGAACGGAGAGACAGGACATGTACAGCCTTTCGGACAAAAGGATAACGGAGGCGACCTGGTAGAGACAGCCTTCCTGATGCAAGGTCTGCTGGCCGTACACCAATATTATGCAGAAGGCTCGGCGGAAGAAAAAAAACTTGCCGGACGTATAGACAAGTTGTGGCGGGAAGTGGACTGGAACTGGTACCGCCATGGCGGACAGAATGTGCTTTATTGGCATTGGAGTCCCGAATATGGCTGGGAAATGAATTTCCCGGTACATGGCTACAATGAATGTCTGATTATGTATATCCTTGCCGCTGCTTCTCCTACCCATGGAGTACCGGCAGCAGTCTATCATGAAGGATGGGCACAAAACGGAGCCATCGTTTCACCCCACAAGGTAGAAGGCATCGAACTGCACCTCCGCTATCAGGGTGGAGAAGCGGGTCCGTTATTTTGGGCACAATACTCTTTCCTCGGACTCGATCCGGTGGGGCTGAAAGACGAGTATTGTCCGAGCTATTTTAACGAAATGCGAAATCTCACACTGGTAAACCGTGAATACTGCATTCGCAACCCGAAGCACTACAAAGGCTACGGACCAGACTGTTGGGGACTGACCGCCAGTTACTCCGTGGACGGATACGCTGCCCATGGACCGTTGGAACGTGACGACCGGGGAGTCATCTCTCCCACTGCCGCTCTCTCTTCTATTGTCTACACACCGGATCAGTCACTGCAAGTAATGCATCACCTGTACGAAATGGGAGACAAAGTATTCGGTCCTTACGGATTCTATGACGCTTTCAGCGAAACTGCCGATTGGTATCCGAAGCGATATCTGGCCATCGACCAAGGCCCGATAGCCGTAATGATAGAAAACTACCGGACAGGACTATTGTGGAAACTCTTCATGAGCCATCCCGATGTACAAAACGGACTAAAGAAACTGGGATTCAATGTAAAGAAATAAATGATAAAATCAATACTTATCGCTTTATGCACAGTTCTCCTCTGCTGGAATAGCATTCCGGCAGAGGCACAGACGCCACAGGATTCAGTACGCTTCATCGGATATCTTCCCGTCCGACACACCGACCCCACGAAATGGATAACCCGGTATCAAAGTGAAATAGACCGATACCAAACAGAAAACCAAATGCTGAAGGATACCTCCTGTGACGTACTCTTTCTAGGCAGTTCTTCCATTAACTTGTGGGATAATATCTATCGGGACATGGCTCCGCTAAAGATTCTCCGGCGTTCGTACGGAGGTGCCGCGCTCCGGGATATGCTCTACAATTATGATGTAATCGCCCGGGGATATCACCCCCGCAGCATTGTGATTTACGTAGAAAATGACCTCGCAGGCACTCCCGAGGACCTGACTGTAGGCGAGACATTCGACTTCTTCCGCTTGCTGACCAATCGCCTGCAACGGGACTATCCGGATATTCCGATATTTATTCTCTCCTATAAGCCTTCACTCGCACGCAAAGAGATGATTCTGAAGCATGAAATCATAAATGCTTTGCTTCAGGAATATGCTTCGAAGAGAGGGGGACTCACTTATATTGACGTAGCCTCCTGTCTGTACGACAACAATGGAAAGCTAAGAAAAGACATCTTCAAACAGGACGGATTGCACATGAATCAGAACGGTTACGATCTGTGGACTGCTATCCTGAAACCGAAAATACTGGAAAGCATCCGATAAAATTACGATTTCCTCCACAAGCCTCCCTATCTGTTGCATAGCAGGGAGGTTTATTTCTGTTTATATACTTTTTTCATAGAGTTGATATATTAAATCTATCTGTTATTTATATATTTGCGTTTATAAATACGGAATAACTATGAATAGACATAAATTAGCCTTTTCTTTGATCGGTATTTTCATCGTTCAATTATCTTACGCCGGATATTTTAAGCACATAGGTAGAGAAGAAGGTCTTTCGCAATCGTCCGTTATGGCTATCTATCAAGATAAGCTGGGTAGAATGTGGTTTGGTACACGTGAAGGAGTCAACATCTACAATAGTAATAAGATGGCCGTTTATAAGGCATGGATACAAAACGGAAATCGACCGGATCAGAAAATCCTGATAGGGAATGAGGTTAGTGCCATTACAGGGAGTCAAAACGGAGATGTGTTTCTGATCGTTGACCATGCTTTACTGAAATACGATATTCGTAAAGAGACTTTCGAACGTCTACGTCAAGGATCTGTCTATGCTCTAACATCTCATGCCGGTGAGATATGGTGTGCCGGACACGACTCTATTTTCCGATACAACCCCCAAAACAATCAATTAGACTTTCAATTAAAAACAGGTATATCATCCATCAACTATCTGACGATAAATGGCAACAGGTTTTATATCGGTGCCAAAGAAGGTCTATATACCACGGAAAACAAAGGGAGGGTTCAATGCCTGATCCCTAAAGTAGATGTTTATCGTATTTTTCAAAGCTCCTGTCAGGAACTTTGGGTAGGCTGCCGTACACAAGGGCTATACCGTATCAACCGGAACGGACGAATCAACCGCATTCCTTATGACCCCTCATCACCAAACGGCATTTCCAGCGAACAAATACGTGAATTTGTAGAAGATCAGCAAGGAAACATCTGGTTCGGGACCTTCGACGGTTTACAAAAATATGATCCAAGCACCCAAACCTACAGCCTCATCAAGCAAGAACAACGCCCGGGAGGACTCAGCCATTCTTCTATATTTTCACTCTATCAGGATGTACAAGGCACTATCTGGATAGGTAGTTATTATGGAGGAGTCAACTACTTTAACCCGGATAACAACGCATTCAATTACTACACTTATAATCCCGATCGTAGCGACTGTCTCAACTACCCGTTCGCCGGGGCTATGACCGAGGACAAAGATCACCACCTATGGATATGCACCGATGGTGGTGGATTGGCATGCTTAGACCGACAAGCGGGACATTTCACCACTTACACTGCCGGAGGCCCCAACTCACTGCCCCACAATAATCTGAAAAGTATTTGTTACGACCCTAAAAGAGACTGCTTATATATCGGTACACATATGGGAGGGCTCTCCCGGTTCGACCGCAAGACCGGACGTTTTTACAACTACCTCAATCATTCCACAAAAGGCCTCAAAGAGCCCAATGATGTTATCTTCCAAGTATCTTTCTATAACGACCAGTTAATCGTTTCCGCTCGTAACGGAGTTTTTTCCATGAATCCCGATACAAATGAATTCCGCTTGCTTTATGACGGATATTACTATCAAACTTTCACCATTGATCCCAAAGGTTTTCTCTGGTTGTCGGCAGGTACTAACTTATATAGTATAAATCTGAAACACCCTGAAGAAGTCAAATCATTCAGTCTGCCTGCATCCATTGGACAGTTCGGCATCAGCAAGATTTTGAAAGGTAACAATCAATATCTTTATATCGCCACTTTAGGTTCAGGACTTTTTTGTTATAACGAACAAACTCAGACCTGCATCAACTATACTCCCGAGCAGAACCAATTACTCAGTAATTATTGCTATAATCTTCTACAGACTTCGACAGACAACATACTCATCACAAGTGATCGGGGTATCACACTGTTTAATCCAACCACCGAATCATTCCGTTCCATTGAACTGGATAACGGACTGTCCCTTTCATCCATCATTAATGGTTGTGGTGTATGGATGTGTAGTGACCATACTATATTTATCGGAGGTACAGGCGGGCTTAGTTCTTTTCTGGAGAAAGACCTGAACAAAGAATATCCCAAACCTAAACTCTATTTTTCAAGTTTATCCGTCAACAATGCACGGATAAGCCCGGATGACAAGAGCTGTATACTCACAGAAGGGCTCCCTTTTGTCCGGGAAGTAAATCTAAATGCCACCCAAAATAACCTGACTATTGAGTTTGCTTCTTCCAACTATGTGGATATACTGAATAATACTTGGTATGAGTATCAGTTAGAAGGTTTTGACAAGCAATGGTCACTCACCTCACAAACAAGCCTGAAATACACCAATCTGGATCCTGGAGACTACGTGTTACACGTACGGCAAAAAGGGAACTCCCTGAAAATGCGCAAAGCACAGGAGATCTTATTACAAATACATATCAGTACCCCATGGTACCTTACTTGGTGGGCATGGCTCAGTTACATCACTATCAGCATTTCAGTGACCTATTTTATCTGGCGCGAAAAAAGTTCCAGAAGAACTTTGGCGATATTACGGCAAAGCCTCTCTTCTCTTACCTATCATCAGATTCTTTTTAATCCAGCTATTTAAATAGACCATGAGTCCATATTGATTAAATAGTCTTCTTTACGAGCATAAATTTACTTTCAGATGTTATTTCCCTTATCTGGTATCCGCCTTAGGTCATTTAAGATTTTCCTGTTTAGCCCCTTTGCGATATTCCATCGGAGTAACGTTATACTGATTTTTAAAACAACGGCTGAAATAGCGTGGAGAACCGAAACCTAATCTATCGGATATTTCTGCTACCTGTAAATAAGGTTCGTTCTTTAACATCAGCGATGCTATTTTCAACCGGTGATTTAGAATAAATTCATTGGGTGTCATCCCTGTCAATGCTTTAAATTTGGTGTGCAACAATGTTCGCCCCATTCCAAGTTCCTGACATAACATACCAATATCAAAATCCTCATTATCAATATGTTTATCTACTACTTTAATGACTCTATCCAAGAAGCCTTTATCTATTGGATTAGCTGCCAACAGGTTGATTTCTAAAATCTGATCTTTGGCAAAACGGCTTTGCATCAACAAGCGGTTACGAATCAAATTATTGCAGCGGGTTATTAAGATTTTTGCATTGAAAGGCTTGGTGATATAATCGTCTGCTCCACGACGTAGCCCTTCTATATTTTGATCTACAGTGTCAAGTGCTGTTAACAACACAACCGGAATATGGCACAAGCTTATGTTATTCTTTATTTTCAGACACATTTCCGTTCCTGTCATTACCGGCATCATAACATCGCTCACTATCAAATCGGGCACTTCTGCAAAGACCTGTTTTAATCCCTCCTCGCCATTAGCGGCCGTCACCACCTGATAAAGTGGTGAAAATATTTCTTTGAGTACCTGCAAAAGCTCCATATTATCTTCTACCAATAATACTTTCCGTTTCTCTTCCCGTTCATCTATCAAGGGAGTTTCGAATGTAAAATCATCCTTTTTCATAAAATTCTCATCCGGTATGGTATTCTCTTGTACCATAGGTTCCTTTTCTGGAGATTCCAGAAAAACGACTTCAGTATCCTTTTCAAAACAATCACGGGTTTTAGGTAACTTTACAATAAAACAGCTGCCTTCATTTGACTCACTTTCTACCTCAATTGTACCATGATGTAGCTGAATGATACTTTTCGTTAATGCGAGTCCGATACCAGTGCCAACATGAAGCGCTTTATTCCGATTGTCCGCCTGATAAAAACGATCGAATATCCGTTCCTGTTCTTCTTTACTAATGCCATTCCCGGAATCCTTAACTGCAATAACAACCTGATCCGGTGTGGTAGAGGTTAATATGCTTATTTCTCCTTTATCCGGAACATGTTTAAATGCGTTCGAAAGCAAATTAAACAAAACTTTTCGCATTTGCCAGTCATCTATCCAAATAGATATATCCTGCTCCAACAGTTTCAGATGGTAAGAAATGGACTTCTGAGAGGCATAAGCAGAGAAAGAAAGATAGACTTCTTCTAAAAATGTATTCAGACTTTGTTCCGATAGTTTTAATTGGATATAGTTCTGATCGAATTTCCGAAAGTCAAGCAATTCTGAAATTAGAAGTTTCATTTGTTGGGCATGCTTCCTTATCCTGAAAATACTATTATGCAAAGATGGAGGTATCGTATTCTTTTGTAACATAAGCTCTACCTGACTTATAATAAGAGTTAAAGGAGTACGAAACTCATGGCTCACATTGGTAAAGAATCGTAGTTTAGCTTGGTTCATCTCTTCAATATGTTCCTTTTCAATACGTTCTTTCTCCAGCGACATCGCCAAAGTTCTTCTGGAACTTCTACTTAGTTAAGAACAATTAGTGCCTATATTGCGAACAAAAATAGCATAGAGGGGGCTCTTCCACGACATAGTTCAACCATGTTATTCATATTTTGTAAAGTTTAATAGTATACGGATAATGAAAAAGAACAAATTATGTCCAATATTTCTATCTAATTAAGTATCCTATCGCAAAATTTTGTACATAAAAGCCATATAGGAAATACGGATTAAGGCAGACTCCAAATTGACTATGAATAATTAGTGTCCTTATTGAGAATAAAAGTATCACATCGGATCAGATCAGTTACCGTAGTTTTGTGGTGTATTTAACACTTTTATTAACTCAATCTAAAGTATTATGAGAAAAAGCAAATTACATTTGCTACCCTTATCTTCTAAAAGGGTACTTGTAAGTACATCGTTAATAATGCTTTTAAGCGGTAGCGCTTGGGCTGTTTCTTCACAAGAGACAGTTGAAAACGGAGATGCGATCACAGCAGTCCCCCAACAGCGCAGAACGGTTAAAGGTATTGTAAAAGATGCAAATGGAGAACCGATTATCGGAGCCAACGTCATTGTGAAAGGTAATAAAACTATTGGCGTCATCACAAACCTGAACGGAGAATTTAGTCTCGAAGTACCGTCCAACGCAACACTGCAAATCTCTTACATCGGCTATCTTAATAAAGAGGTCAAAGTAAGTGGCAACCAGGTGTCTTTCAACATCCAATTGGAAGAAGACAGCAAAACACTCGATGAGGTAGTAGTAGTTGGATATGGCACACAGAAAAAGGCCAATTTAACAGGTGCCGTATCTTCTGTTGATTTTGAAGAACAAACTAAATCACGCCCCATTACGACAGTATCTTCGGCATTAGCCGGTCTAAGTCCAGGACTTCAAGCCAGTTCAGGCTCGGCAATGCCGGGAGAAGATAACACAACCTTACGGGTACGTGGTAACGGCACAATGAATAATGCCTCACCTTTGATTATCATAGATGGTATGGAAGGTTCATTGAATGCTATTAACCCTCAGGACATAGAAAATATCTCTATTCTAAAAGATGCAGCTTCCTGTGCTATTTATGGTGCCCGTGCTGCCAATGGAGTCATCTTAGTCACAACAAAAAGCGGTGATCGAGACAAAATACAGGTAAACTATAGTGGACGCATCTCTTTCAACAGCCCGACACGCATGATCGAAACGATGAGTAACTATGCGGATTATATGGAATTAATGAACGAATCTTGCGAAAATGTTGGCTCCGGTACTCTTTTTGACCAAAAGTATATCGATTTGTGGAGAGAGAAATCAAAAGATCCCAATGGAGTAAATGAAAACGGTGTTCCTAATTACATCGCATACCCAAATACCAACTGGCTGAAAGAATTATACTCAGGAGGTATGATACACGAACATAACCTTTCAGTCTCAGGAGGATCTAACAAAATTCGTTTCCTATTGTCAGCCCGCTATCAGGATAATGAAGGTATTGTAGACAATACAGCCAACAAGACCTATTCTGTACGTGCCAATATTGAAGCCAATCCAACTCAATGGTTGACTTTAGGTACGCGTACTTATGCTTCACAAATGGATCGTGAAGTGGGTGACTTTAGCAATGCCAATACTTTCCTCCGACAATCTACAGCCGGTACTTATCCCGAATGGAACGGAAGTTTCGGCTACCCGGAATGTCCGGACGAACGTGCAACAGCCAATAACCCACTATATAAACTGGCACGGAATGATGGCTTCAAACGCTACAACCGTTTCAACACGACCCTATTTAGCAAGGTCAAGTTCTTTAAAGATTTAAGCTGGGATTTCAATTTCAATTACAACCGTTACATCTACGAAACCCGCCAATGGGGAGTACCTGCTTATCAGACACGTTTCAGTGACGGGGTAATTGTCGATGGTATCACTCCTCCTTCTCAATTAAGTACAAGTTTCGGTTATGAGTCCAATTACTCTTATACATTGGAAAACCTGTTAAACTACCATCATACATTTGCTCAGAAACACGATGTATCCGCGCTGTTAGGCTATCAGGAATTCTATAAGAATTACTATACTGTAGATGCCGCAAAGAAAGGTTTGATCGACGAATCACTGAACCAGTTTGATGAAGCAACCGAAATGACAAGTACCAAAGGTGCAACCCAGGATTATGCCACACGTTCTGTATTTGGACGCGTGAACTATGCATATAATTCCCGGTATTTATTTGAGGCAAATTTCCGTTATGACGGCTCCTCACGTTTCCACAAAGATCATCGTTGGGGATTCTTCCCTTCCTTATCAGGTGCATGGCGCATCTCAGAAGAAAGCTTCATGGAAAATACCCGTATCTGGCTGGATAACCTGAAAGTCCGTGCATCCTGGGGTAAATTAGGTAACTCTGAAATTGGTAACTACGAATACATGTCGGTATACAGTACCACCAACGCAGTATTTGGAAATGCCTTAAATTCTGCATTGTATATGGGTGCCATCGCCAATAGCTTACTGAAATGGGAATCTACCACCTCTGTCAACTTTGGTATTGATGTTAATTTATTAAAGAACCGTCTGAGCATAAGTGCCGACCTGTATCAAAAGAAAACTGACGGTATCTTATACCGCCCGACTATTCCTTATGTATTCGGAACAATGACTGCCCCCCGTCAGAACCTCGCCAAAGTGAGCAATAAGGGAGTCGAGTTATCACTGGGATGGCGTGATAACATAGGAGGGGTAAGCTACTCCATTAACGGTAACTTCTCATACAACAAAAGCAATATCGATGCCTATAACGGCACTTATGAAAGAACATGGGTAGAAGATCCGAATAATAAACTGACCGGTGGTAAATGGGAAGATAATATCGGTAAAGTGTCCAGTGGTGGCACAACACCCATTGTTGAAGGCCGCATGATGAACGAATACTATTTACGGAACGTTTATCATGGCAATGGCTCTTACTACAATGCGGATGGCAGCGTAAACCCTCAAGGAGGACCTAAGACCGGTATGATCCGTACAGAAAAAGATATGGCATGGGTGAAAGATATGATCGCAGCCGGATATGAATTTCAACCGGGGAAAACGGTTGCTAAAAACAAGATCTGGTATGGTGATTACATCTATGCCGACTCCAATAATAATGGAGTATATGGCGATGATAATGACTATACTTTCCAAAAAACTTCCAATAAGCCTAAATACAATTTCGGTTTTCAGGCCTCTGCCGCATGGAAAGGATTCGACCTCTCTATGGTATGGGCAGGAGCTGCCGGATTCAGCATATATTGGGGGGCAACCACAGGATACAACGCCGCATCTACTGAATGGGGTAGTACTATCGCACAACGGGTTGCTGAAAATCATTATTTCTACAATCCCGAAAATCCGGATGATCCACGTACCAACATCAACGCAAAATATCCACGTATGGCTTATATAGACGGCTATGTACAAAATCGTCATGGCAATACAACCTTATGGCTGTACAAAGGTGATTACATTAAATTGAAGAACTTGTCTCTAGGCTATACTCTACCGAAAAACTGGGTTTCAAAAATTGCTATGCAAAATGCACGTGTTTATGTTTCAGCTGAAAATCTGCTGACAATTACCGGATTTGAAGGCCAAGACCCGGAATCTGCTACCGGTATGGGCTATTCTCCGTTTAGGACAATTGCAATAGGTGCCAATATAACATTCTAAATAAATCTTGAAATCTTATGAAACTATTAAATAAATTATTCATATTAACAGCCACAGCAATTGCTATAAGCAGTTGCCAAGGAGATTTACTGGACACAAAGCCATATGATAAAGCATCATCGGGCAGTATGTGGAGTAACGAAAACTTTTGTACTATGGGAGTAGCATCTATCTACGCTACCCTGCGCGAAGGTTATGTAGCAAAAGAGGCTTATCTAATGGAGGCATTCAGCGTGGGAGCAACCTGCCGTGACAACGATTATCCGCTACTGGCCGGTACAGCTTCCATCGGTTCCGGAATATTCTCAGACTATTGGAAACAACATTATGCAGGTATCTACCGTGCCAATGATGCCATTGTACATCTACCCGACGCACCGATAAGTGAAAGCGTAAAAGGTAAATTATTATCCGAAGCAAAAGTATTGCGTGCATTTTATTATTACAAACTGAATGCAGTTTTCAGGGGTGTTCCTTATTATAATACGCCTATGGAACTTGATCAGGCAGACAAACCACGTGAAAGCGAAGAGAATATATGGAATTTCTGCATACAAGATTTAACCGACGCAATAAATGATCCGAATTTTCCCGACCGTATCGCTACCGGTAAAGCAGAATGGGGTCATGTCACCAAATCAGTGGCTTATGCATTACGTGGCAAAATCTATCTATGGACCAAAGAATGGAGCAAAGCGGAAGCAGATTTCCGTAAAGTAGGTGAATTGGGACATTCATTATTTCAGGATGGTTACAAGCAACTCTTCAAAGAAGCTAATGAACAGAGTGATGAAGCTATCTTCTCTTTGCAGTGTATCGATAATAATGGTAGCACTTACGGAAATTCCATGAGCTTCCGTTATGGTGGTCGTACTACATTTGGTTCTTGCTGGAACACTATGTTAGCCAGTGTGGATTTTGTAGAAACCTACGAAAATATAGACGGCAGTAAATTTAACTGGGATGAATACATTCCTGGTTTCTCAAGCTTAGATATTAAGGATCGTGAAGTATTCTTCTTGCGTAATACCGATCCGGTAACAGTAAAAGCACAGTATCGCGAAATCGGCTTTGACGGCACGGAAGAGGCATTAGACGACATGGTAAAAAAAATAAAAGCCAAAGTAGACGGACGTCTGGAGAAGTTGAGTGACAAGGCAAAAGCATTATATCTCCCGGCAGGAAACGAGGCTCGTATCAAAGCTGCTTATGACAGCCGCGATCCTCGTTTAGCCCAAACTGTCATCACTCCATATGCTACATATGACGGTTCGGGAAACAGTGTAGACCACACCTTCACTTCACGCTGGCCCTACTATGGTGCTGACACCGATTATCCTTATGACTTACGTACTGACACTCAGAGCCATTTATACTATTTGTTCCGCAAATTTGTTGCTGAAGGTTCAAGTGAGATGACCAATCGTGAACAATCTCCGATTGACCTGCCAATTATCCGCTACGCAACTGTCGTCATAGGATTGGCAGAAGCATTGAATGAGCAGGGTAAAACCGATGAGGCCATCGAATGGCTGAATAAAGTACGCCAACGTGCCGGTGTTGCACTGTTGAACAGCAATACTGCCACTATGGTTCAGGGACAGGAAGATATGCGCGTTCGTATCCAGAATGAATTCCGCTGGGAAACAGCAGGTGAAGGAGTTGACTTTTACGAAGAACTCCGTTGGAAAACATGGAAAGAAAGTAAATTTAATAATGCTGATGGTACAGCCGGGATGAAAGATGTATGGGGGACTATCACCTATCCTTACACATGGGGAGGAGACCAATATTATGTATGGCCAATCCCAAAACATGAAACTGATATGAACAAATCCCTGACCCAGAATTCGGGCTGGAATTAAACAAATACGTTTAAGCTACTGATTCTTATAAACCAAAGGGCTGTGTCAAAAACTCTTTTCACCACAGATTACACGGATTATCACAGATTATCAACATGGATAATCAATGACTTAGAACTCATTTTGTGTTACTCAGTGTCCTCTGTGGTGAGTTTCGACACACGCCCTCTATTCCATCTGAAAAGAAAGTTCTAAACAGACTCTTTTATCATTTTTTCCTCTTTTGAAGGTTGATTCCCTCAAATATCCAACTAAAATAGAAAAATTATATAGCATTAAGAACCATTTAGTAAGATAAAATAGCAATAAATTGTGTTACTTTGCCTACGTTAAAATCTTAATTTTATTACGATGAAGAAATTATTAATATTCACTCTCTTGCTATGCTGTACTGTAAAAGCTCTCAGCTATACAGAACGGAACTATCTTCAAAAACAGGCCAACGTAAGCAGTTTGCAGGAAGTGCTTATATTAAATCAACAATGGGTCACTTATCCTGCTTATACCGACCGAACCGGATGGGACACTTTTTTAGGCTCTTTCAAGAATGAATGTATCCTTCGCGGAGAGAAGCAGTTGAATTATCAATGGCAGGTTGTGAAAGCTACTGATTATATGGAATTTGAACGCAGCGGCAACCGTAGCGTTATGGAAACTCCTTTCGCCAATAATAACAATGCCATAGCCGACCTGCTACTCGCTGAACTCGCAGAAGGGAAAGGACGATTTATCGATCAGCTGATCAACGGTGTATATCATTCCTGCGAGATGACTTCCTGGGCATTGGCCGCCCATTTGAATGCACAACAGTCTCACCGCTCATTACCCGATTTTAAAGAAAACATCATAGACCTGACAGCAGGTGACTTAGGCTCTTTACTCGCATGGACCTATTATTACATGCACAAAGAGTTTGACAAGCTCAATCCTGCTATATCCGAACGTTTACGGCATACGCTCCAACAGCGTATATTGGATCCTTACATGAATAACGATCACTTCTGGTGGATGGCAGTGAACTATAGACCGGGAATGTTGGTCAACAACTGGAATCCTTGGTGTAACAGCAACGCCTTAATGTGTTTTATGCTGCTTGAAAATGATAAAGAAATGTTAGCGAAGGCAATATACCGCAGTATGGTTTCGGTAGATAAATTCATCAACTATACCCATACCGACGGTGCATGTGAGGAAGGCCCCTCCTATTGGGGACATGCCGCCGGAAAAATGTTTGATTATCTGGAATTACTGTCAGCCGTTACCGGGGGAACTGTCTCCATCTTCGATAATCCCATGATAAAGAATATGGGCGAATATATATCACGTTCATACGTGGGCAAAGGATGGGTGGTTAATTTCGCTGATGCTTCGGCGAAAGGCAGTGGAGACGCTCCCTTGATATTCCGGTATGGCAAGGCTGTAAACAGTAACGAAATGAAAGGATTCGCTGCTATGATTAACACCAATAAACTCCCTTCCGGACGCGATATATACCGTACGCTTGCTGCTATAAAGATTGCGAACGAACTAAAAGAAACTCAAGCGGCACATCTGACTCCCCCATTCTCCTGGTATCCGGAAACCGAATTCTGCTATATAACTGACAATAAAGGAAACTTTCTGGCCGCTAAAGGAGGATATAACGACGAGAGCCATAATCATAATGACGCAGGTACCTTCTCTTTCTGGATAGACCAAACTCCTTTTCTTATTGATGCCGGAGTAGGGACCTATACACGCCAGACATTCAGCAAGGATCGCTACACCATTTGGACTATGCAGAGCAACTATCACAATCTCCCCCTGATTAATGGCGTCCCCCAGAGATACGGAGCAACATATAAAGCAACACAAGTACAAGCTGACAAGAGGAAAAACACATTCACAGCCAATATAGCAACAGCCTATCCGGCCGAAGCAGAAGTGGAATCATGGATACGTTCCTATTCACTTCAGAAAGGACAATTACGGATTTCAGATTCTTTCCGTCTGACAACAGCCAAACAGCCTAATCAAATCAATTTCATGACATGGGGGCAGGTGAATACGGAAATACCGGGAAAAATTCAATTGGAAGTAAAAGGAAAGAAAGCCGTCATAGAATATGATAAACAACTGTTCGATGTGAAAACAGAAATAATCCCATTAACAGATACCCGGCTATCCAATGTATGGGGTAAATCGATTTGTCGCATTACACTCACAGCAACAAACATCTATAAAACAGGAAATTATTCTTTTACCATAAAAAAACAATAAAACATGAACTTAAAACCCTTATTGGGAGCAGCCTGCGCAATGATATGTGTGGCTTGCTCAAACCACAAACCCACAGTACCGTCTTTTATAACAGAAAATGTAGAATTTGCCAAAGCACAACTCGGTTTGGCCATCGACACCATCGAAGCAAGCGGAAAATGTCTCAATCCTGTAACTCTCAATAGAGATGGATCTGTATATTACTGCGGATATGCCGATTGGCGCAGTGGATTTTTTCCCGGTAGCATCTGGTATCTGTACGAACTGACAGGTGACACCAGCTATCTTCCACTGGCCAGAAAATATACTGAAGCCATTCGCCCGGCCGAGCACCTGACCTGGCATCACGATATAGGATTCATCATTAATTGCAGTTTTGGTAACGGCCTAAGGCTCGCTCCCGATACAGCTGCATATAAAAACGTAATGATACAGGCAGCCAAATCACTCTGTACCCGTTTTCGCCCTAATGCCGGAGTCATTCAAAGCTGGGATGTAAAAGGCAATAGCTGGCAAAGTGAAAGAGGCTGGGAATGTCCGGTTATCATTGACAACATGATGAACCTGGAACTTCTGTTCGAAGCAACCAAACTGTCCGGTGATTCCACTTTCTATAAAGTAGCCGTAGCACACGCAGACCGTACTCTTTCCGAGCATTTCCGCCCTGATGGAAGTTGCTATCACGTAGTGGACTACAATATTTCGGACGGCTCCGTACGTCATAAACAGACAGCACAAGGATATGCTGATGAATCGGTTTGGTCACGCGGGCAGGCATGGGCTATCTATGGCTTCACTATTTGCTATCGTGAAACGAAAGACCGCAAATATCTGGACCAGGCACTGAAAACATTCAATAGGATGAAAAATGATCCGCACATGCCCGAAGATCTGATACCTTACTGGGACATGGATGCACCCAATATACCCAATGAACCCCGGGACGCTTCTTCTGCATCCTGCATCGCTTCTGCCCTGTATGAAATCAGCACATATGCAGTATCCGATGCCGCTTCTTACAAAGCATACGCAGACCGCATTATGCATAGTCTCGCCTCACCTGACTATCGGGCCGCATTGGGCACTAACGGCAATTTTATCCTGATGCATAGCGTAGGCAGTATTCCGCACAATAGTGAAATTGACGTACCTCTGAACTATGCAGACTACTACTTTCTGGAAGCCCTGAAGCGTAGAAAAGATTTAGATAAATAATTTTATAATAAAGAAGTATCATGAAAACACAACTGTTTAAATTTGCCTGTTTAATTATCTGCTTATTAACGATAGCTCCCAATTGCCATGCCGGCAGCAAGTGGAAAGCTAAACATGTAGTCTTAATTGGACTGGACGGCTGGGGTGCCTACAGTGTAGAGAAAGCTAATATTCCCCATATCAAACAATTAATGAATGATGGTTCTTACACACTGACCAAACGCTCTGTACTCCCTTCGTCCAGTGCAGTAAACTGGGCATCTATGTTCATGGGAGCAGGCCCGGAACTACACGGATACACAACCTGGAATTCAAGTACTCCGGATCTTCCTTCGAAAGAATTAAGTAAAAATGGCATTTTTCCAACTATATTCCAATTGCTCCGCGAAGCTGATCCGAAAGCTGAAATTGGCACCTTCTACGAATGGGTCGGCATCAAATATCTGGTGGATACGCTGGCAGTAAACAAATATAACCAAGGGATTAACTATGAAAAATATCCTACGGAACTATGCGAAAAAGCCGTGAAGTACATTAAAGAGAAAAAGCCGACTTTAACACTTATTGCCTGGGATAATCCGGATCATGTGGGACATAAGGAAGGTCATGATACACCAGCCTATTATCACAAACTCGAAGAAATAGACGGATACATCGGCAAAGTAATGAATGCGGTGAAAGAAGCCGGAATACTGGATGAAACGATTTTTATAATAACATCCGACCATGGCGGAATCAATAAAGGGCACGGAGGAAAGACAATGCAGGAGATGGAGACTCCGTTCATCATCTCGGGGAAAAATATCAAGAAAGGGCATGAAATTCAGGCCAGCATGATGCAGTTTGACGTAGCTGCTACCGTAGCTGCCATTTTCAAACTCAAGCAGCCACAAGTATGGATCGGAAGGCCCATAATGGAAGTATTTAAGTAAGAAAGAATGCTAACAAGTTAAAGACATAGGATGAAACGAACCAACAGAACATTATTCATTCATAATACAGCAAGAGGGAGAATAAAATTTCTTCTTCTTGCTCTATTTGCTTTTCAAGGCTTACAAGCACAAAAGCTATTCCCCGCTCCTTCTGCGATAGAGACACATAAAGGTACATTCTCTTATGACGAAGTTTCGGCTAAGTGTGTACGAACTACTATCTCTAAGTCTCTACCTGCTATCGGCATAGAATACTCGGATGAAGCATATCAACTGGAAATTACACCGGATTCTATCTTCATTGATGCCACTTCTGCGAAAGGAGCATTTTATGCCCGCCAAGCCATTAAACAACTGGCACGGCACGAACGGGGCAAAATCCGCTGTTGCCGGATTTACAGTTCGCCACGCTACGCATGGCGCGGATTTATGCTCGATGAAAGCCGCCACTTCTTCGGCAAAGAGAAAGTTAAACAATACCTCGACTTAATGGCTTTACTCCATCTCAATGTATTCCACTGGCATCTGACAGACGAACCGGGATGGCGAATTGAAATCAAAAAATACCCTAAGCTGACGGAAATAGGGGCCGTTGGCAATTGGCATGATGCCCAAGCAGCTCCGCAGTTCTATACACAGGACGATATACGAGAGATTGTGGCTTATGCGGCCGAACGCCAGATTATGGTGGTTCCTGAATTCGATATGCCCGGACATGCCACAGCGGTTTGCCGCGCTTATCCCGAAGTATCGGGCGGAGGAGAAGGACGCTGGAAGCATTTCACATTCCATCCTTGCAAAGAAGAAACTTATCGTTTTATCAGCGATGTACTCGATGAAATAGTAGCCCTCTTCCCGGCTCCCTATATCCATATTGGAGGTGATGAAGTGCACTACGGCAATCAGAACTGGTTCACAGATCCTGAAATCCAGAACTTCATAAAGGAAAAAGGGCTGATCAATGAAACCGGACTGGAGCATTACTTCATCCGCCGTGCTGCCGATCTGGTAGCGGCCAAAGGTAAAAAAATGATTGGTTGGGACGAAATAGTGGACGCTGGTATCTCCCCCTCCAAAGCGTTGGTTATGTGGTGGCGCCACGACCGTAAGTACCAGTTGCTGAAAGCGCTTGAGCAAGGCTATCAGGTAGTCCTGACTCCACGTCGCCCGCTGTATGGCGATTTCGTACAGGATGCCTCACATAAAGTGGGACGCTATTGGGATGGATTCAATCCGTTGCAAGACATATATGCCTTCCCCGAACCGATCAGTCATCTTTTTAAAGGATACGAAGATCAGATACTGGGTATGCAGTTCACACTTTGGACCGAACGGATTGCAGACGGAAAACGGTTGGACTTCATGACCTTCCCACGCCTGATAGCACTGGCAGAATCTGCGTGGACATCGCCCAAAGAGAAAGACTGGAGTCGTTTCTGCATGCGGTTACCGTCTTTCCTGGAATATCTGAAGGAGCAAGGCATCTATTATTTCGATGTGATTCACCCACAAGAAACTCCCGAACCGGGCGGACCGGAGAAAGCGGACATATTACAAAACGGATAGAGAAATACCGATGATCTCAATAATAACATCATTAATCAATACATAATCAAGAACATATGAAACAGCAGAAATGTAACTATTTTCCCTCCTTGTGGTGGAGGGGTCGAGAAAAAGGTTTAAGTACTTTTCTTTTCCTACTTTTCTTTTCCATCTCGCTCCATGCCCAGCGTCAGGATATTCTACTCAACAATAACTGGAATTTCCGTTTTTCGCATCAGGTACAGGGAGACACCCGGCGGGTGGACTTGCCGCACACCTGGAATGCACAAGACGCACTTGCCGGCAAAATAGATTATAAACGAGGTATTGGCAACTACGAGAAAGCTTTGTACATCCGCCCCGAATGGAAAGGTAAACGTCTTTTTCTTCGTTTCGACGGAGTAAACAGTATAGCCGATGTATTTATTAATCGCAAGCATATAGGTGAGCACCGAGGCGGATACGGAGCCTTCATCTTCGAAATCACGGACTTGGTGAAATATGGAGAAAAGAACTCTGTCCTGGTACGCGCCAACAACGGTGAACAGTTAGACATCATGCCGCTGGTGGGTGACTTCAATTTTTATGGAGGAATCTATCGGGACGTACATCTGCTGATAACCGACGAGACTTGTATCTCACCTTTGGACTACGCTTCGCCGGGAGTTTATCTGGTACAGGAGGTCGTCAGCCCGCAGGAAGCGAAAGTATGTGCTAAAGTTAACCTGTCCAACCGTGCAGCCGACGGAACTGCCGAACTTCAGGTCCTGGTAACGGATGGCACCAAGGTGATTTGCAAAGAGAGCCGCAACGTGTCATTGAAACAGGGGGCTGATATTCAGGAACAACTCCCTCTACTGATTCAGAAACCACGTCTCTGGAATGGTTGCGAAGATCCCTTTATGTATCAGGTCAGTATCAGTCTTCACAAAGACGGCAAACAAATCGACAGTGTAACGCAGCCATTAGGATTGCGCTATTATCATACCGATCCGGATAAAGGATTCTTTCTGAATGGCAAACACCTGCCGCTTCATGGAGTCTGTCGCCATCAGGACCGCGCAGAAGTAGGCAATGCACTCCGCCCGCAGCATCACGAAGAGGATGTGGCACTGATGCGCGAAATGGGAGTCAATGCCATCCGCCTGGCACACTACCCTCAAGCTACCTATATGTACGACTTGATGGATAAACACGGTATTGTAACCTGGGCCGAGATTCCGTTTGTAGGTCCCGGAGGATATGCAGATAAAGGTTTTGTAGACCAAGCTTCCTTCCGCGAAAATGGTAAACAACAATTGATCGAACTGATCCGGCAGCACTACAACCACCCTTCCATCTGCTTCTGGGGACTATTCAATGAGCTGAAAGAGGTGGGTGACAATCCCGTAGAATATGTAAAAGAACTGAATGTACTGGCAAAACAGGAAGACCCTACCCGCCCGACAACTTCGGCCAGTAACCAGGACGGCAATTTGAACTTCATTACCGAAAACATAGCCTGGAACCGTTACGACGGTTGGTATGGAAGTACTCCGAAAACACTGGCAACCTTTTTGGACCGTACACATAAAAAACACCCCGAACTACGCATCGGCATCAGTGAATATGGGGCAGGAGCCAGCATCTATCATCAGCAGGACTCACTCAAACAACCGTCGGCTTCAGGCTGGTGGCATCCCGAGAACTGGCAGACTTACTACCACATGGAGAATTGGAAAATCATTGCCGAACGTCCCTTCGTATGGGGTACTTTCGTTTGGAACATGTTCGATTTCGGGGCAGCTCATCGTACGGAAGGCGACCGTCCGGGTATCAACGATAAAGGACTTGTCACCTTCGACAGAAAAGTGAGAAAAGATGCTTTCTACTTCTACAAAGCTAACTGGAATAAACAGGAACCGATGATCTATCTGGCGGAAAAACGCTGTCGGCTCCGCTATCAGCCGGAACAGACCTTCATGGCTTTCACCACTGCCCCGGAAGCCGAACTATTTGTAAACGGTATCAGTTGTGGTAAACAAAAGGCGGACACCTACTCAACCGTTGTGTGGAAAAATGTCAAACTCACCTCGGGAGAGAATATCATTCGTGTGACTACTCCCGGCAAGAAACCACTTACAGACGAAGTGACAGTAGAATATAAAGAAGACAGACCGCTCTAATGAAACGGATCATTTTATCGATTGTATGGGGACTGCTGACCGGATGGGCGGCAGTCCCTTGCCTTTGGGCACAGTCACGCACAGGAACTGCCGATCGGGAGATCTGGGTAAAAACTCTTGTACGCCTGGCCGATCCCGTACTCAGTAACCTGGCCAATGAAACACTGAAAAAGGAAATGCCTTACGAATCGCTTGCTCCCAACCGGCAACGTTTTTCTTATCTGGAGGCAGTGGGACGAACCGTATGCGGCATTGCTCCATGGCTGGAACTAGGAGAAGACGATACTCCCGAAGGACAATTACGTAAAAAATACATCGAACTGACGGTGAAAGGGATCAGCAATGCAGTGAATCCGTCCTCACCCGATTACCTGATCTTCGGAGAACCTTCACAACCCTTGGTAGATGCCGCATTTCTGGCAGAAGGATTATTGCGTGCACCTAAACAATTATGGGGCAACCTCTCACCCGCTGCCCGCAAGCAAGTGGTGACGGAGTTAAAACGAAGCCGTGTTATCAAGCCCAATGAAAGCAACTGGCTGCTGTTTGCCTCCATCGTGGAAGCAGCCCTGCAAGAATTCACCGGAGAATGTGATACAACGCGGCTCAATTATGGGGTACGCAAGTTCAGAGATCTTTGGTATAAAGGAGACGCCCAGTATGGAGACGGAGCAGAATTCCACCTCGATTATTACAATAGCTTCGTGATTCATCCTATGCTTACCGATGTATTAGTCGTCATGCAGAAGCACCGGATGCCGGAAAGTGAATTTCTGAATGTACAGCAAAAACGCCTGGGACGCTATGCCGAACAATTGGAGCGTTTCATTTCTCCGGAAGGAACATATCCGGTAATCGGACGTTCGATTGTCTATCGTACCGGAGTATTTCACGCATTGGGACAAGCAGCTTTACTGCATCTCCTTCCGCAACAAATTGTTCCCGCACAGGTACGCTGCGGCATGACGAAAGTTATAGAGAACCAATTCCGATCTGCTGCCAATTTCGACACAAAGGGTTGGTTGAAGATAGGTTTCTCCGGTAATCAGGTTCAAATGTCGGAGTCCTACATTAATACAGGAAGTACTTACTTGTGCCTGACCGGTTTCTTGCCATTGGGACTACCCGCCGACGATCCTTTCTGGAGTGCCCCTCCTGCCGAATGGACCAACCTGAAAGCCTGGTCGGGGAAAGAGATGCCGGCAGATCATTCTTTATAAACCGGCATTTGCTCTTTACGCTTACGGCATTCTTTTTGTAAGACACCGGCATTTAAATAAAGAAAAGGGTATGTCAGGACTCAAACTTAAAGAAGGAGAAATTGGAATCAGAAACGTCCACCCTTATCAACAACGAAAATAGCCCTATCATTACTCTAAAATAGAGTTCGATAGGGCTATTTATGTTTTGGGTTGTAATCTGTAGCTGTTTCAAGTGGTCATTTTAGTTCCGACACACTTTCTTCTTTACGGACTGCTGTTCACGGTTGGACGCAAATTCCTAATTAGCGCCACCACCTTGACCGCCTTGTCCGCCGCCACCTTTCACGTCATCATTATTGATACTGCGAGCGGCTTTCTTCACACTGGCCTTCAACTCACCGATACGGTAGCTAAGGCTGATACCAAAGCTACGGCTCTGATAACGGCTGCTGCTCTTCGACAAGAAGTTTTCACCCATAGTGGTATTATTATACGAACGATACTTCTCGAAGATATTGCTTACATAGGCACTCACTGTAAAGCGGTCTTTGATGAAAGAGCGGTTCACACCCAGACTATAGTAATAATATCCCGATCCCTTACCTTGCAGGCTGATGTAAGGAGTACTTCCTCCGGCATTCAGACTGGCACGTATCTTCAATGGGAAGGTGTGCTGGATACCACCGTATAAAGAGGCATTCCATCCATAGTTATGTAATCCCTGAGCCGGACTCTTAATATCAACGTAGCTGCCATCACCGTTCAGATAGATACGGGTGTTGGGAGAAGCGTTCCAGTTACCGTAAAGGCTCAGACCTGTATTACGGTTCTTACCGATATTTTCGTAAGTGCTATACAATGCACCTTCGGGAGCATGATGTCCTCCGGGGAACTCTTCACCACCCTTACCAATCAAACGGCTGACCCGTTCGATACCGTTGTTTCCGAATGAGTGGCGCAGAGAGATATTGACATTAAACTTCATGCTGAACATACTATAGCTCAGGTTGAACGAGTGGCTCTTTTCACTTTCCAGATTCGAATTACCCTGGCTGATAAACATCGGGTTGCGGTCGTCAAAATAAGGATTCAAGTTCCAGATACCCGGACGCCAGATACGCATGTTGTATCCACCGCGCAAGTTCTGTGTCTTACCGATCTTGATGCCCATGGTTACAGAAGGAACAAAGTCGTTATAACTGGTACTGAAATCCGCTTCAGGTCCGATGGCTCCTGCCAGATACTTCACATCCTGTGACGTATATTCATAACGTACTCCCGGCTTGAATGAGAATGTTTTATAACGAAGTGTGTATCCCAGATAAGCGGCAAGAATGTCATTCAGATGTTTATACTTGCTACTACGGTCGTTGTTGTATTCGTAGTTGTCACTGACGCCCTCGGCTTCGAACAGTTTGTTATCACTAAGGTTATTACGGATGATATATTTAGCTCCGGCTTCAATAGTATGCAATTTTCCGATTGGAGTAGTATAATCCACCTGGAATGTATGTTCGGTAGTATTGGTCTTGCCATCCGAATGAGAGTTATTCAGCAAGAATTTCTTAACGATATCCATTTCAAACGGATCTTTGATATCTTTATAGTCCGTATAATAGTCAGAGTTCTGCGGCTGTGTACTGATCTTGTACGAGAGAGTGATCATACGGTCCTTGTTCTTTTTAGAGGTACGCTGATAATCGACATTACCACGCATAGAATACCAGGAACCGTCTCCGTCGCTCAACGAGCGGTATTGATAAGCCAATCGGTCTCTCTGGGCATTCCACATTGTAGTCAACCCGTCGCTCTTATTATCATTGGCACCGCCGTACATACCGAATGACGCTGTCAGCAAACGTAATGTATCAATTTCGTAACTGGCCTCAAGATTGCCGTACTGGAAACTGCCGTTATAATCGGAAGAGCTTTTCGATTCCAGATACTTCTGATCTTCCGAATCATAATTTTCACGGTAACTGTCCGAATAGCTTTTAGGCGATGTATCGTAGTTATAATTATAATTTCCTGTAATAGTCAGTTTTCCGGATTTGATAGTAGCATATCCACCGGCACCAGCACCACGATTGCTACCACTGGCACGGAAAGTTGCAGTATAACCTTCGAATCCACCACCGACAGTTACAATATTCAGGATACCGCCCACACCTTCTGCATCATATTTAGCTCCCGGAGAAGTGATTACCTCAATATGTTTAATGGTATTGGCCGGCATACTCTTGAGTACGTCTTTCGGGTTATTGCTCATCATATTATTAGGCTTACCGTTTACATGGATTTTAAAACTGCTGCTGCCATTTACCTTAATGTTATCTTCGCCGTCCACTGTTACCAACGGTACTTTACGAAGCATTTCCATTACGGTATTGGTCTTCGAGTCAGGATCGTCTTCGATGTTATATTCAATTTTGTCTACATCCACCTTTACCAGTGGCTTCTGAGCAACGACTTCTATACCTTTCAGTTCGTTAGTAGCCTCGGCCATATTTAATTTTCCCAGATCGATCACCTTTTCACTCGCTTTGACAGTAAAGTCTTTCACGATCGTGACTTTACCTACAGACGATAAGGTAATAATATACTCTCCGGGAGCAACAGTCAGTTTCTCTTGGAATTTACCATTCAAATCGGTTACAGCCATTTTAAGAGCTTTTTGAGGAGCATTCTTTTTTGCGATCTTAATTGTAGCATAAGGTTCGCCTTCCTGAGTCAACGAATCAAGAAGCACGCCTTTCAATGTATAAGATGGAGCTGCCGTACGTTGTTGGGATTGCTGTGTTTTTTGCTGTTGGGCATACATCATGCCGGATGTCATGAACATCAACAGCAACAATAGTAGTAGTTTGTTTCTCATGTGAAGTTATGTTTTAGTTTATAGTCTATCTGACGTAAAATCATAGTATTTGTCACAGAATGGCAACGAAAATATCGACTTTATATTCGTTTACGAAACCCTCGGAGTTAAGAAAGGTGAAATAGAGTGATTTTTATTCTTTTTTATCAGAAGTCGTTCGATAACGCACATTAAATCAGATAAAAGAAAAAAAGTACGACAACATTTGCTGCGATTACACATCCGAATCCGCCTAATATCCACGAGCGCAATTTACTCTGCTTACCCGAGAAGAAAAGCGCATAACACATGTTGACCACAATGTTACTGATAATGGCCTGCATGGTACAAGCCATCACCACAGTAGCCGCTACACTTCCCGTGCCCTGCAATAAGTTTAGGATAAAAGGAGTAATATCACTAAAACCGGAAACGAACGACAGCAGGTTCAACCCTCCTGTCCCGGCATAAATCAAGGTATAGTGTGTCAGTACGGTAAATATAACAAATAACCCTGCAAAAATCAAAGCCACCTTGAACTCCAACGGATTACTGCTGTCATCTTCTTCTTCCACAAGGTCAGCGTCGGGTGTCCGCTTCCGACGAGTGTGGATAAACCAGGCTACAACGGCTGCAACGGCGGCCATAATCAAGAGATAAGGATAGATAGAAGTAAAAATAGTGGAGCTGAAAATAAGAATTAGAATCATGAAGCGCAAAAACATCATGCTGACAGCCAAAAGCATGGCGGCAACATATTCGGATGCTTCCTGCGAGTGTGCATTACGGCTTTTACGGGCGAGTACCGAGATTGTAGCCGTACTACTGTAGAGCCCGCCGATAATGCCGGACACCAATACCCCCGATTCACGAAAGACATACCGCTTCAGCAAATAGGAAAGATATGAAATACCCGAAACCACTACTGTGGCCAGCCAGATGGTATAAGGCGTCAGGTTGATGTCAGGGATAATATTTTCATTAGGCAACATCGGAAGGATGATACCACTGATAGCCAAGAACTTGGCCAACGTAATCATTTCATCGTTTTTCATTCGCTGTGCGATCTCCGTAAAAGTATGCTTCAGTTCGGTAAGCAATAAAACAGTAACAATCACCATGACGTAAAACCATGAAGGCTGTGTAGACACAATCGGAGCAATGCAGTAGGTGATCAGTGCGATGATAATAGTCGTCACCCCGAATACATGGAATTGGGACTGCTTCACATAATAGTTGAGCCCTAAAAGAATGCCGAGTATCAAACCACCTCCCATGAAAAGGTGCATCTCTTCCGGATCGAGGATATACAAAAGATACCCCAGCATTCCGATAAACGTAAAGGTGCGGTCAGTACCGAAAAGAGTGGTTTCTCCTTCACGTTTCAGACTGATTTTACGTTGCGAAAGTCCTATTAAAAGTGAAAACAAGGTAACCAGGATAAAGGTCACCAGCTTTTCCGGCAAGTAGTTGTACAGTTGTTCCATATATCTTTATTCTTGAGCTCTTAACTAAAGAAACAAATATACGGATTATTTGTTAGCTACAACCAGGTAGTATACGGTTTTTTCATCAACTGCGAATTATAGTAACGAATGTCACCCGTAACCTCTTCTCCGATAAAGCCGGGTTTTACAAACACTTCGTCTTCCGAACCCAATTCCACCTCAGCCACAACAAGTCCTTCATTCTCTCCATAGAACTCATCTACCTCGAAGATATGTTTCCCGCTACGCACCAGATAACGGGTCTTATCGATCACTCCCGGTTCGCAAAGCTTCATCAGTTCCTCAGCCTCCGCGAGAGACAGTTCCTTCTCCCACTCGTAACGGCTTATTCCCGAGGCATCCGAAGCTCCTTTAATAGTCAGATAGCCTTTTCCGTCACGTATGCGTACGCGGACCGTTCTTCCACGGGCACTACTGATATATCCCTGAACGATGCGGCTCTGATCAAAAGCCTGTGACTTATAATCTCCACTAACGAGAAATTTACGTTCTATTTCCTGTGACATATATTATTTAAAAATTCAATTGAATACGAAGCCCCAGAATACCATAAGCATTCCCTCCTTTACCCAACGATTCATCAACTTCCTCGGGTTTATAGGCAATCTCTCCGTTCGATTTATACCCTACCGCTGCCTGTCCGAAGGCATTGGCATATTTATCATTATCTACATATGAATAATTGAGCTGAAATTTAAGATTCCGGGTAGCATAATAATTCACTCCGAATGTCCATCCGTTGGACGATCCCCCCATCACTTCTGTTCCGTTCAGGTCGATACGGTCAAAACGGGCTGCCAATTCTATATCCCCCCAACTGCGTCCGAACGATGGCTGCGAGAAGGCTCCACGCGATTTACTATATCGTTGCTGCCCACCGAACAAAAGATAAGCCGCCTGCACATAGAAGCCGTTGAACTTCTCTGTTGCCAACCCTTCCATACGCACCGTATTGTTCATGATATACTCTCCCTGAAAGCGAAAACCTCTGTAAAATCCGGCCAGTTCAGCACCGGCCAACCAATCGTGACTGACAGAAGCAATCGGCGATGTATCCAGAAACTTGATTTTGTTAATATAAGAAAGTGATCTTGTACTATATCTCACAGTATTCGGCATCAGCGAACCGACTGTTGTCTTCGGAGTACGATAGGATGCGGCTATTCCCAAATGAAGACCTTTTACCTTATCTGCCGAAACCGGTTGCCAGACAGCACGGGCTGTAACCGATATTCCTTCATCCTCCCCCGCTTTATTATTACTTTCGGAATAGTCTTTCTCTTTGTTACCTTCTATTTTTTTAAAATGTACACCCGCTACTCCCAGAAACTGGTCATGTTCCCAAGTTCCCTGTACACCGATATGATATTCCGGAGCAAATGCAGATACCACGTTCGCCTTTTCCATGAACCACAAATCGCCCGAGGAGGTCATTGCAGCCATGCCAAAACTCTCTTTAAAATTACCGGCCCTAAAATAAAGCCCATTCGGGAAAGCATATTTAATGAAACAGTCCTTCAATGAAAAGCCACCGTCGGTAAGATCCATTTCTATCTTACCGGACAGCCTTTTGCCAAAAGCAGCAGTAGCTCCCAAACGTACACGCCTGAATCCGACACCGTTGCCTATGGGCTGGTAGTCTTCTCCAAAGAACATAGCTCCGTCTGCCTGGATGCGCCCATTGAAAGTCAGTTTAAACTTATTGTCCTCCGAACTGAAGGTTAATGACTCTTTCTTCACCTCAGGAAGAAAAGATTTAGACTCCTGGGCAGAAACCATTCCCAGACAAGTAATTGAGAAGATAGAAAAAATAGTAATCAGTTGCTTGTTCATCCGTCTTTTTAGTGATTAGCGATTTATTAGCAGTGATTAGCAGCTAATAACCGGTGATCAGTACGATTCATCCACCCGGTACCAATCACTAATTGTCAGTCACTAATCACTCACTCTCAGCCCAAAAGAGAAAAACCGATAATCATAGCCAATGCCAGGATAACCAGCGAGACAAAAACTATCTTAACAACCTTTTTGGCTTGTTCTTCTTCTTTCTTGCTGTGTGTTACTTTTTTCTTATTCTTACTCATAATCGTTAGCTTTAAAGTTCAACGTTAACAAAGTAAGAACAAATCTTTTAACCTGCCAAAAATATAGAGAATAAAATGACGGACAAAGAAAGGAAATAAAAAAACATCCCCCGGAGCAGAAAAATCCGGAGGATGTTACAATTCTGTTATTTTTAAGCTTCTTCCGAAGAAAATTCCATCAGATAGGCTTTGATAAATCCTTCTATTTTTCCATCCATCACTCCGTTTACATCAGAGGTCTGGAAGTTAGTGCGATGGTCTTTTACACGACGGTCGTCAAAGACATAGCTTCGTATCTGTGACCCCCATTCGATTTTTTTCTTACCGGCTTCCACTTTAGCCTGTTCTGCCATACGGTGCTGCAATTCTTTATCGTAAAGAATAGAACGCAACTGACGCATTGCATTTTCACGATTTTTGGGCTGGTCACGGGTTTCGGTATTCTCTATCAGGATTTCCTCTTCCTCACCGGTATAAGGATCCTTGTATTGATAGCGTAAACGAACGCCGGACTCTACCTTATTGACGTTCTGTCCACCGGCACCTCCCGAACGGAAAGTATCCCAAGAGATACAGGCCGGCAAAATATTTACCTCGATGCTGTCATCCACCAATGGAGTGACAAACACGGAAGCAAAAGAAGTCATACGCTTACCCTGCGCATTATAAGGGGAAACACGAACCAAACGATGTACACCGTTCTCACCTTTCAAATACCCGTAGGCATAGTCGCCTTCAATCTGTATGGTACAAGTTTTAATACCCGCTTCATCACCTTCCTGCAAGTTGGCCATGGTTGCTTTATAACCATTGGTCTCGGCATAACGGAGATACATACGCATCAGCATCGATGCCCAATCCTGACTCTCCGTACCACCGGCACCGGAATTAATCTTCAGTACGCAACTCATTTGGTCGGCCTCATCACGAAGCATGTTCTGCAATTCCAGATTCTCGACATGCTCCAATGCCTTTGCATAGGCCTCGTCTACTTCTTGTTCGGTAACCAGTTCGTCTTTATAAAAATCGAAAGCCAGTTCCAGTTCGTCTGTCAGTGTCTTGACATCATTGTATCCCTCAATCCACTTTTGCAGTCCCTTCACCAGTTTCATTTGTGCTTCGGCCTTCTTCTGGTCATCCCAGAAACCCGGAGCCTGCGTTCTTAATTGTTCTTCTTCGACTTGAATTTTCTTCCCGTCGATGTCAAAGATACCTCCTCAGCGCATCAGTGCGCTCTTTCACGTCTTTAAGTTGTTCAATAGTAATCATACTTCTTTTTTATGGTTTTCATTAATTATGGGGAGCAAAGATATACAAAATTTTGTGTTCTTACTCCTCATACATTTTATCAATTACCTCTTTATAGTTGCGTGCCACTACCGTACGTTTCAACTTCAGGGTATTAGTCAGTTCCCCTTTTTCCATGCTGAACGGTTCGGGAAGCAACGTAAATCGTTTAATCTGTTCGTAATGGGCAAACTGCTGCTGCAACGTATCGATACGTGCGCGGAACAAAGCAGTAATTTTAGGATGCTCCAACAATTCGGCCATATCTTTGTATTCGATACCTTTCTCTTTGGCATACTGTTTCACAAAACCGTATACCGGTACAATCAGTGCAGATACAAACTTACGCTGATCGGCAATAATAGCTATCTGATCGATATAACGGTCGATAACCAATTTGGTTTCCAATGCCTGAGGAGCGATATATTTTCCGTTCGATGTCTTAAACAGGTCTTTGATACGCTCTGTCAGATACAACTGCCCATTTTTAAAATAGCCGGCATCACCGGTATGAAACCAACCTTCTTCATCGATGGCTGCAGCCGTCGCTTCCGCCTTTTTATAATACCCTTTCGTGATGGTCTTTCCACGAAGCAGAATCTCGTTATCTTCGCCGATCTTCACCTCTACCTCCGGCATCACCTGACCTACCGAACCAATATCATAACCCGTCTTCGAAGTACACGAAACAGTTGCCGTAGATTCTGTCAAACCATATCCGACCAGCATATCGATACCCACCGAATGTACAAACTCGCAAATTTCATCGGGAACAGCAGCACCGGCTGTCGGGAAGAAGTTACCGTTCTCTATTCCGATGGTCTTTTTCAGCAGAGCATAGATAGTCTTCTCATAAAACTTATATTTCAGTTGAATCATTCGGGGAGGCGTCTTACCCACCCGCAAATAATCCAAATTATGGATACGGCCTACTTTAATAGCATCCAGCATCAGCATTTTTTTTATTCCGGTGGTCTCGGCTATTTTTTCCTGAACGCCGGCGTACACCTTCTCCCAAAAACGAGGGACACTACACATCAATGTCGGACGGATTTCTTTAATGGTTGTCTGGATATCGGCCGGACGAAGATTGATGCAGACCTGTACGCCCTTATGCACACAGAGATAAGTCCATGCCTTCTCAAACACATGGGTCAGCGGCAGGAAGTTCATCGAAACATCCTTATCGGTCATATCTACCAGACGGATATCATGAATACGGAATGCTTCCAAATAGCAAGAATGATGCAACATGACTCCTTTAGGTTCGCCCGTAGTACCGGACGTATACAGGATGTTTGCCAAATCCTCGGCACTGGCACGTGCCGTACGTTCTTCCACTACTTCATTGTGTGGCAAATCTTTTCCTTTAGCCAAGAACTCGTCATAGTAAATAGAACTCATATCACGCGGATCTTTCACTACCGCCGGATCAAAAATGATCAATTGTACAAGTGAAGGGCAGAAGCCGAACACACTGAAAGCAGCATCATACTGGAACTGCTCGCCTACAAATAAGAAACGTATCTGGGCATCATTGATGATATATTGAGCCTGTGCCGGAGAACTGGTTGCATAAAGCGGAATAGTTACTGCACGGTTGGCAAAAGCGGCAAAATCCGTAAACAGACATTCCGGCTTATTTTGAGAGAAAATACCGATATTTTCTTCTTCCTGTACTCCCAATTCCACCATAGCATTGGCGGCTTGCCTTACAGTTTGCGAAAATTCATTCCAAGAGATAGGTATCCACTGCGCCTTCTCATAGTCACGGTATTTCAGGGCTGTCTTGTCGCCATACTTTTCAGCCTGACGATGGACCAAGACAGATAAATGATGATAAGTCATATCCTTTGTTGTTAGTTATTCGTCTGCAAAGGTATCGTTTAATTTGGAATTATCAGGTGTGAATACTGAATTATTTTGCTCAACAGAGTCAGGCACTTAGCCATATAGCGCCTGATAAATAGTTGTCTGACAAACTGAAAGATTCAAGTATTATTTGTACATTTGCATCCATTCAAAGCAAAAAAGAAATGATAGACGAATCCATTACATCCGAAGCTGTCGGCTTGCTGAAATCTCTTATCAGCATCCCTTCGCTCAGCCGCGAAGAAGAAAAAGCAGCCGACTATCTGCAAAATTATATCGAGGCCGAAGGCATGACCACGGGCCGTAAAGGAAACAATATCTGGTGCCTGAGCCCTATGTTCGACCTGAAAAAGCCGACAATCCTGCTCAACTCCCATATTGACACTGTAAAGCCGGTCAACGGTTGGCGGAAAGATCCGTTCACTCCACGCGAAGAGAATGGAAAACTTTATGGATTGGGCAGCAATGATGCCGGTGCCAGTGTAGTAACACTCCTACAGGTGTTTCTGCAACTATGCCGCAAGCAACAAAGTTATAACCTTATTTATCTGGCTTCCTGCGAAGAAGAGGTATCCGGAAAAGGCGGTATCGAAAGTGTATTACCGGGACTTCCCCCCATCAGTTTTGCCGTAGTAGGAGAACCCACCGAAATGCAACCTGCCATTGCCGAAAAAGGCCTGATGGTGCTCGATGTCACAGCTACCGGAAAAGCAGGACACGCCGCCCGCAATGAAGGTGACAATGCGATATATAAAGTACTGGACGATATTGCCTGGTTCCGCGACTACCGCTTTGCAAAAGAATCACCATTACTGGGACCTGTCAAAATGAGCGTTACGGTGATCAATGCCGGTACGCAGCACAATGTCATTCCCGACTGTTGTAGTTTTGTAGTAGATGTGCGTAGCAACGAACTGTACTCTAACGAAGAGTTGTTTACTGAAATACAAAAGCATATCTCTTGTAAAGCTGAAGCCCGTTCGTTCCGCCTCAACTCTTCACGTATCGAAGAAAGCCACTCGTTTGTACAGAAAGCAAAGAAACTGGGACGCGTGCCTTTCGGCTCTCCTACTCTCTCGGATCAAGCTTTAATGGTGTTCCCCTCAGTCAAGATAGGCCCCGGCCGTTCTTCACGTTCGCATACGGCCGATGAATATATCATGATTAAAGAAATAGAAGAGGCATTGGAATTGTATTTGAAGATACTGGACGGACTGGAAATCTGATTTTCCCCTCTCCCTGTCATTCGTATAGGATGAAGGTGTCATAACTCACCACAGATTACACAGATTTACACAAAACGATTTTAATCTACTGACAACCCATACTAATTATCTGTATAAATCAGTATAATCTGTGGTGAATACGAATTTTGACGCATCTTCATCCTATACAAACATATTTACTATTCGGGAATGACAAAAATGTGTTCGCCCCCCTTCACAGCTTTCGGCTTCTGCCCGGGCAAAACAACAGTACCCATAGCCGTTGAAGGCAGAACCAGATGTAACCGGATCTTCCCTTCTTCCCGTCTCCAATCAACCCGGATAGTGCCATATATCGATTCATGGCTGGCTTCTACAAAATCAAGATCGGACAGGAAACACGGCTGAATTAATATTTTCTTAAAAGCCGATGCATCCGGTGAAAGACGTATACCTGCCGGATACTTATACATCCAGGCACTGACAGCCCCCATTGAAGGATGATTCAGAGACGCATCTCCGATACGGCGGGTCACGTCCCAGGTTTCGTACAAAGAAGTCGCCCCGGTTTCTTTGATCCAATATCCCCATGAAGGTAATGTAGTTTTTGTCAACATCCTATAGGCCGTTTCCGCATAACCGGTCTCCGCCAATACATCAGGTACCATTACGCTGCCGATAAACCCGAAATCAAGACTGTAGTCATTGGCTGCTATGATCTTATGCAGATTCTCGGCAAGACGTTCCCTATATGCTTCGGGAACAATATGAAGATAAAGCGGCAAGGCATATGAAAGTTGCGTTTTATTCGCATAAGACACAGTCTGAGGGTCAAAAAAATGATCGTTAATCCGTTTCTTAAGCTCTTCGGCTTTTGCCAGATACTTTTGTCTGTCTTCTACACGTCCGGTAAGTTCAGCCATCTGTGCCATCATCAGGTTGTCCCAATACACAAAACCGGTAGCCATGAAATCGACCGGTGTTTCAGCCTTATAGAACAACCAGTCACCCAATCCATGATTAATCAATCCCCGTTCATCTTCCGTCGTTTCGATATACTTCAGATAACGTTCGGCAGCCGGATACACCTGACGCATGGTTTCGATATCACCGGTATAACGATAAAGATAAGAGGGCACAATGAAGATGGCCGCATCCCAAAGCGGTCCCGCCCAATTGGAATCCCACCTCCGGGAAGTCGGGGCAATACCGGCTACATTGCCATTCGCCTCCTGCGTATCGATCATATCTTTCACCCACTTGGCATATACATTCCGGCTGTCATAATTGAACATACCCGCCTCCTGCACCATAAAGCCATCCGCCATCCATCCATTCTTTTCACGAGTGGGGCAATCGGTCGGTATCCCGAACAGATTACTCAGATATGAGTTTCGGCAAATATCGAAAATAGTATTGAGTAACTGATCGGAGCATTTGAACCTTCCCACTTCAGCCACATCACTATGCATCCTGAGGGTTTGAAGTTTCACGTCCGCAACAGTAAGGGGACGATCGGAGGTCAGTTCTATATAGCGGAATCCGTGATACGTGAATGGTGGAATAAAAGTTTCCACCCCCTCTCCTTTCAGGACATATTCATCCGTCTGGATAATTTCACGTTTGTTGCGAGGACGTAAGTGCATGTCAATATTACGCTGGTCGATATTCCCATCTTTCTGAAGCATCTCGGAATGCCTTAAACGAATCCGGGTTCCGCGTTCTCCTTTTATCTCCAAACGGGGAACTCCGGCTGTGTTGATACCCATATCGAACACGTAGCAAGTATCACTGATACAGTTGACAGACACTACAGAAAGAGTATCTGCTGTAGTAATGGAAGGCATCTTCTGTGCTTCGATCAGTGGGGCAGGTGCCGCAGTCAATTTAGCATGTTGCCAAGAGACATCATCAAAAAGTTCCGTATCCCACCCTTTCTGTTCCAGACGGGCATCATAGAAAGAGCCTACATAAAGATTATCAAACAGGAGTGGCCCTGTAGATGTCTTCCATGAAGTATCGGTCGTTATGATATCCTTGCTGCCATCAGTATAACAGAGATGTATCTCAGCAATCATTTGCGGGCGCTTTCGCCAGGGTGCCTCATGAAAGTACCACACGGCAGGAGTTTGCTCATTGAACCAGCCATTGCCCAACTGAACCCCTATACAGTTTTTACCATGCCGGAGCAGTCCGGAAATATCATACGTGAGATAAAGCACTCGCTTACTATAATCCGTAAACCCCGGATCGAGTGCATGATCATTGACAGCCTTCCCGTTAAAGGACAGCCTGTAATACCCCAAACCGCTTATATAGCAACGGGCAGAAGCAACCTCTTTGGAAACATCGAACACTTTACGAAACATCGGAGAGGGTTCGTAGTCTTTATCATACCCATCGGTAATCCAGGAAGCTTCCCAATCCGTTGCCGAAAATTTTCCGGTTTCAAACCACACAGGTTCCGAAACGACCTTCTTATTATTCAGCCACACTTCTACCCTCCACCAGTATCGGGTGTGAGGACGCAACGTGCTCCCGGCGTAAGAAACCAATTGCTCATCCGACTTCTGTTTGCCGGAATCCCAGATATCAGCCTCTCCTTGTCGCAACAGTTCCGGAGTAGAAGAGACCAAAATCCTATAGGCCGTTTGCCTACTGGGCACATCGGAAGTGTCCACTTTCCACATCAGGCGCGGGCGCTGCACATCGAGTCCTAAAGGCGCTTCAATGTATTCACACTTCAACGAAGTGATTCTCTTCTTGGCAAAAAGATCTTGACGGAAAGAGAATAACAGGACGAGAAGCAGAATACCCGGTTTAAGATATCCTATTTTCATAAAAACAACTCACTTTTTAAGTACAACAATCGTATACGAATAACCAGGGAATGAATAGGTAAAATCAGATCCGGGAGCCTGCTTCCAGGTAGCTTTCGGCAGAATCCGTGTAGGCGTATCCGGAAGGTTCTCATCATTCAACTCTCCACTCAGCGTATATATTTCCATATTCCCTTTCGGAATGAAACCGGACAGACTAACCTGAGTCTCCCGCACTTCAGAGGAAGTGTTGACTACATGAAGAATCACCTCATCGCGTGCCTCGTTCGTAGTGGCCGTCATATCCAGTTCTCCCACTGTCTCACTCCACAACCGCAGCGGATGGTGATGGGCCGAAGACATCTGCTGTGCATAGAAAGTCGGCATACCCCAAACCTGTCCCGGAGTGAAAAAAATTTGTCCCTGATCCCAGCCGTTGTCATTTTGCAAATAGGGTTGAAGAGCATTGGCCGCACAGGTGGTCAGAATAAAATCACCATGGCGACGAACCACATTCTGAACAGTAGCATGCACAATGGCGCGCTGAACGTTGTGCAGATTACCGTTTTCTTCGAAAATAGCACAACGCATACTTGTCTTCGGATTCCATTTCAGGAATTTAGCTTTCATATCCGTCAACTCCCGGTCTATATTTACGTGACTGCCAAGATCATCCGTCCAAGGATGGTAATCCCAATAGGCTGCTTTACCATCAAGTGCTTTAAATACTTTCTCCATATTAGGTGATTCGGGACGCCACCAGGCAGAATGAATAAACTGCACTTCCGGATCTTTGGCATGAACAGCCTCATAAATATCATTAAATCGATCGATATAATGCTGATAATCGGCTTCAATATCCCCCCAGATAACTTCTTCATTTCCAATTTCCAGATATTTTAACCCGTAAGGCTCAGGATGTCCGTTCTCTGCACGCTTCTTACCCCACTTCGTATCTACCGATCCGTTCAGGTATTCGATCATATCCGCCATATCCTGCGCCGACTCTTCTACATTCACTGCATAAGCAGGCATAAATCCGGCTTTCTCACAAAAATGAAGGAAATCCTCAATTCCGAAACCGTTGGTAGAATACGTATACCAATGACCTTTATAAGGAGGTCTTTCCGCACGGTCTCCAATCATCTTCTTAAAACGGTATTCAGGTGCATTGACCATGGTGCCGCCATAGCGGAGAAAGCGTAAACCCTGATCCACCATTGCCTGCCCGATGTCATTACGCAGCGGCAACCCGCAAAACTGACGGTCCGCGCCGTTCATAAGGGTGACCATGTCTACCTGAATGCGTCCTTTCTCTTCCAGATAAATAGCAAGGCGTGCATTTTCATCGGTTTTATCAGGAGTTAGCTCAAACGTATATTTCTTCCAGTCACCGGCATTGGCCCGAATGCACTGCACAGCATATTCTTTTTCACCATCCACACTCTGCAAGGCTACCCGGACTTCTGCTTTTCCCTTTAAATAAAGGCTGCCGGTCTTTTTCTCTCCCTGACGTACAGATATTCCCCAACGATTCAGGCTCCGGTTAGCAATACCCACTTTACCGGTTCCTGCCAGATACTCTATCTGCTGCGCATACCGGCCATGAAAAGGTTTATCTGCAATTTGTTTGTAAACAGCAGCGGCAGTCAGGTCAGCAAAAGCGTCCCACATCCCGCTGACTTGTGGAGTTGCTTTGGTCAACAGCTTGACAGGAGTATTGCTTCCGATAGTCAAACTACGATAAGATACATCGGCTCCCCAGTTTCGGAAAGCGACTTTCCCATTACGCAAACCGGTATCCCGATCTTCGAAACGCAACACCTCACAGTCATTCAGCAGAATCACCAGTTCATCTCCATCCAGTTTCACTTCCATACGGTTCCATTGCGTCGGATCTACATCTACCGGAGTCGTTTTCAACTCTTGCCAGTTATGCAAGTGTTTCCCTAACAGCAAGCGCTTTCCATCAGCAAACAGACTGACCTCATATCCATCGAAGTTATCGGCTCCGCCTCCATATTCACCGACACGCAGTAAAAGTCCGGCATTGTTGGAGGATGAAGTACCGTTCGTAAATTTAAGATCGACCCCGACCGTTCCGTCGGAAAGCTGCGTGTCATCATATACCAGTTTTGCTCCCGGATGTGCCTGTACGGAAAGTTGGCCATCTTGTAGCTTCCACACCCCTTCACAACGGGTAAACCCGATAAAATTATCCATGGAAACAGGTTCTTCAAAACTCTCGCCGAAAATTTTCTGGTCATAAAGACCACCGTAAATCTCATGATTTACGTCTTCCATACAAGCTCCGTACAAATAGGGAGTTATTTTATTTTCAACCTTACCGGCATCCACCCGGATAACGGCATCTTGTGCCGCCAATGATGAAGCAGACAATGCCAAGGCTAAAAGACAGTTTATTTTCATGTTGTAATTGTGTTTATGTTCGTTCATGTCATTTATTTGCGGGCATCCAAACGACATAGCCTTTATCCTGACGATTGCCCAGAGCATAATAAGGAATAGCCGAAACCGACACTTTCTTTCCTGTCTTATCCAGTGCCTGGCCTTTAATTACATTAACTCCATTCAGCAGTTCTTTTTCAAAAGTCATCGATAAAGGAGCGCGCGTATCGAGTCTCAGATCAGCCACCCCTTCATTGTCGCATCCTTCCAGGCAATATACAAAAGGACCGGCAGCAATGGCCACCTTATTTTGCAGATCCGCTACAGCTTCATTGGCCGTTACCAACCGCGGCTGAACAGGTAATGTCAATTCTACTCTATCTCCCTTTTTCCACTTCCGCTGAATTTCGGCATATCCTTTAAACATTTTCATTGCGATAGATTTGCCGTTTACTTTCAGATTGACAGCAGACTTCACTCCCGAACGATACAAATCGTATGGATTCTCGACTCCCTGTGCCCATCCCGGGATCCGTACTTTTAATAAAAAAGTTTTTTCTTTCTCCGGTTCAACAGTCATGACAACAGAACCATCCCATGGATATCCGGTCTTTTGCGTCAACCGTATCCGACTCTGATCCGATAGGCTCAGTTCCGTTTCACTGCCGATAAAGAGGTTTACATAGATATCATCCCCCTTCTGTGAATAGATAAATCCGGGCATTGCGGACATCATTTTCAAGAACATGGGCGGACAGCAAGGACAATCATGCCATCCCCAACGGGCGTGCTTGGCGGAATTCAACGGATTCTGATAAGTATATTGTGTACCCGAAAGAGAAATGCCTGTCAGGACATTATTATATAAAGTACGTTCCAGCTCGTCCATATATTTAGCATCACCGGTCAGTTCATTCATTCTCTGGCTGAAAAAGCCGGCACCGACAGCAGCACAAGTTTCCAGATAAGCATCCGTAGGCAAGAAATAATCAGGTCCGAACTTTTCGTCAAAGTGAACAGCACCTACCCCACCGGTGATAAACATACGTTTACCAATCATATTATCCCATAAACGGCTGACGGCAGCTATATACTCCGGTGAACGATTTTCAAGTGCAGCAGCCGTTGCTCCGGTAGCAAACAAGGTGGCACGAACAGCATGCCCCTCGATTGTCTTCTGCTCGAAAAGCGGAATAGAATCCTGTGCATAGTCTCCCCATGACGGGCGGGTATGATTGCCAAACTCAGGAGCCTCGTATTTCCGGTCGCGTATCCATTGTTCGGCAGCAGGGTTACCCCATGTCCCCCACAACGGGAATCCGCAATGTTTTCCTCTACCTTCGATCCAGAATTCAGCCAACCTGAGATATTCCCGCTCAACTACCGGAACATTGATCTGTTTCTTCAGTCCCGGATTGTCTCTATATAAGGTATACAGTTTCACCAAAGCCTCTTCCGGACCCGAATGTGCAGGAACCACATTCTTTTTAGGAAAAGTCCCCATATATTCAGCCATCAAATTAGCACAGCGAGTTGCCACTTCCAGTAATTTTGTTTTTCCGGTCGCATTATAATAGTGTACGCCCGCTTCCACCAACATACCGGCGTTGTATACATCGTGTTGCCAACGGAGCATTCCTCCCCGCTCTCCCCACTGATGGTCGGCTTCCATCAGTTGAGTGTAAGTATCGATATACCCGTTAGGTTCAGACGCCTGTGCCACAGCAATCCGATCGATATATCCGTCCACCCGTTTTTCCAAAGCCGCATCCGATTGCCTTGCCATCAGGTCTACCACTCCACGGATAGTCTCGTAAACAAGCCCATCGAACCAGGGAGCTCCTGCATGCCGTCCGATATTGCGTTCACCTTTCGCCACACGATCGAAGTTTTCGAACGTATTACAGAATTCTCCCGGATGCTCCAGATGCTTTCCTTCAAACTTATCGAAAACATCGTTTACCGTTACTTTCTGCCAAAGATTCAATTTGGGTTTCCAGAATGTATCTTCTATTTTCACTTGGTTTACTTCCGGAAACCGAATACCGGAGCTCCCTTTATCAGACGGCCCTGCCGTCAAACTTCCGGTTGCAGTCATTGCAAGTAGTACCGGAAACATAAATCTGTACGTTCTCATTGTTTTATTTTTAGTTTGTTGTTTCTTCCGCTCCTTTTTTTGCCTGTGAATCTTTATAATCCGAGCAACAGTGCAAAGATAATGAAACCTATCGTAACTGATACGAACTGGTATGTGTTTTTATTATGTTACAAAACATATACGATATCCGGACAGTAGCTGTACCCTTTTACGTTTTTTATCCTATCTTTGCAGCACCAAAAACAAAAGTATGAAAAGGAACGAATCAAAATACAAACAGGTAGTAAACCACGTAATAGACGGTATCAATAACGGTAGTTATAAGAAAGGTGACTGGATTCTCTCTATCAACGAATTCAGGAAAAACTATAATCTATCCAGAGATACGGTATTCGCCGGTTTAAGCGAACTGAAATCAAAAGGAATCATTGATTCGACTCCGGGTGTAGGTTATTATATAGCGACGACCCGCATCGCACAAAAGCTGAATATATTCCTTCTTTTCAACGAATTCAATGAATTCAAAGAAGATCTTTACAATTCATTTATTTCATCCATCAGGAAAACCGCCAATGTAGATCTATATTTTCATAATTACAACCGAAAGGTTTTTGAAACTCTGATCAACGAAGCCAATTATAAATACACAACCTATATTCTGATGCCCGGTAAATTCACTAATATAGCCCCACTATTGGAAAGCCTATCGGGTCGTGTCTTTTTACTCGACCATTTCCATCCCGAACTGGCCGGAAAATACTCTTCTGTCGCACAGAATTTTGAAAAAGACACCTATGAAGCCTTGGTATACGGACTTCCCCACCTAAAGAAATATGATCATATCATAATGGTTCAGAAAGAAGAAAAAGAACCGATCGAGCGCTATAACGGGCTTTGCGCATTCTGTGAAGAATACCATTTCACGCATGAATATACCGACTCCGTCCGGAACAGGGAAATCAGGCAAGGGGAAACCTTCATGGTCGTTAATGACCGGGATCTCGTCGACCTGCTTAAACAGGCCCAACTACAGAATTTCGCACCGGGAAAAGACTTCGGAATCATTTCTTACAACGACACCCCGCTTAAAGAAATATTGGCCGGAGGAATCACCACTTTGTCTACCGACTTCAAACAAATGGGACAAACAATGGCTTCACTCATTACACAAAAAGAGATAAAGACCATCGAGAATCCCTGGAAGTTGGATATCCGGAACTCACTTTAATGTCCGGATTTCATATACCAACCCTTTTTTTAATATTTGAAAGATCACACAGAGGCATACCAATACCCTGCATTAAACATCAATTATTCATATACTTCTGTGTGATCTGTGCCAATTTCTAACGTATTTCCAACTGAAATACATTGTTGAGACCGTATCGCTACTTCGCCGCAGCGATCATTTCCACAAAGTTACCATCCCGATCGAACCTGACCTGTGATCCGTCTCCCAATTTATAAATCCACCCCTCTATGCTATAAGAAGAGAAATACATATTGAGGTCATCCGGAAATTGATGTCGCATATATCTGTATGTTTTCTCGGAAATGCTCAATTCTATTTTTTCTTTTCCAAGAAAACCTCCCTGGGAATCAAACATCAGTCCGTCACCATTCGTCAACTCCACCAAAAATGAAGCTGCAACCGAACGATCGACTCTCGTAATTTCGGAGTTCGAATGTGCCGAAATATATTCGGTAATCTTTTCAGGAAGCGATGCTACCAGCTTTTCAGGAAATGCAAATCCGTTCCCATCTATATTCAACCATTCGCTGGCATCTTCGTTGACAAGCATATTAAATCCGTTCGGCAAACAGACCTTGAAATTCAAAACATCCGTATGAAGCGGATGACTGATGGAAATGGAACGCAGTTTGCCAAAGTACTCTTCAGCCAAAGCTTGTGCCTGCATCACAGGTACTACTATCGGTTTGCTTTCCGGATCGATAGTCACATACACCGTCTTGCTGACCTGAATGGTATAACAGGTACCCTCCAAACGAATGTAAGTAACTTGTGCAGCCGGATAATCCCGATACAATTGTTCGGTTACTTTTGCAGGTAAAGTCTCCAGAATCGAAACCGGCAGCAACTCTGTACCTCCATTCACTTCTGTCCACTGACCACGATCATTCAGCACACATTTAAATCCATTCTCCAACCAGAATGAATAGCCGGCAGTAACATTCCCATTCGGAATGTGCTCCACCACCGCCTGGAAAACCCCATCCGGAAAATACGTTGCAACAAAATCACGTACAGGTTGCGGCACTCCGGATTCATCTTTTATATCCATTTCATAGCCGATACACGTTCCGTCATAATAGAACGCTATTTTCTTACCGCTACTTAACAACACACAATCCCCATAACAGGCATTCTCTATACCGATAAACGGATCATCGGGGAAAAGTTGCTGTACATATTCAATAATCTTTCCCCAAAGAGAGTCTAAGGACCCGGGTAACTTTTGATCCGGAATCATCAATCTTTTCCATCCTCCATTTTCACTAAATTCCACTTTAACTTCATTGGGAAAAACAACACGATAAAGCAACCGGGCATTTTCCTGATCGGTATTCGTTCTTTCTATTTTCTCCGGAGTTTGTCCCGGAAAGTAATTAGATAAAAAAGATTGTGCAGTGCCCGGCAGTTGATTCATTTCGATTGTACCGGAAGATTCATTCTCCTCCGAACAACTGCCCAGAAACGGAAGTAATCCGAATAAGAAACATAAGTAAAGGACAGGATAAAAAGATTTCATAGTTGCGTGGTTTTTATGTTTCAGACAAAGTTAACGGAAAGCTCTGAATATAAGCACATAGAGGCGTTAAACTTCTTTAAGGGGCAAGTCAAAACGAGCACAACGCTTACTCCAGCTCCCCTAAAGCCCCAACATAAAACACAAAGGACAGCTGTCAGGACCGACAATCTTTGTTTATATCTATATGCCTATTTATTAAATTTACCTCTCTTCCACATCAAAGGGGCGGATTTAAGATCGATAATTTTTAGGAATTGATAAAATTATGTAAGTTTGTAAACAGAATAATGAATTCCTCTCCAATGAAAAACATCATAAACAAAATCAGGCAATTATACCCGGTTTCGGATGAAGCGCTCCAGGCATTACAGGCAAACATGCAGGTAAAGTATTATCCCAAAGATACTTATATAGTGCAATCGGGAATAACGGATCGCCTGGTTTATTTCATCGAAGAAGGTGTCACCCGTTCTGTATTTCATCACAACGGGCAAGATACCACCACCTGGTTCAGCCAAGAAGGTGACGTTACTTTCGGCATGGATTCGTTATATTATAAACAGCCGTCCATAGAGAGTATTGAAACCCTTTCGGATTGTAAAATCTACGTTCTCCATATAGACGAACTGAACGCCCTTTACGAAAAGTATATCGATATAGCCAACTGGGGAAGGATCTTGCATCAGGACGTCAACAAAGAACTCAGTCACATGTTTGTGGAAAGACTCCAGCTTTCTCCCAAGGAACGATACGAACAGTTCAACAGGCGCTACCCCGGACTGATCAATCGGGTAAAGCTGAAGTATGTCGCTGCATTTCTGGGTATTTCCATTTATACACTCAGCCGGGTACGCGCTAAAAAATAGCTCCCGGCCGGTCTTTTTTGCTTTTAAGCAAAAGAACTTCATTTTGCAAGCCGTATCTTTGCCATCTGAAAATATTAACTAACTAATAAAACACAGATGTCGAATATTTCTTCAACAGTTTTTGCAGATACCAAGCCGCATTATCATCTACTGGACGGGCTCCGGGGAGTAGCCGCTCTTATGGTTATATGGTATCATGTATTCGAAGGCTATGCTTTTGCCGGTGGTACCACTATCGATACCTTCAACCACGGATATTTAGCAGTAGATTTCTTCTTTATCCTTTCAGGTTTCGTTATCGGTTATGCTTATGATGATCGTTGGGGTAAGAATTTCACCATGAAAGATTTCATTAAACGCCGTTTGATACGTCTTCATCCGATGGTAATCATGGGTGCCGTAGTGGGTGCTATCACATTCTATATCCAGGGTTCTGTACAATGGGACGGAACACATATCGGCATATCGATGGTGATGTTGTCTCTTCTTTGTACCATCTTTTTCATCCCTGCAATGCCGGGTGTAGGTTACGAGGTTCGCGGCAATGGCGAAATGTTCCCATTGAACGGCCCCTGCTGGTCATTATTCTTCGAGTACATAGGCAATATCCTTTACGCTTTGTTCATTCGTCGTCTGTCAAATAAAGCGTTGACCATAGTTGTAGTATTACTGGGAGTAGCATTGGCTTCATTTGCCATCTTCAATGTCTCGGGTTATGGAAACATAGGAGTCGGCTGGACACTGGACGGTGTAAACTTTATAGGCGGATTATTAAGAATGCTTTTCCCCTTCTCCATGGGTATGCTTTTATCGCGTAACTTCAAGCCCATGAAGTTGAGAGGTGCATTCTGGATATGTACCCTTGTAATGATCGCCTTGTTCGCAGTGCCTTATTTGGAAGGAACGGAATCAATCTGCACAAACGGCATTTATGAAGCATTCTGTATTATCATAGCTTTCCCCATCCTGCTTTGGATAGGAGCATCGGGAACCACCACGGATAAGAAGTCAACCCAAATATGTAAATTCCTGGGAGATATATCTTATCCGATCTATGTGATACATTATCCATTCATGTATTTGTTCTATGCATGGTTGATCAAAAATCAACTTTTCACATTAGGAGAGACCTGGCAAGTTGCCTTATGCGTTTACGCATGGAACATATTGTTTGCTTATCTATGCTTGAAGCTATATGATGAACCGGTACGCAAATATCTGGCTAAACGCTTCCTGAATAAGAAACAATAATATGTACTTGCTCTATATAAGTAGCGCCACAAACATAAACACATAACTGAGATAGAAGAGTTGCAGTGAAATCACTTTAAGGTAGGCCTTAAGTGAATTCAGTGCAACTCTCATTATGGAAGAATCCAATCTCGGAAAAGGCATTTGATGATTGCATAAATTGTTCAACCGGAACTTCCGAGAGTCCGAACAATACATTAGTCAGAATATTTTTCAGCAAGATTCAGCTAATACCTAAAGTTCAAACTTCAGCACATCACTCCCTCCTTCTTCCGTTATATTCAGTCCCAATACATATCTACCGGATGGAGCAACAGCAATTCTTTCCAATTTTACATCTGTCTGATAGATGGCAACCGGAGCACCTTGCCAGGTAAAGACCATAATCTTTGATTTACCCGAAGTAGCCGGGAAACCGTTATAAAGGGCATAAAGATAATTGGGAGTACCACAAAGAGAAATGAAATATTTAGGTGCATTCGGAAAATCAAGAAACTCAGGGTCATACTCCGGGGATTTCAACTCTTTCCCTATCACTATTTCTTTCATCAGATTTCCTTTTAAATCATAAAAACAGAGAGAGTTCAGATTCAGCAATCCCATACAAGCTGCCTTTGCATCTTGATTTACCATTAAACAACTTTCGTATAGATAAGATAAATGTCCTTCCGGATATCCGGCCCTAATATCACGATGATAATCCACAGTCGTAACACGGGCAGTATGCTTATCATAAATGAAAAACAAACCATGCTGCATATCTACATCAATGCCATATACACAAGAGTCTGTTTCATTATAATCCCTGACTACAGGCATCTCCGGCAATTGTTGTGCCTCAACGACAGAAACAGCGACAGGAGCGGGAGATGCTGCCGAATGAATCGCAACAATCTTTTTATTCCAACTATTCAACTCAATGAACGATAGCTTTCCTTTGCCTTCTCTGCCTATCGACTTCTCAAAAAAAGGAAAAAGAAAATCATCCGGGCCCTCTCCTTTCATCCCCAATCCGACAAGAGCAGGAGGAATTGTAGCAGTGAAGATCTTTAATAATGTATCATTACGTGTGTCCAAAAAAGCACAAAAAGAATCAGTTACACACAAATCATAGAAAATATTCAATCCTTCTTCTTCCGGCAAGTAGATTTCGTATTGAAGAGTATCCGTACACGTATCAGGAATATACACGGTTAACTTTTCCTGTTCCGATCCGCAAGAGATCATTACTATCGTTGCCAGACATATCAATAAGAGTTTAACCATAATCAAATCTTTTTCATAATAATCAGTTTTAGTTCATTAGTCTGACAAAGATAATAACTACAAACATATCCTTAAAAGAAAATAACAATAAATCCGGTATAACAAAGGATGCATTAGAAAGAAATAACTTCTGAAAAGATCACTTATATTTTTGACAGTTTGCTAAACAACTCTTCTCAGGTTTGATTATTTCAGCACATTAGCCGGGTTCTTACTAAAAATCGCCCCTATTTCATTTTTCCGTTTATCATATTGCAGGAATCCAGATATTTTCACAACACAATGAACGCCCAAAGGAGAAAGTAAGAGTACTCGTGTTTGTTTTTCGCAAAAATAAAGCGCTTTTGGAAAGTCAGAGAGTAGTCTTCTGTGCTTGTCAACCAGAAAAAGAAGAAGCAAAATAAGCTCTCTATTATGGAACAATATATGTAATCGTGCAAAACATTAGGAGATTTTCAAAAAAGAAGTAAGCATTTTCAGAAATTGCTTACTTCTTTTAGAGTAGATACTTACTTCTTTTGTACCAGATGCCTACTCCTTTTCTAGGAAATGTCGGCTTCAGAGTCCAAAAAGCCCGGCTTTTCGTTGCATTCACCCCGATTATCACCCTCCTATCCTTCCGGTTGAACAGAAAGGAAGGAAGAGGAAGTTATCAAAAAAGGCATTTTAAATACTTTTTGAAAGCTGATACAGATAAATAGAATCATACTATCAAATCGCTTTCTCTGCCTTACTTTACCAGCTCTGCAGTAACATAATCTCTGCTATATGTACATGATAAACGATACGAAACTTTCCCTCTTTATCTTTAAACATAGTGTTATACCCTACACCCTGCAAAAGCGCCGGGATTCTGCAAGATAAGATTTTCATCGTATTTGGTCCATTTGCCGATTATATCGGTTGCCGTAGCACAGCCTACCCCATAGAACGGACTTTCAAAGCTATTGCCGGAATAAGCCATATAGTACAGCTCCTTATGTTTAAACACATATGAAGTCAAAGAATAATCAAAATCAAATGAGAGTGAATCAACCCGATACAGTCTAGGATTATCAAACTCTTTACATTTCACATGTAGATCTCTAACTGGAATATTAGTTATCAACATAGCCATTTTAATTTTACTTTGCTTTTTAGAGCAATCTAACTCAGAAATCAAGAAGTTAAGACAGTCTATACAAGAATAAACAGAAAATCTAACAATTAATAAACTATCTTCAAGAATCTCCCTTATTTTCATAGAGGAGTTCTTAGAGTCAATGATTTTTTATCCAAATCAAACGATATACTTCTATTTTTGATTGAAGTTATCATCCATTTTAAGGTCATATATCTAATATTTTTTTATTAAACACACAAAGTGAAGGATTTTTCTCAAGATTACCCTTATCTTCAAAAGCTATAACAATATCATCTCCTAGAATCTTGAAAAAAGAGCATTCTTTTAGTTGCATTTCATCTGTCAAAATTGCAAATATTTCTGATTTCTTTGTTTTCTCACTATATCTACATAAGTAAACACGATCATACCACATAAATGTAAAATATATATAATATCCATCTATCTGATAGAATCTTGCGACAGAAGCGCAGCTTTGATTTTCCGGCTTATTTAAATACATTATTCGAGCATATATATCTTTAGCTGCCTCCTCTTCAGGTATCGCATAAGTACCAAAATCTATTTTATACTCAGGGACAAGAAAATTATCTGTTACGGTAAAAAGGGTATCCTTCAAGGGCTCCCAATACAACACTCTCCGACCTTCTTCTCCTACAAAAAAAGCATCAGGAAAATGGATACCATCATTCATGAAACGTCCTTTCACGATTTGCTGAGATGAAAAGTTTTTATTCCAGAAGCTTAGCACTGGCATTTTACGATAATCACCCCCAAATCTATTTGTACTTAAGTAACGTTCCGTTCCAATCGGAATTATCATTGAAGGAGAAGGAGCATCTTCATCCAAAAGAACCTTTTGAACTCCCATAAACTTACCATTTATATCAAAACGTAGTATTTGCTGTTTATCTTGATCAAAAATACATACCTCCCCGTCCTCCATAAACATACATCCAAAACTTAAATACTCACCAGGCCCCTGCCCTTTACATGATATATTAAAAAGAAAATCACCCTTATCATTAAAAACATAAGCATTATCTCTTGACCATATAAAGTAACGGTCATCTTGCTTGAATAAAGCACAAATATCATACAATAAAGAACTATCCACAGTTTCTAAATTTATCATTCTTGATGCAGATATTTTCACTGTATCGATATGTGATAAGTCTACTTCTATCCTTTGGGTAACATTTTTCTGTTCTCTTTGGCAAGAGAACAGAAAAAACAATAATCCCAAGGACAATATTACTATTTTCCTCATACACTTTAATATTTTTCACAAGTACAACGAATACCACAACAAGCATAATAACCAGTTTGACATGAAACATCGCATGCTGCACTAGCTCCCCCTCCTTTTATATCTATTCCACCACTTATAGAACAGGAGGTAGCCCCTCTACCACCATTATAGCAATAATTCGAGCCATCAGCTTCATAAACTGTAAAAGTCTCAATACCATTGTTATGCAAAGGGATAGGCGAATTCTTCTGCTGTGTCATTGCAACAAATACATTAGTAAATCCCAATACAGCAGCAATAAATACATTTTTTTTCATTTTGTTCTTTTTTAATTAGTTTGTATTTTTCCAAACCAATATATAAATAGTAGCAAAGTAGTATTTTTTTAAATTTTCTGAATACAAAGATCAGTAAAATAAAAAGGGGAAAGGGATAATTACTGGTCAATAAACAGTAAAATACAGCCAAAATCAGAAAATTAGACCAATATTACCTGTAATGTAACAGCAGCAAAAATTATTTACCAAATTTTACTATTCCACAAAACATATCCATGTTATTTTTCTCTCAATCCTGACAGTATATTAAACAAAAATAGAAATACAAAAACAATATATATTCAATAGCTATTACAAACTAAAGACACCCCATATATATCTGGGTGTAGCCCCAACTACAAAAGAGTGTAGCCTCACCATATAGATAGCTACACCCCTTTTATCGAACAACAGATTCTCCGGATTCATCCATCCGTTTTACGCCTATATCGATTTCTACCCCCCGGTTTATTCGACCAATTCCGCAGCAATATATTCCTTGTTGATCCGCATGCGGTCTATACCATCCACTTTTTCAAAATAGACCTTACCGATGTACATGCCCCGTGGATGAATATGCTCTTTATCTTTATGCGCATGATAAACAATGCGAAGTCTGCCCTTTTTATCCCTGAACATGGCACTATGCCCCACTCCCTGCAAATTCCCCGGTTTCTGCAAAATCGGATTTTCCTGATATTTGGTCCATTCCCCCATGATATCCGTAGCGGTGGCACATCCGATCCCATAGAATGGGCTCTCAAAGCTGTTACCGGAATAAGTCATGTAATACAATCCGTTATGTTTAAGCACATAAGATCCTTCATTCACACGCGGCCACACTTCTTCCCATGCCTGCGAAACATGAATGCAAGGACGCATCGTCTCCGTTTTAATCGTCATATAATCGTCCTCCAATTCCGCTACCCATACGTTATTGCCATCATTGAAGCGAACGAAGAAAAGATAAGGTTTTCCATCTTCATCGATAAACAGGGAGCTATCGATCATCTTCTCGCCAGCAACCATCGGTTTCTTCTCGTTCTGCCTGAACGGACCTAACGGAGAATCGGCTATGGCCACACAGATGTGTTCGTCTGCCGTATAATACATATAAAACTTCCCGTCGATCTCGTAAATCTCCGGTGCCCAGAAGCGGCTATCCGCCCAAACATCATCTTTATGAAGTGCCAGCCCGTGCAGTTTCCACTTCCTGAGATCTTTTGATGTATACACTTCAATACCGTCGGCCGCATGCGTTCCGTAAGCATAATAAGTTCCATCGTGCAATAGAATAAAAGGATCGCCCAACGGAACCGACTTTGTCACGGTTTTTGTTTTTGACCTGTTTTTTGCTCCGGCAACTCCTGTATAAGAGCAAAACACAATCAGCAGCCCCAGCAGCCATACTCCGGTACTAATCTTTTTCTTTCCCATAATATAATCTTTTTTCAATATAATACAATCATTATTTCATCCGGTCTTTAGTAAACTGAAACCAATCCAGTTTCAATAGGTTCTCGGTACCGGTCTTACCTTTGAACAGCAGATACAATTTCTCCTGCCGCCCTCTCGCAATCCGTTCAAGAGACGTTGACTTGATTTCCCAGGATTGGTCGCCACCCGTATTGCCCACTTCGAGCACTCCGATAGGTTTTCCCTTCAAGGAACCCAGATAAACCTCTATCTTCCCGCCTTCGGTACCTGAAGCAACTTTAGCTGTAAACGTGCCTGCCCCTTTGCCTAAATCTACATTCCGGTAGAGCAAATAATCGTTATTATCGATCTGCCCCATGATAAATCCGTTCTCGGCCGCATTCTTTTCAAGAGCTATCCCATATAGGTTATGGAAGCTTTCCGCCTCAAAAATACGGTTCAGGTCATCCGACCGATCTTCTCCAAAAACTTTCAATTCAAAAATACTTAATGCATTTTCGGCATTCTTCTTGTCCAGCCCGTCTGCTCTCAGGGGGATGTCAACCCCTTCCAGAATGGTCAGACGGATAAACCTTGCTTTCACCGGAGAATTGCCCGGCTTCGTATCCGTCACCGGAGATTGTCCGACACCGTCCGTACTCCGGTCTGCAAACACTTTCCACAAATGACTGCCGGAGGCTGCATCCAGACTGCCGGCTTCTTTCTGTGACAAATATTCGAGTTTATACTTGTAAGTACGGCTTGTAAACTCAAAAATTGTCTCTATCTCATCCACTTTACACTCGCTGCCCAAATCTACAATCAGCCAAGGCTTATGTGCACCGACTCCGGGATCCCAATGGGTCCCGTAATTCTCGTCTACGGCAAAGTTACCGGCATAACAGAATGAAATGCCGTGTGTACGATAGCGGGGAGCAAATTCCGAATCATCATACACCCTCGCCGAAGAGGTCAAGGTCTGCTTTCCTAAAGCAAGATTCGTACGATGATCGCCCGGAACATCGGGAGCAACCGTTACCCCTTTGTGGGTTGGAGTAATGGGACGGATACTTCCATCCTCATTAAAGAAAACTTCGTCGATACAAGTCTGCCGTTTACTGTCTACAAAAGGATAATGTTGCCGATGATAAGCAATAAACGTACGCCCTCCGTAACAGAATATCGAATGATGTCCGGGACCCAAAATCCGATTGGCATCATCACGTTGCAATATAGGAACAGTCATAGACCGGTTGATCTCCCGGTAAGGCCCCGTGATCTTATCGGCTACGGCATATCGGACATTATAATTCTCGCTACCGTTAAACGACCACATCAGGTAGTATAAATTATTTCTCTTAAAAATAAACGAAGCTTCAAAAGCATTTTTTATCTCTTCTATCTGCGTATAGTGGTAAGTGCCGATAAATGGATTGGAATCGCTTTTGGCGAATACCGGATCACTGTTGTCAATATAGATCTTTCCGGCCTCATCGAACTTCAACTTCATAATCTTAAAGTGCCAGGAGTCAGTTACAATATACATCGTCCGGTCATCATCCATAAAAAACTGTCCGTCATATCCCTTGAAAAGCATCTTACCGGGAGCTGCCCCATTGGCATCTTCCCACGGCCCCAAGAGGTCGTCCGCCATACCGACAAAGGTATTCGAAGCAATGCTATACATCAGATAATACTTCTTTGTATCCGGATTGTATTCGATACTGGGAGCCCATACACACAAGGTCCCGGCATAGTCCGTCCATGATTTCGGGAAAGCGATCACTTTATTCTTCCATTCCTTACAGTCCTTGGAGTACCACATCTGGGCCGGATACACATTTTCACCACCCGCTCCGTCATTGGTTCCGAAAGCATAAAAGGTCTTGGTCCGGTCATCATAATAGAAAGATGCGTCTGCCAGATAAGCAGGCACAGTCGGATTTCCCGTCTGCATCGAAAAGACATTCACATCTTCCGGTTCAGTCCCTATATCCTTGACGGTCAAAACAAAGTCTTTAGTCAAAGCCACGTCTCCCTTCCGGACCGTTGCTGTCAGGGTTGCCTTCTTGTTTCCGGTTCCCGCATCGGGGCGGTAAAGCTTTCCACTGTCACTGATGTACTGCCCCTGAGCCGAGCTCCACGAGATGGTAGTACCGCTCTTACCGGACGAAGGCAACACAAGGTCGGTGGTTACCGCCGACAAATCGCCCAACGAAAGTCCGTCCCTGTCTTCCTGCACCAACCGCCCGTCCGCTACCGATGCAAGTTCGTATACCTGCCGGTCTGTCAAGGCATAGTCATACAACCTGAAATCATCAATCCCGCCATTCAGATATGGATCGGGCCAGGTCGGCCGGCCAATGTAATTATCGGTCGTATTACCTAACAATGAAGGATTCACGGTGAAGTCCGTCTTTATTTCAGCTTTCACTCCGTCTACATAAAGAGTGCCGACACTCCCTTTCAGAGTGAAAGCAAGATGATGCCAGGCGTTAGCCGACAGTTTACCTTTCTGACGGGTATATGCAATACGTTCTTCCTTGTCAGTATGATTTCCACTCTCCTGTGTCTTCGTCATAACCAGAGAAACGCCGTTCTCTTCATTCCCTCTTTGGGTTGTCAAAATCAGGTAACGGTCTGTTCCGCAAGCAAACGTGCACACCGTTTGGTTGTCAGACTGTTCATTCAGATAGACCCAGACAGACAAAGTGAAATCTTTCACATGTGCCAGGACTCCGTCCGGTAACTTGAAGTGTCCTTTGTTACTGAGTCTTGCCGCTCCCTGCTGCAGACCCGGCCCCCACTCCACCGTACCTCCGTTGATCCGGGCATCATATTTTGAGCCTCCTCTTCCACTGTTACGGGCTGTCTCTCCTCCCTGTTCATCGAAGTTGAATTGAAGGAAAGGAACTTGCTGCACCTGTCTTTCCGCCTGTTGTATCTGCTGCCCATACACAGGAACAGATAACAGGGTAAACGCCCCCAACAGGATCAATCCCGGAGAACAGGAAAAAGGGGATTTCCTTAAAGAATTTATAAACATAAGCCAATATCTGTTTTAAGTATCACCAATATACCTATATGACACATTATTATCCAAGCGAAGCTTTACGCCTTGACAACGGCACCACCTGAAACCAGGTAAGCGAACGCCACAGCCACTCCATCGGACCATAGTAGAATCTCTTAATCCACCAATTGCTATAAGCAATCTGGATGACACAGAAAGCCGCTCCCAGCAAAAAGCTCTGCAAATAGTTGAACTCGACAGCAAAGTTCCCGCCAAAACCATAGAATAGGGAAACTCCGACTATCGACTGCGCCATATAGTTCGTCACGCTCATCCGTCCCACCGGAGCAATACGGTCGAGCACTTTCTGCCCCTTATACCGATAATACAGCAAAGTGAAACCGCAGAAATAAACCATCATCTGTCCCAGATTGCCATACGTCTTGAAAAGAGTCTGTCCTACCCGCAACGCAAACCCGTCCACTCCCCATACCGGAAGCAGAAAGGCAACAGCATAAAATACTGCCCAGAAAGCCAGACAATAAGGTAAAAACAGATGACTGTACTTCACCATCTTTTCCTCACTTTTGTGAATACCCTGACGCCCGATCAGCATTCCGGCAATAAACAGTCCCAATAACTGGAGGTAACGGAAATTATTGAATACCCACAGGCATTTGGCCGACTGTCCGTCGAACGTATTGAAACTCAGTACATCCATCAGTGATCCATTGATAAAGACATCGGCCGCCCTTTCAAAAAGCCGGTCCATATAGGCTGCCGCAGCAGTCGGTTCGTTAGCCACATTGTCGCTGAGCAGAGATACAAAACTAATGACTGCCGGTATCTGCAGAAACAGCAAAATGCATAGCACCAGCAACCATCTGGTGGAAACTTTATAAAGAGGAATCAAGAAGACTCCTAATACGGCATAGACCATAAAAAACTCTCCCATATAGACCAATCCGTTGATATAGCCAAACAGGAACAATAAGGCAAGCCTCCAGAGGAAGCGTCCCCGGAAATCGACTCCTTTAGCTGCCTGAGACTCCATCTGCATGAAAAAGCTCAAACCGAACAAAAGGGAAAACATAGCGTATGATTTCCCGGAAAACAAAAAATAGAGTGAATCGTATACTGCCGTATCTATTGCCTGCCAGAAAGGAGACTCCACAACCGGAGCTAAAGTCAGGTCGAAACGCTCCATGCAATGCAAGAGCATGATGCCAATCAGTGCGAACCCCCGCAAGGCATCGATCGAATTAATACGCTTTTTAGGTGTGATCGTTTGTGTATGTGTCATGATATGAATTAAAAACAGGATATAAAAAGAGGCATAAGGATATAGAAGCAGATCTGCCGGACCCTATATTCCTTATGCCAATACAACTAAAAAACGCTTGTGTTATTTTCCGTTATCTACGGAGAATTTGAAGATACAATGACTATTGTAGGTTTCACCCGGACGCAATACAGCCGAAGGCCATTCAGGTTTGTTCGGAGTATCGGGATACTTTTGAGTCTCCAGACAGACAGAAGCACGTTGATTGTAAGTAATACCTTTCTTTCCGGTCAGCGAACCGTCAAGGAAGTTTCCTGCATATACCTGAATACCGGGTTCGTCAGTGTATACATCGAGTACGATACCGGTTTTGGGTGATTCAAGAGTAGCGGCCTTACGGGTAATATCGCCTTTGGCATTCAACACCCAGTTATGGTCGTAACCATTACCGTTCTTCAACTGCACGAAATCGAAATCATTAATGCGTTTTCCAACCGGAGTCGGTGTGCGGAAGTCCATCGGAGTACCTTCCACTGTTACAATCTCGCCACTGGTCATAAAGGTACTGTCCACGGGAGTATAAGCATCGGCGTCGATAGTCAGCAGATGATCGGCATTGCTGCCTGCATCTCCGTCCAGATTGAAATAAGAGTGGTTGGTCATATTGACAATGGTCGGTTTATCCGTTTCTGCCTCATACTTGATATCGATGGCATTATCATCTGTCAGCTTCATAATAACCTTACAGGTGATATTACCGGGGAAACCTTCCTCGCCGTCTTTTGAAAGATAAGTCAACTCAAGTTCCTGCGGTCCCACCTGCTTGGCATCGTATACCTGATATTGGAATCCTTTCGGACCACCGTGCAGGCAATGTCCGTAGTTATTGCGCGGCAACTGGTATTCAACTCCATCTAAAGTAAATTTTCCCTGATTGATGCGATTGGCATAACGACCGATGCTGGCACCGAAGTCCGAAGGCTTGCTGATGTAATCCTGAATAGAGTCGAAGCCCAACACTACATCACGCATCACCCCTTCTTTATCGGGAACCATTACCGAAACAATACGTCCTCCAAAATTAGTGACGCAAACCTCCATGTTGTTCTGATTACGGAGTACATACAAATCGGTTTTCTTTCCGCCCACCTCAGTCTGGAAATTGCTCTTTACCAAACCGGAATCCGTAGTAGCCTTTTCTGTCTCTGCACAACCGGCTACAAAGAGGGCACCCAGTGCCCACATAGCTAATTTTCTCATTATTAAACTGTTTTGAGTTTTATTCACCACAGAGCGACACGGAGTCCCACTGAGTTTTTTTAGACAGATGAACAAAAGGACAAACTATTCTTTATTTGTTCATCTGTTCTTTTGTCTGAAAACAAATAGAGCGCAGCCAATCAATCTCTGTGGGACTCTGTGCTACTCTGTGGTGAATCTCATTCATTTCTGTTTCGTTATATTCTTACTGTATACTATTCAGCATATCCACTTTACCTTCATTCACCAGTTTCAGGATCAACTCACCGAACAAAGTATTCTGCCATGCAAACCAAGCACGGGTAAATTTCTCAGGATTGTCTTTATGGAAAGACTCGTGCATGAAGCCTGTACCTGCATCCGTATTCATCAGCATCTCGATGCACGACTTGATCTCCGCATCATCCTTGCTGGTGAAAGCTTTCATCATGATACTCATGGGCCATACCATATCGTATCCGATGTGTGGTCCGCCAATGCCCTCGCCTGCCTTACCTTTGAAGAAGTAAGGATTGTCGAGGCTCCATACAAAACGGCGGGTATTCTGATAAATCGGATCATCAATCGACACATCACCCAGATAAGGCATTGCCAGCAGGCTCGGAACGTTGGCGTCGTCCATCAGCATGTGGTTACCAAAACCGTCCACCTCGAAAGCATAAATCTTTCCGTATTTGGGATGATTGTAAACGGCATATTTCTTCAGGGCTGTTTCCACCTCGTTTGCCAAAGCCTTGCATTCATTGGCCAGAGCCGTCTTTTTATTCACGGTTGTCAGTATCTCGGCTGCCTTGCGGAGTGAAGATACGGCAAAGAAATTGGACGGAACCAGATACTGCAATGTCGTGGCATCGTCCGAAGGACGGAAAGTGGAAACAATCAGTCCGACAGGTTTCACCGGATTACCCAGTCCGTCGTTGGTCACTGTATCGAGAGCACGCTCTGTCTTACGTTGGAACTTATACGGACCCACACCGTCTTTGCGCTGTTGTTCCTTAAAAGTACGCAATATGTTGGTGATTGCCTGTATCCATTCTTCATCGAAGATACTGGCATCCCCTGTTGTCTTCCAGTACTGATAAGCCAGGCGCAACGGATAGCAAAGCGAGTCGATCTCCCATTTGCGTTCATGCAACTCAGGTTTCATATCCGTCAGGTCGCTCATCCATTCACCCCCTTTAGGACCATCATTGAACGCATTGGCATACGGATCGATATTGATACATTTAAACTGGCGGTTGATAACTCCGGCAAGCATTGTTTTCAGTTCCGGATCGGAATTGGCCAGTTGTACATAAGGCCATACCTGAGCCCCCGAGTCACGGAGCCACATGGCATGAATATCTCCTGTATATACAAAAGTATCGGGTTTGCCGTCTTTGCCTTTACGGAAGTGTACGGTGGTATCCAGTGTATTGGGGAAACAATTGGTAAACATCCAGGCCAGCTTTGAGTTACGCAACAGTTTCTGTACACGTATGATTTCGTTTTCTACAGCCTGCGAACGGAACAGACGCTTAGCGGGTTCCGGACGGTTGTCTTTCTGAATAGCATCTGCCACACAAGTATAATGCGACAACATACCTTCGGCCCTCAGTGCTGAAGGCGCACAGAGCAGTGCCGCAGTAACGACACATGCTCCGATCATTTTCTTTGAGTTTTTTCCTGGCATAATCTTGATTGGTTTTTATTAAGTAATCTGTTTCTGTCCAGCCTCAACGTACCTCTTTAGAGAACGAATACGGGAAATCCGATTCGCGTACTCCACGCTGTTTGTTCGGAGTAGACGACATTTTCATCGTAATCTTCGCTCCGTTCATCAGTTCTTTATGTGTCAGGTAGTTGCGAGTCAATGTTTTACCGTTTACGGTCATTGACGCAATGTAACGGTTTTCATCGCTATTGCCCGGTGCGCTGATCTGCACGGTCTTGCCATTTTCCAGATGCAGCTTCATCTGTTTGAAGTACGGCGTACCCATCACGTACTGATCCGTTCCGGGGCAAACGGGATAGAATCCCATAGCAGAAAATACATACCATGCCGAAGTCTGTCCGTTATCTTCGTCACCGCAATAACCGTCGGCATTGGGTGTATAGAGTTTATCCATCACTTCACGAATCCAATGCTGTGCTTTCCACGGTTGTCCCGAGTAATTGTACAGATATAGCATGTGCTGGATGGGTTGGTTACCGTGTGCATACTGTCCCATATTCATAATCTGCATTTCACGGATTTCGTGAATCACACCGCCGTAATAGCTGTCATCAAATACAGGAGGCAGGATAAAGACAGAATCCATCATCTGATTGAACCCTTGCTGTCCGCCCATCAGGTCGATCAGTCCCTGAGGATCATGGAATACAGACCAGGTATAGTGCCAACTGTTTCCTTCGGTGAAGGCATCGCCCCACTTCAGCGGATTGAACGGTGACTGAAATTGTCCGTCCTTATTCTTGCCACGCATCAGCTTATGCTCTTTATCGTACAGGTTCTTGTAGTTCATGGCACGCTGTGCATAAACGGCTATCTCCTCTTCGGGCTTGTTCAAGGCTTTACCCAACTGATAGATGCACCAGTCATCATAAGCATATTCCAGCGTACGGGCGGCATTTTCATTGATGCCTACATTATAAGGTACGTAGCCCAGTTGATTGTAATATTCATAACCGAGACGTCCGGTAGACGAAACCTGCGGATGAACATCATTTGCACCGTGTTTCACAGCTTCCCAAAGAGTTTCTATATCGTAACCTTTCAATCCTTTCAGATAGGCATCAGCCACTACCGAAGCGGAATTGTTACCTACCATACAGCCCCTGTGCCCGGGACTTGCCCATTCGGGAAGGAATCCGCTTTCCTTGTAAGTATTTGCCAGTCCCTCCTGCATCTTTTCGTTCATCGAAGGATACATCAGGTTGAGGAACGGGAACAGGCAGCGGAATGTATCCCAGAAACCGGTATCGGTAAACATATATCCCGGCAGCACTTTACCGTTGTAGGGACTGTAATGTACCGGTTTCCCTTTGGCATCCAGTTCGTAGAAGCTTCTCGGGAAAAGTACCGAACGATAGAGGCAAGAGTAGAATGTACGGAGATGATCGGTATTATCGTCTTCCACCTCAATACGTCCCAGAACCTTGTTCCATTCCTGGCGTCCTTTGGCTGCAACAGCTTCCAGATTGTCTTTACCCAGCTCTTTCAAGTTCTGTTCTGCTTGCTCGGGGCTGATAAAAGAAGAAGCCACTCGTACGTTGACCGTCTCTCCGCGACGTGTAGAGAACCCGATGATACCACCTGCATGTTTATCTTTCGATTCCAGCTCACCCGGACGGATGTTGCCGTTGGTAACTGCTGCGGTAAAAGTGAACGGCTTATCGAACACCAGTACAAAATAATTCTTAAAGTTCTCCGGCACTCCTCCACTGTTCTTGGTTGTGTAGCCGATGATCTTGTTCTCTTCCGGAATCACTTTCACATACGAACCGTTGTCGAAAGCATCTACCACTACATAAGAGTCTTTACTCTCAGGAAAAGTGAAACGAAACATCGCCGCACGGCTGGTCGGAGCAATTTCGGTCGTGACATCATGATCGGCCAAATATACTTTATAATAATACGGTTTGGCAACCTCAGCTTTATGCGAGAACCAGCTCGCACGTTGATCCTGATCGAACACGACCTTTCCCGTAACAGGCATAATGGCAAACTGCCCGTAGTCATTAATCCACGGGCTGGGCTGGTGAGTCTGCTTAAATCCCCTGATTTTATCGGCATCATAGGTATAAGCCCATCCATCCCCCATCTTCCCGGTTTGTGCCACCCAGAAGTTCATTCCCCAAGGCATGGCAATAGCCGGATATGTATTTCCGGTAGATAAAGCATGCTTTGACTGGGTACCGACCAGTGGGCTTACATAATCCACCGGTTCTGTCGTGCTCTTTGCAAAAGTGCAGAAAGCAGTACCCAATACGCCAACAAGTAATAGCGCTAATTTCTTCATGATATTAATAGTTTTAAATTCACCACAGATTACACGGACTAACACAGTTTTTTTAATCTTCAGTATCAATGGGAAAAATGATTAACCTGTGAAAATCCGTGTAACCTGTGACAGAATCTTATTTTTTCAACTTCTTCTCAAGCATCTTGATATAGTATCCGCCTACTACCGAACGAGCTTGGAAACCTCTCTGGTTCGGACGATCGGTAAATACCCAGTCAGACATCGGCACGCGATCGGTCGTCTCGTTCATGAACAGATAAACCGGATCGATAAACTTCTCGAATGTAGCTTTGTCCGGTGCCAGTGTAGCAGTCCACATAATCCAGTCGGTCTTGGTATAAGTTTCACGGTTATCCAGCGGCAATCCATATTGATTCTGTTTGCCAAGATAGTAAGCTATCTCTTTCTGTGCAACTGTTTCAGGGAATATCTGCAGATTCATCAGTTTATCCCATACCAGATTGTATTTCTGGCTCCATGTTCCGGGCTTGTCAAAAGTCAGGCGGTAGTGATCGCCGTCGTCTGCCATCTTCACCCATTCGGCAGCCATTTCTTTGGCTTTCTGTGTATATTTCTCAGCCACTTCTTTCTTGCCCAGCTTATCGGCCAGGTAGCCATAAGACGCTACACCCAGGATAGCTTTGATAGACAGGTTGGCATTGTGTGCAAAGTGTCCGGCAAAGTCGTCTGTACAAAGTTGATTTTCCGGATCGAGCCCATATTGAGCCAGATAATCGGTCCAGGTTGTCAATACATCCCAGTGTTTCTGCGCATAGTCGGCATTTCCTTCGACAACAGCAGTCGCAGCAGTCAGTATCAGCATATTTCCCGATTCTTCGATCGGCATATCTCCACCGTATGTCTGGCCGTTAGCCAACGGATAAGTACCTACATCATGTGCAGCGAACGGCTTATTCCATTTTCCGCTTTCGCTATAATAGAAGATGTGGTTCATCAGACCTTTTGCCAATTCCGGATTGTATACCAGGAACAAAGGAGCAGAAGGATAAGTGATATCCACCGTACCGATCGAACCGTTGCTGAAGTTCTCTTTTGAGAGGAACAGCAGGTCTTTATTGGGGGCTTCCACCAATTTGTGGGCAGCGATTGCCTGGCGATAAGCCAATGCACAGAGTTCGGCATACTTACGTCCGCCTACTTCAGTAGCTTCTTTCATCAGGTTAGCATCGAATGCAGCACATTTATCCATCACTGCATCATATTCCTTATCAGCTTTCGCAAACTGCGACTGAATGGTTTCGTTTCCATTGCGGTTCCAGTACGGACGAAGATTTTCACCGAAATACTGAATAGAGTACAAGTCATCGTAACCCAGCAGCAAGTGTCCTTCCGCTTTCTTCGTTTCACCCAGTGAGCGAACCAGTGCCAGCTTGTCACTTCCATCGGTCTTGGATGATGTCAATTTTCCGTCGATGAAACTCTTTCTTAGGGTCTTTCCCTCTCCGGTAGCGCATGAACTGTTCTCCTTATCGGCAGCCATGTAGAAGTATCCCCAGTCAATGCGGACATCATCTCCCTTTTTACCCAATATTTCCTGGTTGCGGCTTCCCGTCTTGAGGTATAGCAAATTACCTTCTGTAAAGCTTTCGGCTACAGCTTCCTGATGAGGCTGGTCGAGTGCCCACTGCGGTCCTGCTTCGAAATAAAGTTCTACGTTATGTTTATTTCCGTCATTCGAAGCCACTTCATAGGTAAGATAGCTCACCGGACGAGTCATCAAATCGAGATTATCCATAAAGAGAGGTGAAGTGAACGCAAGTTTCAAGTCCACCGGTCCGCAAGTAAATTCGTAGTTGGTCTGCATAGCCTGCACGTCTACCGATTTCTGTACTGCTGTCTGAGTAAAGTTCTGTGTATTGTCTTTCTCTACCAACAGACCGCAATCGATCAGACCGTTGGCAACACGGTTGTTACAGTAAATTGCAATCAGGTTCTCTCCCTGTTTCAGTGCGGCCACAGCCTCTTCCGGCAGTTTGGCAAGCATATGTTTTTTAGCCGAGTTACCGGTATCCACCACCTTCACGCCATTCACATAGATGATGGCGTCATCGTCGTGAGAATATTCCAGATATACATTTTTACCTTGCAGGTTGTCTTTAATATCCGCTTTACGGCGTATCCAGATATACTCTTCTCCCCACTGGGTCTTGGCTGTACTTTCATTCTCCATAGTACCGAAAGCACCTTCTCCTTCTTTCCATGCCGCATCATTAAAGTCGGCATTCTGCCAGCCGTCAGCCGGTTTCTTTGTTGTATACTTAGCTGTCCATCTGCCTTGTTCCGAGGTCTTAACCAGCGGAAGCAGCTCAAGTTCTTCCGTTCCCATGAAACGGTAAATCTGTCCGTCTACCTTGGCAACACCCAAGAACGGGAAGTCCTTACCGGTCCAGTGTTTCACCGGTCCGTCATACAGATTATCCGTAAACGACCAGGCACTGGTGTAAGGGTCAATCATCACCAACGGATAGGCCGGTGCACGCATCTCACTTTTTTCACTCTTGACGTCCTGCGGTGCCCCACAACTGCTCAGCATGGCAGCTGCACCCAAGAACAGAGTCGATAGTTTAAGCTTCATAACTTCAGATTCTTTTTTTATAGTTTTTACCATTCAATATCTACTTGCACGCCGGCGGGGTCGTTCTCGAACTTCAAGAGCAGGGTACGCGAACGCTCTTCCCACAATTTCTCCGGCTGAGGCTCTTCCTTCCCGTTCACGCAAACCCGTATCGGCTGTTTAGGGAGCAATATCCTCGAAGCATTAGTCGTATGCAACGGGCTCTTGGCCACAAACGAATAACTTCGTTTTCCTGCCTTTTCATCGTATATCCTGGAAGCACCGCAAAGCACTTTCGCCTTTGCCCGTCCCGAAATCCGTTTGACATTATATAAGTAACCTTGTTCGCCCGGACGAATCACCTTATGTGTCAATACCGGAAGATCTTTATCAAACAGGTCGATATACACCCCCGAAAGTTCCATCGGAGCATCCGATACACTTTCGTCCAATACGGCAGCAATGGTATATGGTCCCCGTTCGAGCAGGAAACTGTTTTTCAGTTCTACTTCTTTCCCGGCACTCTTTCTGTAAGCAGCCGAAACCGCATCGAAATATTGCCGGTCATTTCCGCTTTTCAGCACAAAGTGTTTCGGATCTTCACGTATAACGGTCACCATACCTTTTCCACAAGGGTAAGTTCCGGCAGCAGGTACTCTGTCCAGTCCCAGTTTCTCGAACAAATGTTCCGAAGGAGCCTTATATTGATTTCCGTTGGAATTCCACCATTCAAGCACCGACTGATAAGGATCGATATCTTCGCCGCAATAGATCAGCGCTCCGCCTTTTCTCACCCAGTCTGCCAGAAAATCATGATATCGGGGTTCCATCGGTTTCATGTTCGAATAAGACATTACAAGCACCTTCAGCCCCTTGAATGTGTCTCCGAACGGAGTATTCTCCATATGTACCAACTCCACCGGTATTCCTCTTTTCAATAACGGCAGGGTCTGTCCATAGAAACTGCTGAATTGCGGATCGTCATAGCCATCATGACCGGGGAAACGCTGAAACATCAGCGAATTTGCCATCAGTACCCCGATGCCGTGCGTACCGCTCACCTGAGTTTCCGAAGTCCGTATGTCGTTCAGCGTATTCACCATAATCTGCATCTGTGTGGAGTAGTCACGCGGAATACGTTCTTTCCGGTCTGTTCCCGCTACTTGGTACAGCCCCTGATAAATACGGTCCGGCCAAGGCATCACTTCGTATGTGTCTACCGCCGGATACATCAGTTGGGCGGCAAAAGTAGCCTGGTAATTTATTTTATAATCGAGCCAGTCTTTCGCCCGGTCCTCGATGGGGTCGGTCAGGAAGTACATCTTGCGGTTTAACGGAGCTGTCATCGATTTCATACATCCATATTCAAGAAAAGCATTCTCAAATACCCGTTCTTTCTTCACTCCGTCATAATAGTTCGGTTCGCGGGCGGTTCCCGTCCAGACCTGCGCGATATACCCATCCACACAATCCAGCGAAGCCAGGCTCGCTTCGGGACTTACGATCTGCCACGATGTATAGTTGACAAGTGAATGTGTAGGCACAAAGCACTTCACATCCAGTCCTTTCGATTTGCCGTACGTTTTGGCATACGTGAATATCTGATTAAGCGCGTTGTAGTACAGATAATATTTCAGTTTATTCGATAAGTATGTATTCTCAGGAGATTCATGTTGAGCTCTCCACGGGAATCCATAATATTTTTGCCATTCGGATTTGAAGGCTTCACTGTATCCGCCCCGCATCCAGAATTCCGGTTCTTCCAGATAAATAGAAGTAATGCCCGCATCGATCACCCGTTTAATCTGCTTCTCCTGCATGTAACGGATGAAACTCTCAGTAGGCACAATATAGGGGATCAAGTGCCCGTGCGCAATCTCCCGCCCCTCGCGGTCGCGCTGACCCTCTTTGAGGTGATCTTTCACCCCATCCCATTTTCCAAGAAAATAATCCTGATAATCTCCCCAGGCTACCCCTGTCATAAACTCGGCCCGGTACCCTTTGTCTCTCCACGATTGAACGCGTTGCTCAAAAGTAACGCCTTTCTTATCCAGCGTTCCGTATACCATCACGGCATCGGCACGCACATCTGTTTCCGGTTTCCACGACTCTGCTGTCTGGAAATTCGTTTTTGTGCCTGTGGCGGTTTGAGAATAGACGCCGCCACAGGCCAAAAACAAACCAATCAAAACTAATACCCTCTTACTCATGTGTTTGTGTTGTCACGTGTTTGTGTTGTTATTTGAATGGAGAAATCACTTGCATCAGTGCGGGACATCCGCTGGCATCATAGCTTTCCATCACACCTGTCGGGCAGGGTTTGGTTGCATCCTTGAATGTCACATTACGGTTTACATCCCGGTTGTTCCACGCCACGTCTATGTTGTGACGAAGCCAGTCCATATATTGGGGCTGATTGCCATCTTCTATCAGGCGAATGATGTACTGTGCAAAGATGGCAGCATAAATTCCCTGTTCCACGCCATTTTTGAACGGAAGCAATCCATCGGCATCACACATCTCGTTGCGGACGTAGTCGGCAGCCAGAACGGCATCGTCCAGATAAGCTTTCTCGCCGGTTGCTTTGTACAGCATCACGGCCGAACCGATAAATGTAGCCTGATTATAAAGTTGGGTTGTCCAGTCTATGTCCATACCGTTCTGTCTTTGGAAATGATAGTGCATATTGTCTGCTATGCGGCCTTTCTCCTTGTCGAAAAAAACATCCCTCGACCATGCATATACACTTTTTGCCTTTTCCAGATAATCGGGATCTTTGGTCACATTATAAAGAGTCATGGCGCCCACCGTAGTCGGATAGTTGATGCAAGCCATCTTTCCATCGTGCTTGAAGTTCCACCACAGGCCCCCCCTTTCTTTATCATACGACTCTTTCCAGACATGGTAGAATCCCGAAGAGGCATGTGCCAGGTATTTCGGGTCATTCGTGATTTCGTAAGCACGTGCCAGCGAAATAATCCACCACATCATATCATCATAAATAAACCATTCGATTTTATTGTCCCAATTGTATTTATCGTATTGTTCGTATCCTCCCTGATACACCTCTTCTATCAACCGGCGATATTTAGGAGCCTTCGTACGTTTATACGCGTTCATAATCATATCCCAATAGATAGCCTGTACCCAGATGGCAGCTCTTCCTTTCATATCCGAAGATATGGCATACAACTTCATATCCGGATTATAAAAAGTAGAATGAAAAGCATCCATCGCCGTCGTCGCGTCTTTCTTTGTAAAATGCTTCAGGTTTCCGTCTGCGGGCTGATGTGCCCATGCCATTGCATTGGGAAGAAGTAATAAGATAGCTACTATGATCAGTACTTTGTTTTTCATGTTTTTGCCTCAGATTTTAAATTTTCATGTTACAAAGATTGGGGAAATATTGGAGAAAGGAGGATAATTATTATTCAATAAATAGCAAAAACTGACCAAAAACGGGGGATAAACCGGTTACTATCAATAATGGAACATATGTAGCAGGCTTTTGACCGGAATTTGTCCATTCCATCCGTAAGGTCAGGAAACATCCGGTAATATTAAAAGAAATCATTTGTGGTTCTCACGGCTGAGGATGTGGCATCATTCACCACAGAGCCACACAGAGTTCCACAGAATCTTCCGAAACCGGACGTCTCTCATACGAAAAATGGTTCTTCTTCAAATTTGGTGGTCAATTCTTTATTTCTTTATTTTCAAGTTGATAATTGTCCTTTTTGCTTGCTTTAATAAGAAAAAACAGACACCGGCTGAATAAGATAGCTCAAGTTTCGGAAGTGAGTTTACGCCGCCTGAACCGGTATCTTCATCCTTATACCTTTCTTCAATTAACATTGTTAACGTCTTTTGCAGGTTGTCAGGTTCTTGTGCGCAAATAACAAGTCTTTTGCATTTAAAGAACTTCTTATTCACATCCAAAGAACAAGCTTTAACTCTGTGTTAAAACAAAGCTTTTGAGGACAGAAATCTTACTTTTTAAAGATATTGATTTTCAGATGGTTTAGTCTAAGATTAGCTTCTTCACCTCACGGATGGACTCTTCGGGCGAAAGCCGGGATACTTGCTTTTTTGTCAACTATAAACGAGGGCTTACACTTCCGAAAACTGAATTAGATTCCATGAGTAAAAGAAAACTTACCACCAAATTTGAAGAAGAACCCTTGAACTTTGGGACCGGGATGTGGAACGTTGGATTAACTCCGAACGTGTGCGGTGTACTCTCCTATTACCGACTTCTTGTATGACTTGCCTCGTTGGGACGGGAAGGACCGCATCCGGGCGCTGGCCCGCTACGTACGTATCTTGCGACGAATCGGCTGTAAGCGAACTGAAGCGTTATGCTTCGTTCATAGCGACCAGCAATCACAGTGATTTACTCTCCGATCCTTCGGGAAGCCGCCGCTTCATTTGTATCAATATCACCGGCAGGATACGTAATGATGCTGCCATCAACTATCTGCAACCCTATGCGCAGGCAGTGCAGGAACTCCGTGAGGGTGAGTGCTTTTATTTCTCTCCCGAAGAAGAGGCCGTTTTGATGGAGAACAACCAGGAATTTGAGCTGCAAACCCCGGTTGGACATCTCTTTCAACAGTATTTTCGCTCTGCCGATGAGGGGGAAAAGTGCGAAACGCTGCTCGCTGTCGATATTTTGGGGCGCATACAAAAGAAAAATGGTTTTAAACTGTCGGCTACGAAAATTGTGCATTTGGGCAGGATACTTCGTAAATTGGGAGTGCCTTGCAAGAAAATGAAAAATGGGAATTTCTATTGTGTGGTGGAGTTGTAGGTTTCAGTCCTGTTCATTGCGTTGCGTATTTGGTTACATACCGTTTTAAATTTATTTTTCTTGCGGCGTGCTTTTTCGGGATATACCGAAAGGCACGCCGCAAATCCTCCCACATTCAGCTCCCGCATAGTGGGAAATATGGTATACTGATTTACTCGTCCGGTCGTTGTTTTTAGTTATCGGCTGAACGTATTTGTGCATTATAACTGCATTGATATTTATTCAATCCGTATACAATCCAGTCCGAATAAAGTGCCCGTCGATAATGCATTCTGTCCGGTCAATTCTATCCGCAGGATAAATTTGCCATTTACAGGTTTATATGTACCTAAATCAATGGCACCTGTGGCCTCGACTTCCTGGCTGTAACAGTCCAGCTGTTTACCGTTTTCCTGACGATTTACGTAAAACTTTATATTACCATAATCGGCTGCTTTGGTACAGAATAGATTCAAACTGTATTCATGGTCCTCAAAACCGGAGAATTCGAATTCGATGTAGTCACCTTTTTTACCGCCATGACACACCAGATGATCTTTTAAATTCCACTTGCCCGGATGTCCGCTGAGCCTTTGTCTGTCATAACGCAGCCTTTCAGATTTGGAGGTTGGTTGGATTTGGCAGAAGTCGATAGCATTGGCTATGCTACAGACGGGGGACTGGGTGGGGGTGGGTAGCAAACCTGCTTCTATTTCTTCTATACCGGAAGAACCCGCTGCCTGAGAGTTTAAGTCTCCATACCAGAATACAGTCGAGGAATAGTCTACTGTGCCATTTTCCCAACCTAGTAATTCAAAATCGAATTTTAGTTGCTGGTTGAAAGGTATGCCATCCAAACATCTGACTCTGAAGAAACTGTTATAACCATAAAAGTCCTTCATATTTTGTCGGGGCTGTCCGGCAAATGGAGTCTGGCTTTTAAAGTATCCGTCGAAGCTGTAATAGTCTTCGGTACCTGTCCCGAAATGGGAGGGAAACGCTTCGTGATCTACTGTTATTTTTTCATCGCCTTCTCCATACCACTCTGTCGTATGATTGAAAAGAGACAGCAGGTCTCCTCGATAGACTCCTCTGCCGGAGATAGTGGTGAAATTCCAGTCCATGCATTTTTCATGTTCCATCCAAGTGACAACGGGCAGTCCGCGTTCTTGTTTCCAGGCTGTATGGAAATAGAGGGAACGGTTGTCCCACTTGTAAGGTTGTGATACAATATCGATATGTACATCGGTTTTGTAGGGTGAGAGGTTTAAAACAGAGATCTCACAATTCTGTCGATAGGGCATCAGCCATTTACTGCAAACGATTCCTTTACCATCAGAATAGAAGAAAAAACTCCGGGATGCAAATGCTCCCATACCGGAGCCTGCAAAATCGGATAATGGTGCCCATACGGTTTGCTGTCCGTCGAAGCTTATGGATATGATCAGACTGCGCATCAACCGGGCGAAATCATCTGTTCCGGGTTTCAGATCCGGATCCGTTTTCACGTTGAATTGGAGAAGGCTGATCGCTCTTTTCCCTTTGTGGAGGTTTAGTTGCTGCTTTTCTCCTTTGTTTAATGACAGATTTTGCCGGTGGATCAGTGCACCTTTTCCATAGCGGGCCTGTGGATCAAACCCCTTATCTATATTTCTATACAATGTAGCCGATGTCTTTTCGACCGATTGAGGGATACGTTCTGCAACTTTCCGGGAGAAGGTTTCGACCGGAGTGCCTGTGGGATATTTGCGGTAGTTGAATAGAAAATGTCTGTTTGTCCGTTCGGGAGTGAGTTCCTCCATGGTTACTTTGCAACCGTCGGCATAAGTGACAGGTAGATAAATCAGGCTGCCCCTGATCCATTTATCGTCCGGTTCGATTAATCCTTTCTTGAGTCCTCGTACACCGAACTTCTGGAGATCATAAGAGGGTACCACCCAGCCTGGTTCGTCTTTTCCGTCAAAGTAGAAACGCAAGATTGTATGTATGCTGCCAAAGGTCGTGAGCCATATACGGGTAATGGCGCCGGGACCTTCGTCTTCGAAAAGAACTTTTTCTTTCCGTCCGTCGTGTTCTTCAAGGCGGATAAATCCTTCGCCATCGTCATTGGCAAACCAGCCGGGCCGATCGGGAGAAACGGATCTGCGATCGTAACTGCTCTGCTGCATGCTGCGGTAGGGCAGGGCGGGGTAGCGGGTCATTTTGTCGTATGAAGTCATCTCTTCCAAGAGGGTTTCTACGGTGATCGATGACTTCTTCTGTCCAAATGAACCAATGCATAGAGTGGAAAAGAGCAAGGTGATGCTCAACCTTATCATTCCTGTTGTAAACTTGGGTTTCGGGAACGATAGTAAGGGTTGTTTTGATTTTGTGTTCATGCCATAATTCGATTAATGATTCGTGATTGCAATATTAGGAAAGTATATCGAATGAGACTATAATAAAACGTACTCAATCGTAGTACTGTGGTTACATACAAACCCTGCGGATAATTTTTCTTTGTGTACGAAAATCAATATCTTGATCGGATAAACTAGGTAAAACAAAAATAAGATGAAAGAAAAAGATTTAATCCGTTTTATGGATCGCATGATTGAAGAGCGAAAAGCGGAATATGCATTAGGTACGGCTCACATTTATCAAGCGAGCAGAAATGCTCTTTCTGCTTTTCTGAAAGCACACGACATTCCGTTCAAAAGAGTAAGGCCTGAGTTATTGAAGCAGTTCGAACGGTTTCTCAGACGGCGGGGAAACAGCTGGAACACGGTGTCTACTTATATGCGGGTACTCAGGGCTGTCTATAACCGGGCGGTCGACCGGCGTCTGGCACCTCACGTGCCACATCTGTTCAAAGCTGTATATACCGGTACTCAGGCCGATATCAAACGAGCTTTGAAAGCCGAAGAAATGGGGCAGTTGCTCGACACGAAGTGCACCCGGAAGCAATCGGAACTATTGCAGAAAACTCATCACCTGTTCGTGCTGATGTTTCTTTTAAGGGGGCTTCCTTTTGTCGACTTGGCTTATATACAAAAGAAGGACCTGAATGGGAATATCCTGACCTATCATCGCAGGAAAACCGGACGTCAGATCACCATTACAGTTACTAAAGATGCCATGAATATCATTCGGGAATATATGGATACTACTACAGAGTCTCCCTATTTATTCCCTATTCTGAGTGCAGAGGGAGGAGAGGATACCATCTATCGGGAGTATCAGCAGGCATTGCGCATCTTCAATTATCAACTGACAAAATTGGGAGAACTGTTGGGACTGACTACCGAATTGACTTCATATACAGCCCGCCATACCTGGGCCACTTTAGCCTATTATTTGGAAGTGCACCCGGGTATTATCCGGGAGGCGATGGGGCACTCGTCTATCAAAGTAACAGAGACTTATTTGAAACCATTCAATATAAAGAAACTGGATGAAACAAATTTAAGTATTATCGGTTATGCCAAACGATCTTTTGAGGGTTAAATCGCTGATTTATGTGGAGTTACTTTGTAGGTAACTTTATTGTAAGTGTCCGACAAACATAAACCATTTTTCACAAAAAAAGCAAATTAAAAAACATCTTTTTCAAAGACAGAGAGAAAATAATTCATTCATAGACAGATAATAGCTTCTACAGACTTCGGTTTGTTGGGAAGTTATCCAGAGAATTGCATACTTCTCCCTTCCTTGCTTCACACAGAAACAAAGAACTATTCTTTTTTATACCTTATTATAAATAAGGATTCCCTTTTACTGCTATTCCTTTTGGCAAAACGCCATTTGCATCCTTCAATAGTCTGTTTGGGGTTACCTACAAAGTAACTGTAGATAGAGGTATTACATAAGATAGAGGCAAGGCCGTCATCGGCAAGAGAAAACATTGATTTACTTACATAACATTTTTTTTATTAACACTTAAAAACAGAGGTATGAGAAAATGGACTTATCTCGTAGCTGCGCTCTTAGTGGGAGGAGCAACTACAACATTCACCGGATGTATCGATAACGATGAACCGGCGGGAATCGAACAACTTCGCGGAGCGAAAGCGGAATTCATTAAGGCAAAGGCTGCCTTTGAAGACGCACTGACCCAAATCCAATTAGTCAAGGTAGAAAGAGAACAAGTAGCATTGGAGGCTGACAAAGTGGCTTTGGATCTACAAAAGCTAAACTTAGAAAAAGAACAGGCTTCTACCGCTTGGTTGAAAGACTCTCTTCAGGCACGTCAGGACACCTTGGCTGCTTCACTAAAAGAACAACTGCTAGCTATCCAGAAGAAAGAAGCTGATACTAACGCAGATCTTCAAGCGTCATTGGCTGCATTAGAAGTGGCAATGGTTACTGCAAAAGACGAAGCGTTCGGTGAAGCTATCAAGGACGTAAAAGAAGCTTTAGCAGGTATTACAGAAGGAGAATCGCACACTTATGGAGCATTAGATTACCTCAAAAATTCTAATGCCCGCTTGCTAAAAGCCAAAAGTGATTTGTTGGACTTCCTTTCAGATAACAAATACCTGGAAGACAAACTGAATGCAGGTATTGACGAAGCCAAAGCAGCCCTTGCTACTCAAGAAAAGGTATTGGAAGATATGAAGACCTTCGCCGCTACTCCGACCTCAGAATGGAACACGAAACTGGCGGAAATCTCTAAGCAGATTGCCGCAGTCAATGCTGATGTGGTAGCGAAGAGTGAGGCTATCGCTAAGCAAACAGCGGAGATTCAGCCGGTACTTGCCGATATCGAAAGAGAGAACGCCAAGTTGGATACGAAAGATAAAAGCTTCACCATACCGGTGGTAGACGCAGCTTTGCAGAATGATCTGGCCGGATTTGTTCAAGAAAGCAACGTTTTAACATCTGATGAGTTCAACAAAGTGTTCAAACAAGATGGTGCAACGGGCGAATATACGATGATCGCTGATTTAAATCTGTCCGGATTGTCATTAAATAATTATTACGAGGCAACGAGTGTGGTAAGCTATATTCGATATACTTATTCCAGTTCCAGCAGTCAGAATGTTGGTTATATTCAATTATTTAACAATGCTTATAACTCTGTATTCAGCATATACAGAAACAACACTCAGCCTACCGATGCCGAAATAGCTAAAGCCAAAGGTGAGCTGGCCAGAATGGCTATCGATAAAGCAGACAAATATGCGATTTTCCAGAAAGACTCTACAGCATGGATGGATTCTTACCTGGCTTATATGACAGCGTTGACTAATTACAAGAACTATCAGCAGACTACTACTTGGGATGCTATTGCTGCCAAAGTGAATACATATAAAGCATTAGCCCCTGCCGAGCAAACTAAAGACAAAGCCAACGCATTGCTCGCCGACTTGAAAGCCTACGGACAGTTGAGAGACGCTGTGGACGGAGCAACGGGAAAAATATACAACGTAGATAATAAAGAAATCAGACTTTATAATGTCACAATCGTTGACGATAGCGAAACTCCGACAGGCAATCAAGTGACACTTAGTAACTTTAATTCAACTATTCAGAGTAATGCTGCTTGGATATTAGGTAGCCAGCAGTTAGCAACTTCTTTCTATAACAGTACTCTCTCAGATTTTGATGGAGCTATCCAACGTTTGATTCTTGCTTCCAATACCTTATTTGGAAAAGGTGGTCAGTTAACCGATATTATTGAACCGAAGAAAGTAGGTGACAAATACTACCTTCCGGAAGACGTAGAAGCCGGAAACCATACTTGCAGCTATTATCTATATACAACAGCTATGAAGGATGTGGCCATCTTTACCAATATCGAGAAATGGATTGCTTTAGACAACAGCCTGACAGCTGATCTGGAGAAATTCGATGATGCCAAGAAAACGATAGCAGACAATGTAGCCACACTGCAAGCCGGTATCGCCGACAAGCAAGATGCTATTTGGAAAGCTGAATTGGAACGGCAATTGCTTGATTGCAATCAGAGTCTGAGCTCTGGCAATCCTTATTCTGTCAGCAATCCTTCTGCTTGCCAAATTCAGGCATTAAACAGTTTAATGACAACAATCAAGAATGCGATCACTAATGGTGGACAGGTTACTTATGTAACTTACGATCCGGTGAATCATAAATTTGAAAGAGTCGAAGGTACTATTGAGAAATTGATTTCCGACCAGGAAAGCAAGATCGCGACAGCTAAAGATGCCGTTGCTACCGCTGAAGGAAAACTTGAAGCTTACCAGACTTTGGGTAAAGACGATAAGAGCAGATTCGAGTCTGATTTACAAGTTGCTATTACGAATGCAGAACAGGAAGTTGCTTTCATACAGGCTGAGGTTGATCGCCTGAACGCTACACTGAAGAAACTTTTGGATGCTTATGCAGCTGAATAATAAAATATGGGGGGTAAAGTGAATGGGACAGATTATTGAGTATAGAAAAAATGCTGGAAACCCTTTATAGATGGGAGATTCAGTATATATTTGGGTTTGAACTCTATCAAAACAAATGGTACAGTTTAGTGCATTAAAGGTTAATTCTACTACCATTATTTGAAGGAAAAACAGGAAAGAATGTACATTGAAGGTTAATTTTAAAATTCAGACCTTTACCTTATGTCCATTGTTTTAAAAAGCTGTAGTTAAATGCCACTGGGAACCTATTTGTGGGTATTTAAGTGGCATTTGTCATATCTATACTTCTGGTGATTATTTATATCTAAAAAGCTTTCCTTTGGCCGAAATAGTCAGTTTGCAAAGTATACCTCAGAATGCTTATTTCTGTGTAATTTATGCTAAAAATATGCTTGGAGTTACAATTGGGGTTACAATTGGGGTTACACATGTATGTTTTAAAAGTTTAATCCAAATACCTATCAGTGGTTAAAATGTAGTTAAAAGGACATGATATAAAGAATAAATCCCCCTATAATAACATTGTATATAGCAAGTATTTTTCACTTAATATATTGATAATCATTTAGTTGACTCTTTATTAAAATCTTATATCATTAGAAACGATAGCCAGAGGAATACATAGTTATAACTCCAATATCTTCCTTTTCTCTAATATGTTTAAGATTATGGGATCTAATATCTTGACTATTTATCTTTGATGGCTCGTAGTATTTGTTTCATTTGGTTCTCAAGCATGTCGTATTTATCCTCCAACTGATTAACTTTATCATAATATGTTTCGTTTAGATTTGGCATTTTGGCACTAAGAGCCCATTCTGCATGAAGTATGCAATTTATCTCTTGCTCTTCTAAATTAAAATTAGGATAATTAAGTTTATCAACATTGTCGGACATACAAACAATGAATCCGCTATTAGATAAGCGATTTTTTACTCTCTTTAAATATGCTCGCCCATCACGATCGCTAATAATATAAACATGACGATCTGGCATATGTCCCCATTCTGATCGGTCAAGCGTTCGGGCTATAATATAAGAACTATCTAAAATTGTAGGAGTCATACTTTCGCCTTTTACACGGATACAAAAATACTGACCATTGTTTTTGAGCATCGTGGAAGGCATTTTAATAACATCAATTACATCTAAATAGCTTGGATTGTCATATCCACTGCAACCGGCAGCCACTGAAATTTCAACCAAAGGGATAGAGATAAAATCTTCATTTGACAATATTGGAATAGTATCTGGAATATGAACCTGTTTGGGGCCTTCAGATATTTTGTTGTCACGGAACATAGACCCCTTACCCATTAAAATCCAATCTGAACTTATATCATACTTGAAACATAAGCATGCAATAAGATCAGTTCCAGCCTTCATTCTATTATTCAGAATTTCTGAAAGCCTTGTCGCCCCTATTCCCAAACTTTCCGCGATCTCTGCTTTATTTCGGGATATTTTATTGTTTATTAAATAGTTAACACTTTCAATAAACCGTGAATTGATAATACTTTTATCCATGTTATCTGATTTTTTATTCCAGATATTCTGAATTTAATTTTGATAATTCAGAAATTCTGTATTACTTTGCAAAGTCTTCCAATTGCAAGACGCTCCAAAGTTAGGAATAACAATTAAACAATAATATAATATGGAAGAAAAAAAAGAAGTAATTGAAATCAGTTTGGCACTTCAACGTGAAATAGCCAAAGAGTTCAAAGTATCGGAACGTTCTGTTCAATCGGCTATGCGATTTGAGACGAATAGTCCTTCTGCGCGTTTACTGCGTGCATATGCTCTGAATCATGGTGGTCAGCAATATAAAATAACTACTATCAAAGAAAGAATAGAAAATCCATATATGGAAGTCGTAACCCTTAAATGATAGAAAATATGAAAATATTTAGAAGAATACAGACCTGTGTCGCAATAATAGCACTTTGGACAGCAATGGCAATAAGCAATAGTTATGAAGCCACCGGTAAAGAAATTCTTGCCAGTGCCGTACTGGTAGTGCTGGCAGGAATGGTGGTAGTGAATGTATTGATTGAAAAAGCCAAGGAGGGAACAGAATGATATATGTAACGGGGTGGCAATTGATATTATTAATCATACTATCAATAATTGTAGGAGTGATTTTATTTGAGTTTTTAGACAAATAATATTATTTGTGAATAGTGTACTCTGATAACTTCTTCATTTTGTGTTTTTGCGAGGATCATAGATGGATTCAACCAGGACCATTCGATGGCAACAACAGGACTCGGACCATTTTTGATACCAAAACTGACTCCTGACTTAATGATACTTCGCATAAACTTGAGTTCTTTATTTTTAAACATTAATAGCCAGCGCATGAAGAATGTCAATAACAACACTCCTGCTACAGTTAGAGGGAATACATATATAGGAATATAAATTCGGCTTTCAAGAAATAAAAGAATGGGTTCCTTGAAAAAAAAGCCTAATACAGCTAAAATTGAAGATGGAATAATACCTAATAGCCATTTTTTAAACTTGAGGTCATTCATGATAGTTAGTTTTTAGAACGGCTACAAAAGTAGCAAAACTCTTTTGGTTCGTGAGAATAGAAAGGGATAAAATCTCTCAGATAATGAGAGAAATCCCGCCGGAAAGCTAATGACTTGCAACCCGGAGCGAGAACGGGGCGGGAACTAAGATAATAAAAAAATAATGTTTATGCCACACGAATGGAATAACATATGGGTAGTAACAAAGGATGAACTGGTGCCAAAATATTATACTTGGGAACAGTTGAAACTCACTATTTGGCGCTACGAAGGTAAGCCTTACGGTATCAAACGCGTTCAACGCGCCTGCAACAATCGTCCTATGTTGGTAAGTTTTGACAGCCTGCCCATAGAGATACAGAATGCTATCGGTGATCCGCGTAAGGTAGACAGCATATTGGAACGTTATTACAAGATCGATCCTGATGCGGTCACTTTTTACACAACAGTGAAAGTCGGGGTCAAAGGGACACTGGAGACGGAAAAACAGGAAGAATACATCATTAACGCCAGTGTACTCCAAGCGGCCATCAAGTTAAAGAAGGCCCGCGAACTGGAACGGGTATCCAAAGGGATAACCATACGCGGACTGATGGCTACTATCAGCAGCGATGTCAACGGTTTCAACAAGGTCCTAAGAGCCAAATACGGTATTGAACATACCCTCCAGTCAAGCGCACGGAAATTTGAAGAGACTTATAACGAGTTTGTTAAAAATGGATACGGAACGTTGCTCAGCAAAAAATACAATAACAGGAATGCCGTAAAGAATACCGATGAGATAAAAGCCCTGTTGGAAAGCATGTTTGTTTCCCAGAAACACAAACCCACCCCTACAGAAGTGTCTCGACAGTATGAGGGATTCCTGAACGGATATGTGGAAATCATAAATAACGAGACCGGTGAGGTGTACAATCCGAAGGACTTCAAGAAACTGAGCAAGCGCTGCATCACTTCGTTTCTGGCATCTTGGGGTTCCAAGGTGGTTACTTACAGCAAACGCGGAGGTGACAGACAGAAGCATCTCGAACAGTTTATTCCCTATTACGATATGAAACAACCGGAATATGCCGGCAGTATGGTTTCGGTTGATGACCGGCAGCCTCCCTTCGAATACGCCCCCAATGAAAGGGTATGGTTTTATAATGCCGTGGATTTAGGCTCTGAATGCCTGACGACATGGGTTTACGGGGTACATAAGAAAGGGGTCATGGCAGATTTTTACAGGCAGATGGTTCGAAATTATGCCGAATGGGGATTACCTCTGCCAGCTGAACTGGAGTGTGAAAGTAACCTTAACAGCGCACTCAAAGACACTTTGCTTAGAGACGGGGTTATGTTTCAACATGTCCATATTGAGGCCAATAATCCACGAGGGAAACGGTGTGAGCGCTATTGGAGGGGCTTCCGTTATGAGAAAGAGAAGAAGAAAGAGGGGTGGCAGGCACGTCCGTTTGCTAAAAGCGAACCCAATCAGGTGTCCTCCCATAAAGTGCCCCTGATTCCCTATGAAAAAATAGTGGAAGGTTGTCTGCTCGATATTCAGGAACATAATAATTCTCCCCACTCCAATACGAAGAAATACCCCGGTAAAAGCCGGTGGGAAGTGTTCCTGGAAAACCAGCACCCGTCTCTTAAGCCGATCAACTACAAGTCGTTCCTTCGCTATCTGGGATACAAGACCGAAACCAGTTGTAACGCCGGAACGATCCGTTTGCAAGCCGGTAAATACTGGCTGGGGGATGATGGTGAGATTTACACGGGTCAACGACTGATAGAGTTGTTGAAAGTGGTGGATGGCAAGGAGCTGGATGTTTACTGGATAGATGGCAATGACGGACAAGTGCTTAAAGCTCTGGTATATCTGAGAGGCAGCGATCGATGTGTCTGCGAAGCGATAGTAAAGCCGGTATGCGTGCGCGCCACCATCGAAAAAACGGCAGACGGTAAGTCAGCCGAGGAGATAACGGCACGTTATATCGCCACGGTGAACGGATATGTGTCCGGCCGCAAAAAAGCGATTGACAAGGTTACGGTTATAGACAACCGTACGGCAGTGATAAACAATAAGTTTAAGATCAGGGGACTGAACTCTCTTGAAATCAAAGAAAGTAGCGAGGTTGAAATACTTGACCAGGAACAGAGTGAGGGAAGAGAATTTGAATACGATCCGAACGCCGTTCAACCCTCGTTTAAAAAAGAACTGGTAGAAATATTTTAAAAATACATATCATGATTGAGATAACAGAAAATTTCAAAGCCAATGTACTCAGTGCTCTGAATGTGGCACGTGAGAACTATAGCGGAAGCAATGCCGCTTTCGCAAAAAAATACGGTATCAACGAGAGTGTGTATTGCGAACTTAAAAAGGGAAACATCACAAAGAAAATGTCGGCTGCCCGATGGCTGAACGTGGGCCGCATGCTCGATGTCTCTCCCGATGAACGGCGTTGGAACATGGCGCGTACCGATGTCTTTGACGTTATTGAGGAACAGGTTCTGTTTTGTAAGGAATACGGCAAGTCGCGTATGTTCGTGGATGAATGTGCCATCGGCAAAACTTACTCCGCCCTGTATTTGTCCCGGACACTGAAAAACTGCTTTTATGTCGATTGCAGCCAGTGTAAAAAAGCCAATGAACTGATACGCGTACTTGCCCGCTGTATCGGACTTGATGCCGGAGGTACCATATATGATACCAAGGAAAATATCAAATACGCCCTTAAGGCCATGCCCAAACCTCTTGTCATCATTGATGAAGCCGGAGATCTGAAACATGAGGCATTCATGGTCCTCAAAGAGTTCTGGAATGCCACCGACGGTTGTTGCGGTTGGTATATGATGGGAGCGGACGGGTTACGGACCAAGATTCAGTATGGCAAAGACAGAAGCAAAAAAGAGGGGTATAAGGAGCTGTTCTCGCGCTTTAACAGCAAATACGGTTCGATAGTGCCTACAGGAAAAGAGGATAAGATGGCCTTTTACCGGAAGCTGATCGGCGATGTATTGTCAGTGAACGTATCCGATCCCCAGCTGATCGGCAAGATCATTCGGCAGTGCTTGGCCACAGACAGCAATGGTGATGAAACAGGGCTGCGCCGTGCAGAAAGTCTTTTAATCTTAAACCAGCAGTAAATATGGCCCGGGTATTGACTATACGTAATTTATATGATAAAGTATACAGTTATCTGCCTCTGTCCGGTGAATGGACCGCTATCGGAGCAGAAACGGAGGATTCCGGGCTGTGGCTGATTTACGGGAAAGAAAAGAATGGAAAGACCACCTTTGCTCTTAAACTGGCCAATTATTTGAGTACCATGCGGAAAGTGTTGTACGTAAGTGCGGAAGAGAATACGGATGCCAATATTGCAAGAACCTGTCAGCGGGTCGGTATCTCTGCTGAGAATAAAACGTTGCATATCATCGAATACATCCCCATGGAAGAATTGAAGGAAAAACTCAAAAAGAGGAAATCCGCACAGGTTGTCTTTCTTGATAATACAACGGAATACCGTTCGGAAATGAAAAACAGCGATGTGTCAGCGCTGCTGAAACAGTTTCCCGGTAAACTCTTCATCTTTCTGGCACATGAAAGTGACAAAGACAAAGGTGAGCCGGACATTGCACTGGCCAAGTTCTGTAAAAAGAAAGCCAAACGTGTTTTCCATGTGGTAGGACTTACAGCCCGGGTTCTGGGACGTACAGAAACCGCCGTCATTCCGGTAGATATGGAAAAAGCGGCTTTGTGCCATGGCGATAATCTGGGAATACAACCGGTTGATGACCAATAACAAATACTTAATAATATGAATGCTGATTCTAAGAAACCTAAAAACTTTCACCGCCTGTACCACCTTGTCAAGCAACTGCCCCAATACCGTGAATGGCGTGACGGTTCCGGCAGGCAAGTGAACAATGCCTCAGTGATTATACAGGGCTGGATCTGGCAGGCTACCAGTGAACGTACCTATAAAAAGAGCGAGTTATCCCTTGGGGAATATGACCGTATCTGCATGGAGATCGAAGAGAAATACGGTTTAAGAAAAGCCAGGCACCGGAATTTCACAGGTACCACCAAAGGAGACGACCGCGATGACCGTGCCAGAAAGAGGCTGCTTGCCGCCGTACATGCGAATCTGGCTTTGCGTGGTTATGACCAATCACCCGAATACCTGCAAAACAGGAATGGATATGCAATCGGACAAATCCTGCACCATGCCGGGCGTGTATATGACGATTTCAACAAGATTCCTTATTCCAAACTGCTGAGCATGTATCATTACTATCTGAAAGAAAATAAAATGTTGAACCTAAAATAGTTTTATGATGACTGTAGCATCTGACAGAATCCAGTCCAGGCAGCTTATGATACGCAGTATTCGTAAACGGATAGAGCGTGACACCCATGAATTGAACCTGGTGCACGAGCAACTTTTCACGGAGGGACTTTCACATGAGGAGTTCATCCGGCTGACAGACCGGCGTAATAATTTGCTGGCCGGTATCGGATTGAAAGAAAAAGAACTGGAAGAACTGATTAACAGCCGCAGGCAGAATCAGCTTGAGCGAGTAAATTACAATTATTAACCCTATAAATAATAAAATTATGGATATCAAAGATTTGACACCCAAAGAGCGTGCGGAGCTATTCCGCCAGCTCAGTGAAGAAAAGAAAGCAGAAGAGATCCGCCGTAAGGCGGCCTATGAAAGCATCCGTACCAGATTTCTTCATGATGTGAAAGAACGTCTTATGCGGCACGTTCAAGACTGTAAAGACTTCAAAGACTGGCTTCGTGGCGAGGCGGAGGCCTTTATGACAGTACTGAGCGAATATGGAAAATTGAAACGTGACGAGCAGCTGGGTTTTACAGTCTCAGATGAAGGTTTTAAGGTGCAGATGAAGGGTAGCCGTATTAAAAAGTTCGATGAGCGCGCTGATGTGGCTGAGAAGCGTCTTGTGGATTTTCTTAATGCCTGGATCGAGAAAACGGACGGAGGCGCTAAGAATCCCATGTATAAACTGGCCATGTCGATGATCCAGCGTAATGAGGCCGGTGATTTGGATTACAAGTCCATCTCCCGCCTTTATGAATTGGAAGAGGACTTCAATGATCCGGAATACTCGGAGATCATGTCGCTCTTCCGTGAGAGTAACACGGTTGAGGGGTCGGTCATCTGTTTCTATTTTGAAAAGAGAGACAAATATAACAACTGGAATCGTATTGAACCGTCATTTAACCGTATGTAATGTAATAACTCCCGAGGGATACTGATTTCAATTTATTTCAAATAACATTTTAACAATCAAAATTATGTCAATGCACAATTGGTTTGAAGGAAAAATCCGCTACGAAAAGATTAACGAAGCGGGTATGAACGTGAAAGTAACAGAGCCCTATCTGGTGGATGCCCTCAGTTTCACTGAGGCCGAAGCCCGGCTGATAGAAGAATTGAGCCCATTCATTTCCGGGGAGTTTACCGTTTCGGATATTAAACGGGCTAACTATAAGGAGCTTTTCTTCAGTGACGAAGAGGCGGCCGACCGTTGGTTCAAATGCAAACTGCTCTTTGTTGTCCTGGATGAAAAAAGCGGTGTTGAAAAACGTACACCGGCCAATGTCCTGGTACAGGCTGCCGACCTTCGGGACGCCGTGAAGAAGTTGGATGAAGGCATGAAAGGCACGATGGCCGACTACCAGATTGGAGCCGTGAGCGAAACACCCATTATGGATGTGTACCCATATGAAAACAAGAAAGAAGAATCGGAATCAGGGGAGGATGAAGCGTGATCATAGCGGTAGATTTTGACGGGACGATTGTGCGTAGTAATTATCCTGTTATTCTTGGGGAGCAACCATACGCAGGGGAAGTATTAAGAAAGTTGCATGCACAGGGACATTATATAATTATATGGACCTGCCGTTGTGGTGATCAGCTACTAAAAGCTATCAACTGGTTGTTGGAACATCAGATACCTTTCGACCGTATCAATGACCATAATCCTGAGAATGTGGCTAAATACGGAGAAGGGGGAAACAAAGTGTACGCACATTGCTATATTGATGATAAAAACCTGTTTGGCTTTCCCGGTTGGCCGGCGTGTATGGCCGAAATTGAACGAATGGAGGCCGAATATCAATCCTCTATACCCCGATAGCCATGCAACGTCCACCGGTTAAATATATCGTCCAGATCGGTGACCGCTATCTTTCGGAACTGATCTACTACTGGCTTTATTATGATAAACCCTGTTCCTTACTCTATCAGAGTCCTCAGACGGAGGGGGTAACAGCCGTTAAGCTGGTTGTAGATTCGGACCGGGCGGCAGAGTTCCTGTTCAGAGTAAAAGAGAAAACAGGATGCAAATTGTATAAAGTGGAATAATGATTCATAAAACAAGCAGCCAAAGCATTACAGATTATTCAACCGGTCCGTTCCCGCCAAGCGAGGAAGGACTATATAAACCACTTCCGTCAGGAGAAACCTCTGGAGGGTGTCTTCTTCACAGATTTTATCCGGGAAGTTCTTGAAAAGCGCTCCAGACGTAAGTCTGAACACTACGCCGCTGTCTATGATGCGATAATTAAGCATATTGACCGGTTCTCGGAGAAGTATGATTGTGACATATATACCAACTCTATCACTGAAGAGTTTCTGGAGGACTTTATCTCTTATCTGGAGAACCGGGGATTGAGGCATAATACTATCTTGGGGTATATACAAAAGATCCAGTCCCTTGTCAGGCGTGCCGGTCAATATAATTATGCAGTTGATACGACTTACGATGAAGTAGAAATCCGGGAAGAACCTGCGTTTGCGGTATTCTTAAGCATGAATGAAATATCCCGCATCTACTACTATAAATTTGAAAATCAGGATAGGCGCAAGGCACGGGAACGTATACGGGATCTTTTCGTAATAGGATGTCTGACAGCCCTTCGCTATTCTGATTATTCGACCTTGACAAATCAAAATTTAGTAAATGGATACATCGTAAAAAGAACAAAGAAGACGAACGTGGACGTGAAGATTCCGGCCCATGACTTCGTAAAAGAGATTTTTGAAAAGTATGAAGGAGATATCCCTTGTCACCTCTGCATTCAGCATTTCAATAAATATTTGAAGCGGGTGATGCGTGAGATCGGATTGAATGATAAAGTTACCTATTCGTTCACCAAAGCAGGAAAATTGCATACGGTTACGAAAGAAAAATGGGAATTGATCAGCAGTCATACGGCCCGCCGGTCCGCTGCAACCAATATGTATCTGACAGGACGGATGAAAACACTTGAAATCATGCGTTTGACCGGGCATCGGTCGGAGCAGAACTTTTTTCGATACATCCGTCTTACACATGATGATACGGCACGATCTATCAGTGGGGATATGTTTTTCAGGAAATAATAACCGGTCCATTGGGCGTCCATGTCCAATGGCATAATCCTAACAACGAATGAATTCACGGGAATTTTTTGACGCTGTAGTGAAATTACGGGAACTACAGAAATCTTATTTCAAGGTTCGTACATCCACAGCTTTGACAGCCTGCAAAAGACAAGAAAAGATGATAGATGAAGAAATAGTACGAGTCAAGGGGAAAGTGGAAAAAGATGGGCAATTAAGGTTGCTCAAGTAGTAACTCTAAAAATAATAATGTAAATGAATAAACTAAAACTAATACTATCAGCAGCGATGTGCGCAGTAGCACAAAATTACGATCTGTATGCAATGAAGCGTAAAAAAGGAATGAGCTTTAATCCTAACTATAAAGTTAAATCCTCAGTCAAAGAATTACGGGAGTTCACCATAAGAGGAAAGGTAGTTATGGCATACTCAAAGAAAGACGCTATCAAACGATTGAAACATAAGAAATCCAAATAGAAAGGAACAAGAATATGGCAAAGATTTATGTAGCAAGTAGTTGGAGAAATCAACATCAACCCCAAGTGGTTAGTTTTCTTCGTGAACAAGGACATGAGGTTTATGACTTTAGACATCCTGCCGGGAAAACGGGATTCCAGTGGTCGCAGATTGATGAAGATTGGGAGAATTGGAGTACAGATCAATATAGGGCAGCACTTGAACACCCCATTGCACAAGCTGGTTTCAAATCGGATTTTGATGCTATGCAATGGGCAGATGTTTGTGTTCTTGTATTGCCTTGTGGACGCTCTGCACATTCGGAGGCAGGATGGATGAAAGGTGCAGGGAAAAAAGTAATAGTCTATCAAATTTGGGAAGAAGAGCCGGAACTGATGTATAAATTGTTCGATGGTGTGTGCTCAATGGGAGTAGGATTACAGATGTTTTTAGCAGAATTTGACAAGGAGAAAAATAACGTATAACAAATAAAAAATGAGCAAAAAGATAATAGTTGAACTTACAACGTTCTGCGGAAGGTGTATAGAAGCCATTCATTATTATGTATCAGTTGAATACTACGATAGCTGCGATGACTTCCGTAGGGATAAATTAAAAAGACCCATCACGCAAAAGGAGATAGATTCTAACGGTGATAGGTTTTATTCATACGAAGCAGGAGAACCAACCGAGTGTTTCAATTCTTGGAAAGATGCACTTCAAGCAGCACAAGAATACATTGCATCTAATGACTTGGAGGGCGATATTTACGTTTATGGAGTTCCCAATAAAGGGGCATTGACATTAGAACAAGCCATTGCCCCGGAATTAGATACAAGGAAAAGGTGCTCAAAGTGTGGCAAAGTGTTTGGAGACAGAGAAGGGTTTTACAACTTTCCTGAAGGGGCACTCTGCGTTCAATGTCATAAAAAATAATATTCAAAACAGTATAGTAATGAACAAAAATATAATCATAAAGAAAGAGAAGCCTATCTGTCAGTTAGATGGGCTTCCGGGAGTAAAAAGACGTAAGGTTGATGCGTATAGTATCAATAATACAAGTGACATTGAATCAACCATCGAACTGGGATATGCGTGTACTTCTGCCGGAGATAATGGAGCTATAAATGTTTGGAAGGATGATGCAGGAATTATTCGCGGTGAATTAATGCGGTACTGTGTAACTGTTGAAAAAAGAACGTTTACCAGCTATGCAGAAGTGGAAAAATGCGTTAGTGATTGGCTTGAAAGGATTAACCCATAACCTTTATTGTAATGAACACAGAAAGAACTTTATATGAAATTGAAGTAGCTCTATCTAAAAGTGATGCTTTCAACTTTGTACGAAATATCATAGCTTTTAATGTAAATGGTATGAGTGATAGTTTAAGTATCTGGCACGAATGCGATATGCTCGTCTTATCAAAGTCCGGTTATCTCACAGAGATTGAAATTAAGCGTAGTTGGGCTGATTTTCTTGCTGATTTCAAGAAAAGGCATACTCACGAAGGAAGAGGCATTATCAAGTATTTCTATTACTGTGTTCCAGAATGCTTGCTTAAACAAGTTTACGATAAACTGGATGAACTAAAGGCTGACTATACAGGGATAATAACATACGATGAAGATTTAAAAATAACACTCCACGGACATCGATGGATTACTCACGATGGAAATTATTCGTATCACTTCACCGAACAACACCCATATCGTAAGTTATTTCTTGAAGAACAGCTACAAGTCGCTCGGTTCGGCGCAATGCGAGCAATTAAATTAAAGGAAAAGTTTATTAATAGCCATTTGGCGTAAAACAAATAAGATATGAATATAGATACAGAGTTTAATGTAGGTGATAGTGTATGCTATCTAAGTGGAGACAATATCTGTCATTCCACTATAAGCAAAATTACTATTGAAATATCCTATACAGATCGCAGTTTTTTTATGGTATACAAACTTTCTGACGGATTAAGTGTGCCGAGAAACAATTATCCACAATGGGATAAAAAACTTTTTAGAGACAAGGATGATCTTATAAGATATTTATCAGAATCATAACTATGAAGAATATGACTAAAAAGCAAACATACGATATAGCTCAGGCAGGCATAATGTTTCCAGATATGTCTCATACCTTTGCGGATTTTTTCTGTGGCTGTGGTGGTTTATCGTTGGGGTTCATTCAAGCCGGACTTAAATGTATCTCTGCTATGGACATTTCCCATGAAGCTATATCCACATATTGGTATAATCTCTGCTATAAAGGTTGGAGCCATTTATATGTTCCAGAAACATCTACTCCAAAGCAAATGAAAAAGTTCACGAAATATATGAGAAATGGTACTACCGGGAATTGGCTTTTCAAAAATGGAGTTCCGGATAATTGGTTGTCCGTATCTGAACCAATGCCATGCTTGAATCTCTTCTTATGGAGTATCTTGGATTTAGAACCTGAAGAATGGATGGATATAATTGGTATTCGTCCTGGAGACATCCGGATATTTGCTGGCGGTCCACCATGTCAAGGCTTTAGTACTGCTAACACTTCCAGAAGCGAATATGACAAAAGAAACCAATTACCCTTGCGTTATATTCACTATGCCAAGGTGTGTAAGCCGGAAGTCGTTTTTATGGAGAATGTGCCGGGTTTGTTATCACTTGGAAAGAAAAAAGGAGAGCAAGAGGGCCCTTTTGTACGTTGGATTCGCGAGGCTTTTGATGAAGCTGGTTATGACATGAATTATCAAGTACATGATGCTGCTGATTATGGAGTTCCGCAAAGGCGTAAAAGGGTAATATTTCTGGCCCATAGAAAAGAAATGAAGCATTGGCAAAACTTCAGTATTGATAAAGAATATGGGAAAGACGGTTTGCCTTGGATTCAAACGATAGAAGCTATAGGAGAATTGCCGCCAATACAAGCCGGAGAGCAATGGGGAATAAAAGGGAAAAACGCTGTCATACATCCATACGGATATAATAGAAAAGATGGTTATGTTATTTGCCCCTCATGTCTGAAATACAACTTGCAAGAACGGAAAACTTGTCACTACTGTAATCACAGTCTAACTAATCCTATAAGAGGAGGGATAGTTCATCTGCCGGGATTAGGTACTCTTATTGATACACAAGTAGATGTTGATAATGCTATGTTGAGAAATTTATTTTTAGGAAAATGATCCAAAACTAATAAGACATGAAGGAGTCATATACAGGCATTGGGATATGTCATTGTTACCAATGTCGAATGGATAAGAAGCATTGCAGTTCTAAAAAAAGAAAGTTTGAGAAACGGGCTATAAATAAGTTCCGTCGGAAACAATTGAAATTAGATGAAATAATAAAATGTAATCGTTTCGGGAAATATTGGGCTTGATTCCAATAAAAAATAAAGAGAAATGAAGTTGAAAGATATAATAAATCAATTGGCTAACCGGATAAACCAACCGTATGTGATTGAAGTTTATCTTCGACAAGTATATGCGAAAGGTTTTGTGGATGGTACTAAGAAATCACCGTGGATAAGCGTGAAAGAACGGTTGCCGGAAGAAGGAGATCCTGTATTAATAAGACTTAAAGACGGTGTTGTTAGGCTTGCATGTTATGATATAGAAGAAGATAGTAATATATATTTCTGGAATGACAATTACTCCTATGAAACAATTAGAGCTTGGGACGTCACTCACTGGATGCCTATTCCTTCTTTCGATGAAATACTGGAAGCCAACAAAGATGTGTTGAAACGGATTAAAGAGAAAGGAGACTGAATATGGATAAAATCAAATGTATAACCTTCGATAAAGCAGCACAAGACGCTTTGCCAGAACACATCAAAGCTAAGATGAAGGCTGACAGAGAAAAAGCTAAACGAGAGGCATACAAGAAGCTATGTTATAACTTCGAGTATAAATTTGACTCCAATATTGCCCATTGTGCAAAGAAGGGAGTATGTGATGAAAAATGTGAATATATGAGAACTTTTAAAGGATAGAATAATGAAAGGAAAAACTAATATCGGAATTGAGCTTTCAAAAACAGAAATGCTTGCCATAGGTACAGAAGTTGAGATTTTAGATAGTTTGAACGGATATGCTGGTGTCGTATACCGATGTAAACTCCCCAAAGGAAAACAAGTTATGATTAATTCTAATAAAGTTGATATTACGGATTATAGCCCTTATATTGATTGGGAACAGAGGCGTTATGAAATAGCGAAAGCCGCTATGCAAGGGATTTTATGCGCTCCTATTGTTGAGGGAATAGATCCTAATCCAACACCTTGGGAACTGGCAAGGATATCAGTAAGAAACGCTGATGCTCTTATTAAAGAATTAAAGAAAGGAGAATAACTATGACAGAGGAACTTGTAACGCTTGAAATAGCAAAGCTTCTAAAAGAAAAAGGTTTTAATGAATACTGCGAGAATGTTATTGATAATAACGGTGTATTGCGCAAAACTTTATACCGAACAATTTAACGTATAACTGTTTAGAAATGAATACGATTCACCACAGAGTACACGGAGGACACAGAGTTTTGATCTCTTGTTGATTAAGATGTTTGAGAGAAAGATATTCTCTGTGTTCTCTGTGGCCTCCGTGGTGAATTAAACTCAAAAACAATTTAGAAATGAATATATCTAAGTTATTGAACAATGCGGAGGATGCCTACATAAACTATCGGTATAGATGTGAAGCTCTTGCCAAGGAAGCGCAAAAGTACATTGATTGGGATAATGGAGTAAGTTGTGAACATTTGCCCGCAGACGGTTTATGTATCTTGGCAACTATTCCCGATGATTGTAATACGAGTGGAATGCCTGAATGTGTTTGCCCAGCAGATTCATTCTTTTCTTCTGTGAAAGCAAAAGAAAAGATTACTCCGGATGAATTTAAAGAAATTAGTATTTAACGTATAACAGTATAAATATGGATATAGAAAAAATTATTTTCAATATTGCCAATTATGGTGCACATACGTGGGTTAGATATTGGGTACAGGAAGAAATATCAGGTTTAACACTGCCTGGGGAGTACATTGCAATAAGGGGTTCTTTTTTAGCTGATAATCTGCTTACGGAAATTTTTGAAGCTGGCTTTGAAATCAAAACGATATGTTCAAAAAAAATAGATGCTGATGCATATTGTGATGTTTTATTGATGCGTAAATTGAAGTAAAACAAAAGTAAGTATGAGTAAAAGTAACTTTCAAATTGAGACTAAAAAACTTTGTAAAATAGAATCTGACCTGCTCAAATTAATATCAGATTCAGAGCCTGAGATACTGAACCGGCAGAACGAACTTCTTCTGGTAGATTATAAAAGAGCGGTCGCATCCGGTTGCTTTCAAGGTACGCTTGAAGAATTTAAAGAATTTCGGGAAGTTGCCTGCTGGGGAGTTACCAGCATGAATCGGGACGATTTTTCAGACTTTTCCCCAATCCCTAATGACTTAGGATGTGGTGTTAACGGCGCTTTAGGTTCTCTGGGTACAAACTCCGGCTCTGCCTTTATTCTTGTTCCCCGGGAGTGCAAGTATTGCAAGGTGCGTTCTTTCCCTACTCTTGAGCAAGCGGAATGTTTTGTTTCAGAGAATCCCCGTATGACTGATATCGAAATCATCACGGAACGTGAATTTGTAAACGCCTGGAATGACCGTTTTTATCTGGTCGACCGGTTCTGAGTGCCCAAACAGCCCTGCATAAAAAGTCAGGGCTGTTTGAGTTTTTGTACTTTTTATAGTGAATATTTATGTGAAAGCCTTTATTTTTGTGGCATGAGTTATAATAAGCGAAATAAACTGGAACGTATTTGCGAGATTCAGCGTATTACGCTGGAACATACCCGTCGTGGCGTTACTCAGAAATGGGTTTACGACCATGTCATTTACCCCCGTTTTCTTATTTCCATTTCGACCTTTTACAACTATCTGGGCGTTCCTGCCCGCAAGGAGCTTAACAAGCTGAAATCCCCGGTGGAGTCCCAACCGTCTTTATTCTGATGTCCCGGCCATACCGATGTGTATCCCGGCTTGCGGGGTAATTTTAATTTTGGCGGCCATTGCCGTAACATCCTTTATGGAGCATTCAAACAGGAGTTTCATTCCACGGGGATAATACTCTTTATTCCTGTAGGCGCTTGTTCGTGTCAGTTTTGAAAAATACTCTCCGGAAAACCCTTGTAATGCACGGTATACTTTTTGTGTGATGCTGTAATGCGCAAACGCCTGTTCCCTGAGTTGCGCGGGTGCCGCCATGCTCGAAGGGGCCCGTACTATGAAAAAGAGCTCTATTTCCAATACCATTTTCCCCACCTGCATCCCTGCCGATGCGTCGGAGTATTCAGCCCGTAGCACGTCTATCAACGCGCACGGGTAATCCACCGGCGGGTTCTCCATCATCATCTGTCCTATGTTCAGATCAATCCATTTGAGCTCCGGCACCTCTTCCCTGAGCCGTTGCATCACTTTCTTTAAAATCTCTTCCATTTGTCTTTATTGTTTAAATACCCGGTCAAGTTCTTTCCTTACCAGGCGGGTTACTTCATTTTCCAGTTCCCTGCTCGCGCCGATAAATGGTCTGGCGGGTAGCTTCACCGGATGTTTGCCGAACACTTTTATGATCCCTCCGTGGTTCTGCACGCCGGCATAAGGCTTGTCCGTGGTTATGGCCACCCATCCCCGCCCGGGCCTGCTGGTGATGCTGCGCATGAGTTCCAGACGTTTGGAAAGCAATACGGGGCGCCTGGTAGCCGTGGGAGAAAAATTCAGTTGCTTTTGTTTGTCCGCTTTCCGGGTCCTTCCGGTTTTGGGATCCCGTTTGAATTTGTAGGATGTCCGCTTTTCGGCCTTGTATTCGAATCCGTACCATTTACTGTCCGGATCCCTTCTCTTGACGTCTTTCCACCGGTGCAGCCCTCCGTTAACAAACCCTCCCTGACGGAAGTTGTCCCGGAAATGGTCCCGGGCTGTTTTTCCGACCATGCGTGGCAGGTCATACTCGATCAGGCGGACCGCTTGTTTAAGCCTTTGGCCGATCATCTCTGTAACATTAGGTGTTTGAGGCATATTCGATCACCGTTTAAATGGTATTTTAACATGAAATGCTTGTGCATTTGTTTTTTAATCGTATCTTTGTATTCAAATCAGGAGGGATTTAAAGAAGACTGTATCGGATTGCACATCCTTTGGCAAGTTCTTTATCTCCCTCTTGTTGCGTGTAAGGACCAAGTAACTTCCGGGGTACCTATTCCCCGACTGCTTCTTTGGGCAACTTTCTACTTTTTCTTGATTTTCTCCACGATGGAATAAAACAACTGCTGCCCGTTTAACAGTTCCCTGATAACGGCATATGATTTCTTTCCCGCAACGGGTATCTCAATGAAATGATAGCCTGCCACCATCGGATTTTCTTTTTCGTCAGGAGCGTATTTAACGTATTTACCGTCCCGAATGAGTTCCCGTATATTTTTCAGCGCCTCGTTCTTTTCCTTGAGGAACTTATGGGGCTGGTTGATAGCCTCCTTTATTCCGGACATGGTAAACCTGACCGGATTGCTGATCCCCGGTGCCTGTACGGTCCGTTCCGCCAGATTCTCCTTGGCCCATTTACGGATATCCGCCCGCTGCTGTTTTATCTCCTGCTTTTCCATGAAGTTCTCCACCGCTTTCCCGGCACCCGGATAAGCATCGGTCCTGTATGGATGCCTGTCACTGAAACAGGCCCTGCTGTATGCGGGGTTTTGCTCCAGCCCTCTTTCCGGTCTTGTTTCCTTATTCGGCTTTCCCCCAGGGCCATGGGTAATGTTTTCGTCCGTATTGGCCGTGCCGCACTGGCATCCCCACAAGCATCCCGGATAGGTGCTTTTCCAGAAGGGATCGGACAAGGCCCTGACCATTCCGTAATAAGGCCTGTGCGCATCCCTTGGTTCCACGGCGGCGGAAGGCAGCCACTTGACATTCGGGTACAGGTCGCTTTCCCGTTCGTATGTCCTGAATTCGGCCGCTGTACGCGCACGTTTGATGACAGTGGTGTATTCCGTTTGCAACCAGTCGGTATTGTAGGCTCCTATTACCGGTTCCGTATCCTGTTTGAAGCGGGCAAAACTCTTGAGACCTCCTTCCTCGTCAGTGAGCAGGTTATGCAGGTCATTCTGTTGGCGGTGTGTCTTAAAAGCGGCAAATACCCCGTTGTTATGTTTCAGTTCCCTGATAAAGTCTTCCTCCGCTTGCAGGTCCCGGACTCCGGAGAATCCCTTATCCACCGCTTGGTCCAGAGCATTGACCGTATGTTTGTATAAATCCGGATCAATATCCTTTTTAACATCGAATCCCCCGTAAATCCGTTTCAGTATGGTATCCTTCAATTCCTCCCCCAACGAGAAAGTCATACCCGCGTTTCCTTTTTCCCTGTTGAGACAGACTCCGCACCGGCATTTATACAGGTTGTATATATCTGCGTACATGCCCCCTTCACGGGGGCTTATGAAAAAAAATCCAATAAATCCCTGATGCGTCTTTTCGGCCGCGGATCATAAAATGCCGGCTGCCCGCCTTCTTCAGTGAGATCCCTGTGTTTTTGTACCGGAACCTGCGTCCCTTCCCCTGCGGGAGATATTTGCGGTGCTATGTACTGCGGTCCTCCCCCCGGTATGGGCATATTGTATTTTTCATACCAGTAAGAGGGCGGGATGACTATTTTTTCTGCCAGTTTCAAATCCATATCCAGCCTTTTCTCCAGGCAGATATGACTTTCGGGCACATAGGTGAACCTTCCTTCCCCCGGGTTAAACCCGTGCGTAGCCAACAATTCCCTGAATTTGGTATTGAGGATTCCCAGCAGGTATCTTTCATCACTTTTATGCACCCCCTCTTCACTTCTTTCATGCACCTCTCCTTTGTATTGTCCCCCTTCCGCTTCCACAGTCATGGTGGATTGCAGGAACAGTTTGGAGAGCTGTTTATCGCAAAACTCCGCCAGCGTCATATAAGCCGTTGTGCTTCCGTTGGAGGTGTTCTGGATAAATTCCAGGGTAAACCCTTCCGGTACAATTGCATAACCTGCACTTCCGGAGGTCTTCATGGCCTGTTCCATGATCAGTTTGGCGTCATTGCTGAACTGTGGATAGGTTCCCTTTCTGAAAGGCATGGCGAAAAGTTCATTAAAAGTGGCCCAGTCACTCACATCCCCCCGCTTAAGCAGCACCCATGGTACGGCTTTGATCAGCAGTCCGAAATCCCCTGGCTTTCCCGCCGTAATAATAAACCTGTCATAGGGAGGCCGGGCAATGTCTATTCCGTCCCTGTCATCCTGTTTTACCAGCAGCATCCCTTTTAAGGGTTTGATATGCCTGCGGTCATACATTTGGTATTTACGGAAAGTACCGTTGTTCAGGTCAAGCCAGGAAGCGGTATACCCCCAGAATCTTGAACAAAGCAAATCCTCGAGCATTTCGTCAAACCACGGTGTGCCGATCAGTGCGCTGACCATCGGGTTCTCTTTCCCTTCCTGGCTGAACACGAGCGGGGTTCCCTTGATATGGTCGATGCGTTTGTTGATGATGGAGGTTAAATGCGAATCCAGCATGATATCGTTAAAGATGTCATACAACAGCGTATAATCAGGTTCCTTTGGATCTTCCGCCTGTTTGATGGCCGTTCTCCAGCGTCCGATGTCGAACCCTTCCCTTCTGGGTGCCTCCAATATGATGACGGGCTCTTCCGGCACCCTTCCTCCCTTTTTTGCGGTCTGCACGGCACCGTTCTTGTTTCTGTTCTTATTCATGGTTAATAATAATTGTTACGTTTGGGGTTACTTCCGAATGTGATCTGTTTATCAGGGGCCGGTTCCAGTTCTGTTCCCGTGATTCTAAAGGGCAGTTCTGTGGGGATATCGTTATCCCGCACCTCTTTTAGCCATCCTATGGCCCGCTTATAAAGCGCCCTTCTGTTCTCCAGGTCCTGGTCCGGAAGTGCGATGCTGCATAGTTCGAAAATAGCTATGTCCACGGCGAAACGTACCAGGATGTCCGGGCGCTGGTTTGCCGTTGTAGCGAAAAGCCTGCCTGTGTCATAACGGTGCAGGTAAGGTTTCATTTCCCCGATAGCATGGCTGATGGCTATCTCCACCAGCGTGTCGTCCGCTTCGGTTATTTCATCTAACTGGTATTCGCGTATTGCGATGCGCAAATCCTTTTTGGTGATAAAACTCATCTTTCCAAAGTTTAAATTAATATCTGTTGCGGCGACGCATGTCCCCGAATTCAATGTCCTCCTCCCGTGTTCCGCTTTCATAACTGACAAATTGTGCCAGGTACTCCAGAGCCTGTTGGTCCGAGTCCGGTCCGTCATCATGACAGCGGTATCCGGGTTCTATCCCCTTGAGTTGTGAAGTGCTTTCCACAAAACCACTGTTGTACCGTTCGTTCTCGTTATAATAGATCCGCCCGTTCTGATAATAGGGGTGCATGGACATCAGACGGTCGAACTTTTTGACCGACGAACGTTTCACCAGCGAGATGTTGAGCCATTTTCCCCGCTCTTTTCTCACCGCCTCTATGGCTTGCCTTACGGGATCGTTCCAGAACTGTTCCTCCACTCTCCAGTGTATCATTACGGATTTGGGCAATGTGCTCTCGTAATCATACATAAATCGGACAGCATCCTCCATCTTGCACTGCCGGCAGAAGCTTTTCATTTTCCAGAAATCGGTCCCATGCAATCCCCATACCGGTATGGAATTATAGTCATTGTTTCCTGAATAGGCCACGTCCCAATGCCCTACCAGTATCTTGAATGAATTTATTCTCGGTGGCGGCGCCCACTGGAAGAGATCGTCGGTGAATACTTTCCCCTGTACATGAGGTTCATGCAGAAACTCGGCATGTGCCGCGATAATTCCCAGTTTTTTCTCAAGCATACGGTAATATTGATTATCATATTTTTGTGGCCACACCGGCGCGTAGGTCTTTTTATCATATGCCTTGACTATATCGACGTGCCAGTCGGGATGCCTTTTTTCCAGTTGGTTCTGAATGGTACGCGGTGCGAAATCATTGTTGGGGTGCAGGTAACGCTGTACCGGCCCGTCCATTGTCGGAATCAGGTCGGCTTCTATCCATTGCACCACTTCGTCCTGCCGTGCAGGATTCTTCACGGTATCCTTATCCTCCAGGTCATCGGCCACCAGCAGGTTGGGACGCAAAGCTCCGATTCTTAGTCCCCGGGGGGAGGTTCCCATACCGATGGCCTTTCCCATGAACCTTCCGTCCGCTGTACGGAAGTTGGCATACTCCCAGCTTCCGTTCTGTTTTAGTTCCCCGAAATCTTTGATCAGCTGCGGGTTTCCTTCAAATTCCGCTTGAATATCGGCCAGTAAGAGTTCCGCTTTATCCTGGTTGTTACCTACAATAACCAGGTATACGGATTCCCCGCGCATCCATAACCATAAGGGAATGATCAGGTCACACCAAACGGATTTTGCCAATCCTCTTCCCCAACGTACCAGCTCCATACACTGCGGATCCCGTGCCACCCTGTTGGCCAGTCTGCTCTGAAAGGGGGCGCACTTGCTGGTGGCATAATGCGGCAGATAACGCTCCACCATAAATTCCACGTCTTTTTGTGCCCTCCTGATGGCTGCCTGTTGCTCTTCTTTGGATTCGAATGGATTCACCCGGGAACCGCTCCTGGCAAATTTGAGTTTCTCCAGATAGCGTTCTCTGGCCTGCTTCTCGCTTTGTGTAAGTGCCATCTGCTATTTGTTGTTAGATATTTGATAGATGTGTTGCTCCTGGAAATCCAGGGTCCGGGTATAGAGTTCCATATCGAAGAGCCTCAAGGAGTCGAAAATATTGTCCATGACCTGTAGATAAATGTCCAGTGGAACCCGCTCGTCTTTCTGTGCTGTGATACGTGCCTTGTTCCACTTGCTCACCGCATCATCTATCCGGGATATCTGTTTACGCAGTTCCCTTATCAATTCCCTGTCCGGTTGTGGAGAGGCCTCTTGTTCCATGATAAGTTCCCGTATCCTTCTGCGGTCCGTTGCCAGGTCTGAGAGTACCTGGTCCCTGTTCTCTTCGCGGCTTCTGACGGATATCTCCCTGGCCTGTCTCTCTTGTTTCCAGGCGTATTTCCTGACCCACTCCCCTACAGTTTTGGGAGTGATGTCCAGCATTTCGGCCACCTGTTTGGCCGTGTAGTTCTTTTCCACATAATAATGATGCGCAATCTTGCGCTTATTGTCATATTCCTTTGCCATACGCATATTACTTTAGGGCAAAGTTTAGTATAAAATATGCGTGTAACTAATTAGTTTCCAAAGCTTGAAGTATTCCTTTTAACCCTAAGCCGATTAGTTGAGAGTTCGATTTTAACGCCGTATCCTTGCATCAGTTTTAACGAATAGATCCCATTTATGGCATTAACATTTGTACTTAGCGACGAAAGTGTCAACAGTTACGGCACCCGTGTACTGACAGAGGGTATCCGGCTGGATAACTTTTTAAAGAATCCCGTCATGCTGTGGAACCACACCCGCGCATGGAGTGACAAACAGGACCAGATCCTGCCCATCGGAAAGTGGGAAAACCTCCGTGTGGAACAGGGTAAGTTACTCGGAGATGCCGTTTTTGATGAAAAAGACGGATTTGCCCAAAGGATAAAAAGCAAGGTGGAGCAGGGCATTATTAATATGTGCAGTGTCAGCATTGATGTGATTACCTCCAGTGACGATACTTCCGTAATCGTACAGGGGCAGCGCCGTCCGACCATAATCGAATGCGAGTTGCGTGAGGTCTCCATTGTGGATATCGGCAGCAACCGGAATGCGGTACGGCTGTTTGACGCCTGCGACGGCAAGGAAATCTGCCTGAGTGATAACAGCGGGGATAACTTCCTGCTTCCATTATTGGAAAACATATATAAAGACAATCATATGGAATTAAAAGAGATGAAAGACTTGCTGGGGCTTCGCGATAAGGAAGACAGTGAGGTGAAAAAGGAGATTCTCCGTTTAAGAGACCTGGACCGTGAAGTGGTAACTCTCCGCAGTGAAAAACAGCAGTTGGAGGAGGACCTGCGGGCCTATCGTGACAAAGAAGCCGCCGAGCGTCAGCGCGCTATCGTGAAACTTGTGGATGACGCTGTGGAAGCATACAAGATCACCGCTTCGGAAAAAGAGGACTATATAGCCCTGGCGGAAAAGGATTATGAGCGTACCAAAAAGATTCTGGATGCCCGTAGCGGCGTACAGCAGCCTTCCGTTTCGCAAACGGACGAAAACAATGTCTGGCAACAGCGTTTCCGCCAAATCGAAGAGTCAAATCAATAATCATATCAAACAAATCAATTATGGCAATTAATATTCAGAGTGCATACAGCGGGGAGGTGCTTGACAAGATACTGGTCAAGGCAACCACAGGTAACCAGCTTGTCTCAAGAGGCCTTATCCGGCTGGAGCCGAATGTGAACGATAAGTTCTACATTCCCCGTATGAAAGCCGGGAAAATGCTCCAGAAACGTAAGGAACAACCGGTTGAGTCGGACAGCAAAGGAGATTTCAACATTGATGAAAAAGTGCTGGAGCCCAAAGAGTTCATGGCATTTACCACTTTCAACCCCCGTTCCTTTGAGCGTATCTGGCGGAAGTGGCAACCTTCAGGCGAACTCGTGTTCAGAGAACTGCCTAAATCCGCCCAGAACGCTTTGTTGGAGGAGATGGCCAATGCGGTAGACTTTGAACTGGGATACCATTTCATCAATGGCGTCCACGGTAACGGTGCGGACCAGTTTTTTGACGGTATTCTCACCCGTATCCTTGCTGACGGTGACGTCATTCGTCCGGACAAGTCCAAACTGGCACCACAAGCGGGTATAATCGACAAGTTACGTCTGGTTTACAAGGCTATTCCCAAAGCCATCCGTTCGGCAAGGGGATTGCGTTTCATTATGAGCGTGGAAGATGCGGACACCTACGATGACGAATTGACCGCACTTCCCAATAAGGGTGCGGACCCCACTTCCACCAATGCCAAACGATTCAAGGGAGTGGCCATCGAAGCCCTGGCCGACTGGCCCGAGGGAGTGATTGTGGCAACTGTGACGGGAATGGACCTTACCACCAACCTCTGGGCGGGTGTCAGCCTTGTCAATGACTTCTCTACCATCAAGATCGACAAGTTGACCAATGCAGGGGAGAAATATTTTTTCAAGATGCTGATGAAAGCCGACACCAACGTGGCTTTTGGTGAGGAAGTGGTGCTCCTGGATACACGCCGGGGGGCTGAACCCTCTTTGAGCGTTTCTCCCAAAACTCTTTCATTTGCATCCGGCGGTGAAACCAAGGCGCTGACAGTTACCGCATCGGGCGAATTTACCGTATCGGAAGCTCCGGAAGGTTTTGCAGTCAGCACTCAGGGAAATACCGTATCCGTTACGGCCCAGCCCAATTCCGGTTCAACAGTTAAGACAGGCAGCCTGGTAATTTCCCTGAAAGACACCCCTTCCAAAACCGTTACCGTGTCACTTAGCCAGGCCAAGCCATGAGCAGGATGAAATATTTGGTTATCCACTGTACAGCCACGCCCGAGGGACGTGAGGTCACAGCCGCCGACATCAAGGCGTGGCACACGAACCCGACCGGGAAGGGCGGGCGTGGCTGGAAACAGGTCGGATATACGGACCTGTTCAAGCTTGACGGGACCGTAGAGCGTTTGGTGCAGAATAACGAGGACGCAAACGTGGACCCTTGGGAAGTGACCAACGGGGCTGCGGGCTATAACGGTGTCAGCCGCCATATAGTCTACGCCGGTGGGGTGTCCCGCGACGGAAAGACCCCTAAAGATACCCGTACTGCGGCACAGCTCAAAGCCATGGAGAAATACGTCAAAGACTTTCACCGCCGTTTTCCCGGGGTGAAGATCATCGGACATAACCGGCTTGCGGCCAAGGCATGTCCCTCGTTCGATGTAGAGGAGTGGTTACAATCAATAGGCATCCGGAATTAGATGAATACGCTTGATATACTCCGGCTTACCGTCGAAATCATTCTGGGTATCGTGGCTGCCGGAGGTCTCAAGAATTGGACGGATACGAAAAAGTACCGTCAGGAAGTCGAAAAATTGCGTGCCGAGGTGGCGGGAACACAGACCAAAACCCGCAGTGACGAGTTGGAAAACGTGAAAACCGCGATGGACATCCTGATGGAACAAGTGGTAGAACCTTTAAAAACAGAGATCAATGCGATCAGAAGGGAAATGGTACGTTTACGTAAAGCCGTGGGAAAGGCTAATGATTGTCCTTTTTCCATTAATTGTCCTGTGCGGGACGAGTTGCAAAAGTCCGAGTGCGTTGAGCATGACCCACTATCGAGACAGCCTGGAAAGCATAAAAAAGTTCGAGAGGACCCTGGCACCCGTCCCGCCAAGTGTGGCGAAGCTGAGGATACCTTCGGCTAAATTAGCGTCATTGCCGCAAGGGGCGGGTTACAGCACTAAAAGCGGACAGGCTACGATAACCGTAACCAAAAGGGCCAATGATTCAATAGACATTACCGGAACGTGTGACTCCCTGGCACGGGAGGTCATTCTGCTACAGGAAGAACTGACACGCAGGGGACAGGAAACGCAGGTAAGGGAACAGAAGTGCCAACCGACCGGTTGGCAGTGGTTCTGGATACGAACAGGACAAATCGCACTTTTGGTTCTATTTATATCCTTTCCGGTACGGATGTTTGTCAAACGGCCCGGATAGCATTTAAAAAGTTTCAATCATGAAGAATAAAGAAGAACCCCAGCCAGTGGCTGAACCCGTAAAACAACCGGAACCGGATTTTTTAGGGCAGTACCGCACCTGTTATCCGCATACCCGGACGTTTTATGTAACGGGAGACAGTCTTGTCTTCCCGGATAATCCAAAGGCCGCCGAAGCACATCAGCAAAGCATCGGGAAAGGCAAGTTACAAACCTATTAATCAATAATAAGATGAGTTTACCCAACGTAAATATAGTTATCGGCAACGGAAACATGGGGCAAATCGCCCTTTCCGATGACGGTATTGCCGGGCTGGTCCTTACCGGAACGCCCGTATCCAAGAAACTTGACCTTAACAAGGTCTATGTCCTCTCCGGTACAACCGATTTTAAAAAACTGGGTATCGAGCAGGATACCAATCCGCTACTGCATAAGGAACTTACGGCATTTTATGCGACTGCCGGGGAAGGTGCGGAATTGCATCTGATTGTGGTAAGCGAAGCTACCACACTGACACAGATGTGTGCCACGGCAGAGGACTCCCCCCTGAAAAAACTGGTCGGTTCCGCGGCCGGACGTATCCGCCTGGTAGGTATTAACCGTAATCCGCCGGCAGAGTATTCTCCCACGGTAGAGAACGGTTTGGATACGGATGTGCAGACAGCCATCCAGGCGGCTCAGAATGTTGCCGAGAGTTTCCTTTCACAATTGGCGCCGTTCCGCCTGTTTTTACCGGCCATCGGTTGGAACGGAGATACCTCTGACCTGTATCAACCCCGCCAGGGCAGTTACAACCGGGTTGCTGTGGTCCTGGCTTCCGATGGAAAATTCGGCAGCAGCAAGCTTTACAGTGCCGCTATCGGACAAGTGCTCGGACGGGCCGCAAAAATATCCGTCCACCAGAATCTGGGACGGGTACGGAGCGGTGCTATTGCCGGGGACGGCTTTCTGACTGATGGAAAGACGCCCCGGGAACATTACGGGCACTGGCCGCAACTGGATGATGCCGGTTACATTTTCTATCGCAGCTTTGTTGGGAAAAACGGTTACTACCTGAATGGTGATGCCATGGCCACAGCCGTATCGGATGATTATTGCTTCCTCTCTTCCGGCCGTGTCATTGACAAAGCGATGGTGATTGCGTATCAAACCTATATTGATGACATTCTGGACAATATTCAGGTGGATGCAAAGGACGGTACCATTTCCACTCCCGTTTGCAAAGGGTACGAGGCCAATATCATCCGTGCGGTAAATACGGGCATGGCCGGAGAGATCAGTTCTTTCTCGGCTTACATCAATCCCAAACAAAACGTCCTGGCTAACGGAAGAATGGATATTACCTGTACAATTGTTCCACTTGCCACACTCCGGGAAATAACAGTCAATTTATCACTTAAAAATCCAGCTTAACATTATGGAAGTGAATTTTAATTCAAATGAATACGTCTGGGCGGATATCATCGTTGTGCTGCTCGGACGCGAAGTCACCGGCCTTCGGGGAGTTGAGTACAAGGTAAAGTCCCAGATGGAGGCGCTGTTTGCTTCCGGACGGAAAGCCCGGGGCATACAAAGAGGGAAAAAGGAGTACGAGGGAACAATTACCCTGTTACAAAGCGAACTTATCGCCCTGGACCGGGCGGCACAGGAGAAAGGTTACGAAGATATCTCGGATATCAGTTTTGACGTCATTGTTTCATATGTGCCCGCCAGCGGTGTGGTCACTACCGACAAGATTATCGGTGTTTCCTTTACGGAGATCCCCCGCGGTATGAAAGAGGGAGATTTGAAGATGGAAGTAGCCTTGCCCTTTATCGCTCTGGACGTGGTATCCAACGTTTTATAACATAAGAATATAAACCCAGGGTGCGTTCCCGGATTCCGGGTTGCGTTCCCGACAATTGAATGAAAAGAACATGGAAACGAAAGAAGAAAAGACAATCGAGCAGAAAATTGCAGAGTGGAAAGAGGCGTATGGTGACGTATACCGTGTGGAAGTGGACGGTCATGTGGCCTACTTGAAGAAACCCACGCGTAAGGCGCTGGGGGCCGCGGCCGTTATCGGCAAGACAGACCCGATGAAATACAACGAGGTTCTTTTGAATAACTGCTGGATAGAGGGAGATGAAGTGATCAAGAAAGATGATGCCTTGTTCCTGGGAGTCTCTGCCCAGCTCGCCGAAATTATCGAGGTGAAGGAGGCTACGCTAAAAAAGCTCTGACGGGTACACAGATACAGGATAAGGGCAGCTGGCTGTTTATGGCGGACACCCTTATCCGCTCTGTGCTGCATATGGATCCCGACAAGCTGTCGGACCAGGAATGGGCGCATCAGGTACGGATGTCGGAATGGGCATTGGCTGTCATGCAGGCAGGCAAGATCGGCTGATATCGATATGGTCATAAGAAAGTAACAACCAAGCAAGAATAAGAACCCGTATGGGCAATACAATTGAATACATATTTAGTCTTCAGGATAAAATTTCCTCCAAAATAGGTAATATCACCGTCACTTCCGACAGGATGCTGGGACGGTTTGCCGATTTGGAGAGAAAGAGCCTGTCGGTAAATAAGACATTCAATGAAACGGGACGTACCCTGGGGGCCTTACGGGAAAAGATCGCTTTGTTACAGGCCGAAAGGGAGTGGATCCCTTCCGGCGAGGTTAATTCCCTGAAAGCGTATAACCGGGAGATCAGGACCCTGAACCGGGAAATAACCAGACTGGAGTCCCTGGAAGGAAGCAAGTTCAGCAAATGGAGCAAGGAAGCCTTTTCCGCAATACCGGGGAGCAGCCTTATCAGTAATCCGTTGGTAGCGGGTGCGGCAGCAATCGGGTTCGCGGGAAAGTCCGCCCTCTCTTTCGATGAAGGAATGGCTAAAGTAAACATTACCGCACAGCTGGAAGGGGAATCATTGGACAGGCTCAAGGATAAGCTCAAACAAGTGGCCAGGGAAAACAAAACGGATATCCTGGTTGCTCCAGTGGGATTCGAAAAGATCAATTCCCAGGTGAACGACGTGGATCTCTCCCTGTCCATACTCGATGCTTCATTGAAAGGGAGCAAAGCCGGGTTTACGGATTTGGATACGGTTTCGGGAGCATTGGCACAGACCCTGTCCATCGTCGGTAAGGAGAACACCACGGCCATGGAGGTATTGGATACGTTCTTTGCCGCCAAACGTGTCGGGGCCGGAGAATTTGTGGATTTTGCCCGTTACATGCCCAACCTGATAGCCGGTGCCAGCAACCTGGGGATCAGCTTCAAGCAGGTAGCCGGAACTTTTGCCTACATGACCGGTAAAGGGCAGTCGGCAGAACGTGCCTCCGTCCTGATGGAGAATGCCTTTTCCGTGCTGGGGCGTGCGGATGTACGCGGAAAGATGGAAAAAGCCGGAATCAAGGTTTTCGACCAGGCTGGGAAGATCCGCAGCGTAGTGGATATCTTTTCCGACTTGCAGAGGGTCATGGGGGCATTAAACGATGAACAGAAGTCCTCCCTGTTGGAAAAACTCGGACTGGTGGATAAGGAGGCAAAGAATGCGTTTGCCATTATGACCTCTGACATTACCAAGTTGCGGGAATCCATGACCGATGTCGTGGGCTCTGCCGGGGAGACCCAAAAGGCTCTGGGATTCTCTGCAAACGCCGTACAGAAAGCCACACAGGTATGGGACCAGTTTAAGAATATCGGTACGGATATAGGGGGCTTCATACTTCCCCTGATAAGTGCGGGGCTGGATGTGGTCAGCATCGTGTTAAGCGGGGTGGCGGCCGTCATAGATACGGTCAGCCGGTTATTTGCATGGTGGTTTGTCCGGCTTCAACAGGGTAACCCGTTGGTTTGGGGGCTCACTGCTGCCATAGGGGCCTTATCCGCAGCCCTTCTCCTGAATTATGCCCGTACCAATTCCGTATTGTTGCTGACCAAGGCCAAAGTTGTCTGGGACGGGATCCAGGCAGGGGCCACATGGCTCCTTACCGGAGCGCAATGGGCGTTGAACGGGGCTTTCCTGGCTTGTCCGCTTACTTGGATCGTATTGGCCATTGGTGCACTTGTGGCCGTTGTCGTGGCCCTCTGGAATCGCTTTGAGGGATTCCGTAAAGTCGTCCTCGGGCTTTGGGAGGTTATCAAGGAGTTTGGACGCGCCCTGATAGATGCGGTGGTACATCCTTTCAAACAGGTACTTTCAGGGATAGGGAATGTGTGTTCGGCATTGGTTTCTCTTGTAAAAGGAAACTTCAGTGAGGCTGCTGACGCGGCCAAACAGGGGTTTAAGGATATCGCCTCGGGAACGGTAAAACTGAACCCGTTGGCTGTGGGGTTTACAGTGGCAAAAGACGGGCAATGGGAGAAAGCCTGGCAGAAGGGGCAGAGTAAAGGGGCGGAAAGCTGGAAAGCTTCTCAAATCGGAAAACAACAGGCTTCACCCGCAGACGAACTGTTTCCACAGTTACCCGGAAATGATGCCATGAACGTGGATTATGACGCCCTGATGAAGAAGTTACAGAAAGCTACAAAGGGAGCGAAAGTCAAAAAGGTCCTGAAGCTGGGTGATGGAAGTCCCGGTCAAAATTATAACGAATCGGCAACCTATACTGCGGCAACCCGTAAAATAGTTTCCGTAAAACTAAATCCGGCCTTGTCCGTACCGGAGCTTCCATCCGGCAATAAGCCGGATACAAAATTGTCCGGAGTACCGGCTGTAGTGGCTGATGCCACTAAAAAAACAGAGGGTGCCCAGGAATATCCGGCCGATAACCGGGACTTTCTCAAGGATATCATGCTTAACGTGCGCAGGATAGCCGCAACCGCCGCATTGCCATTGGCTTTAAGCCTGACACCGGGACAGATGACGGCTGCCGCACAGGCGGATTCATCCCCGGACCGGACAGTCACCGGTGAATCCTCCGGAACAGTTATTCCGGCGAAAGGGCAAATGTCACCCATGCCTGCATTTACTCTTGCCCGCCCTCTGCGGCCCGCTGTCGAAATTCCCCGGGTTTCCATACCGCAAACGGTATCCGTACCGGCACCTTCCACCGAAATCTATAAGATAGAATCGGACCGTCTGGTAAAAGAAAGGACAAGGGAGGTTGACAGGGAAACCATACGTGAAACGGGAAAGCAGGTACGGGTGGAAAGGATTTGTGATCAGGTTGTGATCCACATACAGCAAATGGACGATATGGGAAAGGATACGGTCCGCAGGGAAATGATCAGTTTGTTGAATGAAATTTATAACGTATAACCATGGGAGTTTTTAATATCAAAGACGCGCTGCTGGATGTGATCGGGTATAAGGGGCTGCCTTATCCGGGCCTCTGGTTACCCGGAATAAAGAGAGACGGGGAAACCGGACGGGAGTTTGAGTGTACGCAGGAGGAGAACCGTTTAAAAACACATTCCGCCTTGGGATCTGTCCTGCGTAAAAGGGATGCACAGGGACGGTACTACTTTTTGCCGGTGGTTTTACAGCATAAGGGAAAGGAGTATGAGATACCTAATGCCTTTATCTCCTTTACCGGAAAGAAAACCATTGTGGAAACCCCGATGGTCGGACGCAGGGGATCGGTTAAGGAACTGATCAATCTGGACGATTACGAGATAAGTATTCAGGGAGCCGCGGTGGCCGGAGATTTTCCGGAAGAGATCCTCTCTGAAATCAATGAACTTTATAATATCAATGAAGCGGTAACGCTTAAATGCGCACTTACGGACATCTTTCTGGAGGAGGATGACAGGGTGGTCATTAAAAGCATCGAGCTTTCCGATATGAGGGGAACCGAAACCTATCAGACTATAAAAATGGAGTTGGTTACGGACCGGAATTTCGAATTAATAATTGAATAACCATGCTTGTACTTTGCTCTGAAATCAAAATCGGCGGTGTATCCTTCAAATCCGTGCACGAGGTGAGGATCAAAAGAAGCATCTATAACCTTGCCGCCACAGCCGTTATCAAACTGCCCGTTACCGCCGTACTTAAACATACGGGAGAGCCGCCGGCACACATAGAGACCGCCACGGCTATCAAAGTCGGTCAGAGGGTGGAAATTCGTTTAGGGTATGACGGGCGTTTCAATACCGAGTTTACCGGATATGTCAAACGGCTCAACTACAAGGTCCCACTTGAGATCGAGTGCGAGGATGAATATTACCTCACACGCTGGAAAAACTGTCTGTTTTCTCAAAAGGAAACGACATTAAAACAGTGTTTGAATACCATTTTACCGGATATAAAAATTGCGTATTGTGCAGACCTGACCCTGAAGAATTTCGTAATAAACAATAAGCCGGGAAGCTGGGTTCTGGGACTTCTTAAGAAAGAGTACGGGCTGACCGTCTTTTTCGATCTGCAAGGCGCTTTATACGTGGGCAAGGCATATGACGTACAGGCGGAGACCGTAAAGTACCGCCTTCGTTACAACGTGATCAGGGACGACGACCTGAAGTATCAGTTTGCCCAGGATGTGAAGCTGAAGGTCAAGGCCGTTTGCTATTACAAGGACGGAACCAGGATAGAGGGAGAAATCGGACAGGAAGGGGGCGAGACAAAAACACTCTATTTCTATGACGTAAAGGATGCGGGGGAATTGAAGAGTCTGGCAGGGCAGGAACTCAAGCGCCACTCTTTTGACGGATACCGGGGTAAGATCGAGACTTTCCTGTTCCCGTACGCGCTGCCGGGAATGGTGGCCGCCCTGGATGATCCCATATATCAGGAGAGGAGCGGTAACTATTATATCGAAAGTACGGAAACGACATTCGGCACCGGTGGTGCACGCAGGAGTGTTGAAATTGGTATTAAAGTATGAGCAGGGACATAGAAGAGATCCGGCGTAAGATTTACGCCCAGCAAGGCAATGACTTTGTCTTTCCCGCTATAGTCAGAAAGGTGGACGAAGCGGAATTTACCTGCCAGGTGGAGCGGGAAGGTCCGGTGGACTATTTCGATGTACGGCTCCGGGCACTGGCCAATCCGGATCTGAAGGGATTCGCGTTTATCCCCAAAGTGGGAAGTATGGTACTTGTATGTCGCATCGGGGAGAGTAACGAACTGTTTGTTTGCCAATATACGGAAATTGACAAGGTGTTCCTTACCACAGGGGATGTCTCCCTGACAGTGGATAAAGAGACAATTCAATTGTCCAAGGCGGATAAAGTTGCCGCCACTATTGATGCCGGGAGCCTGACCCTTCGGGTCGAACAGGCAACCGTCAGGGTTACGACAAACGGGGTTACGCTTTCCAGGGGGAATTCAGGTTTGAAAAAGACCCTGGATGATCTGATTACCGCCATCCGGGAACTGACCGTAACAACCGGAGTAGGTCCGAGCGGACCGCCTGTAAACATGGCGGACTTTGTGAAGATACAACAGGATTTGAATAATTATTTGGAGGAATAGATATGCCATTGGTGAAAGCAACGATTAAAGCCGGTATCAAATCGGCATTTACCCAGGTTATGGAACAACAGGAAAACCGCGAGGAGGCATTGGACAAGGTAGCGGAAAAAATAGCTGATACGCTTGTCGAGGCGATTAAAGGGATGCAGATTACATACACTTCCGGATTGGTGGCCCCGCCTATGGGCGGCCCGGTCACAGGAACCTTTCAATGTGTGATATCATGATAGATATACAGCAGACAGGCACCGGGGATATCGACCTTTCAACAGGGGATTTGCTCTATGGGGAAAGTACGGGGCAGCATCAGAGAGATATTCTACTTTCGGGAAAGGGACATTACAAAGAGTTTCCCGAGTTGGGAGTCGGTGTATTGGATTTTATTAATGACAACGAACCCGAAAACTTTTACCGTGCCGTCCGTAAGGAATTTACAAGGGACGGGATGAAAGTGACAAAGGTGAGTATGGATGAAACACTTGCAAGGTATGAAGAAAGTGACGATAAAGCCTAACCAGACCATTTTCGACATAGCTTCCCAGGAATACGGCACCTGTGAGGCGGTCGGGATAATCCTGAAGGAGAACGGGACGCTGGCCAATGATCCGGCAGCCAAGGTTGCAGCGGGAATAGACGCCGTTAACGACAAGGGATTTTATTTCGATCTTCCTCTGGAGACAGGAGCCGTGATACAAATCGACACCGACAGCAGGCTGGTCAGAAAAAGCATTATACGAGAGATAGATAAAGAAGTAACAACATTTAATCTTTAAATTATGGCACGTTCAATCAGTGAAATACAAAACGGTATGATAACTGCCGCCCAGAAGAATCTGAGCATGCAGCTTTCGGTATCCAAAGTGGCCGAGTGGCGGACATGGACTTATATCTTTGCAGCAGCCATTCATGTATTTGAAATTATCCTGGATACTTTCAAAGTTGAAATAGACACCATCACCAACAAGATCACACCCGGGACGGTGAGGTGGTATGCGGAAATGTGCTACCGCTTTCAGAACGGGTATGAACTCAAGTTCGACGACAGCAGGGCCATGCTCTACTATGACAAGATTGACCCCCAGGCACAAATCATCAAGGTAGTGGCCATCAGGGAGGAGAAAAACAGCCTGGTGATCAAAGCGGCCAAGCAGGACCATTCCGGTAAAATTGTTCCCCTATCCCTGGAAGAGCGGTATAACTTCGCTGCATATATAGATGCGGTCAAATTTGCCGGTGTGGACACCACTATCGTTTCCACAAGCCAGGACAGGATACGTTACAATCTGGAGGTGTACTTTGAGACTTCCATACCCAACACCCTGGTACGTGAGAATGTAAAGAAGGCTCTGGATAAATTTAAGGCTTCTCTGGGATTCGACTCAATGATTTATAAACAAAGGTTTATAGATGCCGTCATGGATGCTTCCGGAGTGGTAACCTGTAATCTGGTCTCCTTGGAGAGGAAAGGCGTAACCGATGATGATTTTAAAGCGGTGGATGTATTCTCCGTACTTGAATCCGGATATTTTGAATATGCCGACGATTGTGTGCTGACACTTAAATCTGTAAAGGAGCTGGAATCATGAATCTGAAAATAAACTATCCCAATTTTGTCCGGCAGCTGCTTCCGCCTTATAAAAGGCAGCCTTCCCGCCTGGCATTATTAAAGGGCTTTATCGAACCGCTTCAGGTGCTGTTTGAAGAGTTCAACGTCTGGCGTGATAACTCGCGTATGATGATTAATGTAAATTCACAGGTGAAAGTTCTGGAGGAGTATCTTCGTAAAAAATATAATGAGCCTGTCAGGATCAAGATCGTGACCTATAACAACATGCTTCTTTTGGTCGGCCTGTTGAGTGAAGGACGTGCGATGTGGCCTGAATTCGGCTTGATTGGAGAAAACAGTTTCCAGTCCGTTCCGCTTGAAAACGAGGTCCGGGACAAGTTTGACGGTGCCGATTTTGTTGTATACATCCCTCTTGAAGTGGACAAAGTATTGATTGAGGCGGAAATAGAAAAATATAAACAGGTATTAACCACTTATAAAATTATTCAGAAATGAAAAGACATGTACAGAAAACAGGGGTACGGCAATGGGCCGGTGAAGATCTTCTGGAGTTGCAAAGCGAACCGTTAAAAGCTATCGATGACTTCTTTAGCGAGTATGGGAACTGTGTCATAAAAGGGATGGACGTTAAGCCGGCCCTAAATGGCAGTTATGACATTACGGAGGGACTGGTGGCGCTCTCCGGGGTGGATGCCGACAGTAAGCCGGCGTTCAAAGTGGTACGCTTTGCAGGCATTGAAAGCACCACGCTTCCCATTTATCTGACTTTGGCCCACCATGTTTTAGAACGTCCTTACTCGGATGGACAGGTTAAACCGGTCGCTTACAATTATTATGCGGCGGTTTCAAACATAAAGCCTGAAAGCGGGGATTATCTGGAAGTAGCGGCGGAAAACATTCCACGCTTTGTGGATGTGATACAGGATGCGAAACACCGTTTTTTCACAGACACCGAACGGACAAAACTCAATGGGATTGCAGAAGGAGCAAACAAATATGTGCATCCACAGGAACATCCGGCTTCGATGATTAAATTTACCGATGGGAAAACGTTTCAGCAGAAACTGGATGAAGGCTCACTCAAGGGACCGCAAGGAGCAACCGGTGCTACGGGAGCACAAGGACCTAAAGGAGATCCCGGAATACAAGGGCCTAAAGGGGAACAGGGACTGACGGGTCCGCAGGGAGCGACCGGTGCCACCGGGGCGCAAGGTCCTAAAGGAGATCCCGGCGCACGCGGACCACAAGGAGAGCGGGGACTGACAGGTCCGCAGGGTCCACAGGGAGCAACCGGTGCTACAGGGGCTCAGGGTCCCAAAGGTGACACTGGTGCACGAGGTCCACAAGGAGAGCGGGGATTGACAGGTCCGCAGGGTCCACAGGGAGCAACCGGTGCTACAGGAGCTCAGGGTCCCAAAGGAGACACCGGCGCAAGAGGTCCACAGGGAGAACGGGGACCTGTCGGACCACAGGGGCCACAGGGAGTACAAGGTCCACAAGGACCGCAGGGACCGGGGATTGTTATTCCAAGAAGTGTTAACCATAAAAAAGTTATTTTTGATGGGCAAAAGCCGCGGTATTTGATGGTCACTGTAAAAGCAACTGTTTCTTCCTCCGAATGTAAAATCTTAAGTGGCGTTGTACAATATACAAGTAATATGACTTATGTACTGGATAAAAATTATTCGGTCTTGGTCTCCTCAGATGGAAGTGTCACGCTCAGTTGGACACAAAGCATGGGAGACCTGGAATGTGTAGGTATCCTCTAACAAAGGATGTATCGGTGAAAGGAAAAGTAGTCTCCTAATTAAACAAAGGATTTGAATGATAGCGTATCGCCATTCAAATCCTTTCCATTTTATAAAAGAACTACTCGTTTACTTCTGGCATATAGATAATGTTTTTTTGTACCAATCGTTTTGAAAAAACGCCCGATTTGATTTGCCGATTATAAAAAAACTCTAAAGAAAAATAGTATGATAAAGAAACTATGCATAATCCTTCTGTCTGTATGTACTGTTGCGCCACTCTCGGCGCAGCAATACAGCAGCAGCGATGATGCGTCGTTTGCTCCTAAAAAAGGTCAGTGGCAGGTTTCCATGGTATTCGGTAGTTCGCAGATGTTCAACAACAGTACGGAAGACTATCTGCTGCCCAGATACTGGGATAGGAAGAGTGCCTTGGCACCGAACATAGGAATAGGAAACGGAAGCGGACACCAGTCGGCAGATCCGGCCTACTACCTCACTTTAGGAGATTTGAATAATAACAGTTTGGTTAATATCATAGGTGTTCAGGGAAAGTATTTTCTGACTGACCGTTGGGACATCAACCTGATGTTCAGCATGAATATTGGTGTTACGCCCAAGAAAGATTATATTGAGGGAGACAGAACCGTTCAAGATATGCAAATTCCGGCAAAACAATATCTGGAAGGAAAAATCAAGAACAATTGGTCGATCAATATTGGATCAAACTATTATTTCAATACAAAGAACGAACGTATCAATCTGTACGTAGGTGGGCTTTTAGGTTGGCAAATGGGACGAATCCAGACAACAACTCCTTATACGGGAATTATGGTCGAGGATCCGGACATGAGTACAGACGATGCTGACGCGCCCGGAGGAACTGACTTGAACCCGAGTGAAAACCCGAACTCGCAGGACAATGCGGCGGTAGTCGATGGCAGCGATGTCAACGGCACTCCGTTAGAAGTCTATATCCCTAACACCCGGACCGGGCAGATATTCGGACTGCGCGCAGCCTCTGTAGCGGGTATCGAATACAGCCTTGGTAAGGGACTGATTTTGGGATTTGAAGTTCAGCCGGTAGCTTACCGCTACGATATGATTCAGATATGCCCCAAAGGCATGTCGGCCTACAAGGTGGGGCATCACAACATCAACTTGTTTGCGTTGCCCAACCTGAAACTCGGATTTAGATTTTAAATAAGTCCAGAATATTGCGAAAAGATCACCCCGTTCTGCCCTCGGGTACGTATGGGGTGATTTTTTATAACTTATAGGATGATAAAGAAGATGAAAAGGAATTTGACAGGGGTCTTACTGATGGGCCTCATCATGGGAGCCTGTAATCATACGCCTAAAGAGGGGGCCTACCACCTCAGAGGGGTGGTGACTAACGAGAAATTGGAAGGCAGGACGATTTATTTGCGGGACGCTATAGAAGGTGTGGTGAGATATGACAGCACTACAGTCAGTGAAGGACGCTTTGTGTTCAATGGAAAAGTGACTGCCCCGCAAGTGAGGGAGCTCTTTATTCAGGAGACTGACAGTGACCGCTTTCCCGTTACTCTGCCCGTGGTTTTGGAACCGGGAGAGATCAACGCAAAAATAGGAGATATCGTACTGGTGGAAGGAACCGGACTGAACGAGGAGATGATGCAAACCTTGATGGCTCTCGACGAATTCAGAGGGCGGGACTTTACCGGGAAAGAGATAAATGAAATTAAAGAGGCTTTCGGCGGATTCGTGCTGGAACAGATTGTGAAACATGCCGGCAGTCCCGTAGGAAACTATCTGTACGAAGCCTATCAGAACAAACTAAGCGAAAATCAACAGACCGAGGCACGGAAAACGCTCGGCATCGGTTAGAAAAACATACCGGAACACATGCAGGCGGGAGTTTTACCTAGTGCTTCTGCCTGCCCGGTACTTTTAGTGTTACGCCGGAAGGCTCCGTGAGGAGGTTTCCGGTTTTTTGGTATTTCCGGCATGAATGTACGCTAAAAGAGCGATCAGTCTGATCTCCAATCGGGTGGAGTCCGGATGCCGGTGAAGCCAGTCTGATGGTTATTCCAGTGTCGGTATATCTATTGTTTCGTTCTCTTCTTGCCAGTTATCGATGGTGAATCCCCCGGAAGTTTCTTCCGAGAAGATATCACCCAAGGTTAATGTCAGAGTCAACTTGTTATTAGCTTTTAACGGAGCATTGAGTGGTTGCTGGTAGACTTTGGTATTTCCGTTTTTAAGCTTGATGATCAGCTTGAACATTGGTTTGGCGGATGATGGAAAAAGCATGACCGTGGCATTGCTCATCTGTGTACCGTCTGCCGACAGTACAAGCGGGAAAGATACTGTTTTGGTTTGGTTGACCGGAGCGGCTGTATACATGTTCAGCTTCTCGGCAATGCCTCCTACATGTACTTCCATGCCGGCAATACTGGAACTTAGGATACCGTTGTTTTTGTTTTTGACGATTACTTTCAGACCGGCAACAACACGCTGCATGGCTGCACTCAGTTCTTCCGTGCCGATATGTGCCGGTTTCACTGTATACACTAAGTCGAATACCGGATAATAGGTCGTATCCGCCGAAACTTTCCGGAGCCCGAAATACTGTTGTGAAAGGTCTCCTCCGATAGTGATTTGGGGGTCGACGACGACCGGGTTGCTGTAAATCGGCTCTTCATATTTCGGGGTACCCCAGTATATCATGTTGTAAGTGCCCACCGGGAGAGATATTTCCCTGTTCTTATCTCCATAGATCTCTCCGTTCTGGAGGTAATACATTCCCGGAAAGGGGGTCAGTTTGCCTTCGATATAATTGCCGTAATAAATGGCACCTCCTGCCTGGCAAGGGTAGGCTTCTAATACACCCGTCATCGGACTCTGTGTATCGGATAGGGTAACGCTCAAATCGGGGGTGACCAAATTTCCATTATCCTCCTTACAGGTTGTGCATGAATCATCATCCGAGCAACTGTAAAATATAAAGGTACTCAAAAGGGTCAGTAACATTAACTTCTTCATGATTAAAGCTATTTAGGTTTTTAATTACTTGCATATAACACTTTACTTCTCAAATGGTTTTATATATCTTTGTGCGTTGAACGCGATATATTTCAATTTATTATGAACGGATTTTTTCTTTTGAAACGTCCTTTTATCTGGTTGGCCCGCTTTCGCCACCGTTGTGGATATGGGGTTCATTCACCATTTGCTTTCGACTTGATAACCAACGTCATTTATGAGCGTACCCCTTACTATGCCTACAGTTCGTTGGAAGCCGAACAGAAAAAAATGTCGGCAAACTCCGGTAGGAAATGGAAGCATGAATCGAAGAAGGTGAACCGGTTGCTGTTTCGGCTGGTCAACTATATTCAGCCCGATACGATTGTGGATGCCGGAACATTATCGGCATCGTCTTTGTATTTGCAGGCCGGACATGCTAAAGCCGATTATGTGGGTGCTTCCGATTTGTCGGAGCTCTTTCTGGAGAAAGATACGCCTGTCGATTTTTTGTATTTGCACCATTATCGGAATGAGGAGTTTGTGGAGCAGGTGTTTGACCTTTGTGCATCGAGAACCACCGGACGAGGACTCTTTGTTATTGAGGGCATCCGCTATACGAAGAAGATGAAAGCACTCTGGAAAAAGATACAGCAGGACGACCGGACAGGCATTACATTCGATTTGTATGATTTGGGAATCGTCTTTTTCGACCGTACCAAGATAAAACAGCACTATCTCGTCAACTTCTGAATCCTTTGATGTGTTAACCTTTACAGAAATAATAAACATACTATCATTATGAAAAAGAGTCTTGTATATACAAAAACGGGTGATAAGGGAACGACCGGCCTGATAGGCGGGACGCGTGTTCCGAAAACCCATATCCGTCTGGAAGCGTATGGAACGGTCGATGAACTGAATTCGAATCTGGGCTTGCTGGCAACTTATTTGATGGACGAGCATGATTTGAATTTTGTGCAGTCCGTGCAGGATAAATTGTTTGCCATCGGGTCGCATCTGGCCACTGATCAGGAGAAGGTGCAATTGAATGATGTCAGTATTATTACTCCCGCTGAGGTGGAGGCTATTGAGCGCGAAATCGATGCCGCCGACGAAATTCTTCCACCTTTACATTCTTTTATTATTCCGGGAGGGAGTCGTGGCTCTGCGGTTTGCCACGTTTGCCGTACCGTTTGCCGGAGGGCCGAACGCCGGATTCTTGCATTATCCGAAAGCTGTACAATCTCAGCCGATTTACTGGCCTATATCAACCGTTTATCGGATTATTTATTTGTCTTGTCCCGTAAAATGAATTTTAATGAAGGAAAAGACGAAATATTTTGGAATAATAGTTGCAAGTGAAATATTTTATTATACTTTTGCCGAAAAATAGAGAGTAGGATTAATATTCACATTTTAAATACGAAAGCTTATGTATTGGACATTGGAATTAGCATCTAAACTGGAAGATGCTCCTTGGCCGGCAACTAAGGATGAACTGATTGATTATGCCATGCGGTCGGGTGCTCCTCTTGAAGTGATTGAAAACCTTCAGGAAATGGAAGATGAAGGCGAAATCTATGAAAGCATAGAAGATATTTGGCCGGATTACCCCAGTAAAGAGGACTTCTTCTTTAACGAAGAGGAATATTAATAACCTTTATTTAGGCTAAACAGCTAAATATCAGCGCGATAAACAATAAAAATTTGTTTGTCGCGCTGGTGTTTTAGGGTGTTTGATGGTGTGGTTTGTTTGTCTAAATTGCGGTTTTTCTTCTCAAAAAGGTGGTTTGTTTGTCTAAAATTCCATATCTTTGTTTCTCCTCAGGAATATTGTTAAAAGGAGGAAAAAGCGTATGGGAAGACCGAAAAGACTATATCCGTTGGGCAAATATCGACTTCGTACACCAAAGGAGGTTGATAGAGATAAAGCCTATCCTGTCGAGTTGGAATATACTTGGAACAGGCAGATAATCCGTAAGACTACAAATGTCTTTGTCAAGGTTGCAGACTGGAATCAGAACGGCAATCAGGGACGGGGTGAAATCCGTGCAAGCTATGGTGGTGAGTTCAAACGGCTGAACCAACTTCTGCTTGCACGTGTTGAACGCATAGATTCGCAACTTGCCGAGTATAACGAAAAGCATCCGAACCAAATTACAGCGGATGTCGTTTCCAGTTTTCTTGCAGACAAGCCTCTGGCACGTCGTGATCAAGGAAAAGATTTTGTGGAGTTCACATTGGAACGCCTTTCTTCGGACTATACAAGAAACAGAATAGGAAGGAGCCGGTATGAAAACGGAAAGAGCTGCATGAATATATTCCAGACATTCC